>Ga0307515_10017402_pt1 | contig 13093 bp, 14 predicted proteins | sample 17_EM_MG_FD_194513 | JGI IMG/M metagenome (GOLD analysis project Ga0307515, IMG submission 194513) | Populus trichocarpa ectomycorrhiza microbial communities from riparian zone in the Pacific Northwest, United States - 17_EM | ecosystem: Host-associated > Plants > Roots > Unclassified | place...
TAAAGGTTCACCTCTTGTAGCTGATGTATCAAGGGCAGTTCTAAATGTGACCGAAGGAGATAAGATGAAGGAAATTGAGGATGCATGGCTTGGCACACAAAGCAGTTGTCAAGAATCCAGCACCTCAATTTCATCTAATAGCCTTAGTGTCAAGAGTTTTTGGGGATTATTTCTTATTACTGGCATTGCTTCAATTTCAGCTCTCATGATCTTCACAACCATATTTGTTTACGAGCACAGAGAAGTACTCTTGCAGCCCTCTGATTTAAGAGCAACAACATGGAGCAGAGTTCTTGTTTTGTTCAGAATCTTCATTCAAATGGACTTCACATCCAGGCCTGGAGATCTTCCACCGGCAGACAATGATGATGATCAAGATCCAAATGCACAACAACCCGATCAAGAGGAAGTACAAAATATCAATAAGCTAGTCGTCCCAAATCAAGAAAGATCTGTTTGAAGAAACTCTAGGAGCGATAGAAGAAAATCCTAAAAAAGCAAACCTAAAGAACAAGAAAAATTTGAGACAAAGGATGTTTTTGCATGAAGTGTTTTCTTGAAGATACATTCTTATTCTCTTTCGTATTTCATCGATCTCTCATGTTCTGATTACAAAATTATTTGTAGGCATAAAGTCTTAGACAATTAAGAAATTAATTTAACAAAAAAAAAACCTCAACTGGTAAGGAAAAATATTCTATCACCTTAACTGATTAACCATTTCTAAACTGATCAATCGATTTATTTAATTCAACCGGTTGACTGGTTCCTTTATTTTTCAGAAAAACCAAAATTTGGTTTACTTTCAACATCCCTTCTTAAACTTGATTTCTTTATAACTCCCAGCATATCTCTTGTCTTGGCAAAAACATCATGTTTGAGTAGTTTAGTGAAAATGTTTGCGACTTCATCTTGGGTCTTCACATACTTTACTTCAACTTTCTTGTTTGTAATGTAATCTCGTGGTAATGAAATTTTGTGTCAATATGCTTACTTTTGTCATGAAACATAGGATTCTTTGCTAAAGTAATGGTTGATGAGTTGTCCACATAAATTTTTGTAGGCTTCTCTCATGGCATTCACAACTTTTTCAATAATTTTCTTAGCCGTATGAAATGACGAACACATATTGTAATAGCTATATATTCAGCTTTACAAGTTGATAATATGACTATAGGTTACTTCTTTGAACTTTATGTGAATGTTGTGTCTCCTATGTAGAAAACAGAACATGTAGTGCTTTTCTATCATACATATCTCCAGTCCAATCACTACAACTATAACCCACGAGTTCAAAGTTGTTTGAATATCCATAGAACAAGCCAAAATAAACAGTACCTTTGATATACTGAAGGATTCGCTTTAATGCTTTGAAATGTGTTATAGTTGGTCTCTCCATGAATCTGCTCACAAATCCTACTCCAAAGAGAATATCTCATGAGTGCAAATCAAGCATCTCAAACTCCCAACTAGACTCTTAAATGTTGTAAAGTTTATCTTCTCTTATTTATCATTCTTTGACATCTTTACTCCACACTCAACTAGAGTATTCACTTTTACACAATCCTCCATTTTAAATTTCTTGAGAGTCTCTTTTGTAAACTTCTCTTGATCATAAAAATTCCATCTTCTCCTTACTTAATCTCAATCCATAAGTAGTATGTCATAAGACCAATATTTGTCATCTCAAATTCCTTAATCATTGCTTGCTTGAAGTCTCCAAATATCTTTGGATTATTTCCTATAAAGATCATGTCATCCATATACAAGCATACAATAAGAGTATCACCACTCTTTTTTATCTGTACATAGATGACATATTCATGGGGACATTTACAAATCCATTTCTTAAGAAATAACCATCAATACATGTTGCAGTAAACTCAACCTCCATTATAAAAGGACAAGGATGGCTACCACCAATCACAGCCACTAGCCGCCTTCACACTACCACCAACCATTTGTGTTCACACTTGAAATATGATTTTTCATACTTTTTATTTTGTGTAGAAATAAGCAACTAAGTTTATGCTATTGAGTGTGAGAAATAAAAGAGAGAAACACTAGAGAGAAAGAGAAGGTGAGTGTTTGAGAGTTTGCAATTTATGTAAGCTTGTTGTTTATGATATAAAACATATTGTTTTATCTTTCCTGAATGTTTTAAAACCACCACCAGTGGTCTCTCCCACCAATAATTGGTATTAGAGCTTCGTTCGTAAAAAATAGAGGAGTTTTTGAGACGTGTCCAAATTTTTGAAGTTGTCAAAACACATTTTGATCATTCCATACTGTAGGGTTCTTCAATACGAACTCAGTGGTGCAAAAATCAGCCTTGTCGGAGCAAGGGGTGAACTACATGTGCTGCCTGAAGCACTACCTTTGTCAACTGAGCTACATGCGCGCAATATTTGAGCCGAGCCGAGCCGAACCATCTAAGTTGAAGCCATAGTCGAGCCTCCAAGCTATTTAGCCAAGTCATGATTTGCATCGAGCCGAGCCATCAAGCTGCCACTGAAGAATATTCCCGATTCAACCCTAGCGAACCGACTGACATCTAAAATTGGTTTTTTACCAATTTAACCCATTTATGACCTACATTCAACCAAGTCAGACCAATTCCCTACTTTTTGACCATTTTGGATTCGTTAGTGGTGTCCATTTTTCAAAATTCAACTCCCAGAAGGTGATATAGTCATTCAAAGAATAAAATGACTACAAAAAATACACAAACACTCATCTTGAAGCTGACCAAAGACAATTATGATAATTGGTGTATCAGATTGAAGGCATTTATTGGCTCACAAGAGTGTGTAGAGATTATAGAATATGGTTATGATGAAATAGATTCAAAAGAAGTAGAAGATTCTTTACAAAAGGCACAAAAGCAAGTCCTTAAAGCCAATAGAAAGAAAGACAACAAAGCCAAGACCATTATTTATTAAGGTCTTAATGAAGCCACATACGAGACCATCAATTTCACATAAATGTCAAAAGAAATATGGGAGGCTCTCCAACAAAAATACAAAAGTGCTGACGGAATAAAAAAAATTCATCTCCAATCATTACGAGGTGAATTTGAATCACTGTAAATAAAGTCCTTGGAAAATATTTTTGATTATCACACAAGAATTATGGTGATAGTCAATCATAAGAGAAGAAATGGAGAAGCCTTCACAAATGCTTGGATTACTGGGAAAATTTCGAGATCTCTAGATCCAAGATTTGATTATGTTTGTTGTTACTTATTTTTAGGCCCCATGTGCTGAAGATGGTGTGTACCCCTTTTAAATCGAGTGCAAGAGTTTAGCTTATATTTGCTGGAAGATTGACAATAACAGAGAAGAAAGAAATGTTTTTTGAACCATCTTTGAGCTATTTTCTACTCTCTTTATCCTCCCCTCTTTGTTGCCAAAATCATCATGTTTCTTAGACTGATTAGGAGTCTTTATAATGCTAAATTCATTCCTTCTTTATCTGGTCTTTAAGGTTGGCTAAATCCCTCAGAATTTACACTAAAAAAAACTAATTCTACTATTGTCGTAATTTTTTATTCCATCTTAGGCGTATTCCATATTAGTCCACATATCACAACACTACAGCAACAATAGCAATACTATTCATTTCTCTTTTACCATTCTTTTCTTTCTCACTTGCATTCCTCATTATTATCCTTTAATATTTTCAGCTCATTAGTAGCCCAAGTGGACATCATGAATTCAATTTTGATCATAGTTTATTTCTTTTTGAAGATCAAGACACAATGTTACACACTTTATAAAGGGCAAGAAAATAAATTCTGCCCTTAATATGGCTAAATTTCACCGTTTTATTGACTTGACCGAATCTGCTAGCAGGGTGACAACTTGACCTCCCCTCAGATTTTTATTGATATCTAAAGTTCCAAAACTCCAAATTAGGCGGGGTCAGATTCGTTGGAAAGCTAACACTCCCGGCTACAACTTCTATGAAAGGACCTTCCCTGGATTCTATCTTCTTCATATCTGAACTCCCTCAGGAATCAGGGTGACGAACCTGCCCTGTTTCGTCAATGGGCAAGGTATCTCTAATTTTTTTTCTCCAATCCCTTATTCCTCATTAGATATAGCCATGTCTTCACCTTATACATGGCAAGCCATTCATTATGACCTCCCAAGGTTATTTGTACCAAGTTAATTAATTCATTTCTACTTTGGCCGAACCTACCTAAAGGAACGAAGGGTTCCTCTTCCTTATAAGTGATGCATTTTTTTTTCTAATTAGCAACCATATTATAACAACACATCTCAAATAATTAAGCAAGGAAATCATAAGTTCTCCTCCTCTCCTTTCTTCCCCTCTCTTGCATTTATTCTCTCTCTCCTTTTCTTTTGTTTTTCATTGCACCCCTCCACATTCAAGACCATTTCTTTCACTAATTTATGCATCAAGAATACTCAACCCACCAGAATTTCTCTTCCCTACCTGACTTGGCTCTTGGCTAAAACATGCCTAAGGGAACCAAGGTTCCCTTCCTCTCTTTTATGCATAATTTCATCTTTTGAGGCAACTTAGACTATTCTAATCCACTTAATTCCAATCATTTCCGCATTTCCCCAATTTTTTATTTACTCAAGAACCCTAATTTTTCAACTTCAAATTACTACACAATTCTTAATTGAATCTAAATAGGCTTTCACAATTTGTTTAGAACTACATGTTGGGAATTTTGCTCCCCCTTGCACGGACCAGTGGTTTTCTGATAGTTGTCCATTAGAGGCTTAGCACACCGACACAATATTTAACGTGGTTCGGCAAACCGCCTACATCCACGGGAGAAGTCAATATTATTATAGATAGATAGAGAAAGGATTACAACACACATGGAGGAGGAGGATCACTTCACTCAAACTCAACTCCCATTGCTCTCACATACTGCTGCACATGGCAGCCACTCCACTTTCTCTCCTCTTCTCTCTTGTTCTTCTACTGCACTCTCTCTCTCATTTTGCTCTCTAACTTATGCCTCTATTTATAGGCATGAATGGTAAGACAACTTGGCCATAAATTATGGCACTAATGGTGGCAGCACATGGGTTGCATCTTTTTGTCATTGGTTGGTGCAACTTGTTTGACAATACCCACCTACCATTGTTAGTCTTTTGACAATGGCATCTCTCTTCTTTAGAGTAAGCTGCAAATGCTTCTTTTATGATTGTTGCACATTAATGGCAACAATCCTAACACTACATACCTGAGGGAAATTTAGGTTTAATTTATAGTTTGATTAAGGTTTCTCAACTCATTTTTCTTCACCTGTAGCTGACCCTCCCTTCTCTCTCTTCTCTTCACAAATTCTTCACTTTTCTTCTTGTAAATCCTCTGCCCAAGTGTGTTTTCTCCACTTAATAATTCCAAGACTTATGTAGATATACTAACTTAGGTGTTTTCTCATGAAGGAAAATCTGAAATCCCTCCCATTTCTTGATGTTGTCCAACCAACCATGTGAGAGAGAAGGAATGGGTATTTATAATCCCATTTTTTCTTAATTCTATTTTGACCCCATCTTTTCCCCTTTTTCTCAATCAAGCCCCCTTTGTTTTTCTTCAAAACTATTAAATTTTATCACCATAATTATTATCATTATTATTTTTTTTGTAGTTACACTATTTTTTGTATTATAAAAATTTTAATTATTATAAATTCCCTCTTTTTTTTGTATAATTTGTTCTCGGATTTCACCGTAATTGTAGTTTTAAATAATTTTTTATTTAAAATTATATTAAAATAATATATTTTTTATTTTTAAAAATTATTTTTAATGAATACATCAAAATAATTACAATATAAAAAAAATAATTTTTTTATAAAATATAATTTCAACAATATTTTTAATTAAATAGATTTCATAGTATCGAGGATAGTGGCACGACTGGGTTTTCACGGTTCTGCATTTTTAATTAAATGTTTGGAGACCGTTAGTATATGCCATTGGGGTTTCGATGATGGGTCTGTGGGTAAGCCAAAAAGAGATGCATAACAGTGGTCATATATTCGGAGGCGACTTTCCTCCACTCAGCTGCCAGTGGTTCTTCTTTTTTGGGTGGGAATGGGGTTGCAATTTCTGGCCAAAATCGAGTGTGTTTTTTGTTGCAGGTTGTTGCTTGTGATGAGCGGGAAGTTTGGATCTGTTGCGGGTCTCCTATAATCTGTTTGTGAGGGAGAAAAGAGAGGCAATACAGGGTTATTTCACAGCATCGAGGAAAGTGGCACGGCTGGGTTTTCACGGTTCTGCTGCTAGTAATGGTGAGGGGATCTGGTGTTTGAATTTTGGGAAGAGATCGGATGGTTTGCTGGCTGTCTGTCGGTTTGAAAGGAGGAAGAAGGGGACAGGGCATCTAATATATGTAATTCTAATTTTTAAGATTGTCTTATTTGTTAGGTGAAGGGTAAAAGGAATCTGTTGTTTTCATATTTTTATTTTGATGGGACAGTGGTTGATAGCAATTAATATTTTATAAAACATTTTGTAATTTTAGATAATGCTTGAAATTACATTAATTATTGTTTTCTAAAATATTTTTTATTTAAAAATATATTAAATATTTTTTTTATTTTTTAAATTAAAACATTCAAATAATTTAAAAATAAAATTATCTGTGAAAACAAACATTAAAGATGTGGTCTAGGAATAGTCTTTTGTCGCTGGTCCATGTACTTTTAAGTCTTAATTCTTAGCTGGCTCTAGTTTGGGAGTGCCGAAACAAACAATAAAATATTTTTTAAAAAAAATAGCTACCACACAAACATAAATACTTTTTAATTTCAATTATTATTATAAAAAAACAATAAAATATTACCTTCTCAAATCTCAACCATTGGTTTTGCACAACGTAATCTTCCTTTCTCTTATGAACATAGTTTTAAAATTCAATCCGGTTATTGACCCAGTTCAGTGATCGGGTCCAATAATCGGGTCACGTAATCTTAAATATTAATAATTTATAAGTCATACATATCTTAATATAAATATATATACTTAGCATATTAACATATGATAATGAAATACATATCAGAGATCAGATGCTACCCAAAAATGATCCGATGATTAGAAATAGTCTTTTATCGTTGGCTATAGTTTGGGAGTACTGAAATGATAGATTTGTTAAAATTTATTTTTTAAAATATTTTTTATCATTTTAATTTTAAAAAATAAAAATTATATATTTTTAATACATTTCTAAAAAAAATATTTTCAAAAAAAAAAACTTAATACTTTTTTATTCATAAATAAATAACACAAATTCTATTATTATTAAAAAAAAAACAAGTCTGCTAAACTCTGGGAGATTCCTTTTTATCAATATATGATATTGTCTCGCCTCATGTCCAAGTCTTGAACTAATTTATTAAAATGGTTGGCTTTGACTCTTCCAAATCATGAATATCCTAGCAATAACGGTGAGGAAACCACAGCTTTAAAATACACAGCATTTTGTAAACTTTCAAAATATCTCTTCATTATATAAAAACAAAACAAGGGTTCATAATACGTGTTACATTATATAACACCCAAACTTTAGATAAAATAGTCTAATAATAAAGCACTCTAAAACAAATTAAAAATAAATATCGTGAAAACAAGAAAGACATGCCAAACAAAAGTGAAGAAGGAGGAACAAACAACTAGATCAACCTGCTAACATAAACTAAGAACATGAAAATAATATAAAATGAGGGGTGAGTTCAACCAACTCAGTGAGGGAATAACATTTAATATACATCTTAAATATTAATAATTTATAAGTCATACATATCTTAATATAAATATACATACTAAGCATATTAACATATGATAGTGGAATACATGTCAGAGATCAGATGACACCCAAAGATGATCCGATGACACCAAAGGTGACCATTTTGGGATAATTGGGCGCGCATATGGTGGTGTCTCTCTCACCAATTAGGAATACAGATACGATGTGCATAAAGACTAACTACACTCCGTTAGTATGGAGTTACTGACAAGTTCAATATCCAGACATAACATATATTCATATAATTATCAAAGCAACTGAATGTTATATCAAATATAATTAAAGCAAATACATATTCAAGAAACTAATGAGTACTTGGAAAATAAATCAACATATGTATAGATATTCAAGAATATCATCCATACTCATCATATAATCAACACACATAATTTATTTATATTACATGTATATTGAAAATTATCCTACTCACTCGAAAAAATATAGAAGTAAAAAGAATATTAGATGAAAAACCTGAAAATTCTATGGAGATCGTTAGAAGAACCTACAATAAAAATACATAATAAACTGAAAAACAACACAAATAAAAGATTCTAATATGCATATAAGAAAATCAGGTTTTGTCTACTAAGTTTAGGGATTAAAATGACAAATTTTCTAAAAACAGGAACCAAAACATGATTTTACCAATATTGGAGGACCAAACTATAAATACATAATCATACTAAAATTTCATCCATAATCCATCCTCAACTCGGTCTAGAATCTCAATTTACGTTCTAGGGACCAAATTGTAAAATTTTCAAAGTTTAGGGACTAAACTGTAAACTTCCAAAATTGATGGATTAAACAGTTAAAATTCCAGTATCTTTCCCTTAATTACCAAGACCATTACAAGTGGTATCAGAGCCACGATTCTCATATAGCTGAAGGAACAAGAGTTTCACAGCTGATAGAAACAGTATCAGGGATGAAACAACAACAGGAGACGCAATAACAAAACCAGCAGAATCAACAACAAATATTAGAGGACATAGTGCAGCAATTAAGAAATATGTCTGCTAGGATGGATCAGATGACTAAGGCCCAAGGAAAAAGGCCCATGGGCTCCCCCCTAATTCTCCCACCAGGTCAGTCAATGGAAATACAAGGCATGAAGTAATACCATATGAAGGAATTCAACAGGTTTAGCTCAAGTCAATCCGATTGGAGTTTCCCCGGTTTAATGGAGATGATCCTATTGGTTGGGTATACAAGGCCAATTAATTATTTAACTTTCACAACACTTCAGCTCAACACAAGTTGTTTATAACCAGTTTTCACATGGAAGGAAAGGCGATAATGTGGTATCAGGAACTATAAGAAATCAGAATTCTCACAAGTTGGGAGGCCTTCGTTAAGGCCCTCCAAATTTGTTTTGGAACTTCATCTTATGATGACCCCATGGAGGCCCTCATAAGTATCAAACAAACATCAACAGTAGAGCTCTACAAAACTCAATTCGAGATGCTTTTGAATCGAGTTAGAGGGCTATCTGACTCTCACAGGCTCAACTGTTTCCTAGGTGGATTGAAGGAGGAGATGAGAGTGGGAGTAGGGATGCTAAACCCCCAGAATATAGTGGCTGCTTATTGGTTAGCAAAGATGCAAGAGGAAAATCTAAAAATCATGGAGACCAGGTTCTATGGGGTTTCAAGGCTGAAACCCAACACCAACTTAGCCCAAGGTTGAAAATAAACCAGTTTTGGTACAGAGACTCACTCCAGCATAGATGAAGGAAAAAAGTGACAAGGGGCTTTGCTTTAAATGTGACAGTAAGTGGGGACCTGGCCATAGGTGTAGAGGACCTAATATATTCTTGATAGAGGAATTAAAGGATGAGATGGAGGAGAAAAATTTTGTTCCTGAAGATCTAATTGATTTATGGGACCCTCAGGAAGAAGGCAAGGAGGGAATCAACATATCCCTTCATGCAATCATTGGGAGTCCCAATCCTAAAACTATGAGGGTGGTAGTTAAGTTGAGTGGCCATAATTTTGTGGTGTTAATTAACACAGGAAGTACATATAATTTCATACATCTAAGGGTAGCAAGAAGAGTAGGGATGAAGGTTTTAAAACACAAGCCTATTAGGGTGAACATTGCAGATGGTTCCAAGCTATGGAGTGAAGGAAGCTGCTCAAATATCAAATTGATGATTCAAGGAGATCAGTTTGTCACTCGGGCCTATGTCATTCACCTGAGAGGATGCGATATGGTGTTAGGAATCCAGTGGCTCAAAAGTTTAGGGCCCATTCCTTGGGAATTTTCAGCCTTAAAAATGGAATTCCAAAAGCAGGGGAAAAGGGTCCTGATTTGTGGAATGGGAGTGGAGAAATCAGAAGTAGACTACAGCCCAACCTTTTTACAAGAATTGAGAATAGTCGAAGAAGGACTGATTTTGCAAATTTAGGAGCTGGGATCAGTCCAGAATGAAATTCCAGAACATATTGAGAATCTGTTGCTAGAATTCATGGAAGTTTTTCAGAAGCCAAAAGGAATTCCACCTAGCAGATCACATGATCACTCTATAGTGCTAAAGGAAGGTACCTCCCCAATAAGTGTATGTCCCTACAGGTACCTCTATTACCAAAAATCTAAGAAAGAAAAACTAATTAAGGAGTTGTTGGTAATGGGTACCATAAAACCCAGCCAAAGTCCCTTTTCATCGCCAGTCCTACTAGTTAGGAAGGTTGATAGGTCATGGAAAATGTGTGTTGACTATCGTGCCCTCAACAAGAAAACTGTAAAAGACAAGTTTCACATACCAGTTGTAGAAGAATTACTAGATGAACTACATGGTTCTCAAAATTTTTCCAAGTTAGACCTTTGATCAGGCTTCCACCAGATCAGAATGAAGGAAGCAGATGTCCCCAAAACAGCCTTTAGAACTCATGAAGGGCACTATGAATTTCTGGTGATGCCTTTCGGTCTCACAAATACCCCTTTCACATTTCAAGGTTTGATGAATGATATTTTTCGACCCTATCTCAAAAAAAATTTGCTGGTTTTCTTCGACGACATTCTAGTTTACAACCATAATGTGGAAAAGCATGAGAGACACCTAAGGATGGTATTTAAGACTCTGGTACGACATAAGTTATTTGCCAAATAGTCCAAATGTAAATTTGCAAGCCTTTGAACAATTAAAAAAGGCCGTGTCAACCCCCCCATCCTAGCACTACCAGATTTCAACCAAAGTTTTATAGTAGAGTGTGATGCCTCAAGTATAGGACTCGGTGTTGTGCTAATGCAAGGGGGCCAACCTATTTCTTATTTCAGCAAGAGTCTAAAGGGGAGGGAACTATCACTATCCACTTATGAGAAGGAATTCTTGGCATTAGTCACTACTGTTTAGAAGTGGAGGCCTTACTTATTGGGCCAAGCCTTTAAGGTTAAGACGGATCAATGAAGCCTCAAGTATTTATTGGAGCAGCGGGTTGAAACACCCACACAGCATAAATGGTTATCCAATTTGATTGGATATGACTTTGTGGTCGAGTTTCGAGTAGGAAGGGAAAACCTAGCAACTGATGCACTCTCTAGGCAGGAGGATACTATAAAAAAAAGGTACACTATGGCTATCTCTACCCCAATTTTTAATTGGGCTGATTAATTAAAAGATAGTTATAAAACTGATCCAGAAATTCAAACTATCATGCAACAACTAGACCAAGAAACCATAGGTTCCTTGAAATGTCAGCTTAGGGGAGGGATACTATACTACAAACACAGAGTCTACATAAGTCAATCCAGCCGTATAAAAAATGACATATTGAATTACATTCATGACAGTCCATCCTTAAGGCACACAAGTTTTGAGAGAACACTAAAAAGGTCAAGGAGAGATTTCTTTTGGGTAGGGGTGAAATCAGATATACAAACCTATATAAAACATTGTGAAGTCTATCAAAGAGCGAAAGGAGAAAACACAAAACCCTCCTGGCTCTTACAACCCTTACATTTACCCACCAGACCATGGTCATCCATATCTATGGATTTTATAGAGGGGCTACCAAAATCTAATCAATACTCAGTAATTATGGTAGTTGTGGATAGGTTTACCAAATATGCCCATTTTATTCCCGTATCCAACCCCTACAGCGCGACAAAAATCACCAACCTGTTCTCACAGAATGTAAGGAAGCTGTATGGACTCCCAAAGAACATAGTTTCAGACTGGGATCCTACCTTCACTAGCAAGTTTTGGGGAGAATTATTCCAAATTCAAGGGGTCAAGCTGCTGATGTCAACAACATACCACCCCCAAACCGACGGGCAGACAGAGGCAACCAACAAAACATTGGAAGGGTATTTGAGATGCTATGTAGGTGATAACCCGAAGGGTTGGTCTAATTAGCTGACAATGGCCGAATATTGCTACAATACCAGCTACCACACATCCCTCAAATCTACCTCATTTGAAGTAACATACGGCTACCCGCCCCCAAGCCTCACAGATTACATTCCTGATTCAACAAAAAATCACGTAGTAGAGGAACATTTACAACACAGGACAAAACAAATTGCAGAAATCAAACACAACTTAGCTCAAGCTCAGGAGAGAAAAAAGAAACAAGTAGATAAAGGCAGAAAAGAAACCCAGTTCAAAGAAGGGGAATGGGTTTACCTCCGGCTCCAGCCATACCGACAGTCCAGCATGCCAAGAAATAAAAATGGGAAGTTAGCATATAAATACTTCGGGTCGTTCAAAATCTTAAAAAAGGTGGGAGAAGTGGCTTACCAGCTAGATCTTCCCAAGGAAGCCCGAATCCATAGCACGTTCCACGTCTCATTATTGAAGAAATGGGTTGAAAAAGGAACCGAAGCTACCCATTCCTGAAACCAAGCTGAAATCACAGCTAGAACCAGCACAAATACTTGACCGAAAAAGTCAAGTCTCAAGGAGGAAGACGAGGGAAGAAGTGCTGTTAAGATGGGAAGGATAGCCCAAAGAAGACACCGTTTGTGTCAAAGAAGACGTCGTTTGGGTTGAAGAAGAATGGTAAAAAGGTTCTTACCCTCACCTTGAGGGCAAGGTTTTTTAAGGGGGAGAAAGTTGTAATAGACCAGCAGCGCATAAAGGAGCAAGCTCTCAATTAAAGCCGGGGAAGAAATGAGGGAGGCGTGTTGGAGAAGACTTACCTACAGCAATGAGATAAGGTGAGCACGTTGATGCAACCATATTATTCAATAGTTTCACCCACATTTAACTAGTGTTTTGCCTATGTTTTATATATAAAATGCCTTGATATTCTTTGTTTTATGTTTTGAAGGCACTTTTGGATGAAAGATGCAA
>Ga0307515_10017403_pt1 | contig 13092 bp, 18 predicted proteins | sample 17_EM_MG_FD_194513 | JGI IMG/M metagenome (GOLD analysis project Ga0307515, IMG submission 194513) | Populus trichocarpa ectomycorrhiza microbial communities from riparian zone in the Pacific Northwest, United States - 17_EM | ecosystem: Host-associated > Plants > Roots > Unclassified | place...
AGTACCGCGGGCGCATGGCGGGTACTTACTGTAAGTGGCGCCAGTTCCCACAGTGGTCATCAACAGCACGTTGGATGCGTTTGTATCACTTCATGGTTAGCATCATCCCTATTCATGTTGAACCCTCTCTGCCTCGAAAGCGATTGATTATTGAATGTGACAAGCAGCAAATTAAGATCAATGACTTCGAGACTGGTCTTTAATGAACCGCTCTGATATCGGCATCCCCGCCTCTTTTTCACAGATTAGATTCTTGGGTCCTTCATGTACGGGGGATATCGAACTGTCACATTGGCAAATCAAGCGTTTGAGGACCGCTGACAGTTGACGGCATACACAGAAAGGGAAACAAATACAACATGGGAGGCGGGTCAACAACGTGGGACGACAAAAAATAGAACAATGCACCGGGACCGGGGGTCAGCGCTTCAACCAGTATGAGTGAGAACGGTTCAGGCAGAAATGACCGCCACGCTGAATGCGATGGCAAACAGGGTTAGGAGGAGGATATCCGCCAAGAAACCCTGGAGGCAGTATTTAACCATGCTTTACTGAAGTCCACGCCAAAAACGAATGACATTTCTGAATAAACCTGCTAGATGGTGACATTCAATGCCTGGCGCGAAGAGGGTGGATAGTTGTAGGAAGTAGCACCATTTCAAGGTCACCGTCAAGAATCCGGGCTGTTCAGTTCCTTTTGAATATACCGGAGGAGCTCTCTACAGCCCTCCACATCCCTCGAAGCCCCAACCTTCTCATATAAATCGGCAGCGCGCAAAACCTCGGACTTCGCCTCTTCGAATTGATGTTGTTCATACCAAAAGTTGGCTTGTAATTCCATCGTGCGACCCAGGTTGAATGTGTCATTGACCGCATGCGACTTGGCTCATTCAATGTGAGCATGTGCATCATCGAACCCACCCCCGTCGAAAAACAGTAAGGCTAGGGAGGAATGAACCCGAAATAGCTCTTCATGCCAGTTGAAAGAGGATGCGATTCCGAAGGCCACCTCGAGATGGGAAATGGCCTTCTCCCTCTTGCCCTTGGAATGATATATATTGCCAAGAATACGATGAGATCCACAGACCAGATATTGCTCGCCTTTCTCCAGGAGATTGATCGCGTGGGATGCAGCTTCTTCTGCGGTATCAAACTGCTCATCCCCATACAACAGCCAAGCGAGGAAGTTCAAACACTCTGCTTGTCTCATTGTGTTCCCAAGCCGCCCGAAAATTTTCAAGGCTTCTCTCGCCTGTCGTATCCCTTCCTCGTAGAGCCCCATTCCCCGATTTGCACCAGATAGGTCCCTCAATGTTTGAGCAATCCGACTGTCATCCCCCCGCTCTCTCTCAAGCTTCAACACGCGAGTAAGGAGCCGTTCGCGTTCCATGTGATTTCCAACCCTTCCAAGCAACTGCGCAAGGTGGTATAAACACCGCAGCCTGGAAGGATGGTTGTCTGTGAGCCCCTAAATCTTCGGCTTCAGCACAATTAACCGCCTTTTGTGCCAAGCGAGATGTTCGATGAAATTGGCACAGGCATCCCAAACATCGTCCGAACTCACATCGATGGATGTGAAGATATTGAGTAGGTGCTCGACGTTTACGTCCTCCGACACGATCAACCGCGTTTCTTCGAACCCGGGCCTATCTGGATCAAGATCAACTGACATCCGGGTGAAGTAATGTTTCTTGGTCGTGCAGAGGAGTGGAGACAACGTTGGATCTTTCGGAGAAAGATAATCTCGGAGCGGTGCGAGCATCGTGACGAATCCGTTGCTTCGATATGCCAAAGAAAGAATACAGAATTTGTCAAGGATGTTTGATCCGTTGGGGGTGGTGGGAAACAACCAGTCGAGGTTCTTCTCATCAACACCTTGAGGGAAGAAAGGGACGACTCCCAGAAGCTCTCGCGCATGATGGCCGAGCTCTTGGAACATGGGGGAGGCGAGTGAAAGTTCGATGGTGGCGGCAAGGCTCTTGTTGTGTTCCGTCTGAAGCACGTCCGTCTGGCGCTTCTCCCACTCTCTGGCCAATCGAGTGCTGTCCCAGTTGTTTTGATGTGCAACGGTGGCCAGTAGGGTGATTGAGAGCGGATGGAAGTCGAGCTGGCTGAGGATGTTGTTGATGAGATCTGGTCGATCATCATCGTCGTAGATACGGTAGAAGGCATTGTGTGCCGCATCCATTGACAGAGTAGGGACATCCAAACGTTGTCGAATTGGCTCAGCTCCTGCACCACGCTGTAGATCTCCTGGGCATTGGCTCCCTGTGGGTCGAGAATGGATTCCGCGTTGTCGAGGACTATGAACATGTCGTTGGAGGATAGGGATGGTCGGAGGGGGGTCAAGTCCTCGGGGTTTTCGACCCCTGCACCAATGACCTTCGAAAGTCGGTTGAGAAAATTGGTGTGTGAAGCGGGGAACTTGTCGCAACGGATGAATCGACGGTGACCGCCAAAACGTTCCTTGATGCGATCGTGGTGGAGGACAGCCAGAGCGACAGACGATTTCCCGATTCCGCCTGCACCGATCAGAGCAATCGGTGTATGATTTTCAGTGAGTCCGATTATTCTCTCGATCAGCTCATCGCGTCCGAAACAGGCCTTCGGTGGTGGGGGAGGTAATTCTCCAGGAGGGATCCTGTGCGAACGTAAGATTGTAGACCACATGGTATTCGAGACCGCTGACCTGGTTTGAGTCTTAGGGGCGGTCAGCATTTTGTCATCAATAGACGGAGGGTCCCACTTACTGAGTGATGCTGGTGTTCAGTACTTTCCTGACCTGTCAATACGGTACGATGGACGTCCGCAAGCATCATATGAGCATTGATCGCCAGTTCGGTCTGAAACGGAACAATTAACAGCAACCAAGCAAAAATGTCTAAACGCACATTGAAGACATGAAGGATCCTGGTGAGTTCCAACTTCCAAGCGGCGATCGTCTCCGTATCATTCTTCGCATGTACAAGTCGGGAGACTGCGTTCCGTCCGCTCCGTTTGATAACTTTCCTTTGGATCTCTGCCACGGTTCTGCAATCAAGAGCGTCGTCATGAGTGAGCCATCCGAACTGTGCATCATCGGTTTGACCCACGTCATCAATTGATTTATCGCCTCGCACACAGACCGACTGAGGCCGTCCAGTTTCTTTCCATTCATTCCCCGGTCAAGCGCTCTGCATATATCGGCGCAGCTCAATCCGAGTTCGACGTAATCCTGTTCGTTGATCATCGAATCCTGGATACATGTGAATCCGAGGCCCGTCATTACAGAACAGGATGAAACGTACCCTGACCATCGTCAGAAGGACACTGACGCTGCCAAAAGCGGCCTTGGCTGGTGCGATTCCAGCGACCTCCTCCGCGAGATTTAGGGTTTCGATGGCCACATTCAACAAGGAGAGAGCACCGTCCCGCCGTTTCGGTTGTTGGGAATTTGCATCCATCGTCGGGAGTCGAGGTAGTTGCGAGAAAAGGCGTGGCGCGCATGCTGTGCATCTGAGGGGGGACCCGAACCCCAATAGAGATGGGCGGTCATTTTGTCATTACACGCCTCGTGCGAACAAAGCCATTTGATGACAGGAGGGGAATTGCTTTCATGGTCGGCGACGAACGTGAAGATGCATGCGATCGACTGACCATCCATCCGCCTTGCCAACACTCTCTGTCCTCCCATCCCACCGTTAAGATCGCGCAGATGAAGCACCCAACCTATTTCCCACTGCTTCGGGGATTCCTCAACCACGCCTTGTTCTCGATTCACCCTCACCCGCTGCACCGCCGGAATTACATCATCGAAACATTCACTCGACACGTATCTTCTACCCGCACCTAACCCCCAACACCAGCTATGCTGTTTCAGCCGTTGGTGGAGTCCTGTTTTGTTTCGGGCAGCGGTTATTCGAACTTTGTCACGGAGGGGAAGAGAGACCTGGAAACGGAGGACGAGGGATGTCGGCTGGGTTGCGCGGGCCCGTCAGAAAACCTGCATCGACGTAACTTGAGGTTGGATTCCAGCCTACATCGACGCGAAAATTGACTAGAGGATTTCCGAAGGCGAGTTTAGCATGAAATATTCCGATTTGCATGGGCGGTTCTGGCTTGCTTGAGCACCCACCCCGTTTCTCTTGACATGGAATTTGACCGTCAAGGGCGGTTGCCCGACCTGCAACTGACGTGCATATATTTGGTGCGGTCCCTTAACCATCCACCGTTCTTCGGCTTTCTGTACGCCGCCTGGCTGACCGTTACCTGAAACCAAGCACACTGTCCGGAACGCCGGTCTTCTCGGACAGAGTAGGATGCACCTCGCACTCGCAGTGGCACTGTCCAGTGCTTAGGTCGCTGGACGGACGGATTTCCACGCGACCATTCGTGGGCCTCACCGCTACGCGTACGTTCGCGACCTGTATCGATGCTCGCGATGGCTATTCCGCGATGCCTTCTGTATTCTTTGCGTTGTTCCTTCCGTATGTAGTGATATTATTTGACAGATTCACGAATGATACACGAACCCTCCACACATAACTTCAATGTCGTGCGGGATACGAGAAATCGCACGGTGGGAAATTGCGAACCATTTCCCTCCTATGCTACATTGACCGTTACACGACCACAACATCCAGACTGTACATTACACATGCGCAAGCATTGGTTAGACGGGTGAGCCATATGTCAAGAAACCACTGATAATATCGAGGGCCAGGGGGTGTTCCGTAGTCCCACCACCAACCAACCTCGACGCAACCCGGAGTACCATGATTAAAGTCATCATTTGCCACGTCTTCCCTGAACAAGACTACGTATCTCATTCGCGGCTCTTACCCCAGAGAAATACGCTCCATGCAAGAATCCTTGAAAACGCGATAATGAATCAGTATGTCATGGTTGTTCAACACTGACAGACTCCTATGAACGAACCGAAATGTTTCGCGCTGGTATGTTCCCCAGCGAACCCAACCCTACCACCCACCACCCTGATCAAATCATCATGATGCTCTTCAAAAAACGACGCAGGCCAGTTCGAATACGACCCCCTAAAGAGCGGATTACTCCACCACCTCTCGAAGTAGAAATCTATCGGGTCGGGAATTTCTGACGGTGGGAGGTGTGGGTACATCTTCGTTCGGAGGACGGTCATGACCTCGGATTTGACTTGGGAGTCGGTGAGGGATTCTATCCGGTGAGAGAAATCGCCCTATGGGATTGGTGCAGCGGGGGTGAGCTGAGGGTGATGCATCTTAAAGTGGTCGAGGAGTCGCATACCGTGACCGTTGCGAAGAGGATACCCGACCCTGGGAAGAGGTCTGGATGGTCGAAGCTTTGCCATATCGGATACCTTCCACGTTCCGCGTCTGCATAAAGTGCCATCTAAATCACACATTATCAGGAAACTGTCGACACAAGCGTTTCTCCTCAGGACATCTCACCTGGGTATCGAACCAAAACTTCCGAGGAAACTGGAGGTAGATCTTGGTATAGGTGCCCTGCATGGGGCGCGTGTTGGTCAGGCAAAAATTGTAATTGACGTCAGCTTTGTACCTACCATCGTCATACTTTCTATAGCCTCCACCTTCCAAGCTGGCAATCTTGGCTCAAAAACGACTTCATCATTCTGGAGAACCCCAAGGCTGAAAGTCACGATCACATACTCCGCCCTCAGAACTCTCCCACTTTCCAACTCGACTTCGACCCCGGAGTTATCATACCGTATGATCTGAACAGTCGAATTTAGCATGATCCGGGCACGATTAGGATCGTCGGGATAGTGACGGAGTTGATGAGTCTCCTCTTGGACGAGCCGCTTAAACCCACGCTGATCTACGCAGAGGTGGTTCTCATTCGAAAACCCGCCAGATGCAACTTCGAATGTGAAGTTATGCGCCTGTGAAGAGAGGGGTTATACGCGAGAACCCTGCACGAGAGGAAAATCAGGGACGCTCACCCAAGACGAAGCGATCCAAGAAGTTTGTTCCGGCGTTTGCGCATACTCGAAATCGAATGTATAGTATTCCGCGACCATTTCTTGAGGGGTCCGAGGCTTCGACCCAACGATGGAGTACCCCGCCCGAGCGGTCATATCACGTCGGTGTTTGGAAACTCTTTCGCCTATCCCGTTCGAAGTCCGCCGTCACGACGGAAGGGGAGGTACGTAACACGGATAAATGAAGCAAGAAAGGAAATTTAGAGAATGATGCCGTGACCACATGGGGAGGATGGTGGGCGGAGATCGAAAGAAACGGTAAAACTCACCAGCGCCGACGATAAGATTATTGTAAGCGCCAAACGCGTCTCGGATCTCCGGCGTGAAATCGACCTTACCCGTCTCATCGTATGTCGCTGTTCAAGGGGAAGCAAAAATCAGCGGTGGGTGCACGCAGTTGAGGAACATCACCAATTGGTGCGACGTGCCTTTCGTCAACAAGTTGTGGAAGGAAGTTAGAGAAACTCACTGATGCTCCCAGTGAAATCGCTCAATCGCGTCTTTACCCCATGTTTCTTCGCCAGCCCCCAGATCGGGTTATGTTCGTGGTATCCTTGGATCCACTGAGCCCCCACCTCGATGGACTTGAGGGTATCGCTCGCCCGCGAGGCAGTAGAAGGTGAGGTGTGAACGTGATCAGGCGATCCGAAGGGGCGACTCTTCAGGCGACCTCCGACTTCGTGGTGGGCTTCGACGATGATGAAATCCGAGATACCGTAAGTCTCGAGTTTCTGTGCGGCAGTGATTCCGGCGACCCCCGCACCAAGGATCAACACTTTCGCATCGAGTCCATCACGAGGGGTGGCGCCAAGCGGATACTGAACCGATCCCGATGGACGTCCCACCGGTATCGAAAAGACGTGACTGCAGAACGAGAGGAGTAAAATCCGGATACCAAACGCTAGCAGGTGTGGTGGCGGGGGACTCCGGTGCGAGGACATGACAGCGTAACCAGAAGATGAGCACCGTTATTCGACAAAAACCTCTTGAGGGATGCCCAGGGGTGTGTTCTGAGCGTTGTGGAGGGAGGGGGGAGGGGGAAGGTGGAGGAAAGCGACCAAATCCCTCTGGAACATATATGGTACGATCCCTTCGCGACCGCACTACCCTAAAGATGAAATAACACGGGTCTATAGAGTCTCTCACCCTACGTTCCCGTCGCACCCCATTTCGTTATCGCTAGCCGGCCCACCGTACGGCACGCAGAAGACGCCAACATACAAGCCAGAAGTAAGTGGTGTGTAGCGCTCACCGCGCGTCATGTTGTTGGTGATGATTGTCGATCTCCGGGCCCCCCAGTCGTTAGACCAACTTTAGTCCCGTTCATTATTGGCTGAGAAATAGTTCGCATAGCTTACCTCGGAAAATTGTTCAAGAACTGTTGGTGGTGCGGCTGCTCTGCAGTGGGGGAGCAAAACGACGTGAGCTCAGGCGTTATGTAAGACTTTCACTCTCCGGAATTTCACAGGACGTCCTAAGGAGACCAATGCTCGAACGTCGAGCGATACTTGGAAGTTCTGTCATAGGACAGACGCGCACCCACCAAAGTTGGGATAAGAAGAACCGTAAAGAGGGGATCTGGGAGGTAAGAAGCAGCGCGAAAGCCTCGAGGATCAGTAAGTGGCGTTTTTAGTCTCGATTGGACGAGTTCACCGAGAACTCGTAATGATAAGATATTGGGACTGGGTATAATTGTAGCTCGCAAAGCGTCCGCGTGGACGAGGTCATACAGATTGAGTATCGATATCCTCAGGACAGATCGGACTAAACTCCGTGCCAATATATGTCTTCATCCCAACCGGCCTGTAAATCCACACCTCGCCCTGCTTCAACCCGCCGAGGTCATACTTCTCTTTCTTCGGTAACCCACCAGTGCTCACGCTCTGCTCTGCAACTTCCAACGTCCCGAACCTCGCAACGTCTAACCACTCCCCGTTCTCGACAGGGCAACCCGGGACCAAATCACTCACGACGATGGCAGTGTGGTCCGGAGCTCCCAAGGTTGCAGTCCCACGTCCCCAACCCATTTCAACATCGATCTTCACGCTCCTCCACTGAACGATATCCCCTCTTCGTACCCTATCATCACCTCCCCTCCACATTCCAATTGGGGTCCCAGAAACGTCCGCGTTAAAACTGGCAATCAGATGTCCATGCGTCCGGGCAAGACTCGGAATCGGCTTCTCCATATAATCGAATTGTTCGAAATACTTGAGCCCCTCCGAAGCGAGATCCCAACACTCGCCTCGGGCGCAATACTCCCGAGCTTCGACATAGCCCTCAGCGAACGAAGCGATCGTATCGCCGTAGGTATTATGTGCCTCGACCAACGTCTCTTTGTCGAGCGGTTGCGGGCACGGCAAAAATCTTGCGCTCCGCTCAATCTGGTTCGGATCTGGTGGTTTGGATCCATAGGTTGTGATCTTGAGCTTACCCCAGAACATGCTCAAATCACGACAGAAACCTCCGTAGAAGAATACCCGCTCTTCAGCATTTCCCCTACGGGAGGTCTGTCCGGTCATTTTGAAAAGGTCTTCCTTATCCATAGCCGGGGGTTTGATCAGCGGTTCCTTGTTGTACCATGCACTATCCCAATGAGTGGAAGGGTGGAAGTAGTAAGCGAGGTCCTCAGCCGCACTTCCGTGGGTCGGTTGGGGAGGATAAGAGGTGAAGTTATCTGATGAAACTAGAGCCGGTATCAGTGGCCACCCTGGTAGTGTTCATCGAAGCGGTGTCACCTGATATTGCAGGTTGAGGGGGAGGAACGAACGCGGGTGCGCTGGGCTTTGACCATGTTGCAATCGGTGGCTGGGATTCGTGGCATATAGTGACTTCACAAACCAAGGTGACGGTGGCAGTACTTACCGGAGGTCCTTGACACTTTTCACCAACCATACTAGCCATAGCATCCTTCACGCTCGGAGGCACACTCCTCGCAGGTGCGGGCACCCGCTTAGGCTGGTCCTTCGGAATGAACGAGTCATCTCCCGTAAACATGACGAAGAACTCGTCCAACCAGCTGAAGAACACTTGCTTATCCTCATGTGAGAGATTCACCCAATCAATCGAACCCACAGCCGGGTGAGAGTTCGAAACTGGTAGAGGAGGGGTGTTGAATCGTCTCGCTGGTAGAGGAGGAAGTCCTGGGGTTGGGGGTTTGGAAGGTGAAGGAGATACAGAGGGTGAAGGAGAGGGTGAGTATGGATGCGAAGGTGCACCAGGTCGCGTGCTCCGTACAACCGGGGGAGGGAGACCACTTGGATCAGGCTGCGATTTCGAAGGGTTCAACGGTGAATGGGTCGACCGTGGAGGTGGCGGAGGAAGTTTCGACTTCGGCTCGGGTGAGCCAACGTTCTTGGAAGAGCTGCTCTGTGCCGGGTGTCCGATGTTAGACCATCGTGCAGCCTCAGCCTCAAGCTCGGAGGTGGTGAGGTGCTCACTTGGTATCTGTCTCTAGTACTGTTGAACTTGTCCGTCGCAGAGTCCTTCGCCTTCAGAGCCTGAGACTTGATGTCAGCAAACGACGGCATCTATGCGCTACTCTGCCCTCAGCGACGCTGACCACTCAGGTTCCAAGTGAGGTGAAAGACGTGAGTGAGGTGATGGAAATAATCGCTCTGGCGCTTAATATCGGCTGAAGGCCCGAGGCCGCGTCGGGTCAATCCTTCGATTGTACACACCAAAATCCTATGAATGAGTGACTGTCCGTAAGGTGATAACTATCTATAACTTTCCTAGAAGGGTGCCAGTAACCGAGATTTATTCCGCAATATCTGGGAACTTCCGTATTGCGTACACTGATGGGGCTGGGCAATCAAGCATCGAGGTGACAGCGGTACAGAGTAGCGTTGAAGCAGGTTGGGTTACAGCCCTTCCCGAACCTGTAGTCCTGAAGGTTGGGTGGATTTCGAACAAAATGACCGTGGCACCGCAATTCCAGATTCGTGGTTTGGAGACAATATCCCCGACCCAACAGAGCGGTCGGGGTCCTGACAGTTTCCTTATAAGTGCATGGATATTCGTGTGCACATCGTACAGACCTACGGACAGTCACTCAATGTGTTCCGCAGACTATAGACAAACAGATGTAAACGTTGCCGGTCACCATACCATACATGGCACCTGCTCCGCCCTGGCATTGGATTACGGATAGTTACCGTGAGTGGATCGTCACCGATTCTCGCTTGCGCCGTACTAGGCCCGGTGGGTTGTGAATCAGGTTAATCGCTTGATCATGCGAGGCCCAGGGCTTTTTGGCCAAGTCCGCCCCTCTCACTTCAACTCAGAAGGAACCGCGCTCCGGTGTTTGGAATGCGCCACGGCTTATCTTGGTCAAGTTTTACCGCCGTCAAAAGGTGGTCTTCCCACGCCATCGGTTTCTCGGACTCTCTGTTTTTTCTTCTTCTGCTGCCAGTGGGCTCTAGTTCTGCACGACATCCCTCGCGGCTCGCTGTACAACTGGGTGTAATTCACTCCATGTCTCTGCATTCTTCGCGGACACCTGTAATCATAGACTGCTGGTGATGAGGACGCGTGGGCGACGTAAGCGCGAATCCGCGAATCCGCTGGAAAAGACCGCCACATTGGCGGATACACACCGATGGAAGATCCTGGTTGGGACGGTCCGATGATGAGAGATGAAATACGGTCTGGAGCGCGGTAGCGGTTGGCATCCGGAGAGGAAGGGGGCGATCTTAAATTGCCCTCGACCCTGACGGCTTTCTGCCCCATCGTTGTCTCCCTCCTCCCTCCCACAGCGCTGATTCCCCATGTCCTCTGACTTAGATTCCCTCATTGGATATCTGCAAGATACGTGAGTCCTGTCCCACGTGCACCTTTGATTAATTGCTGACGCAAAGCACGTCTCAGAGCCGCATTTAAGGTAGCCTGCCCTCGACGGCCACCGCACTAACCGAGCTAAAGCGGTATATCTCCCAGAATTATGCGTTGGCCACTTGCACGATCTTTTTTTACGACTATGTGTTGACGCTGTCGGACGAGGTTGGTCAAGTTTACTCTCCGTGCATCTTACAACCTGCTAAGATCATGTTTTTTTCAAGGTCAAGTATGCCTGGTCTGGGAAAAAATCGTGGAGTGAGCGGACCTTTGAATGAATCCCTGGGTTTCTCCTGATCATCGAACGTCGGGCAGCATTTTGGATTTTCATTGCCGTACGTCTTATCTATACTTTTCCATCGTTCTCTCTTCTGACTGAAGCGTGTAGAATAGGTATTTTCCGATGACATATTATTTTTGGCTGCTAGCGTGTTAGTCTTTGACCCCACCACCTGGATCATGAAACCATATTAACCGTTGGCCACCAAATGATAGTCTCCTACAGTCCACACCCTTCAGTGTCTGTGAGTCATGTCCATCCCAAGACCCCATTGAATTTTTGTTGATAACGAGGACACGGTGCCCCAGGCGTACGAATTATATCATCGAACCCTGGATTCCGTTATCGTTCTCACCTTCCCGTGAAACAGATGCGACAAAATCGCGTTCTACCCCATCGTCGCACATACTTTTTGCACCTCCATCGCACAAGTGGTGTTGACCCTCAGGTAGAATTTCTCCGATTGTTCAGCGACTCTGAGCTGATACATGAAAATGTTGTCACAGGATATACGCCATAACCAGGAAAAGCGTTCGCATAACGACTGGGTTTGCGGCTATTACTTTTACCCAGTTTGCGCTTGGGATATGGTTTGTGACCACGCCGGCGCTGAACAAAAGTAAGACTAAGTTCTGAACTCGGAAGGGCTACGTTTGATTCAAACTGCACCCGTGCTTTATTGCGATTGCGCTTGTGTAGGCCTACCGCTTCCCCCGGTACCCCTCGACCCATCTCGCCTGTGCTTGCCCCTCCGGTTCAGAAACATTGAAGTCGTATACACAACCGTCTCCCTCCTCTTTGGTGCGTGAGAGTTATCCTGAACTCGAACCATGTGTACTCATTTCGACCAACCCTGCCGGCAACATTTGGCTACCAGATTTCCTCATGTTCTTGTTGATCGTCTACTTGGTAAAAAAATCGAAGGCGACGGGATTCACGGGCATTATTCTGAAAACCATCATGGAGGATGCGACGCTGTACTTCCTGATTATATTTAGCTCCCATCTCGTGTTTGAGTTCACCCTGCTTTTTGGACGGGTGAGTTCTACTGCTCCTCCTCTCTCCGGACTTCAGACGATGACATCCAATGCCTGTCTCTAGGAACTGATCCAAATTGTTCCAGCTTCGTAAGTATTCACCGACCCTAGACCGCAACTAGCCTCACCACGCTTTTTGTCACCACGATCAGCGGCACGATAGCGTGAGTAGTCATACGTTTAGCTTGCGCTCTCTTATTCAAATGACTGATGACCGTCTCAGGTATCTTCCCGTGATGATTTCACGGTTGATGCTTTCGTTGAAGAAAGTCGCAGATACGCGACGGGGAGATTGGTGGTCCTCCGACGGACCACCGGGGATCGGTAACTCCCAGAATAGAAAGTTTCACCACTCTCGACAGGGTATGAGCGAGAGGGGGGGCGATATAGCACTAGACACATACACTGTGTCGTAGATGGCGATCTGGAGTCTCATCTAGTACCCTTTTTTGGGGCGATCCCGCAGAACGAATTATTGGTTACGGAAATGAATGTGGTTGGTTGTATTACAACATGCCCTGCCGGGCTTCGCCACCGCAAAAAGGTAGCGGTGCCAGTCGACAGTAGGAAGCGAAGATCACAACGGCAAGATCTTCAAGTAGTATCTTCGAACACTAAAATCGCCACCGCGCCATGTAGAGCCCTGAGATCATGTCACGTTTTGTTTCGCCCAAATCCCCCCTCCCCCAACCTGGGGTGAGGTTAGGTATTTTCACGGAAAGAGCGCAACCACGTTGAGGGTCAATACCCTCCCCAGAATAGGGAATAACGCACCTCCACCCTAGGTGACAACTTACACGCGGATGGGCGTCAACCTCTGAATCAACTTTGAGCTTCTCGTCGGATACAGAAAAGGATTAGTATTACACGTCCCGGAAGTTCCAAGCAAGGTAGACGACTTAGCTTAGACACGAGTGAGTGATGGAAATAATCGCTCTGGCGCTTAGTATCGGCTGAGT
>Ga0307515_10017404_pt1 | contig 13092 bp, 10 predicted proteins | sample 17_EM_MG_FD_194513 | JGI IMG/M metagenome (GOLD analysis project Ga0307515, IMG submission 194513) | Populus trichocarpa ectomycorrhiza microbial communities from riparian zone in the Pacific Northwest, United States - 17_EM | ecosystem: Host-associated > Plants > Roots > Unclassified | place...
CAAATTGTTTTGGCTTAGAGAGTGTGATCGCAATAAATTAATATTATGCACGGCTTGAGCACTGGCTTTGTATTATAATAATTATATTTACAAAGAACCATGTATGGTTTCATACAACACATGGATGAGATGGTTGAATGAAATTTTAAATGGGCATTGGGTACATTGTGTTAACATGTTTCGGATGGATGCAGAAACATTGCAGAGTTTGTGTGTTGATTTGGAAACGTTGTATGGGCTAAAACAGTCTAGAAGGATGAGTGTTATTGAGAAGGTAGGCATGTTTCTCTATATTTTAGCTCTAGGATCTTCAAACATGGAAGTTCAAGAGAGATTTCAACATTCAGGTGAAACCGTAAGCAGATATTTCAATGAAGTTCTTAGGTCGGTGTGCTTGCTAACTGTTGATTTTATCAAACCGGTAGATCCAAAATTCTCAACAACACCAATGGAAATTGCAATGAATCCAAGACATATGCCACATTTCAAGGTGAAAAATACTTTAGCTAAGTTGTTAAATAATTGAAAAAGGTTACAAAAAATATTTGAATTACATTTAAGTTGATTCAGAAACTATTTTTTTGTTTTTGTAGAACTGTATTGGCGCGATTGATGGAACACATGTGCGTGCTTGTGTATCACAAGCAAATCAAATACCATTTATTGGTAGAAGAGGTGTACCAACTCAAAATATAATGGCATCATGTAGTTTTGACATGCAATTTACATTTGTTTAGGCTGGGTGGAAAGGTAGTGCACACGATACAATAATATTTCATGAGACGATTGACAATCCAAATATAAGATTTCCGAAGCCACAAGAAGGTATGCGAAATAAAAAATTTAGGTGTTGTTCAATTTGAATAAATTTATTGTGTCTACAATAGAAAATAAGTTTTGTACTATCATTATCTTGTTGCAGGGAAGTATTATCTCGTTGATTCGAGATATCCAAATGTGTATGGTTACTTGGGGCCATATAGAGGTGAGAGATATCATCTTCCAGAATTTCATCGACAAGGACAACTGCAAAGTCGGGAAGAAATATTCAACCGTGTCCATTCATCGTTACAATGTGTAATAAAACATACATTTGGAGTTTGGAAGAAAAGATGGAGAATCTTGCAAAACATGCCAGTGTTTCCTTACAAAACACAAGTTCAAATTGTTGTGCATCAATGGCACTGCATAACTACATTCGAAGGAAGTCAATCCAAGATGTTGCATTTAACGAGTTTGATCGCCATCCTGATTTTGTTCTTGCTGATACTTTAACTGACGTGGTTACACAAACACGTGGGCACCAGAGGGCTTCGCGTATGTATTATGTTCGTGATGGGATTGCAACAAGTTTGATGAGGCAATAATGTTCATTTTTTTAAAAAAAATAAACAATTTTCTTTTTATGCCGATTATTGTTTGTACTAAATGTTATTTTTCCTATTAAAACAAACAATAAATTAATTTATGTCCTTTTTAGTCACTTTCTATACAACACCAACCCTACTCACAATTTTAACCAAACATATCATGCAATTATTTTTGACAAAATAAAGTCAAACCATAATTTTAACCAAACACACATTTTATATGAACCAACCACAGCAAAAGTGATTTTTTCAAAATTATTTTTTTAAACCACAACCACAACAATTACCACAAAAACAAACACACTCAGAGTTGCTTTTCCTACCCCTGCGGTTGCAACGCAGGATTTTATGGTTCCCATAAAACAAAATGTATGGTTTGCATCTAACCAAACACCTTAAAATTATTGTGGCACCTAAACGTGAAAGTTATCACATAACCAAACACAATTTAATTGTGACTACTTGCCTAAGTGTGGAGTAGGGAGTGTAAACACGTATCAAGAATAGCTGGTTGAAACTCTCATGCTGATAACTCCAAGCAGAATACTCGGACACGTGTTTTTATCTAAACAAGTTGGAAGTTTCGAGTTGCGATTGTGGAAAGACAATCATATATGTCTGTGACGAAAAAGAAATTAAAAGGAGCAATCTTATTCCTATAATTCTACAAATCTAAAAATGAGTAATTTGTAGTCATATCTTTATCAAGCATGACTGATTTTCTCTTCTTTTTTTTTTAAAAAAAAAAAGACTGACATATATGTTGTAACAATTAATAAACTCTGGTAGTGTTTGGAAACACATTTAAAATTATGTTTTTTAAAAATTTGAAAAAAAAATAGTTTTTGAATCGTTTTAATGTGCTGACATCAAAAATAATTTTTTAAAAATAAAAATATATATTATTTTAATATATTGTTGAATAAAAATATATTTTAAACTAACAAAGTTGAATGTATATATCTTTTATTAGATGCTGGGTCCATTATGGACCTTTGATTGGTAAAGCCCTCCTGGATTCTATTTTAACAGATTGGGCCTTAAAACCATCAAGTTTCTGCATTTGGCTAACGACTTTAGTTGAGTTACAGATATACCTAGATTTTTTTTATCTCTGAATTGGGCTTGGGCCCGTCAAATATGATGTTGTCAAACCACAGAGAGTGGAGCATTCTGGGCTGGATTGGAGCCACAGCAAGGATGACGATTGACATTTGACACAAATCATTCTAGTTATGTCATCTTTCCCTTAACAACTAGTACATTATTTTGTATTCCGCTGTAAATTTGATAATTTTTTTAAAATATATTAAGAAAATATTAAGAAAATAAAAAAAAAATTATTAATAATTTGATTATAAACTTTATGTAGAGTCTTTTGTTTTTTTACCTAACATCTATTTTGAGTATATTTTTTTTATCCAAAACATCTTAGAAATCTTATTAAACTAATCTATGGTCACGAAAAACATAAAAAAACATCTCAAAACACGAAATTCACTCGACATAAAAAAAATCTAAAGCTCAGATATTATTTTCTAGGAGTTTTCAAAATGAAAAAACACCTATTATTAACTCTTCTTATCATATAGAACTATTTAATATAAAAAAAACGATTGTTTTAAAGGCCGAATTCCTCACCAACAGATACTTTCTCTTTCTAAACCAAAATGGAGGACTCGAATGAATTTAAATAGAAATTTCTAGTCTATCACCTATGTTACTCGTTTTTTTCACTCAAGTCCCTTTTCTTTCAACTCAAGCCTCCCTTGCTAAAAAAACAAACATGTAATTAAGCTTTAATTTGGTTTCCAAAGGGTTCATTCATGCAAAATAAAATTTAAGGATCAAATTGATTTTTTTTAAAATTACACCATTATAATTAACAGTGAAATGAGAGAGGATGCATGCTATTTTTTTTAACAGTAAAAACACCATACGTTTTTGCATTATGTTTAGTAATGTATAATGAGGTTTTTCCAAGTTTTTACTTTCTTTGTTTATAATTTTAGTTTTTAAAATTATCACAATAGTGAATGCTGCCTAACAAGAATTGCATAACGAAGCCCGACAGCCTTATACTCCACTCATTGTTTTATCACTGGTCAGATATATGCATAGGTTTTAAATTAAACAGATCACGGGATCTCCATCAACTACTTTAATTAAATAAAAAAAAAGGAGAGCTAAGAAGAAATAAGAAGGAAGAAGCGCACTTACCAGCCAGTGAGCCAAGAAGCAAGAGGCCCCCAATCTTTGCCACAAAGCCTTGCACTCCAAAAGTAAAGCCCTCCAGAAGTGGGATAAGCAGAACAAATCTCGGCCATTGACATCCCCACGGTGAGGGTCAGCATACCCACTACCGGCCACCCATATACCATCGTAACTGGCCCACCATAGGTTAGACCCGAACTGTACATCGTTGTCAGACCAGTGAGGACTGACACAATGGAGAAGGTCACTGAGAAATTTGCAATTAGCCTACACAAGTCGCAAAATTAACAAGCCATATTCAGAGGAAAAGAAAACATACACGGGAAGTTTAATCTATTAAGAGATGATCAAGGAAAGGATATACGCACGAGAGGGTACGGCTAAGTTCTTGCTTGTAACCCAGCTGTTTCAATTGACTGTCACCCGAATCATTAACAATGCCATCATCATTCCGAAGTGGGAGATAAACACCAGCTGTATCTTCATTCAGATCTGTCGTTCCGCCTCCCATGTCTTGAGAAGCTGAAAGGGAGAGTGTGATGTTTTGTTTCGGAATTTCTCAAAGATCGATGTCCAAGCCTTTAACATCGATTGATGTTCTTGTTTCTATAAGGGAGTTTGGTTGCTGTAAAAAGGAGCAATTCCGATCTAACAGTCAAACAGACAAACAACTCCTTTCTTGTAAATTTCTTGCCTTGTTTGCCTTTTCGATTGGCAAGTAGCTTTGCTTTTTTTCCATGAGTAGAGAAATGATAGAGTGGGAGTCACACGCTGCTTTTCTTTATTGTTCTTTTTGAGGACCCACTTGGCAATTGTATAGTTGTTGTTTGCACGATTGAAACTGTTATGGCGTGCTTTTTACGGTCACTTGGCAGCTAGTTTATATTATTTTTATTTATTTATAATATATTAAAATAAAATAATTTTTTTTATTTGAATATTTAAAAAGGAAAGAAAAAATAACAGTTTTATTCCAAAATAAACGAGAAAACGAGAGCAAAAAGGTATGTAGAGCTAGAGAGATTATTAGACTAGTTTAATCACGTTGAGTTTAAACCTTTTTTTTTTAAATATTATCCAGTTTTACTATGTCAATTACGTCCAATCGTTACATCGGATTAAAATTTACGAGGAGTTTCCTCGTATATTTTTATATCTCAAGTTAAAATTTTAAAACAATTGGAGTTTAGTAAAGTCTTGCAAAACTGTCAACAACATTTTTATATTTTGTTTAAATTTGTAATTTTGTTCAGGAATGTAATTTTATTGTGTTCTTTTTATAGATTGATTTTTTTTTTAATTTCATCATTCAATTACAAGTTTATTGATAATTGAGTTTTGTACTTTGTTTTGATTTGCTTTATTTGGGATTATCATGGTCTCATGACACATGTCATGAAATTGAATGTTGAACTCAAGTTATTATGAGTTGATTCAATATATTGTCGCCTCAATATTTTTAAAAAAAATATATTTTCTTGAATTCTTTTTTAGTCAAACAATATATTTATCAGTTGTCTAGTTTATTTTTGGACCCGTCTAGTCGATCAGGTCATATTAAATCAATTTATTTTCTTACTTATATTTAAAATTTGAATTCTATAATTTCAAGTTAGTTTATTTTTTTTCTAAATTGAAATTATATTTATTAAATTAATATTTTAAATTATATGTATGTATATGTGCGCGCGCATAAACAATACAACCTTAAAGATACACGATAAAATACTCTGAAAGTGAAATTTATCATTTCCATTGAAAAAACAAGATGATAACAGGAATAACTAAAAAAATGATAAAAATATTTATATTTATGATTTGTTCTTAATAAAAATTAATAATTACTCTCATTACAACCTAAGATTTCTAGTAATTATACAAGGAATCAGAAAGCTACACGTTCCGTGCTTTGTTGTAAAGTTTCATCCCAGCTAGCTACCAGTCTTCTGCTCATGTTAGCTGCAATAAATTATGCTTCAAAAGCATGCGGATTTCTTTCCTTAAAAATCAAAGCCAGAATTCCATTAACCTCCCATGTCACAGTTTGTTAATGGATGTCCCCTTCCACATTCTCTTTCTCTTGTAGCTCTATGCAACGCATTGTAACGAATCCGGCAATGCACCACTAAGATAAAGTTATGAACTTACTTTTTCAATTTATTTTATTTTATTACGAAGTATTCATTGAGATGTCAAATCCCAACGTCAGAAAATGTCAAGTCACTCGCAATCTCTAAAAGCAAATGGGACAAATTTATGTTATTGCTGGTGACATTTTTTTTATTATTAAATTGTTTTTGATGAAATTAGTAATATTATAATCAAAACTTCAATATATCTTTTTGATCATTTAAATTCTTTTTTCTAATTGTAATTCGTGCAACTCATTTTATATTTTTTTTAAAATGTCACTTTTCAAAACAGTGCATTTTTCAATTGCAATATAAACTATGTTATTTTAGTAGTTTATTTTTAAAATTTGTTATTTTACTAAAAAAGTGCTATTTCATTTTTGAAAAAAATAAAAACTGCGACCGTGCAGGCTACAATTGTAGATTTACAGAATTATCTCAAGAACTCATATCTGATTGGAACCCTCACTCAATTATTAACTTGAATCATTGTTCATTTCAATGTGTCACTTGCCAATTGGTTGAAATATAAATTATACTAGCCAACAAAAAAGGACAACAGGCCTAGCAGACCATCATTCCTTGACAATTTTATTACATAACTCCAACAGAGTTAGTTAGTTAGAAGGTTAATGAAATTTGTTTTATTTTTGGTTTTTGAAAAAAAGAATTATAATAGTTAATCTCAATTAATATATATAAATTCATTTGAAAATACTATGAATATCAAATAAAATACATGTTTTGATCATAAAGGATGTTCGTGCCTCTTTTATCATGAGATCATAGCACACATGATGTACAAGGTATCCACCAATATCTACCATTCATTTATTCATTTGACTATAATAATACATCCCCACTCTACATTCTATTGACCAAAAGAAAAGTAGAGAAGAAAGAATCCAAACTCGTACAAAATATGGACAAAAGTAGATCACAAGCTAGAAAATGCTTAGTCACCTCCTACCGGATTCCAAATCCTCCAAAGCAGCAAACTCGTTTCCGTGTTTCCTGACTTGCTGACTCACAACGGCTAAACTCATGGGCTGCACGTCAAGTTCATTCACAGACTCCCCTGAATTTGTATTGGAACGTGACTCCTCCATAGCTCTGAAATATTCGTAAGGTCCCCATCCTGTGGTCAAGAATATGAACAGGGAACGCTTAGAAAAATTCATCGCTTTCATTAGAGAGTCACTCTCACTCTCTCAGGTTTTTTTCATGAAAAAATGACCCAGCACTGCTTGAGAACGAACTTCTAACATGTCCAGATGACGCGCTCCGCAGGCAACAAGATGTTAAAGTAAAGATGCTATTGCCTTTTAAGAGAAAACACAACAGGGATGCGATATCTTATTCAGAGATTTAGAAAAAATTGAGCCCGTAGCAACAGTAACTAAGCTGGGGAAATAAAGGCGATGGAAATCTTACCTTCATCATTATATGGGGGTGGGAATAACTGTGCATAGCAGAATGTGGCCACAACCAGCCCTGTTACCATGTGAAAGAGGTTCTAAAGTCAAATTTTGAATTCCATGTCTGTATAGCTTTCTCTATCAGCAAGTGATGACAGAAAACAAACCTAGAAGGCCTCCAGCGAACACATCCTGCCAATGATGCCCGTAATCATCAACTCGAGAGATGCCTACAAGAGATGCCATAAGCAGAGGAAAAAAAACAATGCACAGCTTTGCCACGTGCCCTTTCTGATCAAATGCTTTGATTTTCCCAGATAAGTAAATTGAGAGAAAACCTAATCCAGCAAAGGACCCTGCATTGCAGCACTATTTTTTATCAGTTATTACATCTCACATGGCATTCAAGTATCTTCTTTCAAACACTCACTACTTGGAAAGCTGCTGTAAAATAGTAAGCAACGACTGTCTTGTGCCTGAAAAGTCCCAAGCCTTACTGATCAGCAAGAACTTGAGAGTACTTTGTTTCTCAAATGTTTTGCACAATCGAGTTGATTTTTCTTTTTGAAAATGATCCAAATGATAGGAAGTGCAACGTCAAAAGTGGCCAAATAATAGCATCGGTAAAGTTTCAGATTTCCAATTCATAGTATAAATCAACCAAAACAAACATAGAAAAATTTGCAGGATATATATGGCTACAACTGTACGTAGCTTACAAGAAGTATGGCCGCTTGGGAAACTCTTATGTCCTTCCCTAATGTCACTCTCTCTACCATGACATACTGCATTTCCCCACCGGTTATAGAGCTGAACAAGGCAAAAAACAATAAAATTAAAGGATTGGAAATAGTAACAGTGCCAACCAAACATGAAGCAAACAATTAATTATATTCAAAGGTCAATATCAGAATATAGCAGCTAGCTGGGAACATGGTAGCTTCAAGGAAGATAAAAGTTAAGTAAAGATTATTGAAATGGTCGAAAAGCAGAACTGTTGTCAAGGCATCGCTTAAAAAGAGAAAATTGACGGGATGTAAAGCTCTTATAAGAGAGAGAATAAACGTGCTTATATTAAAAAAAATGTACATAAAAAAAATGCACCAAGGAGTTAAGGAAAGGGTCGGAAACAGAGGCATACTTCATTCCCATCAGGAAAGCAGCGCCAAAAGAAGTCTGGTCGAGGCCGGCCAACTGCATTTTTTATTGCATCCGTGATGACCGCAGTAATCAGCACAGAAAATAAGAGGCCTGCTCTTGGTTCATACAAAAATCTTCATTAATATCCTACTTACGTCGAAGCAAACATGAAAGAAAAAAGACACAGGTAAAACATAAAAAGCACAGTGCAGATGAAATTACCTAAGATGCTGTGATGCAGATCATAGACATCTTTCCTTCGCGTATAGAATAAAAGGAAAACAGCAATGGGCAAAAAAACTGTGTACATCTGAATATCAAAAAGGTATAGACCCTGATGAATTATTTACTCCTCAACACCGCAAGGAAGCAAAAACAGAAAAATGAAGTATTATCCAATCTTAATTTGACTTTGGATGTTCAATCAATACATAATACAATCGACTCTCTGAAAACTTAAAGCCCATCCACGTAACAAACAACTAGATGAACTAATTCTGAAGAAAACTTACAGGAACACTCCATGCAGGCACTGTGTTTTCTTTCACAGGATATTTCAGGTCTGTCATCATATCCCTTCCCACAAATCGGTAAAAAGGATGGATTACATAGAGAATGACCTCAATCAACACAAGTAGCAGTAGAATAAGCCAATCCAGCATGTGATCCCTCGCAACTTTGGTTCCATGAGATTTGATAGTGTGTGTACCCATCTCTGCCGACCTCACTCTGCCCTTTTTTTGAAAATACAGTAACATAAAAATTTAAAACTAAAAAATCAGACCGGCAAAGTTAAGTGCTAAGACAAAAGCCGGTCTCTCCCCATTATTGCCCGTTTCGTGACGTGTTACTTTCTTCCCTTTTGTGGCTGTGGTTATTTTAAATAAATCTAATTTCTCAATCAAATTCGTGCAGAATCCCGGGATATGAAATTTATTACAATTAGCATTACATATATTAAATTTCAAGTAATATTACACATATGTATACAGCTATATGGTATCTGTTTTGTTTGGTAAGCCATCAATTCTTGTTTGCAGTGTAGATTAAAACTTGCAAACAGTTGAAGCATTTTAGCGCATCTTTACCGACAGACAATTCTGGTGAAAATAAAAACCCGAGACTCAAAGAGTCCATGAAATCTAGTTTTAAAACTTGTTCCTCGTCCAATCCCCAGAAATCCATGGACAACTGTGGTCCATTATACATAGCGATGACAATTTTATCAGAAGTACTTCGCAAGCCTAAAAGATATCTTTTCAAATATAATAAAATATTATGTAAATTTATCTCATCAAATCTTGCATGCAAAATGATATCTTTTCAAATACAATTAAATATTATGTAAATTTAATTAACTTATCAAACTTTGCCTGCAAAATTAAAGTACTCCTATGCTGATGATCATGGCATAACAGAACAAGGAAAAAAAAAAAGGAAAGATTACACTGTACAACTAACCTGAAAGATACGATAGAAATTCGGGAAAGAAAAATATGAGAACATATTACTCCACGCCATTGATGCGCTAACTCAGCAACGAAATTATTTTCTACACAAAAAGAAAAGCAGCCAGAGAATGAGTCTGGAAGAGAATGGAAGACAAGTGGAGAACGAGAAGAGGGTACGAGGAGTACTAGTCAGTGACAAGAAAAGGTGAAAAGAATGGAATACTTATCTTCAATGGGAAAGAAGGGAAATAAAACAAAAAGAAAAGGAATTAAGTAATTTCAAAGCAAAACATGGGCGGTAGACAAGACAAAGATTTGGCACTGATACAAAGCCAAAAAGGTCAAAACGAACCGTGTGTTATTATAGAGCACTAGAGTTGTCGCCTGTTTTCCTTCGTATATATATAAAGGGGTACACGACAGTGCTTGGTTTTGGGTGGGATCCCGGAGGCAAGAAAGCGCTTTCAGTTTTGACGGTTGGGGGGAGGGGGTGAGGAAGAAGAACGAGGGAACTTTGAAGTTGATTTTTTGCCGCTGGGGTGGGCGGTTTAGGTTTTCCCAGATAAGCCGTCGGCGTAGACGGCCTTGTATTTTATACTAATACTTGTCGTTTTCGGATGAAAGTTTCGTGGGCAATGATAGCTAGGGACAGTTGCATGCCTTGAACAACTGCTGCTTGGACACTCCCCTCCTCAAAAAGACACATAGTTTTCCAAAAACCTAATTATTGTATAACCGCTAATGAAAACTCCCTTTCAGTCTGATGGTAGAAACAAACACTAAGATTTCGACTTGAAAATTAATCACTGAATCTGTCACTAGTCCACCAAAAAACAAAATACAGAATAAGAATAAAAATAGAATTAAAGAGCGTATTACTAAGATAAAAAAAAAATCCACTATCTGTTTGTGCTCTTTTAAGATGACATGCCCGAAACACATCAGATGTTTCACCTCCACAGGGACCAAAAGTAGAAATCAAAGAGACACTGTAGAGATTTATCTTGATAAGAAATTCAAAAACCAAGTGATAACAAAAAGAAATTGATATCCGAATTACTGCAGTACGTAATTAGATGATTATCATTGACATCAGTTCCTCTTCTATACTTTTAAATATAGTAATTAAAATCAAAAGAATATCAGTTGATTTTATCTGCACATGAGATTAGAGTGAAAATTGAAGACATTTACAAAACAAGATGACATCACATGGGAGTTGAGGCATCAATTTATGAAAACAGTTGATCAGTAAAACAGCAACCCTCCGAGCACGGATAAGAAGAAAATACAATAGAGTCGGAGCGTGAGTGTACATGACAAGGAGGATCAACGATTTCCACATAATCCTAATATGGTAGATGAAGGGCGAGGAACAGATCCAGATCGGAAGCATTTTGTATGACCTTTAAATGAAAAGACGTGGGAGATGTAAGTTAGGCTATTATCTTTGTAGCCATTTTTTTAATAAAACTTTTGATTATTATAAAAAAAAAAAAAAAACGATGTGGGAGATGAGTTCATGAGGAAGGATGAAGTTTACAATTTCATAGTACGAGCAATCTCTAAGGCCGAAAAGGGAAAATAAAAAACCGATTCCTTATGCAGTTTTCAAAACAGTTCATGAGGCATTGAAAGACTTCGATGTCACTGTTAACTTTTTGAAATAGCGGGAAGAAGTGAAAGCCTTGGGGAATTTATGAGAAGATTCAATAATGACACCCCAAAGATAGTTGATTTGATAGCTTCGGTAGTAGCATCTACTTTGATAGCAGCTATTCCTGATGAAGAGTTCAAAAAAACTTTGGTATTGGAGGAATAAAAGTCCATGCAAGAGTTGAAATGTAAAGTTGAGAAGTGTATCATGTCTAATGGTAGAGCTTCGGAATCGTTAATGGGATAAACTAAATTAATGGCTAGCTGAGGATCTTGATTGATAATGATAATGCTGCGTGTATATTATACTATATGATTGTTTGAGGCTTATAAGGGAAAATCAGATGGGGTTTGTGTTGATAGAGTATATGTTTGTTCGGCACAAGGATCAGGAAAAAGGGCTCGCATGGAAGAGAATATCTTCTAGACACCAATATATTTTAACTTTGATCTCCATTTCTACTTGTCGAACACGAGACACAGAGACGATGATAAAGCATGAGATATAAATAATTACCACAGGAAAGGGATCCAGTGACATACAGGGGCTGTGATTGAGCCCGCGAAAAGCTAGCTAGAAACTAGAAAGTGTGTGAAATGGGATTATTACGAAGCTAAAAGAATAAAAATCACGATATCACGTGATAATGAATCGCAAGACTTGGAATTCTGATTGCTTCGAAAAATCCAAATGTGCTCACGTCGATCCACCAACGATGTGCAAAACTTTCAACGGTGGAGAGATTATAAAGGCATAAATTTCAAAACAAGCCAAGAGCATACGATATTACATTTTCCCATGTCATTATTTTTTGGGTTGACGAACACAAAGATCCATTTTTCATATCACATTTCTATTACTCCCAGAAATTAGTCCAAGTTAAAAAGGTTGCTTTATTAAGGATGAGTGATGGCTGCTTCGAATCATTCCAAGTAAAACACCTTTGTATCACATCATCATCGTCCCATCTCAGAATTATTTTTTAAAAAAAAAGATTACTCTAAAATTATGTTTAGTGCAAGATTAAAATTTGGAGAGAAAATTAAGCATTTATTGATCACATATTAAGGATATAAAAAGTATTTCCTTTCCTCTCAAAAATATACTAAACATGAGTGAAGAAGATGAAAAATTATAAGAGTAAATTTTCACTTCCTTTAACCTTCTACCGACCATATCCTAATAATAATTTATTTGTTCTCTACCTTTTCAATATCCAATATATATATATTGAGGTGGTCTCCACCAGCTACGGATCTTTATTTGCAACTGGCTGCTCATAAATCCAATAAATGCAATTATTCTCCGACCGATATAGCAACTTGGCTATTTTGCGGTTCCATCACTTAAATCATTGCGTTTTCATATAAACGGGAAAGATATCAAAACAATCAGGTAAGTGCTAGGTGATAGGGAAAAGTAGAAAATAATTGATGACTCGGAAATCACAATAAAACTTATTCTCATTTGTATCAAGGTCTTGGACCTTAATTTGGTACAATATGTTTGTTTTTACTGCAAAAATAATGTTTTGAAATTATTATTATTTTTGGCTTAAAATTAAAATTTTTATCATTTTGATATACTAATATTAAAAAATATATATATTTTTTAATATATTTCTAAATAAAAAATATATTTTAAAAAAAACTATACCATAACTGTAGCAATGACTTGGACGGCAATGAGTGCCTGTGGAATATTTATAAT
>Ga0307515_10017405_pt1 | contig 13092 bp, 9 predicted proteins | sample 17_EM_MG_FD_194513 | JGI IMG/M metagenome (GOLD analysis project Ga0307515, IMG submission 194513) | Populus trichocarpa ectomycorrhiza microbial communities from riparian zone in the Pacific Northwest, United States - 17_EM | ecosystem: Host-associated > Plants > Roots > Unclassified | place...
GCCAGGCGGCGTGAACAGCACGAGCCGCGTCGCTGCGTGGCCGATGCGCAGTTCGATCCAGCGCTGGCCTGGCCCCATCGGCTGATCGGTCGCGACCTCGAAGCCGAGCTTCTCGGTATAGAAGCGCAGCGCCCGGTCGGGGTCGCTGACGGGGATGCCGGCGAATTTCAGTTGGGTGATCATCACGACTCCAAAGGGCAGGACGTAGTGGTCCCATTCTGCGGCGCGGAGCCGATGGCCCCCTAGCAATGCCTGCTATAGCATTGCTTGCCATGGCAACCGCAGCGATCCACCCCTATGTCTTCGAAGTGCTGATGCCCGACCTGGTGGGACATGACCGCAAGCCGTCGGCTTTCGTCGTCTACCTCTACCTGAGCCACCGGGCGCAACAGCTGGGGCGCAACAGAGTACCGGCCAGCCTGCAAACCATCGCGGTCAAGACCGGGCTTTCCAAGTCGTCGGTCCAGACCGCGCTGCGCCACCTGCAGCGACGAGGGCTGGTGTCGGAAGAACCGACTGCGGCCGCCGACCCCTGTCGCGTCGTCCTGCGGCCCTGGCTGCGCCGAGCCGGCGAGTGACGAGCCAGGCACGAAGCGGTCGAAGGGGGCCACCTCGTTGCGCCGCCCTCTCCCCGGTGGCCTAACCTTCGAGTGTGGCCCACATCTGCTGGTCGCGCTCCGCCGTCCAGATACGCGGGTCGACGTGCTTCGTCGCCTCGTCGTAGCAGCGCGTCACGTCGAACGGCAGGCAGTGGTCGAAGATCACCCAGTGGCCGTACTTGGGCTTCAGCGCCGCGTAGGTCGCCTTGTAGACGGCGTTCAGGTCCTGCCCGGCCGCCACGCCGGCCTTCACGCTGGCCCACATGTCGCTGACGAACGCGCGTGTGCCAGCAAGGCCGGCGGCCACTTGCTCGGGCGTGGTCAGCGCCGCGCCACGACCCGGCACCAGTGCGCGCGGCTGCAGCGCCGCGATGTTGTCCAGCGTCTTCGGCCAATCCTGGAAGTAAGCGTCGCCGGCATAGGGTGTCGCGTCGAACTCGACCAGGTCGCCAGAGAACAGGATCTTCTGCTCGGGCAGCCAGGCCACCGTGTCGCCCTTGGTGTGGCCGCGGCCGAGCTGGATCAGCTGCACCTCCAGTTTGCCGAGCCAGATCGACATGCGGCCGCTGAAGGTGATGGTCGGCCAGGTCAGGCCCGCCGGCACCGATTCGACATTCTGGAAAAGACGCGGGAAGCGGCCGATTTCGCTCGCCTTGTCTTGCTCGCCACGCTCGACGATCAGGTCGTAGGTGTCGCGGCTCGCGATGATGTGCTCGGGCGCATAGCCTGAGGCGCCAAGCACACGCACCGCGTGGTAGTGGCTCAGCACCACGTACTTGATCGGTTTGTCGGTCACCTCGCGGATGCGGCGGATCACGTCTTGTGCCATCACCGGTGTGGCCTGGGTGTCGATCACCATCACCGCGTCGTCGCCGACGATCACGCCGGTGTTCGGGTCACCCTCGGCCGTGTAGGCATAGGCGTTGTCCGAGAGCTTGGTGAAGCTGACCTGCTTTTCTTCCAGATCGGCTTGCGAGGCAAAGGCTTTGGTGTTCATGGCAGCGGCCGTGCGGGCGTTGGGTGACGGGAAATCTTAAGCCCGCCGCCTCCCACACTCGCCGCAGTGTTTGTCCAGACGCCCAAGCCCCCGGCGAGGCATCGGCCGCTGACTCAGCCCAGCGCCCGCAACCGCAGGCCCGGCAGCGCTGCGCCATGCAGGGGGAAAGAGGTGGCGAAAGCGGTTGCGCAGCCTCATCCGAGCGGATTCGGGTCGGGTGCGGGGGCAGGATCGGGATTCCGAGGGGATCACCACCGGTTGCCCGTGCGAGACTCGCGCCAGCACCATGCTCGGCGCCACCCATTCCCCTCTGGTCAAGAGAATCCTGCTGCTGGTGGGCGGGCTTGGTGTCGCAGTGTCTTTGTTGTGGGGTGTCATTGCAAGCCAGGTCGACCGCACGCGCTCGCTGCAGGCCGCCACCGAATCGGCCCGCTCGGCGATCGAGGCCAGCACCGAGCCGATCGCGCTGGCCGCCTGGTTGCTGGACCAGCGCCTGCTGGCGGCGCACACCCGCGGCCTGATCCAGAACCGCGCCATCATGCACGCCCGCGTGGTGGCGAACGATGGCCTGATCTTGGCCGAGGCCGGTAAAACGCCGCCGGCGGGCAGCCATCAGCGCGGCATCACGCTGTTTTCGCCCGACGGCAAAGCGCGCATCGGTGAGCTGCAGGTGACCGAATCGCTGGGCGAAATCGAGGCCGAGGTCGGCCGCCGCTCGGCTTGGCTGTTTGCCGGCGAGGTGGTCAAGGTGCTGCTGCTGACGGCGGTGGTGTTGGTGGTGATGCACGCGCTGGTCACCCGACGGCTGATGAGCCTGTCCCAGCAGCTGCACGCCGTCCCAGCCGACGGAACACCACCCACGATCACCGTGCCGACCAGCCGCATAGCCGGGCGCGACGAGTTGGTGCTGCTGGCCGAGGCGCTGAGCCAGCACCTGCAGGACCGCGAGGCCGTGCGCCGCCTGGCACGCGAGCGCGACTCGGCCGAAGCGGCGAGCCAGGCCAAGTCCGACTTCCTGTCGCGCATGAGCCATGAGTTGCGCACGCCGCTGAACGGCATCCTCGGTTTTGCGCAGGCCTTTCGCCGCCATCCGGCCGTGGCCAATGACGAGACCCTGCTGCGCTATGCGCGGCTGATGCTGCGCTCGGGTTGGCACCTGAAGTCGCTGATCGACGATGTGCTGGACCTGTCGCGCATCGAGTCGGGCACGGCCCGCATCTCCATCGTGCCGGTCGATGTCGGCAGCACGGTGGACGCGGCCGCGTCGATGCTGCGGCCCGAGGCCGAGTCACGCCAGGTTGCGATCGACACCGGCGTGCCCTTCGGCCTGCCGGCGGTGATGGCCGATCCGCTGCGCCTGCAGCAGGTGCTGATCAACCTGATCAGCAATGCAGTGAAGTACAACCACGAAGGCGGCCGGCTCTCGGTGCTGGCCGGCGTCGACGACGACGACGCCAGGGTGTGGATCCGCGTCAGCGACAACGGGCTGGGCATGAGTGCGGAGCAGCTGTCGATGCTGTTCCAACCCTTCAACCGCCTGGGCCGCGAGCACACCGGCGCCGCCGGCACCGGCATCGGCCTGGTGATCACCCGGCGCCTGGTCGAGATGATGGGCGGCCAGCTGCAAGTCGAAAGCACCGCGGGCCAAGGCTCGCAGTTCACTGTCTGGCTGCCGGCCGGCACCGAGCCGGTGGAGGTGCTGCCCACCCGGCCGGCCAAGCTGGCGCCGGACGAGGGCCAGCGCCGCACGGTGCTGTACGTCGAAGACGATCCAGTCAATGTCGAAGTGATGCGCGCGCTGCTGCAGGCCCGGCCGCTGATCACGCTGGAGATCGCGTCCGACCTGGCCGCGGCCAGCCTGCAGATCGGCCGCCAGACGCCCGACCTGGTGCTGCTGGACATGAACCTGCCGGACGGCGAGGGCCTGGTGCTGCTGCAAGCCTTGCGCGAAGACCCGATGCACCACGATCTGCCGGTGGTGGTGGTCTCGGCCGATGCGATGGACGCGAGCGTCGGCCGCGCGATGCAGGCCGGTGCGCAGGCCTACCTCACCAAGCCCTACAACTTCGACACCGCGCTGAAAGAGGTCGACAAGCTGCTCGCCTGAGGCCCCGGCGCCGTCGCTGCATCAACCGGGCCGACGCGGCAGCGTCAACGTGAAGCAGGTGCGGCCGTCGGTCGATTGAACGTCCACGCGGCCGCTGTGGGCCCGCGCGATCTGGTCGACGATGTACAGGCCCAGCCCGAGGCCTTTGCGGCCCTGGCGTGGCTGCGCACTGCCGCGGAAGGGATCGAACAGGTGCGGCAGCAGCTCGGGCGGCACGCTGCCGGCGTTGTCCACGCTGACGCTGACCGTGTCGACGGCCAAGCCGTGCAGCCGCAGCCGGATCGGCCGGCCCGGCAGGCCGTGCAACACCGCGTTGCCGACAAGGTTGGCCAGTGCCTGCGCCAGGCGGTCTTCGTCCCAGACACCGGTCAACTCGCCTTCGGCCCGCAGCTGCAGTTCGTGCTCGGGGTTGGCCGCCCGCTGCTCGTCGATCACCCGCTGTGCCACGCGGCCCAGCTCGGCCGGCTCAAGGTGCACCGGGATGCCGCCGGCCAGGCGCGCGCGGGCCAGGTCGAGCATGTCCGAAATCATGCGGCTCATCGAACGGCCGCTGGCAATGATGCGACCGGCCGGGCGCCGCAACGCATCACTCTCGGCCTGGCGCTCGATCAGCATCGCGGCCGTGAGCATCGCGTTCAGCGGGTCGCGCAGGTCGTGCGCCAGCACGGCGGCGAAGGTCTCGTTCAGGCGCAAGGTCTCGGTGCGTTCGTGCAGGTCCTCGGCCAGCTGCCGCCGGCTGCGGTAAAGGTCGAAGAAAACCTGCGCCTTGCTGTGCAGGATCCAGGGCTCGATCGGCTTGAACAAAAAGTCGACCGCACCGGCGTCGTAGCCCTTGAACAGGCGCTGCGTTTCACGCGCACCGGCGGTGACGAAGATCAGCGGCACATGGCGTGTGCGCTCGCTGCTGCGCATCAGCTCGGCCAGCTCGAAGCCGTCCATCTCGGGCATCTGCACATCCAGCAGCGCCAGCGCCACGTCGTGCACCAGCAGCAGCTCCAGCGCTTCGCGGCCCGAGCGGGCGGTCAGCACCTGCACCTCGTCGCTGCGCAGCAGGGCCGACATCGTCAGCAGGTTGTCGTCGAGGTCATCGACCAGCAGGCATTTCACCGGCGCCTTCGACGGTGTTTTCACAAATGTATTCATCGCGCCACGTCTTGAAACAGCATTCCCATTTCCTCCAGGCTCAGCACACGCGCTGCGGGGCAGCGCTGGATCGCGTAAAGCGGCATCGCCGGCGTGGCCGCGTCGGAAGGCCGCTGTACCCACGTGGACCCGCCGGCTTGGTGGATGGCGAGCAGCCCGCTGGCGCCATCTTCGCTGGCGCCGGTGAGCACGATGCCGAGCAAAGCTTTGCCGTAGACGTCGGCCGCGGACTCGAACAGCGCATCGATCGACGGGCGCGAGAAGTGCACCGGCGGATCGGCCGACAAGGCCAGCTGCGGGCCTGCATCGAGCAGCAGGTGGTAGTCGGGTGGCGCAAAGTACAGCGTACCGGGCTCGACCATTTGCTTGTCCTCCGCCTCCTGCACCCACAGCGCGCACCGGAGCTGAAAGATCTCGGTCAGCAGGCTGGGCTGCGCGGGCGGCAGGTGCACCACGACGAAGACCGCCAATCGTGCGTCGGTAGGCAGTGCGGGCAACAACTGCGACAGCGCGTCAATGCCACCGGCCGAGGCGCCGATCGCAATCGCCTCGATGCCCATCGGCGCGCCAGAACCCCATCGCGAAGGCTTCATGCATCACCCCGCTTCTGGTACAGGCGCAGCTGCGGCACCAGTTCGGTGAAGGCCTCGTGATGATCGGAGAAGCGCAGCGACTCCTTCGCGCCGACGCCAAGGAAACCCTGACGGCACAGTGCCTCGCGGAACAGGCCGATCGCACGGTTCTGCAGCGTGCGGTTGAAGTAGATCAGCACGTTGCGGCACGACACCAGCTGCACCTCGGCAAACACGCTGTCGGTGGCCAGGCTATGGTCGGAGAACACGATGTGCTTCTTCAGCCGTTTGTCGAACACCGCGTTGCCATAGGCAGCGGTGTAGTGCTCAGACAGCGAAGCGGGTGCGCCCGAGCGGCGATGGTTGTCGCTGAAGCCGGCGATGCGATCGGCCGCATAGACGCCGGCCTCGGCGGCCTGCAGCGAATGGGCGTTGATGTCGGTCGCGTAGACCAGCGTGCGCTCCAGCAAGCCTTCCTCGTGCAGCAGGATGGCCATCGACCAGGCTTCTTCACCGGTGCTGCAGCCGGCGATCCAGACTTTCAGCGACGGGTAGGTGCGCAGCACCGGCAGCACCGATTCGCGCAAGGCCTTGAAGTACAGCGGGTCGCGGAACATCTCGCTGACCTGCACGGTCAGGTAGTCCAGCAGCGCCGGAAAGACCGCGGGCTCGTGCAACAGGCGGTCCTGCAGCTGCGACAGCGTGCGGCAATTGAAGCGCCCGAGCGCCGCGCGCAGCCGGCGCTTCAGCGACGACGGCGCGTACTCGCGAAAGTCATAGTGGTAGCGCAGGTAGACCGCCTCGACGAACAGCCGCAGCTCGATGTCGAAGGTCTTGTCGGGCGGGTGGTGGCCATCCGCCAGTGCGTAGGGGTCAGTGCTCACTTGGGCATCCACACACGGATCAGCGACAGCAGCTTTTCCACGTCCAGCGGCTTCGCGATGTAGTCGTTGGCACCGGCGGCCAGGCACTTCTCCTGGTCGTCCTTCATCGCCTTGGCGGTCAACGCAATGATCGGCAGCTTGGCCAACTCAGGCCGCTTGCGGATCTCGCGCATCGCCGTCAGGCCGTCCATCTCCGGCATCATCACATCCATCAGCACCAGGTGGATGGTTTCGGTCTTCGGCCCGGCGGGCACTGCCAGCCGGTCCAGCGCCTCGCGGCCATTGCGCGCGATCTCGACCTTGATGCCCTTGGGCTCGAGCACCGCCGACAGCGCAAAGATGTTGCGCACATCGTCTTCGACCACCAGCACGCGGCGGCCTTCGAGCGCGGTTTCGCGGTTGCGCGCCGCCTTCAGCATGCGCTGGCGCTCGGCCGGCAACTTGGCTTCGACCTGGTGCAGGAACAGCGTCACCTCGTCCAGCAGGCGCTCGGGCGAACGCGCGTCCTTGACGATGATGGCCTTCGAGAAACGGCGCAGCTGCTGCTCCTGCTCGGTCGTCAGCGAACGGCCGGTGTAGACGATGACCGGCGGGAACGACACGCCCTCGTGGTCGGCCATCTTCTGCAGCAGCTCGTAGCCGCTCAGGTCCGGCAGGTTCAGGTCGAGCACCATGCAGTCGAAGGTGGTGCCGCCAAGTTCACGCAGCGCTTCGGCCGCGCTCGCGACGCCGACGATCTGCACCTCTTCGCTGCCCAGCAGCTGGCCCACGCTCTCGCGCTGGCGCGCATCGTCTTCGACCACCAGCACCCGCCGCAGCCCTTGGGTGAAGCGGGCCTCGAGCCGTTGCAACGCATGCACCAGCTCTTCGCGCTTGACCGGCTTCAGCGCGTAGCTCACTGCGCCCATCTCCATCGCCTCGTGCGAATAGTCGGCCACCGAGGTCACGTGGACCGGGATGTGGCGCGTTGCGGAGTTGCGCTTCAACTGGTCCAGCACACCCATGCCGGAATGGTCGGGCAGGTTGACGTCGAGCAGGATCGCGTTGGGCAGGTAACGCGCGGCCGCCGCCAGGCCGTCGCCCGCGGTGTGCGTCAGCACGCACTGGAAGCCCTGTTCGCGGATCAGGTCGCGCAGGATCTCGGCGAAGTTCAGATCATCTTCGACCACCAGGATCAGCCGCGTCTGGGCGTTCAACTGGTCGCGGTCATCGGGTACCGTCGGCGGCCGTGGGCGGGGCGGCTGCGGTGTGGGGGCCTTGCTGCCGGTGCGCGGTGGCAGCTCGGCAGCCGGGCGCAGTGGCGCGCTGGCCAGTGGGACCAGCGACGCGGGCGCCGCCTCGTGCGGCACGCTCTCGCGCGGCAGCGTCAGCGTGAACACACTGCCCTGCCCCGGCGTGCTCTGCACCGTGATGTCGCCACCGAGCAGGCGCGCCAGGTCGCGCGCGATCGACAGCCCGAGCCCCGTGCCGCCGTACTTGCGGTGGGTGCTGCCATCGGCCTGGCGGAAGGCCTCGAAGATGATCTCGCGCTGGTGCTCGCCAATGCCGATGCCGCTGTCGCGCACGCTGAAGGCCAATGTGTCGCCGGTTTCGTTGGCCGACACGCGCAAGGCCACCTCGCCCTTCTCGGTGAACTTGATCGCGTTCGACAGCAGGTTCTTCAGGATCTGACCACAACGCATCTCGTCGGTCAGCAATGAGTCGGGCACGCCCGGCTCGACCGTGATGCCGAAGCCCAACCCCTTCTCTCGGGCCAGCGGCTCGAAGGTCGCGAGCAGGCCGTCGACCAGGCGCTGCACGCCCAGGCGTTCGAGGTGGACCTCAACCTTGCCGGCCTCGATCTTCGACAAATCGAGGATGTCGTTGATCAGCGTCAGCAGGTCGTTGCCGGCCGAGGCAATCGTCTGGGCGAACTTGACTTGTTCGTCGTTCAGGTTGCCGGGCTTGTTGTCGGCCAGCAGCTTGGCCAGGATCAGCGTCGAGTTCAGCGGCGTGCGCAGCTCGTGGCTCATGTTGGCCAGGAACTCGCTCTTGTACTGGTTGGCCCGCTCCAGCTCGTCGGCCCGCTCGGTCAGCGCGCCCTGGGCGCGGCTGAGCTCGTCCTTCTGGCTGCCCAGCAACTGGGCCTGCTCTTCGAGCTGGGTGTTGGTCTGTTCCAGCTCGGCCTGCTGGTTCTCGAGCCGGGCCTGCGATTCGCGCAGCGCGCGGCTCTGCTCTTCCAGCTCTTCGTTGCTGACACGCAGCTCCTCTTGCTGGGCCTGCAACTCTTCGGCCTGGCGCTGGGTCTCTCCCAGCAGTTCTTCCATCCGTGTGCGGTCTTTCGAGGCGCGGGTCGCCATCGCCAGGGTTTCGGAAATGCGGTCCAGCAGCTCGCGGAACTCCGGCCGCACCGGCTTGAAGAAGCCCAGCTCCAGCACGCAGTGCACGGCGCCGTCCACGGTGGCAGGCTGCAGCAGCAGCTCACACGGTGCGGCAGCGCCCACGCTCGAATGGATGTTCAGGTAGCCGGCCGGCACGTCCCGTACATGCATCGCACGCCGGTCGCGCACGGCCTGGCCGAGCAGGCCCTGGCCCGGCGCCACCACTTCGCGGTCCATCAACGAGCTGATCGCAAAGCTGGCCATGCGCCGCAGCTGGCCGCTGCGCTCGACCACATAGATCACACCAACCTGGGCGTCCAGGAACTTGGCCAGGAAGGCCAGCACCTGCTGGCCCATGTGATCGAGCCGCAGGTCGCCTTGCAAGCTCTCGCTGAGGCCGGCCTGGCCGGCCTTCAGCCAGGCCTCGATCTCGCGTACGCGGAAGTCGCGCGAGGTCATCACCGCGGCGGTGACGATCAGCATCAGCAGCGTGATCGCGCCACCCCAGCTGACCAACCGGCTCAGCAGCACCGCTTCGGCCCACACATCGCGGCGGGCGCGAAAATTCTTGCGCTCGTCCGCCTCCAGCTCCGCCACCGCAACACGGATGCGGTCCATCAGGTCGCGCCCGACATCGGTTCGCACCATGGCCAGCGCCGCGTCGCCCTTGCCTTCGCGCTTGAGTGCCACACTCTCGCGCAGCTCCACCAGCTTCTCGTTGACCAAGCGCTCCAGCGCATCGATCGCGACGCTGCGGTGACTGTCAGACAGGCTGAGCTGGCGCAGCGCGCGGAACTGGCTGGGCACCTGCGCGCGCGCGCTGTCGTAAGGCTGCAGATACTGTTCGGCGCCAGTCAGCAGGTAGCCGCGCTGGCCGGTCTCGGCGTCTTTCAGCGTCGAGCTGATCGCCTGCACCTGCTGGATCATCTCCAGCGCGTTCGAGACGGCATCTGCCGCGTCCGACCGGGTGCGGTCGGCCTGGTATGAGAACAGCGTGATCAGCATCACCGCCAGCAGCGCGATGCCGAAACCGATCACGGTCAGCGGGGGCAGCAATCCGCCCCAGCCGGTGGGCAGGACGATGGCGCGGGCAGCGCGGGCAATCAGTCGATGGGGCATGGAAGGCATGAAGTCACTTATCAGCCGGCGGCGTCGGAAAGAGGTCCGGCCGAAATCGGAGCGGCAGCATCCCACAATGTTCCGCACCTAGGCTTCCCGCCCCCCAGTTTTCAGGGCACGAGCGGCATGCAAACCACAGGCACGCCGATTGCCGTTCGCGTCCATCCCTGCTGATGTACGCACCATGCCAATCCATTCTGCGCCGCCCGACGCTGCCCGCAGCCCCGTCAAGATTCTGGTCGTCGACGATGTCGCCGCCAACCTCGTCGCCCTGCAGGCCTTGTTGGCCACCGGCGACCTGGCGGTCGTCACCGCCGGCTCAGGCGCCGAGGCGCTGGAGATGCTGCTGGTGCACGACGTGGCGCTGGCCTTGCTGGACGTGCAGATGCCCAGCATGGACGGCTACACGCTGGCCGAGCTGATGCGCGGCAGCGAGCGCACGCGCCATGTGCCGATCATCTTCCTGACCGCCGTCGCCCCAGACGCCCGCAGCAGCTTTCGCGGTTACGAAAGTGGCGCGGTCGACTTCCTGTACAAGCCGCTGGACGAGCTGGTGCTGCGCAGCAAGGTGGCCGTGTTCGTCGAGCTGCACCGGCAACGCCAGATGCTGGCCGCGCACGCCGAGGAGCTGGCGCGGCTGGCGCACGCCAATGCCTTGATGATCGCAGCCCTGTCGCACGATCTGCAGGGGCCGCTGACCGCGCTGGCGCTGAATGCCGAGTTGGTGCTTCAGCGCAGCGAATCGCCGGCGCTGCGCGAGGCCGCAGCGCGGCAGAAGTCGGCCACCGCGTTGGTGCGGCGCCAGGTGGCGCACCTGATCAGCCTGGCCAAATCGCCCGGTGCCGAGTTGAAGGTCTGCGCCAGCACCACCGACCTGGCCCACCTGGTGCGCGAACGCTGGCAAGCCGGCCGCGACGGTTCACTGCCATTGAGCGCTGGCCAGTTGAAGACCGAGGGCGACACCATCGGCCAATGGGATGCGCAGCTGCTGGCCACCGCGATCGACCAGCTGCTGCTGCAGGCCGAAGCCCACTGCGGCACGACGCCCATCAACCTGTTGGTCGACGGCACGGCCCGTGGCGCGGTGATGCTGCGCATCAGCTTCGACAAACCCTTGCCCGACGCGGCGGCCGAGCACCTGCTGGGCCGGGCCTTGCCGCTCGGTGCGCTGCCGCCGCCGGCAGGTGCCGGCCTGCGCGAAGCCGAGCGCATCGCCCGGGCGCACGGCGGCTCGCTCGTGGCCAGCACGCGGACCCGTGAGGGCACCTGCTTCGAGTTGATGCTGCCATGCGGCGACCAGGCCGGCCTGGGTTGAGCCGATGGCTCCACCCCGACGGGAATGCGGTCTCTGACTTTTGCGTTAGGGTGACCGGCGGAGATCCCCGCAATGCCTTTCACCACCCACTTCATTTCCCCTGAACCGACGCGCGCCGAGGTCGACGCGCTGCCCGGCGCCACGGTCATCGAGTTCGGCACCGGCTGGTGCGGCTTCTGCCTGCGGGCGCAGCCACTGCTGGCCAGCGCCTTCGCACCGCATGCCGATGTGCGGCACCTGAAGGTCGAAGACGGCCCGGGCAAGCCGCTGGGCCGCTCATTTCGCATCAAGCTCTGGCCCAGCCTGATCTTCCTGCGTGACGGGCGCGAGGTGGCACGCCTGGTGCGGCCCCAGAGCGAGAGCGAAGTCGAGCAGGCACTGGCGAGCTTGAGCAGCGCCGCCACGGCCAGCGGCCCCCAACCTTGAGCCCGCGTCCCGCCGGCATGTGACGCGCCGGTGCGCAGTCGGGCCATGACAACGCTGTGGGCTGCCACAGCCGGCTCACCGACGACCGATAGCGTGTGAACTCCAATAAAACGTTAGGGGTTCACCATGAAGCTTCGTTCGGCCGCCCTCGTGGTGGCCTGCAGCCTATCGCCCTGGGCCCTGGCGGCCACGGCTGACACCACCAGTCCGTTTGAGCAGGTGCGGCCCACGCTGGAGGTGCAGCGCGTGATCGTCAAATGGCGAGACACACCCGACTGCGCTGGCAACGACACAAGCGATCGCCAACAGGCCACCAGCCAGCAGGTGGTGGGCCTGGCCAGCGCGCTGGGCTATGCCGCGACCGCCGTGCCGTCGTTCACCGTCGAACAGCACGTGCTGCTGGACCTCGGGCGCCATGTGTCGTGGGACGAAGCGGCACAGCTCGTCGGCCAGTTGCAGACCGACACCTGCGTCGAGCATGCCGATGCAGATGCGCGCATCCACCCGGCCTTCGCCCCCGACGACACGCGCTTTGCCCAGCAGTGGTACCTGAACTCGCCCACCGGCGGCGTCAACGCGCCGCCGATGTGGGACAACCTGCCGACGGCGCCGACCAGCGTCAACGTGGCCATCCTCGACACCGGGGCCGCCAGCCACCCGGACCTGAGCTTCGTGCACTCGGACACCGACGCCGGCGACGCGGTGTCCGCCGGCTACTGCTACGCCGGCTCGCCGGCGAGCCTGAACTCGTGGCATGGCAGCAAGGTGGCCGGCATCATCGCCGCCCGCCTGTCCAACAACACCGGCGTCAGCGGCATCGTCGGCTACAACGACGACCTGCCGACGCGCACGCTGAGCGTCACGCTGAACCACTACAAGGTGCTGGGCAAATGCGGCGGCAGCTTGTCGGACCTGGTGCAAAAGCTCAACGACGCCGTCACCTACGGCACCAGCAGCCAGACCCGCCAGGTGATCCACATGAGCCTGCAGGCCGATGGTGCCTGCCCGTCATCGCTGCAGACCGCGATCGACCGTGCGGTGGCCAACAACATGCCGGTGGTGGCCGCTGCCGGCAACAGCAAGAAAGACGTCTCGACCAGCTACCCGGCCAACTGCCGCGGCGTGGTCAGCGTGGCGGCCACCAACCGGGTCGGCGGCCGCGCCTACTACTCGAACTTCGGCACCGGCGTGACGCTGGCCGCGCCCGGCGGTGAAATCAGCCTGACATCTGCCGACGGCATCATGACCACGATCAACCCGTCCACCTCGGGCCCGGCGCTGGTCTACAACGGCTCGAACATGTCGCAGTTTTTGAGTGCCGGCTATGTGTACGCCGAAGGCACGTCCTTCGCCGCCCCGATCGTCAGCGCGACGCTGGCGATGGTGATCTCGGCCTACGCCAAATCCGCCACCGAGGCGGTCGACATCGTCAAGTCCACGACGCGGCCCTTTCCTCAAACCTGCAGCGGTTGCGGCAGCGGCATCGTCGACGTCTACGCCGCGCTGCTGAAGGCCAAGCCGGCACGCCGCCCGCCCCCGCCGCCGCCCGACTGCGACCTCCACCCCGAAC
>Ga0307515_10017406_pt1 | contig 13091 bp, 10 predicted proteins | sample 17_EM_MG_FD_194513 | JGI IMG/M metagenome (GOLD analysis project Ga0307515, IMG submission 194513) | Populus trichocarpa ectomycorrhiza microbial communities from riparian zone in the Pacific Northwest, United States - 17_EM | ecosystem: Host-associated > Plants > Roots > Unclassified | place...
CTTTCTCGGGAACCGCATGACACGCTCTGCAGCGTCAAGACCTCTTCGCCGAGGGATCAGCGGCAGATGAGCGCGCACACGCGGTGGTCCACTGACCGGCACGTTTCCTTCGACGGGCGAGGAATTGAGTTTCGGCTCATCGGAGGCTTGGATAGCTTCGGCGGATGCCGAAAATCCGCCCGATCGCCTTGGCCGTACCACGTCGGGGTGACGATATCCTCGTCTTCGAGTACCACGACCCGACGAAGGACCAGACCTTCTACCGGCCTTTGGGTGGGGGCATCGAGTTCGGTGAGACAGCCGAGTCGGCCGTTCGTCGCGAGTTGCGGGAAGAACTCGGCGTCGATCTACTCGACGTTCGGCGGCTGGGCGTGCTGGAGAACATCTTCCACGGTTTCGGCCGAAAGGGGCACGAGATCGCTTTTGTCTTCGGGTGCCGGCTGGCCGATCAGACCCTCTACGAGCGGGACTTCGTTGGCGAGATTCTCGACGACGCGGGCACCAAGGTCATGTGGCGTCCGCTGAGCGGCGTCCGCCCCGACGGCCCGCTGTACCCGGAGGGCCTGGCCGACCTGCTCCACCAAAGCCAAGCCGACGGGCATTGACACGCTTGACCAGGTCATATCGATGGCGCCAGCTTTTCCGACTTTGACGGTTTCGCCAGCGAGTTCTCCCGGCTGTTTCGCCACCACACGCGATGGCGGCCGTGGCAACCGAGTCACGCGCCCAGACCGAGGGAAACGACGGCCGGTAGGCGCTACGGCTCTCGAGACAGAAGTTCTGCCTCGAGCGGAGGACGGACGTACTGTCGCCGCCGCAAGTCGGATGCACCAAAGTTCGCGAAGTTGCGTCGAGCCTCGGTGAGGCTCAACGTCCGATTCGGACCGCCGCGCACTTCATCGGCGTCGTGGTCGTCCTGCCCATCGTCCTCCCAGAAGCAAACTGGGCAGATCTCGTGGCATCCGCGCTGGCTCAGCGAAAGGTAGCCGCAGCAAGGGCACGGATACGGACCGCCCTCGGCGGGGCGAGTCACGTTCACAAACTGAGACACCACGCCCACATGATCGCATCAGCCAGGTACTCGCGTTGCCCGATTACGGACGCTTGTGCGGCGGGCGCACGATGTCCGCGGCATGGCGGAAACTTGATCTTGGTCTCGGAATTCAGGCTGAATCATTCGTTTGCGGTGCCTCGATGGCGAAGCAGGCCGCTGGTCTTCACAAGCCGAGTGTGACCGGGTCGGAGGGCGTCCCGGACGTAAGCAAGTCGGTCAGCGGTGTGGCGAGGTCACGGGGCGAAAACAAGTCAGGTCCTTTGTAACCGGTGATCTCAGAGAGCCGCCACCATCGAAAGGCGGCGATGTGCTCATCGGCGGCGAGTTGGTCGTCGGTGAACTCGCCCTGAGGCTCGAAGTGGGTGGCGCGGACGAGGAAGTAGTCGTTGACGATGCCGTCGAAGCCGGGTGCATGATCTGCGGCGACGACCACTTGATGCCAGACGTGCGGCGGATCGGTGGCGGTGACCAAGCCGGTTTCCTCTCGCAGCTCTCGGCGCAGCGCGGACAGCCCGTCCTCACCTGGTTCTATGCCGCCACCTGGAGCAGCCCAGACGGCCGGTGCTCCGTTCGGGACCGCTGGGTGGGGGAAAACGAATCGGCACAGCAGGACGTGGTCATCCTCGTCGAGGACGATCGCGCGAACGGCGGTGCGAAGGTTCAGCGACATGGCGGACTCCTGATCCTGTGCGCGTGCTACCGCAATAATCGACGGAGACGCAGGGTAACGCTTCAACAGGCCCGGTCCTTGACTTGCTCGTCGTTCTTGGCGGATCTCGAATTCACCGGGGTAACCATCGCGAGATGCATTGGGATCTGTCATTCGTGGCTTGGGCCCCGTTGTGGTGCGTGGCTGGTGGTGGAGTCCAGGCGGGTGCGGACCACGAGGTCGTGCAGGGCTTCGACGGCGGCCGGGTCGGGGTGCTCGGGTAGCGGTGAGGTGTCCCGGGCGGTTTCCAGTTCGGCGCGCAGCCGGGGGATGTCGGTGTCCAGGTGCTGGGCGGCGCCGTCGGGTAGGGATCCGTGTTCGGCGTGTTGTTTGGCGGCGATCAGGTCCGGCACGTAGCCCAGGCGGGTGCCGAGCACGCGCAGGTCGGTTTCGAGGTGTCCGGTACGCATCAGGTGGATCCCGGTCAGCAGCACCCGCAGCGTGTACAACGCCGGCTTGAGCTGCAGGGTGTCCGGGCCGGTGCGCAGCCCGACGGCCTCGGCGGCCGGTAACACATGCGCGGCGCGCAAGTCCAGGTCCGAGTCGACGGAGGCGAACCCGTACAGGTGCGCGCCGCTGACGGTGGCGAACACCACGGGGTACGGCAACGCGCGGGCGGTCTCGCCGGCCCACAACGGCACATCGAGGGTCATCGCAGGTTCCTTTCGTCCCGTAGGAGGGTAGTTGGCAGAAAAAGGACGCCGCCCGACCCTTATCCGAAACGCTTCTGGCGCTTCTCCGGTCTCTGGCTAAGGCCATTATCGAAAGGTGGAGGTGAGCCACCTGGCATTAACAGCACGGACGTCCGGTTACGGCATCGGTGCGCCGAACGAGCCGTAACAGTTCCCCGAAACCGGCGCTACCATTCCGATCAACCGTGACCAGGCCGATCGAGGGAACGACATGACTTTCGATGAAGACGCCAGCTCGGACGAAGCGCCGGCCGGCGGCAGGCCCGGTTCCGGCCTGACGGGGCGCCGTCGGCTCCTGACGTCCGCAGCCGTTGCCCTCATCGCCGTCGCCGGTGTCACCGTGGCGCGCGCCGCGTCGGCCGCGGTAAGTGAACCGGCCCTCGAACATCCCCAGCCCACGGAGTCGAGCTTCGACGCGGCTCTCTGGCACCGTCAGGATCTGCTCAGCGATCTGAACTACTGGATCGACGCCCGGCCCGGGATCAAGACCAGCGGCTACGTGACCTGTATCAACGACCCGGATGCCGGCTCCACGATCCTGGTCTGGCACGGGCCGCCCGACCGGATCCAGCGGCAGATCATGGACGAGGCCCGCCGCCGGCACATCCCCATCTCCATCCAGCAGCGCAAGTACAGCACGGGCGACCTCGAACGGGCCTCCAACCAGATCTTCGCCATCGGTTCGGGCACCGGCGGGTTCCAGAACTTCAAGGTCAGCGGAGCCACCACCTTCAGCATCGACTTCGACGGCGTCATCGTGATCGGGGAGTACATCCACCCGCCGGCCGAGGGCGTCACCGCCGCGGACGCCGCACTCACGCAGGCCCTAACCGCCAAAACCGGCGTAGCGGTCACGATCGAACACGGCGAGATCGTACCCGTGTGAGGAGGTGCGGATTGGCCCGTGTGACATTGTCGAATTCGATGGGAGAGTTGTTTATCGATCCCGATCCTGGCTGACTCCAGCAGCGCCTCCATGAATGCGATCCGCTGTTCTGGGAGAATGGTTCCGGGACTGGTACAGGGATGCACCAGCGGGCTCGGCGGCACCCTTACCGTCGAGGCGATGAGGACGACGACGCCGCTGCTTGTGCTGTTGTCCGTCGCCTGCGCGCAAGTCGGTTCGGCCATCGCGCGCACCCTGTTCGACGACCTCGGGCCGCCCGGCGTGCTCGTCCTGCGCCTGGGCCTCGCGGCCACGATTTTCGCTGTCGCGACACGCCCCCACATGCGGTCCTGGACGGCCGGGGCGTGGCGGTCCGCAGCCCTGCTGGGCGTGTTCTCCGCCGGCCTGAACCTGCTGTCCTACCTGGCCTTGAGCATCGCGCCGCAAGGCATCGTGGTCACCGCGTCGTTCGCCGGCCCGCTGCTGCTGTCCCTGGTGCAGACCCGGCGGCCGGGCGACCTGCTCTGGGCGCTGCTGGCCGGCACCGGCGTCGTGCTGCTCGGCCTCCGCACCGGCGTCGACGTCGCGTTGCCGGGGCTGCTGCTTGCCCTGGCGGCCGGCGCTTGCGGGGCCGGATACATCGTGTTCAGCGCCCGCGTCGGGCGGGCCGGGCCTGGTCTCGGCGGGCTGGCGGTCTCGTTCACCGTCGGGGCATTGCTGGTCCTGCCGTTCGGCGCGGCGGGCGCCGGCGAGGTGTTCCACCGTCCGCGGCTGGTGCCCGGTCTGGTCGCGGTCGCCGTGCTGTCCTCGGTCGTGCCGTACGCCCTCGAGCTGATCGCCCTGCGCCGCCTGCCGACGCGCGTCTTCGGTGTGCTGATGAGCTTGCAACCGGCCGCCGCCGCGATCGCCGGCCGGCTCATCCTGCATCAGCACCTCGGAGCGGCCCCGATCGCCGCGCTGGTCCTGGTCACGGTGGCCAGCTTCGGCGTCACCCGGCGACCTTCGCAGTAGCGGCCGTGCGCACTCGCAGTGCTCGGGCCAGGTCGTCGAGCTGGTCGCTGAGTTCGCGGCGCAGCATGGGGGTCGGGTCGCCGTCGCGCAGGCAGGCCTCGCCGAGGCGCTGGGTCTCGGGGTCGACGGCGTGGCTGGGGAACGCCCAGCTGCCGGCGGCGTCGGCGATGGCCGGGCCGCGGCGGGCGGCGACCGCGACGACGTCGTGGAAGTAGCGGGGCACGTACTGCCGTACGAGATCGGCCTGTTCGGGTTGCCAGAAGCCTTGAGCGGTGGCGATGAACAGGTAGTTGGAGAGGGTGTCGCGGGTGAACATGGCCTGCCAGGCGAGTTCCTTGCCTTCCGCGTCGGGCAGGGCGGCGCGGCACCGGGCGGCGCCCTCTCCCCCGGCGGCGGAGGGGTCCCGGTCGAGTTCGGCGGCGATGGCGGCCTCGTCGGTGGCGCCGAGCACGGCGAGCCGCAGCAGCAGCTGCCAGCGCAGCTCGGGGTCGAGCTCGGGCCCGCCGGGGACGGTGCCGTCGGTCAGCCAGGCGGCGATGGTGTCCGGCTCGGCGGCGACCCGGATGAAGTGGCGCACGGCGATCAGGCGCAGGCCCGGGTTGCCGCCGTCCTCGGTGCGGTGGATGAGCTCGCCGCAGAGGGCGGACAGGGTCGCCAGGCCGGCCGGGCGTTGCGCGGGGGTGAGGTATCGGCCGGCGATATGAACGACGGCGAAGCGCAGGACGCCCTGAATGATGGCCAGGTCGCTCTCGTACGGCAGGTGCGCGCGGGCGATGTCGAGGTAGGCGGTGGGGGCGAGTTCGCCGTCGCGGACGACGTCGCGCAGGGCGTTCCACACGACCGCGCGGTTCAGGGCCGAGGGCAGGCTGGACAGGCCGGCGCCGATCGCGGCGAACGACTCCGCGTCGAAGCGCACCTTGGCGTAGCTGAGGTCGCCGTCGTTGAGCAGCAGCAGGGCGGGGCGGTTGCCGATCGGCACTGCGGCGCTCTGCGGGATGTCGACTTCGAGGCGTTCCCGCAGGACCAGGTTTTCCTGATCGTAGAGGCCGACGGCGATGCGGTGCGGGCGGCTGCCGGTGCGGTCGACCAGCAGGGCGTACGTGCCGTCGGCCCGGGGCTGCAGGATCGGCGTGAGGGTGTCGGCGCCGGTGGTGCGCAGCCAGATGTCCGCCCAGGCGTGCACGTCGCGCTCGGTGCTGCCGGCGAGGGAGTCGATGAAGTCGGCGAGGGTGGCGTTGCCGAACCGGTGCCGGGCGAAGTGGGCGTTGATGCCGGCCAGGAAGCTCTTCTCGCCCAGCCAGGCGACCAGTTGGCGCAGCGCGGAGGCGCCTTTCGCGTACGAGATGCCGTCGAAATTCGACAGCGCGGACGCGGTGTCGGGGACGGCGTGCGGCGCGGGAGCGATGGGATGGGTGGAACCGCGCTGGTCGGCGTCGTAGCCCCAGCCCTTGCGGGCGACGGCGAAGTCGGTCCAGGTGTCGGTGAAGCGGGTGGCCTCGATGAGGGTCTGGTAGCCCATGTACTCGGCGAAGGACTCGTTCAGCCAGATGTCGTCCCACCAGCGCAGCGTCACGAGGTCGCCGAACCACATGTGTGCCATCTCGTGCGCGACGACCATGGCCCGGGTCTGCCGCTCGGTGTCGGTGACGGCGGACCGGAAGACGAACTCGTCGCGGATGGTGACCAGGCCGGGGTTCTCCATCGCGCCCGCGTTGAACTCGGGGACGAAGGCCTGGTCGTAGGAGTCGAAGGCGTACGGCTCGGCGAACTTCTCGTGGTAGCGGTCGAAGCACTGCCGGGTGAACTCGGCGATCTCGTCGGCGTCCGCATCGAGGTAGGGGGCGAGGGATCGGCGGCAGTGCAGGCCGAACGGCAGGCCACGGTGTTCGGTGGTGACGGAGTGCCAGGGTCCGGCGGCCACGGCGACGAGGTACGGGGGGATCAGCGGGGTGGGCGCGGCCCGCCAGCGCCCCTGTCCGAGGTGCTCGGTGACGCCGTTGGCCAGGACGCTCCACCCTTCGGGGGCGGCGACGGTCAGCTGGAAGACGGCCTTGAGGTCGGGCTGGTCGAAAGCGGCGAAAACGCGCTGCGCGTCGTCCATGAACAATTGGCTGTAGAGGTAGGTCTCGCCGTCGGCGGGGTCGGTGAAGCGGTGCATGCCCTCGCCGGTGCGCGAATACCGCATTGTGGCGTCGACGCGCAGCTCGTGCTCGCCGGCGCGCAGCCGCAGCGGCAGCCTGTTCCCGTCCAGGGCCGCTGGGTCCAACGGCTCTCCGTCGAGGGTGACGGAGCGCAGCTCGGCGGGCTTGATCTCGACGAAGGTGTCCCCCGCCGCCCGGGCGGTGAAACTGATCGTCGCCCGGGATTCGAAGGTGTCGCCGTCGGCGGTGAGATCGAGGTCGACCTCGTACCGGTGGACGTCGAGGAGCTGGCCACGGGTGTTCGCTTCTTCGCGCATCAGTGCAGACATGATTGCTTCAGTATCAAGGTGGCACCGGGAATCCGGTAGCCAGCCCCGCCGGGGCGGTGGCAGCATCACCGGGCATGGGGGATCTGCCCGCGCCCGTGGTGATCCGCCGGTGGGTGTCCGGGCGCCCGCGCGGCGTGCCGCACGTCGAGATCGTCTGCGACGAGTCCGGCTTCAGCGGCGGCAACCTGGTCGGCGGGCACGCCCCCGTGTTCGCGCACGCCTCGGTCCGCATCGACGGGGCGACCGCGGCCGGGGTGATGGCCGGCCTGCGCCGCCGGATGGACGGCGGCCCGCCGGGCGAGCTCAAGGCCGGCGCGCTGCTGCGCCCGCGACACCGCGACCTCGTGCGCGACCTGCTCGGCGTGGACGGGCCGCTCGCCGGCACCGCCCGCGTCCACCTCGTCGACACCGTCTACTTCGCGCTCGCCCGCCTGGCCGACCTCCTCGGCGAGGGTGCCGAGGCCCCGCGCGGAACGGACAGCCCCGGCCGCGATCCCGCCGCCCGCCGGGCCGCACTGATCCTGTACGCCGGCGGCCCGGTCACCTACGGCGCGGACCGGTGGCGGCAGTTCCTCACCCGGGCCGCCGACCTGATGCGTACCAACAGCCGGTGGACGCCGCGGGAGCCCGTCGCGCCCTTCGCCGCCGCCCTCGATGAGCTGCTCGAAACCCCGGGCGAGGTGGCGGACGTCCTGCGGCCGATGCGCGAGCGGCTTGCGGCGGCCGCCGGCGTCCGGGCCGCGCTGAAGGCCGGCCCCAAGCTCGCCACGCTGCTCGAACCCGTCGTTCCGGCGCTGGGCCGGGCCGTCGCGATGTGGAGCACGAACGGAGCCACCCTGTCCGTGGTCCACGACGACCAGTCCGCCGTCACGCCCGAGCGGGTCGCCGCGATCGCCGCCGGCACCGGCCTGATCGAGGTCACCCTGGTTGACTCGCGCACCGACCCGCGCGTGCAGGTCGCCGACCTGCTCGCCGGCATCGCCCGGCGGCTGGCCGGCGACCTGCTGGCCGGCCGGGCCCAACCGGACGACGACCTCGCCGCCCTGCTGCGCCCGGCCGTCGACCCCGGGTCGACCTGGGCCGATCCGGTCAGCTGGTCGGCGCTGTCGCCGACCGGACCCGCGCCGAACGGCAGCTCGCCCCGGCCGCCGGCGATCTGCCCTAGCTGATCGACGCCCGCACGACGGAAAGCGTGTCGCTGGGTTCCCGGCCCGCATGTTTCGATCTAGAGTCCCGTTCGGGAACCGGGGAAAGAGTCCCGTTCGGGAAGCTGGTTGCGATGGGACTAGTAGCGTCCGCCGAGGGCAAGACGGCTGTGCAACTGACCGACGTCTCGGTTCACTTCGGGCCACGCCGGGTGCTCGACGGGGTCAGCGTGCGGGTCGGGTCCGGTGAACTCGTCGCGGTGGTCGGCGAGAACGGGGCCGGCAAGAGCACCCTCGTGGGGTGCGTGACCGGAGCCCTGACTCCGGACGCCGGCGCGGTCGCGGTGTGCGGGCAGGATCCCGGCTCCGCCCTCCGCTCCGGCGAGATGGCGGTCGTCTGGCAGGACCTGGCGTTGTGCGACAACCTCAGCGTCACCGCGAACCTGTTTCTCGGCCGCGAGCTCGGCTGGGCGTTCCTGGCCCGGCGGCGGATGCAGGCCGAGGTCACCGCGGTGCTCGGCCGGGTCGGCCTGGCGGTCGGGGATCTTCGCCGCCGGGTCGGTGACCTCTCCGGCGGCGAACGCCAAGCGGTCGCGATCGCCCGCGCGCTGATGGCGCGCCCCCGGGTGCTGGTGCTGGACGAGCCCACCTCCGCGCTCGGGGTGAACGAGACCCGCCGGGTGGAACGGCTGTTGCGGTCGCTGCGCGCCAGCGGGGTGGCGGTGCTGCTGGTCTCGCACCGGGTGGACCAGGTGTTCGCGCTCGCCGACCGGGTGATCGCCCTGCGGCACGGGCGGCTGGTGGGCGACGTCTCCACGGTCGAGGCGCACGCCGACGACGTGCTGGCGCTGATGTCCGGGATGAACGTCGACTCGGTCGCCCGCCGGCACCTGGCCCGCCTGTCGAGCCTGGTCGACCAGCTGGCCGAGGTCGAGCCGTCGGCGTCGCTGCCGATGATCGTCTCGGCGATGTCGACGGCCTTCGGCCAGCAGCAGTTGTGTGTCCATCTGGGCAGCGGAGCACCGGAGCGGGAACTGATGCTGGGCGCGTCGGTCGGGATGAGCGCCCCCGCGCTGCGGCACCTCGCCCGGGTGCCGATCGGCCCCGGCGGCGGCACCATCGGCGAAGCCGCGGAGACAGGCCTTCCGGTGGTCGCGGAGGACCTGCGGGTCGCCCGGCTTCCGGTCGAGTGGGCGATGAGCATGTGGTCGGTGCCGATCCAGGGCAGCGGCGGGCTGTACGGCGTACTGTCCGGGCTCGCCGACGTGCCGGGCCGCCCGCAGGACGATCAGCTGCGGCTGGCTTCGGTGTACGCCAGCCTGGCCGCCACCGCGATCGAACGGGAACGGCTGCTGCACGATTTCACCCGCCGCAACCGGGTGCTGGAGTCGCTGCGTGGCGTGCTCTACGCCCTGGCCGGGCCGGAGCAGTTGTCGGCCAGCCTGGAAACCGCCCTCAAGGCGCTGGCGCGCGGGCTGGGCGCCGACGCGGCGAGCCTGGTCGAGGTCGGGCCGGCCGGCGGCGAACCGGCGCAGGGGGCGGGCCAGGTCCTGGCGGCCACGACGGTCGGCGGCGGACCCCCGGCGGCGGACCTGGTCGGCGCCCTCGTCGCCGCGTGCGCGGACCGGTCCTGGCGGCACGGGGCGCGAACCGTCGCGCCGCGGATCAGCGCGGTGCCCTTCGAGGTGGCCGACCGGAGGTTCCTCGCCGGGGCCCGCTGGGCCGACGCGAGCTCCATGACCGTGGACTGCAGCGAGCTGCTGGAAAGCGCCGCCCGGTCGTTGCGGCTGGCGGTCGAGCGGGACACCGCGCAACTCGCCCAGGCGGAGGCGGACGCGCTGCGCCGCATCGGCGACCTGCAACGCGACTTCATCCACCGGCTCAGCCACGAACTGCGGACGGTACGCCTCCACGCTGTGCGCCACCGACGTCGAGTGGGATCAGGCGTCCCAGCGGCGGTTCCTGGACGCCATCGCGGCGCAGGCCGCGCGGATGGGCCGGCTCGTCGGCGACCTGCTCGACTCGTCGGCCATCTCGGCCGGCGTGATGACCATGCATCCGGACTGGTGCGACCTTGCGACGGTGCTCGCCGCGGCCGCCGGGGCGGTGCCGGACGGGAGCCGGGACGTCCGGATCGAGATCGGATCGGTCCCGCCGGTGTGGGCCGACCACGACCGGCTGGAGCAGGTGCTGGTCAACCTGCTCGTCAACGCGCTGCGCTACGGCGGCCGGTCGGCGGTGCTGCGCGCGTACGTCGACAATGGTTTTGTGGTCATCGACGTCATCGATGACGGGCCCGGAATCCCCGAGCCGCTGCGCCTGAGTGTGCTGCAGCCGTACGTGCGCGGTGACACTTCCGTTCCCGGTGCCGGGCTCGGCCTGGCGATCTGCAAGGGGATCGTCGACGCGCACCAGGGGCGATTGGAGATCGTCGGCGGCGCGCCGGGCACGATCGTCCGGGTGGCGCTGCCGCTGGACGCCGAGCCGGGCTGCGAGGGCTGAGCCGTGGAGCCGACCGGGGACCTCACCTGCGTCCTGCTCATCGAGGACGACCGCAACATCGTCGACCTGGTGCGCAGCAACCTGGCCGCGCGCGGGTTCTCGGTCATCGTGTCCACCGACGGCCTGGACGCGCTGGATCTGGTGAAGCGCGAGCAGCCGGACATCGCCCTGGTCGACCTGATGCTGCCACGCTCCGACGGCTTCGAGCTGTGCCGGCAGCTGCGCCAGCAGTCGAGGTTGGGCATCATCGTCGTGTCGGCGCGCTGGGAGGAGACCGACAAGGTCCGGGCGCTGAATCTCGGCGCCGACGACTACCTCACCAAGCCGTTCGGCATCGAGGAACTGCTGGCCCGGATCAACGCGACCCTGCGGCGTTCCCGGCCGGCCCAGCCCGCGCACGGCGCCGATGCCGTGGTGCGTATCGGTGACGTCCTGGTCGGTCTCGAGGCGCAGTCGGTCACCAAGGCCGGGGTTCCGGTCCGGCTGACGCCGACCGAGTTCGCCCTGCTGCGCGAGTTGATCCTGCACCGCGGCACCCTGCTGTCGCATGCCACCCTGCTGCGCCGGGTGTGGGGGCCCGGCTACGCGACCCACACCGAGTACACCCGCGTCTACATCCGGCGGCTGCGCGCGAAGCTGGAGACCCCGGGCGGGCCGCCGCTGATCATCACGGAGCCCCGTTCCGGATACCGGATCCTCGCCGACTAGCCGCGCGCGGTCGTATTTCCAGAACATTTTCGGCTCACTACGTGCTGTTTACGATTCGTTCACGGCGCCGTCTCTACCTTCTGGATCAAGCATTTCCGCAGCCAGCAGGGGAGACTCCGTGGACGTCCGCAGCAGCGACCCGACCTCAGCCCCGCTGCTGGCCATGCACGGCATCGGCAAGACCTTCGACGGCATCCAGGCGCTGCGCGACGTCGACCTGAGCGTACGGGCGGGCGAGGTGCACGCGCTCATCGGTGAAAACGGCGCCGGCAAGTCAACCCTGATGAACATCATGTCGGGTGTGATCACCGACTATCACGGGCAGGTCCGGCTCGCCGGCCAACCGGTCCGGTTCTCGTCGCCGCAGGCCGCGCAGAAGGCCGGCGTGGCCACCGTGTTCCAGGAACTGGACCTGGTCCCCGGGCTGTCGGTGGCGCACAACATGTTCCTGGGTCAGGAGCCGCTGCGCGGCGGGCTGTTCGTCGACAACGTCGCTATGCGCCGGCGTACGGAAGAGCTGCTGCAGCGGGTCGGCGGGCGGATCTCCCCGCACGCGACCGTGGGCTCGCTGCGCCTCGGCCAGCAGCAGGCGGTCGCGATCGCCAAGGCACTCGCCGCCGCCGAACCCAAGATCCTGATCCTGGACGAGCCGACCGCCGCGTTGTCCGCACACGAGGTGGGGTTGTTGTTCGACATCGTCCGGCGGCTGCGCGCCCGCGGTGTCGGCATCGTGTTCATCTCGCATCGCCTGGAGGAGGTCGGCCAGATCGGCGACCGGGTCACAGTCCTGCGCGACGGTCAGATCGTGGCGACCCTGCCGGCGTCGACGCCGCAGGCGGAACTCGTGCCGCTGCTCACCGGGCGGCCGGCGCACGAGATGTTCCCGGGCCGGGGCAAGGCCGGCGAGCCGGTCCGGCTGCGGCTGACCGACTTCACGTACCGCCTCAGCCGGGCGAGCGCGGAGTGGCAGGAGCCGGAGGGGATCAACCTGGACGTGCACGAAGGGGAGATCGTCGGGCTGGTCGGCCTGCTCGGTGCCGGGCGTACCGAGCTGCTGCAGGCCATCTACGGTGCCGCTCCCCCGGGCCGGCAACATGGCCGGGTCGAGGTGGACGGCCGGCCGGCGGGCGCGCGGTCGATCCGGTCCGCGATGGCGCACGGCGTCGGTTTCGTACCCGACGATCGGCGCGGCAGCGGACTCGTCACCACCCGCAACGTCACCGAGAATCTCGTCCTGGCGAACCTGAAACGGCTGTCCACCGGTGGTTTCGTCCGGCGCGGCCGGCTGCTCGACGCGATTCGCTGGGCGTTCACCGCCCTCGGCATCAAAGCCGCCAGCGGTACGGCCGCGATCCTGAGCCTCTCCGGCGGCAACCAGCAGAAGGTCATCATCGGCCGGGTCCTGCTGCGAAAACCGAGGCTGCTGCTGCTCGACGAGCCGACCCGGGGGGTGGACGTCGGCGCCAAGGCGGACATCTACCACCTGGTCCGGTCCCTGACCGCCACCGGCCTCGCGGTTGTCGTCGCCTCCAGCGAACTGCCCGAACTTCTCGGGTGGTGCGACCGGCTCGTGGTGCTCCGCCAGGGCCGGGTGGCCGCGGAACTGCCCCCCGACACCGACCCCGCCGTGATCCTTTCCCTTGCCAGCGACGACATCTTGGGGGACCCGCAGTGACCACCGAACCCACCGCAAGCACCCACGCCGTCGTCGAATCCGAAACCGCGGCGGGACCCGCGGCGCAACCGGAGGGTTTGGGCGCGGCTGGCGCTTCGACCAGCACCGCGCGCTGGCCCAAACTCTCCATGCTGGTCCGGTTCCAGAGTGTCCTCGGGCTCGTCCTCGTGCTGCTCGGCGGCATCGCGTTCTCCCCGCGGCACAACGGCGCGATCCTGTTCCTCACCGCCGACAACCTC
>Ga0307515_10017407_pt1 | contig 13091 bp, 14 predicted proteins | sample 17_EM_MG_FD_194513 | JGI IMG/M metagenome (GOLD analysis project Ga0307515, IMG submission 194513) | Populus trichocarpa ectomycorrhiza microbial communities from riparian zone in the Pacific Northwest, United States - 17_EM | ecosystem: Host-associated > Plants > Roots > Unclassified | place...
GATAACGGCCGTTGACGCGTTTGCCGGCGTCGTAGCCGCGGCTCGGGCGGGTGACGCTGTCCGCGGCGCGTACCGACTGCGAGTCGATCAAGGCCGCGGACGGCTGCGGGTCGCGGCCCTCGACGGCGCGGACCTGTTCGCGCAGGGCGTTGTGGATGCGGTTGACGGTGCCGTCGGCCGTCCACCGGGTGTGGTAGTCATGCACGGTCTTCCACGGAGGGAAGTCGACCGGAAGGGCCCGCCAGACACCGCCGTTGTGAGTGACGTAGCGGATCGCATCGACGATGTCGCGGCGTGAATGTACTGGTGGGCGGCCACCGCGCTGACCTGGACGCCCGGCCGGGACCAGCGGGGCCAGGATCTGCCATTCGGCGTCGGTCATGTCCGAGGGATACCGGCGGGTGCGGACGCTGGGCAGGTGATCGTGGGACGCGCCAGGGTCGGTGGATGCGCTGACGCCGGAAACCAGGTAGACAGTCATGCAGGGCCTTGCGGTCGAGCGTGTTTGGTGTGGTTACCAGTGCTCGTACCTCAAGGCCCTACCTTGTGTCAGTACGCCACGCCGCCCTCAACTCCATCGACCGTCACCTACACCGAGAAGGTTTCCGGACGGGCTCTCAGAGGCGGAACCACCGATCACCGGCAGACCGCAAGAACCATTCAAAGCGGAAAAATGATCCTCATATACGTGGCTTCGGCGTCGTCACCGAGGCCTTTCACGCAGATCCTGCGCGCCTTCGGCTTCACGTCGACGCTTCGGTCATGGACGGTCTGGACCGCAGGTACCGGCAGCGAACGCCTGCTCGCACCGGCCTGCGTCCGCCCAGTTCTGAAACCCGAGAGCGACGACTGCGACCGAGCGCGCTGGTCGCCCAACGCTCGTGCGACGACTACGCGATCGGCCGCGCCAATATCGGCGCGCACTTGGCCGCCAGGGCTGGTTGCCGCCGCGATGAGGCCGAACATTTTGGGGATGCCGGCCTACCGCGACCGGCAAGGTCGGTCGTATGGGCCGAGATGCCGCGGGAGCCAGCCGTTGAAGACTCTTGACGATGAAAGGAGATCGAACGGCGTGTCGCGGAATCCTGCTGCTGTGGGGTGCTCGCTCGTTTAGGTCATAAACAAGCAAGTCCGAGATCTTTACACCCAAGGGATGACGCTGGTGCTACTCGGTCAGGCGCGGTGGGCGCTGGCGGCGCGGCAGCATCAGCGCGATGCGGTCGAGCAGGGCTTCCAAAGCTTCTTCGAAATCCTGGGCGGCGAAATTGACGGACAGGTGTGGCTCGAGCCGCTGCAGAATCGGGTACCGGTTGAGATCTTCGGTGGGGGAGACGTCGGGTTCCTCGATGGGGCCGGTCTCCACGCCGAGGCCCGACACCTCCAGGAGCAGGTAGCCGAGCAGGAAGCTGCTGAAGGCGCGGTACACCGCGGCGGCCTTCTCGTCGGAGAATCCGGCCTCGATCATCACCTGGAGCAGTGACTCGATCCACCGCAGGCTGCGCAGCGGCGGGCGCACCCACGGAGCGGCAGGCGGCCTCGTGGCGATCAGCGGGAACACTTCGGGATGAGCCAGGGCGATCCGGCGCAGGCCGTGGGCCAGTCGTTGCAGGTAGTCGACCCAGCCGGCGTGTGCTTCCAGATGTACGTCGGGGTCGCCGAACAACTCGTCGACCACGGTTTCGACCACGCCGTCCAGCAGGGCCTCACGACCTGGTACGTAGCGATAGAGGGCCATACCCTCGACACCGAGGTAGGCGCCGAGGCGTTGCATGGTCAGCATGCGCAGCCCGTGTTCGTCGATGAACTGCACCGCGGCGCCGAGGATGCGCCGCTGGTCCAGGCCGCTACGGCCCGAGTGTGTGGCGCTTGCCGGAGTCGCGACCGTCGCGTCGCCATGTGCCTGTGCCGGGTCAGGATCCTCCACGATTCCCCCGTTCGCGTGTTGCCCGCGCTATACCAGCCCAAGCTTCCCATAGATCAACATGAGGCGTTCGTGGGCGGCGCCGTCGGCATCCGGGTGTCCGGTCCGGTTGACTCACATTCACTCGCCGGGGGAGCGCCCATGGTCCGGCGTTTATGCGATAAACGCGTTGAAGGATTAGAAGCTGTCAGCCGGGGAAATGGTCGATTCACATGACGTCCTCAGGAGGAGGCTCTGTGAGTGATCCATCTATCGGCGCCTACGCGCCGGACAATTTCCACGGCGAAGATTCATCCAAGGCCGAGCAGGTGGCCAGGCAGACCGGGGAAGTGGCCGGGCAGGCCGTCACCGAGGTGAAGGATACCGCCACCGCGCAGGCCCAGCGTGTCGGGGCTGAGGCGAAGACCCAGGTCCGCAACGTGGCAGCGGACGTGCGTGACAAGCTCGGCGAGCAAACGCGTACGCAGAACGATCGGCTGGTCGGCAGCATTCGCGACACCGCGGATCAGCTCGACGAGATGCGCGGCGATCGCGGTGACTCGCCGGCCGCGGTGGTCGTGGCCCGGCTCGCCGACGGTGGCCGGCAGGTGGCCGACTACCTGGACCGCAACGGACCCGAAGGGGTGCTGCAGGAGGTGCAGGACTTCGCCCGACGCCGTCCCGGTGCGTTTCTGGCTACCGCGCTCGCCGCGGGCTTCGTGGTGGGCCGCCTCGGCAAGAGCGTTGGCAAGGCCGACCCGGCCGCCGGCAGCGACAAGCCCGTCAGCGACTCGTTCGTGTCGACTCCCCAGTCCCCGGGCCCGGCCGGTGCTGGCTATCCCCCCAGCGATCTCGCCACCGCTGCTGGGACGGGCGCCGATTTCGTCGGCACCGGCACCGAATACGCCGCGACCGGTACGGGCATGCCCGTCGTGGTCGAGCAGGACGACCTCGTCGAGGAGCGCCGACGGTGACCACGCCGCAGTCACAGCAGCGTGCTGACCAGGTCGCGGACACCTCGATGGGTGACCTGATCGGCAACATCAGCAACGATCTGTCGCAGCTGTTCCGCCAAGAACTCGACCTTGCCAAGGCCGAACTGAAGCAGGAAGCGTCCAAGGCCGGCAAGGCGGCCGGGATGCTCGGCGGCGCCGGGTTCGCCGGCTACCTGGCCGTGGTGCTGCTCAGCTTCGCCGCGGTGTTCGGCCTGGCCAACGTCATGGACGGCGGCTGGGCGACCCTGATCGTGGCCGTCATCTGGGGAATCATCGGCGCGGTCCTCTACGTGATCGGCCGCAACAAGCTCAAGACCGTCGACCCGATGCCGCGGCGCACCGTCGACACGATCAAGGAGGACGCGCAATGGCTGAAGAACCCGACCGGCTGAGGCAGGACATCGAGAGGACGCGGGCCTCGCTGACCCGTGACGTCGACCTGCTGGCCGAGAAGACCAGTCCGACCAAGGTCGCCCAGCGGCGCTGGACCGCAGTGAAGGAGAAGGTCATGGGCAGTTCCGAGCACGTCCGGCATGCGGCGAGCGGCACCACCTCGTCCGCCGTCGATACCGTGCAGGACAAGACGTCCTCGGCCGTGAGTGCCGTGCAGGACAAGGCTCACGACGCTGCGGATGCGGTGCGCGGCGCGCCGCAGGCCGTCGCCGTGCAGACGCAGGGCAATCCCCTGGCCGCGGGGATCATCGCGTTCGGTGTCGGCATGCTCGCCGCCACGCTGATCCCGGTCACCGACGCGGAACGCCGCGCCGGCCAGCAGCTCAAGGACAACAGCGGGGATCTGACCGACAAGGTCAAGGACATCGCCACCGACATGAAGGACGACCTGTCCGGCAGCGTGCAGCAGGCAGTCGGTCAGGTCAAGGAGACCGCGCGGGACGCCGCGCAGACGACCAAGGATCAGGCGCAGTCGTCGGCGCAGGACGCCAAGGAGCAGACGAAGCAGGCGGCCCAGAACGCTTCCTGAACAAGGTACCGGGGTGCGCCGACCTTTCCGAAGGCCGGCGCGCCCGCTCCCTCCCACCCGCGCCCGAAGGAAACTCGGCATGAGCTCTCACCGTAAATCCGACCGCGGCGAGGCCTACGACCTCGACGCGGCCGCCACGACCAAGACCGGCGACGACAAACCCAACGACCTGTCCGCCGTGCCGCCCGACGCCGGACCCGACAACCCGGCACAGCTCAAGGGCAAAGGACTGTTAGCCGCGCTGAAGCGCACCTTCAAGCAGTTCTCGCAGGACAACATCTCGGATTGGGCGGCTGCGCTCACCTACTACGGTGTGCTGTCCATCTTCCCCGGCGTTCTCGTGCTCGTGTCCCTGCTCGGCATGCTCAGCAGCAACGGCCAGACGACGGTGCGGGACGCCGTCGAGAAGCTCACCCCCAACCAGCAGCTGCAGAGCCTGGTCGACACGGTTCTCGGCCAGGTCAAGGACCCCGGCGTCGCCGGCCTGGCCGCGATCATCGGTATCGTCGTCGCGTTCTGGTCCGCGTCCGGCTATGTCGCTGCGTTCATGCGCGCGTCGAACGCCGTCTACGACGTGCCCGAAGGCCGCCCGATCTGGAAGACCTTGCCCATCCGCGTCGGCGTTACCGCTGTCGTCGGCTTGATGCTGGTGATCTCGGCGGCCATCGTCGTCTTCACCGGCGATCTCGCCAAAGTGGTCGGCGACCAGATCGGCCTCGGTTCGGCCGCTGTCATCACCTGGAGCATCGTCAAGTGGCCGGTCCTGATCATCCTGATCAGCCTGATGTTCGCCATCCTCTACTGGGCATCCCCGAACGCCAAGACCGGCGGCTTCCGCTGGGTCAGCCCCGGTGGCATCTTCGCCGTGCTGCTCTGGGTCCTCGCCTCGGTCGCGTTCGCCCTCTACCTGGCGAACTTCGCCAACTACAACAAGACGTACGGCACCCTCGGTGGTGTCATCGCCTTCCTGGTCTGGATGTGGATCACCAACATCGCCGTCCTGCTCGGCGCCGAGCTCGACGCCGAGCTGGAACGCGGCCGGGCCATCGCCGCCGGGCACGACCCGTCCGACGAGCCGTTCCTCGAGCTCCGCGACGACCGGAAGATCAAGGAAGGCAGCGAACAGGGCCTCGGCGCCAGCTGACACTCGACGTACACATGGCAGGGGCCGCGGCATGATGCCGCGGCCCCTGCCGAGCGTTGTGCTCAGGACTTGAAAGCGTCCTTGATGTCCTCGCCGGCCTGCTTGAGCTTCGAGCTGCCCTGGTCGGCCTTGCCTTCGGCCTCGAGGCTCTTGTCGTCGGTGGCTTTGCCGGCGCCTTCCTTGACCTTGCCGCCGAGTTCCTCGGCCTTGTTGTCAACCTTGTCATCGAAAGCCATAGCCGAACCTCCACATCGTTGTGCCTACGACAGAGGTACCCCGGGCCGGACACGGCAACCCGAACTCGGCCGTCATCCCGCCTGTCACGCCGTGGTCCCACGCCACCACAGGTTCGGTGAGGGGGTGGAAGGGCATGCGGCGCTGCCTAGGCTTGACCCGGAGCAGGTCCGGTTTGTGCCGCACCACGTCGCGCACGCCGCCTCGGCCGGCCTTTCGGCGCCCCGAACCGACGCCGGCTCCTAACGTTCGCACCAAAGCAGATGCAACCCCAGCACGGAGGTGTCCCGCATGACTCGAACAAACCTTGTGCGCTCGTCCGGCCTCGCAGCCGCTGTAGGGGCACGGTCTTCATGATCAGTATGCTGACGCCCTTGCGGGGGTCCACCGCGGTGGGTGTTCCCGGCAGCGTCGTTTGCATGATGCTGGGGACCGCTGGCCTGTATTCCGTCCTGCACGGCCGGCGTCGCGTCCAGCAGCGACTGGGCCTACAGCAACTGGGCCTGGTGCTGGCCGGAATCGGCCTCGCCCTGGGAATCCTCGGCATGACCGTCGGAGACGCCCTGGGCCCCCTCAACCCGTGGGCCGCCTGATGAACACCGGCGAGCACATCGGACTGGTCTTCATCGGGGCCGCAATGGGGACCTGGGGAGTTCCTTGCCGTGCAGACATCCGCCCTGGGCCGCTGGAGTTTCACCCCCGTCCCGATCGGAGTGTGCGGACTGGTCGGCCTCACGAGTACTGCTGGCAGAGATACGCATCGACGGGGACATCGCCACACCGATCATCAACATCCCGCTCAGCCGCGAAGACACCCCCTCGGGCCTCCACAGCGACCTACGCGCAGCTGCTCGTGGAGCGGTTTACGTACGTCCACCAATGGTGGTTCGCCGTGGTCGGTAGACCCGCCGCGTTGCTGCGGCTGGCCGAGCACGCCACGGACACCGTGCGCCACTCCCGCACCGCAGATCTTCCCGCCGTGTGCGCCGAGGGAGACGTGTTTTGGTTGCCGCTGTCAGCCGGACCCGTCTCATCGGCGCGGTCCACATCAAACCCGGCGCGGTCGTGATCGACGTCAGCCCCACCCCGGACGGCGGGTTGGCCGGTGACGTGGACCCCGAAGGCGCCGATCTGGGCGCCGCGCTCACCCCGATACCCGGCGGGGTCGGCCCCGTGACCACCATGCTGTTGATGCGCCACACCGCGCGGGCCGCCGCCGCGCGTTGATCGACGTCGGGCCGTTGATCCTGGACGAGCCGGGCGCGCAGCATCGACATCGGGGGCTTCTCGCGTTGCGGTGTGGTCGGGTGTCAAGCTGGGTGGGTGAGTCGCGACCATGCCGATGATGAGGATGAGGAGCTGCCGCCGACGTTGCGGGAGCAGGGCATCATCGCGCTTCCGGTGCATAACACCGGGTTGGTTGGTCCGTTGCCGGCCGATCCGCAGCTCGCGGAGGGTCTGTCGCCGCAGGGCAGGCAGCGGTTTGTGCTGGCGAACCGGCTGGCGGCGGAGTTGGTGGACCCGCCGTCGGCGACGCGGGTGCAAGGTCATGACCTGTTGTCGGCGCATGTGATCGCGATGGGGTTGGACGAGGTTCCGGCGGTTGGGCTGGCGGTGCAGTACGCGGTGTTGGCGCCCCGGCGGTTGCCGGGGTCCACGATCATCGGTTAGGGCACCGGCGGCAGCGTGGTCCGGCTGCACGGGCCTCTGTATTCGGTGGTGTTCCGGTTCCAGCCGGAGATGGGGCCGGTCCTGGTGCTGGTGGACGCCATGCCCGATGTCGCGGTCCGCGTCGACCTGGACGAGGACCCGCGGGCACGGTTCGAGATCATGCAGATGACCATGGGCGTCTTGATCAACATGCAGGAACCCGGCACCGGGGAGATCCGCGCGCGGTTCTGACCCCGGCTGCCGGGCTGCGGCGTTCTTACGAGGGTGGATCGTTGCCCGCCTGGGCCGCTGGTGGTGGCGCGCGGCGGTTGGGGCGTCGATACCCGCCCAGTTCCGCGATGATGGCGGCCTCGGCACGCTGTCGGCGTTTCTTGCCGACCTCGCCTCCCTCGAGCTTGTCGACCTCGGCGGCGGCGTCGTCGATGGTTTTGCGCAGGCCGAGCACGCTGCCCGGCGGCCATAGCCGTTCCAGGCGGGTCCGGGCGACGAGTTCCGCGTCGAGGGCTTTCAACTGTGGCCAGTGGTTGCTCTGCGTGTGTGGTCGCCGCTGGTAGCCGACCACGTTCGCGTCTACCGGCGGGGCGGGGCGCCCTGTGGGTGGTGGTGGCGCGGTGTCGATGATCAGTCGTATCAGTACGAGGTCGGGGTGCCCGCGCGGATTCCATTTCCGCAACGGCAGGTCTCCGAGCATGCCGTCGATCTCGGTTTCTTGCGGGTCGTAGAGGTGCGCTCGTTTCTCCCGGTCCAGTACGCGTTCTCGGCGTGGTATTTGGTCTGGTCGACCAGCCGCGCGCCGACGTGCGGCGTTCGGATCTGCATCCGGCCGCAGGTGACCAGGAAACAGGCGGTCACCTCCACGTTGGCCTGCCGGATTTCCTCCCTCGACACGTACTTGGGTGCCAGATGCACGGCGATGCCCTTCAGCGCGATGCGCTGGGCGACCAGGGCGTAGATCTGCCAGTCGCCGCCTTCGCCGCGGACCCGCTCGATGAGGTAGCGCCACACCGCGTCGCGGACCTCCAGCGGCGTGCTCGGCAACATGATCCACTTTTGGGCGGTGAAGGCGCAGACGAGCCGATCAGGCTCTCGGTGTGGCCGAACAGTGCGCGGGGCACCCCAATCCCGGACATCTGCTCGGTCAGGGCGAGTAACGCGCCGAACAGGGTGGCATCGGCGGGTAACTGCTCGGCGGTGTGCGCGTGGTGGATGAACTCGGTCGGCGGTGTCTGCTCCGGCGGCGGCGTGTCGTGCGGTGTCAGCACGGCGGCGGCGTCCCTTCCCTGGTCGCAACCTGGTACGCACGCACGCCGAGACCCCGCCGGTCGGCGGGGACGCCGGTCCGCGCTGACCGGCGGGTCGCCCCGGCGTGCTGCGGACAAGCGCCAGGGAAACCGAACAAGTGTACGAGGCGCGCCCGTTCCGGCGCCATGATGTTTCCGCCTCCCTCGCCAGCCCCTCGGCGGTCAGCCGCACCACAAAGGACCGGTGCCGAACTCGCCTAGCCCACCTTCGTGATCACGAGCCTACGACGGCCGGCCACCAAGATTGAGAAGCGAATTAGTTGATCTCTGTCCCCTCGTGGCGGTCACCGTTCCCCGTATATGGGTGAGGCAGCGCCGCTCCTGCCGGGCCGCGCGCCTCGGACGGGCCGGCTTCCGGTTGGATCAGACTGCGACCGCATCGCCGTGATGGCGAAAGGCGAACTCGTCCCGACGGACGTCCTGACACCCGACCTCGTGCACGAGAGATTCGGAGTGCGCGCGGTACTCGACACCCCACCGATCACCGGCCGACCCCGCATCGCGATCGCGTCCGCCAGCCCGAAAGAACACTGACATGCAGATCGCCATCGTCGTCTACCCCGGATTCACCGCACCTGGGACGCGCCGATTATTAACACGCAGATTCCGCGCGCAGCGGTTGTCGATCTGGTACAGCGCTCCCTTCACCTGCGAGGACTTCCGCCAGGGAGTGCCAAGCTGGATCAGCGCGGCGTCAGCGTCCTCGCTGGCCGCGAGGGTGCTACCAGATCGACAGGGCCGAAGTCGGAAAACTACGTGTTGTTTGTCTGCAGGCCCCTGGACGTCCTCGGGCCCTACGAGGTCCTGGGCCGCCTCCCCAACACCGACGTGGTCTTCGTCGCCGAAACCCCTGGCCTCGTCCGCAACGACATCAAGAGCCTGTCCATCGACGTGGCCGCCACCCTCGACGACATGCCCAGTCCCGACGTCGTCCTCATCGGCGGCGGTCCGGGGCAGTCGGCGCTGATGTCCGACGGCAAATTGCACGAAAGGTTGCGAACGGCCGACCGGACCGGCACCTGGACTGCTTCGGTCTGCACCGGAACCCTCATCCTCGCCGCCGCCGGAGTCCTCGACGGCCGCCAGGCCACGACCCACTGGGCCGCGGTCGAGCAACTCGCCGGATTCGGTGCCACACCGTCGAAGCAGCGGGTTTTCGTCGACGGTCACTACGCGACCGCGGCCGGCGTGTCCGCGGGCATCGACATGCCACTAGACCACACCGCTCAGACGATCATGCCTTCATCCAGAACCTGCGGTGCGGGTACTACGAGCTCGGGCTCGACGTGTCACGCGGGCTTCGTATCCCGCGGCGCGGCCCGGCCGATCAAGCCTGCACTGGTTCCAGTCGGCCCAACGCGCCGGAACTCGAAGTGTGGTTGCCCATCGCCAATGCGAAATTGGGCATATACCAATGGCTGAAATCCAGTGTCTATAGGGGATGGCGCCCGAAACATGTGCCGTGCAAAATCCCCTCATTGATCGGCTGACGGCGATGCCTGGGTGGCTGGACCGGCCCGTTGGCATGCCCGAAAGGGCCGATGACGGCATGTGACGCAGGGAGGCGGCCCTCGTGGGCGTAGACAGGCATGGCCGGGCCGGGGAACGCCGCAGGCGGCTCACCCGGATCGTCGCTATCGGCATTCTGACGACAGCTGTGGGCCTGGTGAGCGCCTCGTCGAGCGCGGCCGCCGGCCCCGGCGCGCGGCGACTCTTCGACCCGGTCCCGGCCGGATCGAAGATCACCAACCTGCCGGCCGGGATGACGAACCGGCCCGTGACCGTGATGGTCGAGCTGAGCGGGGACCCCGTGGCGGTGACCGACGCCGCCGCCGCGCAACCGCTGTCCACGACCCAGAAGCGGCAGCGCGGTGCCGAGATCGGCAAGGAGCAGACCCCGGTCGTCCAGCGTGCCCGCCAGCTCGGGGGCACGGTGCTGGGCACCTATCAGCACGCGTACAACGGCATCAAGGTCCGGATCAATGCCGGCGAGCTCGATGCGCTGGCGGCCGTGCCCGACGTGGTGGGGCTCCACGCCCTGCAGACGGTGCAGCCGGACAACACCAACGGGGTGCCGCTGATCGGCGCCCCCACGGTGTGGAACGCGTCGGACAACGTGCGAGGCGAGGGCATCAAGGTCGCCATTGTCGATACCGGGATCGACTACACCCACGCCGACTTCGGCGGACCGGGTACGACCATCGCGTACGCCACGGCCCACGCAGCGGAGACCGCCCCGGCCGACCCGGCCCTGTTCGGTCCCGGCGCGCCGAAGGTCAAGGGCGGTGTCGACCTGGTCGGCGACAGCTACAACGCCGACCCGGGCAGCGACGGCTATCAGCCGGTGCCGCATCCCGACACCAACCCGCTGGACTGCGGCGGGCACGGCACGCACGTCGCCGGCACGACGGCCGGATACGGCGTGCTCGCCGACGGCCACACCTATCCGGGCCCGTACGACAACGCGACCGTGGCCTCGCATTCCTGGATCGTCGGCCCCGGCGTCGCGCCCAAGGCCGATCTCTACGCGGTGCGGGTGTTCGGTTGCGAGGGTTCCACGGACATGACGGTCGACGCCATCGAGTGGGCCGTCGCGAACGACATGGACGTCATCAACATGTCGCTCGGTTCCCCGTTCGGCACCGCCGACGCCCCGGAGGCGGTGGCGACGGACAACGCGGTCAAAGACGGCGTGATCGTGGTCGCCTCGGCCGGCAACTCCGGCCCCACCCCGTACCTGGTGGGCAGCCCGTCGACGGCGACCGGCGCGATCAGCGTCGCGGCCAACGACCCGACCTCGGCGTTCCCGGGCGCGCACCTGCAACTGGGCACGGGCACCGGGCTGGACGCTATCAACGCCAACGGCGCGTCGTTCGCCGACGGGCTGAGTTTGCCGGTCAAGGTGCTGTCCAACGGTGCCGGCGGTATCGCGCTCGGCTGTAGCACCGCGGAGTTCGACGTGCCCGGCGTCAAGGGCGCCTTGGTTGTTGTCGCCCGCGGCACCTGCGCGCGGGTCGCCAAAGCGATCTACGGTCAGCAAGCCGGCGCCGCCGGGGTGCTGATGGTGAACAACGCCACCTCCTACCCGCCGTACGAGGGGCCGATCACCAGCAACCCGGACACCGGCGAGCCGGCGAACGTCACCATCCCGTTCCTCGGCGTGCCCTCGACCTCGGCCGCGACGGTGCTCGCCGCCGACGGATCGACGACGACGCTCACCAAGCTGGGGCTCGCCAACCCGGGCTACACGAGTACCGCGAGCTTCTCCTCCGGCGGCCCCCGCACCGGAGACAGCTGGCTCAAACCGGACGTCACCGCGCCCGGCGTGAGCATCTTCTCGGCCGGTTCTGGCTCGGGCATCGGGGCGGTCGCCATGTCCGGCACCTCGATGGCGGCGCCCCACACCGCCGGTGAAGCGGCACTCGTCAAGCAGGCCCACCAGGACTGGCGCAAGACCGTCTACTGGAAGGCCGCGATCGTCAACACCGCCGATCCCGGCAAGATCGCCGGCTACCGCACCCGGCTGGACGGCGCGGGCTTGATCCAGGCGCCGGGTGCGGTGAAGACCCAGGTCGTGGCACTCGGCGACGCCGGCACCGCCACGCTGAACTACGGCTTTGCCGAACTCGATAGCAACTACAGCAAGCGCAAGGTCATTCGGGTGAAGAACCTCGGCCGCGGCGCCGCGACCTTCACCGTCGCCGTCGACAAAGCGGCCGGCAGCCCGCACAAGGCGAAACTGCAGAAGACCCGGGTGACGGTCCCGGGGCACGGAGAGGCGGAGGTGGCGGTCACCCTCGACGTGCCGGCCGCCACGGCCGGTGACTCGAGCGCGTTCCACGACGCCTCGGGCCTGGTCACCTTCACGCCGGTGAACAACGGCAACAGCGGTGTGGCGCTGCGCGTGCCGTACTACCTGGTTCCGCAGTCGGTGTCGGCGATCAGCACGAAGGTCGACCTGAACACGGCAACCGCGACGGTGACCAACAGCAAGGGCATCGTGGCCGGCGCGGCCGACTGGTACGCCTGGGGCCTGAGCGACCCGCGTGAGCCGGGCAAGGGCTCGGTGGACCTCAAGGCCGTCGGCGTGCAGAGTCTGCCGGCCGCCGACCCGGCCGAAAGCGCCATCGCCTTCGCCGTGAACACCCACGAGCGATGGTCCAACGCGGCACGCGGCGAGTTCGACGTGTACGTCGACGTCAATGGCGACAACACCGACGACTACAACGTGGTGGGGGTCGACTACGGACTGCTGACCACCGGAGATATCACCGGGCAGATGGCGACTGCCGTGTTCGACCTGCGCACCGGCGACGGCACGCTGGAGTTCTTCGCTGACGCGCCGTACGACAGCAGCACCCTGGTACTGCCGGTGCTGATCTCCCAACTGTGCCAGGCCGGTTCGCCCTGTCTGTCCCCGGAAAACCCGCGGCTGCGCTATCACGTCAGCAGCTTCAGCCTTATCGACAACGCGACCGACACGATCGCGGGAAGCACGGCCTTCAACCCGTTCACACCCGCGCTCAGCACGGGCATGTTCTCCGAGGTGGCGGCCGGGAGCACCGGCAAGGAGACGGTGAAGGTGGACAAGGCCGAATTCAAGCAGACCCCGGCGCGCGGCTGGATGGTTGTCAGCCACGACAACCGCAGCCGCGACGAGGCACAGCTGATCGCGATCAAGGCCGGGTAGCGGCTGTCTCGATCACGGCCGGGTGGAGCCCCTCGCGCAGGCGGGAACTCCACCCGGCCGTGGGGGGGGGCGGGCGCGGGGGGGGGGGGGGGGGGGGGGGGCGGCCGGCGGGGGGGGCGGCCGCGCCCGCCGGGGCGGGGGCGCCGCGAGGTGGGGCGGGGTGGGGGGGGGCGG
>Ga0307515_10017409_pt1 | contig 13089 bp, 4 predicted proteins | sample 17_EM_MG_FD_194513 | JGI IMG/M metagenome (GOLD analysis project Ga0307515, IMG submission 194513) | Populus trichocarpa ectomycorrhiza microbial communities from riparian zone in the Pacific Northwest, United States - 17_EM | ecosystem: Host-associated > Plants > Roots > Unclassified | place...
ATAAGATAAGATTTGTGTGATATGGTGAAGAGTGAAAAGATAAAGTAAAGTACCCGAATGTAAACTGACATAAAATTTGTGTGGTACGGTAAAGAGTGAAGAGATGAGGGAATAATCTCTCTTATAACTTATATTATTTCAAGTTTTTTTGCCTAAAATATTTTTTCTTAAATTAAAGAGTTATTATGATATAATTTTTATTTTTATTTTTATTTATTGCTATAATTTTTAGCAAAGGTTTAGAGCATCTCATTACGGTAATGATTATTATAAAATTATTAAAAAAAAAGATTTACAATATAAAAAACTATATATATTATACTCTTACTCCTACAATCTTAATTTCATTTGAATTTAGTCATGATTTACAATTATAGCAGTATAAAATAAATTACAATTATAGACTTGATGGGAAAACTTACACTCAAAAAATTAAGATGAAATTTTGTTTTAAGAAACTAAGAGAAACTAAAATCCACTAATTTTTAGATATATCAAGGGAATAATATGAGATTCATAATTAAATATAAAATCTTTGATATTAAATATAAAATGAGTTCATATTTTGGGGTAACCGAACATATATAGGCCTTGGCATTTATCAGCCCAGAATCGAAAGAACGTCAAGATGGGCCCAGCGAAGCAACTTCCGATATGAACGTCAAGATGGGCCTTAGCATCTGACAGGAAGCAACAGTTCACAATAAACCTCATCGAACGGTCCAGAATACAAACACACCATACTTCTGAAACCACCAGATTCCCCTATCCAAACCCTTATCCTACGCGCACTTCCGTCCAGACAGGCTTACACTCTCTATCTTCTCTCTCATAAAAAAAATGGCCGCCGAGTTACTTCCACCGGATGGCCCAATCACCGCCGCCGCCGCCACCACCAACACCACAGCATCCGCCGCCATAGACCCCACCACAACTGCCACAACAACAGCTCTAGCCCTAGCTGAATCAGAAAACCATGGGCCACCACCACCAATACCAAAACGGCAACGTCGACCAAGCGTCCGTCTCGGTGAGATCGGGGACCACCATCACCAAACAGCACATGACACGCACGTGCGACGGTCAACAAAGCAGCTGCAGCAACACCACACGTGGCGCCTCCCTAAAGACTCCTCAAAATCAATCAAAGCTCGTTCTTTAACCCATCTCGTTAACGGAAACAGCAACGAAATTGAAGAACACGAGCTCCCTAACAATAATCAAAACGGAGATCTAAATCTTCTCGAGTTCGGTCATGGAAGGAAAGCGAAGAGAGGTACAACGAAGAGAGTGAGATCGAATTGGATTTCATCGAATTCTAGAATCGATGAAGGAGATACTAATTTGGAGAATTCAAATGGAGAGGAAGGGTTTGTTCGGGAATTCGATCTTGATTCTGATAGTCCTTTAAAAGATCAAAGTCCGGTTCATTCTGTTGAAAATGTTGCTTTAGATTTCTGGCAAGGGAATCGGAGAACAGGCACGGGTTCTGGTCGAGTTAGGGTTACAGAGAGTAGGGAAAATGAAGGAATAGAAATGGAGAATGATGATAATTCGGAGCGAAAATGGGAAGGCGTGAGGACTTGGTTGATTGAGTTAGGGTTAAGTCGATACGCCCCTGTTTTTGAGATACATGAAGTGGATGATCAAGTGTTGCCGTTATTGACATTGGAGGATTTGAAAGATATGGGAATAAATGCAGTTGGTTCGAGAAGGAAACTGTATTCCGCGATTCAGAAGCTTAGAAAGGGGTTTCAGTGAGTTTTGAACTCTTTTTTTTTTTTTGGTTTATATCTTTTAGAGTAATTGGTGTAACTTTCTTTTTTGAGTAAAAAACCTCGGTCATGGATGAATTGTGATAATAGATAAAAATGCATGCCTGAGATGGTTTGAGCTATCTTTTTTGACTAATAATAATGATGATATAGTCTGGGTATCAATTGGTAGTTTCTTGTTATTGATTTCTTGCTTGTGATGTTCCCTTTTCTTTAATCTTGCAATTTGACATGTTTGATAGTATTTGTCATTTCAAAATCCATTCAGGTTAATGTTGGACAAGTACATGTTGCTCATATTTCAAGATATTTCTTTCTTAGCAATGTCATCTGGCTTGCCTTTCTACATGATATGCTTTCTTGATTTAGTTATTGCCGAATAGTTTCACTGTCTATTTGTGGTGGAGTTGGTTTAAATATTAATAACTATATCTTTCTTTGTTTGGAGATTGAGTTGATTGGTTGCTATTTATTTTCTTGACATAATGCTTGTGTTTGAGCGGTAAATTTTTTGGTTATTAAGGTTATGCGATTGTGTCATTTGACTTACCATACCGGTCCTCTGTCACCAAGGTTAAACTTTTGTATGCTTTGTTGCTATCACTGATCAACTCTGCTACTACTTTGATGGCACCTTCTTCATGTCAACCACACATAAGCATAAAAGTTTAGGGCTTAAGATGAGTTTGATAAAGCCAAGTACTAGCTTGAATAGTATCATAGTCTTGTGATTCTTGAAACTGGACACTAGTAGCATAGTCATGTGATTCTTGAAACTGGACACCGTCTCTCTCATTGGGTGAATTCATGATTCGTGAGTGGCTGCAAATTTCCAAATAATCTGCGTATTCACTCTCATCTCTTTTCCACCCCCTCCCCCTTTAACATTTATGTCTTTGCTCTCTCAAAACTTAAGCACACTGATGCCAAGCCTCTTTCTTGTACGAAACCGTAATAGGAATCAGGGTCTGGAATTTGTTTGGATTTGTCATTTATACCGAGTATTCACCCTGTTCACTGTGACGGGCTGACATCTCTTTTTTATCTACCGCTTTGGCTTCATTGGCTCATTTTCTAGTTTAAGTCCAGAATGATGGTGCATCCTGATCATGTTTGTACTGCGTTCTGCTTTGGCACATGTCATACATGTTGACAAGTCAGCCAATTTTTCTGTTCTGTTGAAACATTATTCTCGTGTTGGGATGATCCTCTTGCTTAAGGAAATTTATAATTTAACAAATTTCTGAATCTACTGCCACTTTTATCTGAGCAATAGGGTTGATTGTACCTTGTTTATGTCATGTAGGATGAATCTATTGTTGATCCAATATAATTTGTCTTAGAGAAGTAAAACTGCCATCTCATGTTTGAGACGACTCATGGGCTTGCAAGAACATTTTAGGATAAAATTATTTGTCTGTGTCTTTCTTAAGTCAATAGTTTTACCTCAATTGTTAACTCTCTTTCATGAGTTACACTTCAGCTAATGAACAGCTCAAGGTTTGGTGTCGTCTTGACAAGGTAGAATGGTACCGGGACAATATCTTCTCATAAGTTTATCTTCTTTGTAGAATACTTGTGATACAAATAATTCAAGATAGAAGTATGTTTTTTCATGACATAAAGCAATTTCTTTGAATAATGGAGATGGCAAAACGTAGAATCAAAAAGTTGAAGGTTACAGAGTTTAACTTTTGATAAAGCAAAATCTTGACTCAAATTTATAAGAATTTTTTGTTATTGAAGTTATTTTTGAGCAAACATAATTGTGACTTTTCTTTGAGTCAAAAGTCAAAAGCAACTTAATTCAATTTGTAAAAGTCATGCCAAATGGACTCCTAATAAATAATGTGCTGGCTTGTGGTATGGGAAGTAGTTAAGAATCGGTTCTGAATGAAGAACCCCATGCATTGCACACAGAAAGGACATACATCATAAATGTGTCGTGTTTGCCCCCTTCTGGAATGATACTTCCTTCTGGAACTGATCTTTGATGTTAGATAGAATTATTGCTACCCATTGCTGGAAACAGGGTGCTGTAATCAACTATTCTTTGTATGTGAGTGCTAAAGTAAGAAACCTTTTATTCTATCTTAAGGTACTAATTGCACGTGCCGATCCATCTATAATTTGGGTCTACTTCAATCTTAAATTTCAACTTGATCAAGCCGTAGCAAGTTTTCCATTCTTTTTTATTGGTTCGTTTCTCAAGTTTAATAAGGTTTTAGTGGCTTTCTTCCCTTATTCTGTCAGTATTATAATTTTTCTAATAATTGCACATATTGCCTCTGTAGTTTGGTTAAATGTTATAATGAATGGATTTCCTTTCATGCATCTTATCTTGTGGGGGTCTGTCTCTTGTCCTTTTCCTCTCACTAGAACAGCATGCTAAAGATTGTAAGGTCCCTGCTTGTTATATGTTGATTCTGGGCAGTGCAGATCATGCCCTTTTCATAAATGATGAAGGGGTCAACTGCTGAAGCGTTGTCCCTCTTAAAGAAATTTGTGCATCGATGAAATTAATCGCGCTTTCATTTCATTCTGCAATGCTATTTTTGGTGTATTTGGCTTAAACTGTAAGCAGTCCTTTGGCTTTTCTGAACATTGTACATTGATTTGAAGTTGAAGGTTTGTAATAAGTTGCCAAAGTGGATATGTAGTTCTGAAGAATGTCTGATTGGTGGAATATTAGAGTTTAAAGAATGAAGCAAGTGATGAACTAGTGAACTATGAAGATTTCTGCAATATTCAAGACTTGCCTCTGTAACACATGATCTAAATGATTTGGAAGAGCTGAGTAGCAGTTCTGTGTATATAATGCGGGAATAATATCAAACACGAGGAATGCAGAACCTAATTGGAGCTGTGGACTTCTTGCTTTAATGTTCTTTGACATGGTTTTTACATGTATTGTTTACAGTTTGACACTGACGTTTGCAATATTTTTGAGGGGTTCTACTGAAGTTCTGGCAGCGCATATCGGCATATGCCTTTGCTTCTCTTTCTTTGCGATGTGTTCTATTGTTTAATTGTTTTCAATTCTAGCTGTTTAATTACATTATTTCAAAATAACAATTAAGATGATTGCATTTGTGTCCCGAACCTGGGATAATCTTAATCCCCAAGATAAACAAATCTTAAAATGTATGTGCTCCTTGCAGGATTACATGTGTGCGTAGGACATGGATTTGCTCAGGTTTTTCAAACAAGTTGCCTCCTTGCTATGCTCTTGTGGGCGTTCATTGCTATCTGTTGCATGGCAGAGGAGTTGTCGATTGTACGTTGAATTGTTCTGTGTAGGCATAAAAAAAGTTTATGGTTATGGATGAGTTTGGTTAATGCAATTAACTTTAAAACAGGATGCCCTGGGAAGAATTTATTTGGGGGGCAATGGCGTGGAGGATTGCTTGATTAGGGAGGTGGTTCTCTGGCGCTTTCAGACCATCCTCTTGCCTATTTCAAATCCTTGTAATTTTTACTCGAGTATGAGTTCACAGCCCTTGATGCCTGGCATATGGATACGGAAGCCCGGCGCTTCAATGGAATGCTGACGGATCACGGTGCTTAATTAACAGTCTGACAAACATGCCTGATGTCAATACGGCAGCCATGTCATTTTTTAGTGCTAGACTTCAAAAAATTTAATCAGATTATTCTGTTCTGAATTATTTTTTTAATGTCAAATATATCTCATAGAAAAGATATAGTAATCTCATTCTCAATTATATGTTTAATATTTTTTTTTTGATAAAAATAACCATATTATTATATTGTTTTAATCCATGTCATTTGATGAACAATAAAAAGATAAATAATAAAAACTTTGCTTTATTGAACTTTTGTTATAATGTGCAAAAAGTTGTCGTCCATCATCAGATGATGTTCATGCTCGTTAATAAAACAAATATAATTAAATATCGATAAAGCGGCATAGCTTGGAAATACACTTTGGGTCATGTTATTTGCTCCGAAATTGTAAACCTCATCTCAGGCGGGTATTCCAAACTATTTTCTCCAATTAGAGAAGTGAATTAGAAAAGAAAAAGGCAAGAATAAATAACAGAGCCTAAAAGCCGAAAAAATAAAAGAAAAGAAATGGAAGAAACGAGTGTATGATAACTTAACAATGATACAAGTGAGAAATAAATAATGAGAAATGTTTGGGGACTTTTAAGCACTTCTACCATAGTGCAGCACCATGACATGATCTGTGGTTGAGGATTCTGGAAGCAAAGTGAGTGCATCTCTTGGGCTCCATATGTTATCCCTTACATGCTGCAACGTCAAGAAAGGTACAAGCTGTTGCCCTCTACAGGTTATCTCTATCTGCTTTTATCAAACCACAATCGTCAAAAAAAAAAAAAAAAAAAAGTGAGCATGAAAAGTAAATACTGTAAGCATCACACACATGAGCATGAGAGCAAATATTAGAAGAATATCCAGTCACTTCGAATTAATAGCTGAAACCTTAACCTCTATCTACATCAATTTTTTTTTTTTTAAGGTATTAAATAGTCGAGAGAAGAACAATCCAAAAGAAAAACCCATCTACGTACATCCTTGCTCACCTCTTTATATTCTTACTTTCAAATATTAAGTAGTCAAAACGGGAAGACGCCATTTCCTCTTCTCTCCTTGTCTGACGAGGGAGAGCATCATCATGACTATGCTAATCCCCGATTGGTGTAGCTAGCTAGAAATTACTCATCTCGATTTCTAAGTTAATTTTGTAAAAACCCTTTTGTAAGCATTTAGCTAGGTGCGCAACACCAAGTTTCACTTGGAAGTAACGAAAGATGCGAGCATCCGAGTATAGATGCAAGCAAGCTAGCATGTGGTGACTTCATTTTGTTTTTGTTTTTTTTTTTTTCTCTTTTTAATAGAGTTTAGTGTGTGTATATTTAGTGTTGTGGTGGGTAATAAATATAAAATAATATTTTTTATATTTATAATATTAAGATATCAAAATCATCCAAAAATATTTTAAAAAATTAATTTAAAAAAAAAAATGTATTTGAAGTCATGCTTTGTCTCTAGCTTACGTCTTTCGCATAGCCCCATAATAATGTATATATATCCCTGTAACGTCTACTTTACCCATAAAATTCCATGGCGCAACAAGAACTACTACGGTCAGCGGTCAGCCATGACAATCCACCCTTTGGGGCTGCCCGTCCCTTCACCCACGATCTCGAAAACTGCCCGGGTTTAATCATTACGGGGCCCACCTAGTCTTTGCTCGTAAGGCAAAATCATGAGCCCATAGACTTTATTTTATTATTATCATTATAATAATAATAATATACAGTAGCATCAAAGATTTTATAATCTAACCAGTCACCATATTCTAAAAAGAAAATTTGTAAATTGTAATGGATCCGGAAACCACGGCAAAATAAACTACAGAACCTAACTATTCATCAATCTCATGTCATGCACGTCTACCTCACGTTGCTCAGTCGACCTATTATTGATACATGTAATTAACAAGGCCAATATTCTTCCACCAAGTAATATATATATATATATATATATATATATATATATATATATATTAACATAAGCTTGGTGTATTTGAAAACTACCCAACAAATTAATTAATAAAGGGTTTGGCCAGATTTTATCTCTTTACACACACACACACACACACCAGGAATGATAAAAAATATCAAACACTATATGTATATATATATATTATTTTGCATGCACATCGTGGTTTCACCAGCTATCTACACAGAATTCATTTTCGTGGAGGAGGCTTATCTGTCTTTTAATGCCCTTTGTTTTTGTTCCTTTTCAACAACTTGGAATAATTTTGCTGTGGATTATTCGATCATGCATTGCTTTCCTCCGACGTTAGATACATGGGTGGGTTCTTATGATTTTCTTTATTAGTGGAGTTCTTTTTTTTTTTTGTGGTTGGCTAGAGAGAGATGATGGTGTAGATGATGGTGATGATGATGATGATGGTGTTGATGAAGATGGGGTTTAATATTTCTATCAAAGTGCACCACTTAAGGTGTTTTTGATCATGGGATCTTTTGAAGCACAATAATCCCTAATGAAAAAGAGAGGAACCTAAGGGTAAAAGCTGAGCTGAGAGAAGGGAGAGCGTGACCAAAGGGAGAGATAACGCATGCAGATTGGAGATGGTGAGTTCGATAATGACATGGTCCACGTGTGATTTTTTAGGCCCTACGATATGATTTCATTTGATGTTTTAGTATCTCCCTTTCTTTTTCTTTTTCTTATGTTAATAATAATATTCAAGTGTCACCTATATATGCCAAGACAATCCACATCTAAGTTGATGATGTTCTTATACATATCTTAAAGTCAATGCTAGCTAAAAAAAATATATATTCAGAAATTAAGGAAGGAAGCCTTCCCAACATGAAGGCATCTTTTTGGCTTTCTTACATAGTGATTATTACCCTCCTCGACTATTATTGCTTGCACACATGTCCTTCTTAAATAAGAATTTCCAGCCATTAGATTGTGGGAAATCATTACAAAAATATATACTATAATATATGAATACCTAGACTCTCATAGATAATATGGTAAATTACAGTAACCTTTGAGATATTATAAAATTATAATGATCATTCAAGATTTAAAAATATTACAAAAACCTCATTTTAATAATATATAAATTGATTTGAGGACATATTCCTTGAATTAAGCTAAAACTTATTAGCTAGCTAGGCCTCATTATTCTCCTCAAATGCAATTATAAGTTCGACCTCGTCTTTCTCACCTACTTAAGAAGTTTTTAATCATTGGGTACTTAGTTGCATGCATTGTTTTAAAGATGTCTTGCATAATATTCTGGACGGCATGAACGAATTACTTCCTAGAAATGAAACTTTATGAACAAGTTTTATTAAAATCACCTGGCGGTGGATCCAACACCAATAAGAAATTGTCAAATCAATGGCATAATTAAGCTGACCTGCAGCCTATGTGTATATAACAACTAATATGGTATAACATGAAATGTGCTAGCTAGTTGTAGTCTATGAAAGCAAAGAAAGAACATTGAATTTGTCCTCGTACATGCTAGATAACTACAATAGTTTATGCCATGGATGATTGTTTAGTGATTACATGCGTTTAGTTTAGGTAAGAATATAAACCATGTATTGTATGCTATTTAATTTCTTTTTAATCTGCTTCAAGAGTGGAAAAAAACAGAAGAGTTCGGACGGTTTTTGGTTGTTGGGTATGTAATTGGGCATGATTGATAAAATAGGATATTGTGTTAACGGCATATCTCCTTACTTCATGGCATGGCATGAAGTGCAAGACAGCAACAGAAATTAATATATATTCACACGATCCAAATTAATCATCCTATATATAAGGGTTGACCTAATTACGAACTTATACGCAAGAACTAAAACTAAATTATTTTAAAACAAGATGGAATGTTGAGCATGTCATGTTACAACCTAACAAGCCCAAAATATACGAGTGTTAATATATATTTGTGTGTTTTAGGTAGCGAAGACAACAGAGACAAGCTATTTGTAGTAACCACCTAGGACAAGGAATATGGCGAGATCAACTAACACTGCGTGGTCCATATATATATATATATTTCCAGGTCTGAGTTCGAGTTTTTTAATGATATGCGCGCTGTCTTGGCATTCTCTTCTCTTTCTTGTTTGTCACCCTAGAAACAAACCTAAGCATTGCTTGCCGTAGAAGACAAGGGACAATGGATGGCTCTAGATCAAGTAATCATGCACTGGCCTTTTATTTTAATCGTCTTCAATCAATAAGGAAAAAAGAAATGGTATGAGATGAAAATATTTGCATCAATACTACAAATTGGGAAAAATTTTAAGAGCAAGAATTTGTGTGCTGTTTCTCCATGCCTAATGGACGACCTACTCTACACATACACACGCTTTTAATAGAACAAGGAACACTAACTGACCCTCAGGACTCTACTTCTTAAATTCAATTTGTTGGTTTTACTATATGATTGAGAAAATACTGGCACAAGACAAGTTCTATAACTAAAAGTTTTCGATTATGAATTAGAGTTTTTTTTTTTTTTTAGTTTTTCTTTACTTCAATTATATGGAACACTCATGAGTAGTGAATAGGTGCTACGTAGTGAAAGCATATAGGCATGCGTACAGTGATTTTATTTTTTTCCGTTAGCCACAAAAGACATGTATAAGCACCATAGTGATATACATCACTTGTCTAGAAAACTCAAATAACCTAATTAAAGAGTAGAAACTATAAACTAGAAAAAGAAGGAAAAAAATGGCCAAAACTACAGCTTTAGTAGCTATATATTACATCCTAAAGCATCACAACTATTGTCATTTAGATTTTTAGTTTTGTTCAATATGATGTACAAAAGCCTTTTGCTTTCATATAAATGAAAACACATAGTGTTCCCTAAAAATAACTCAGCGATTCGAATTTTTTTTTAACTTCATTGGCTGTAATGATCTGCATAAGGATTTCTTTCAGTTGCTTTTCTTTTGTACTGACTTTGAACCCTAATATTAAAATCTTTCAATGGTTTATCGGTACGTATGGTGCTTGTCCCTAAAAATATGGCTGTCATTTTGTGCTCTAGAAAAAGTTTTCACACAATATTATTGCAGTACTGCACAATGGAAGTCGATGATTTTCCAATGAATCAGAAGGGATAATAAGAAACAATAAGACCACAGGTTCATCTCACACTGAGAGACTTAAGGAGAGAATATTTAGTCTATGGACATAATTCTGCAAGCCTGTGTTAAATCCCTAAATTTGCATACGAAAATAGGCACTTTATAAATCAACAATCCCTCCTTTTATACGCTAAGGACACTCTCCTCCCCCCCAAGCCGTGGCCATATATATATATATATGCGCACCATGTACAAATATGAATTTGCATCTTTTCTGGTTTCTGAATTTTCCCTCTTTTAAAAAGACCTGAAGTGAATTAGTCGATTCATTATCTATATATATATATATATATGTGATATATTCAAGAAAGCTTCAAGTGTTTTTGATGCAGTAAAAAATATTTTACTAATTATATCTTAGAGATCAGGAAACCTGAATTTCAAGCAATTAATTAAAACTCGAGTCTGAATATTTTTCATAGCAATACTCGATTGATAATAATCATAAAAATAGAGAGTACTCAATTACTATCTTATAAGGGACTTTAGTTTAATTATGGTAATAACAACAATGAAGGATATAGCTAGCTAGTGGGTATTCGATGAAGTGTGCATGAGAAGCGTTGTATAAATGATGGACACACAATTGCGCATGCACTGAATCTGATAATCAAAGCCATCTCTTGCATGGATTATATTATATATATACAGCGTAGCCCCTAATAATGACAAAATACAAAGTTAATCTATTGTCCAGTACTTTGATACGTCCATTATCTGCATCCTTCCAAGACCTCATACACCTTTCTATGTGTATATAATTATTCCATGGACAATGCACGTGAATTATGATGTACACATGATGATAGAACCAGATCGTTTCTTAACAATGCCGTGCATGTTAAAGAAAATAAATAGTGTTTATACTAGGATTAATATTAAATAGAAAAATATAATGATCTTATTATAATTCAAAAATAGATGATTTTAAGAATTTCTTTTTAAATCAGTTTAAAAGACAACAACTTTTTGAGGCTGAAGTTCAATCGCCTATGGACGAATAGAAGGTAAAGTTATTTGTAGGAGTTCATTGAGTGCAAGAAATTAGGGGAAAAACCGAAAGAGTGACTAAATAAAACTATATTAATCCTGTGTTTCAGAACGCTGCCTATGATTACTGTTATAATTAATAAATTCGATTTGCAGTGTAGCAAGAATATGATCTGTTTTCTTTTTTCTTTTTAATTTTTGTGATAAACACACAATAGGAAATCCAAACTCTATATATTAGAACATGTCTCTTTCTACATATACTAACTGATAATTCTTGATACACACACACACACACACACACAGTAACGCATTTCTATTGCAGTTTTCTTAATTTGTTGCACGATGGAAAATTTAATTTCTATATATAATAATTCATAAGATAAGTATCAGATGTCTATCAATAGTCCTATTCCAAATAGGGCAACCTAGCACATTCAGAGTTTCCTTATACGAATATCATTAATTATCAATAGAGATAATCAAGACAAATCCTCTATGATACTCAATTCTTAGAGATAATCAAGACTAACCCTTGTTTATGTCTAATGTACCAAGAAAAATACGGACTTCCCTAGCAATACTTGTATCAACAGCCAGTTATCTTAAAACAGGCAGGAAAGAAGTCAAACAGCGAGAAAACTAGTGGCTTAGGTTTCTTCTCCAAGGTTTTGCATTTTAACCCATCCCACCAGCTGCTTATATGTATGTATGCGCGCTTTAGTGCTTTACTTCACTTTATGCCTGTTTGTGCTTTCTCTTATTGTTGTATGCATTATTTATGCCGGATCATTGAGACGTTACTTTCTTAAGTGTTATGGTCTAAAACAGTAAACCCATTTGTGAAGGATGAAAGGCTACTCATTTCAATTTATTTTGGGGGTCATGTGAAAGAAGGTGGCAGGTCTACATTATCTCCAAAGTAATACACTTAAACCCTACACCTCTAATTTAATCTTGTCAATAAAAACATTTATAACTAACTAAACTTCAAATTGATGACCAGTTTAGAAGACTCAATACCTAGTTTAGACAAACATTTTTGTTCTTAGACCATCATTGCAAGAATAGATTATGGCCTAATGATACAAAAAGAGAAGTTGGCTACCTAGAAATATACTTCTCACCTAAATATCAAGTTATCAGACACAATATATACCGCTAGAGAAACGCATCTAGTTCTGCTGTTTCTGTCATGTCTCTAACACCACCTTTGTCCATTTTCGTGCAATTAAAACTAGTAATTTGGAAAGATAGGGTCGTTCCCTATTTCTGGTTCTTCTATTTGTCTGTGATTTTCCAATCTTCAGGAAGTGATCAGATGTGTAAAATAAGGTAGGAAGAACAGTACAATCAACTACTTCTTTTTATGTATTGATTGGAATAGAAAAACAAATGTAATAATGGTTTTAAATACCTCTGATTCGCTATCCAGTCCCAGCTTGTTAACCAGATACTTCATTAATAACCGAACTGTCATCCTTCCATCCCTAAGGTTTCAGATATCGAAAGAAAAACGAAATAATTAAGTCTCAGAACAAAAAGGATTCTTCAATTCCATTAATATATTAAACTTTATTAACCCCCTCCCCCCCCAAAAAAAAAAAAAACCAGGAGAG
>Ga0307515_10017410_pt1 | contig 13089 bp, 9 predicted proteins | sample 17_EM_MG_FD_194513 | JGI IMG/M metagenome (GOLD analysis project Ga0307515, IMG submission 194513) | Populus trichocarpa ectomycorrhiza microbial communities from riparian zone in the Pacific Northwest, United States - 17_EM | ecosystem: Host-associated > Plants > Roots > Unclassified | place...
CTTCCCTTTTAGTGTTTTTTTTTGTTTAATTTAATAATATACCACGTTTTTAGTTTATTGAGCATTTCATTTCACACGGGACCGGATTTACTAAATGTGTTTTTGGCATTGAAGTCCATTCCAGCTACGCCCAGCTCAGCTCAAGTTGATGTGGAGCACATAAACGCAGAGGAAACAGAGAACACAAGATTTCCATTGCCATTTACATCTCATATTTACAGAGTAATGCCCTCAAATTTCCCCTACAAAATTCTTCATCAACTCCACGAGAATTGTTTCTTTCTAACCCCCATCCACCTAACCTTGAAAATATACCACCTATTTTCTTTCTAACTTCTTTCTGCCTTTTCTTCGACAAATCTTGGTTCCATAGCCCATCCGGAAACTGATAATCAGTCCGTGACCAGCTTCGGTTCCATGAGTCTAGGCAACCGAAAACGTATGAGTAAAACTTAAGCTCTGCTTTCATCAATCTTGATAACCTCCAAGACTGTTGCATTGCAAAAGAAACATCTATGACAATTTAAAAGATGCCTGGTTATGCAGCCATGGCAGGACCTATGTGAACAAGGGGCAAACCTTGCATCTGCTTTACAAGAATAACAAATGCAGCAAGTATTATCATCAGCTTCTGTCTCTTCCTCATGTTTCGTTCTTTCAATTTGTTGCAACTCAATCCTGCTAACAAGGAGGCTCAAGAATCTCTCTAGCTGCTGAAGTTTTCCACTGTAAGCATCCCCTCTTGCGGACCTAGTCTGTCACAGCAATAACAGAGTAAATTGCAAAGCTTAAAGGATAAGATGACAAAAGATGATGAACAGGACATACATTGATTCTTCTTCTTTTCCCATTTTGTTATTAGTTGAGAATTCTATTTTGTTAGGTTTTTTTACTCTTCTTTTCTACATCAGTCATCTCTAGATAACCATCATACACCTATTTAATTTATTCCCTTGTAGCCCCTTTAAAATTACATGAATGGCAGCACTTTTGTTTCTCCATGGAAGTAAATACAAAAAGATGCAAATTAAAATTCTAGTCATGAGTACAATACCCTTTTGCCAACCATGAACATGAATCTTCTTCTGATTATGATGTTCGTATGCAGAGTGGAATAAAGAATGAGGTTGCTATCCACAAGATAGAGAAGTTATACATGCATATAGAGAGAGACAGGGCTTAAAGCAGACAAAACTAACCCAGTTGTACTCTAAGAGATACTGGAATCCACAGTGCACAGCATCAGGGCAGTCCATGCTTGCAAAAACACCCACAACATCATTCTGCTGTCCACATTCCGTCCCCACCCTTGCATCCAACAAATTCAAGATGATCCCTACAAGAGGTGCTAATATCATGCCTCGATTTACTTTTTCTGGAGAATGACCATGTCGTCTAAGTGACCTGCAAATACAGTGGCATAAATATATGAACTTCTTAACCATTGAGGAAGCATAGAAGTCGCAATATGGACTTTGTAACAATTCACAGTTCTTTCTTTAATTAAATATGTAATTTATGCACTGGTAAAGCCTTTATCATTGGTATTAGAAATGCCAAATCTATCACCAAAAAAACCACCTTAAAAATGTCCAGAGACACTATCTACAAGTCTCCAGTAAACTTGAATAGTTACAAAAATCTGAAAAAACTGAACGCTATATCTGGGTGTGGTTGTCATAACATAAGCAAACCAACCAAAGAAATCCTAAATGTCAACTTGTCATCATCACCAATTCCCTTGCGTGCTTCTTCAATGAAAAGCAAGACTCATATTGCATCTCAAATGGCACAACGCATTTATACCATGTTTTGAAACACTACTTATTACAGTTAGAAAAGGAAAAATGACAAGAGGGAAAAGGTAGAGAAACATGATTTTGATTCACCAGCATGGAAAGCATGGAAACTCACAGATCAAAAAACTCGGCATCCGCAGTTGAGGTAACGTGGTTGAGAATAAAGACTATCAGTTCAGTTAGTCTCCGAAGGTTCGTCTCAGTTCCAGATAGGAATGCTTGAGGGATTTCACGAGTATAGAACTCCAAAACCTTTGCAAGGTTGCATGAGAGATCAAATATGACACCACATTTTCTTTGCTGAAACTCCAAAACCTAAAAAGATATTTAATACTAGTAAGAAAATAATTTGAAGCAAACTGGGAATAAATGAGGGCAGAAAATTCGATACAGTTAAAACCTATTACTAACTACTTAAACCAACATAACTGGTATTACCAACATAACAGTAATATGACTGACCCAGACAAGTGATCCACTTAAGTTAAAGCAATTTTTATAGAAATGTGAACCAAGAAAAGTGACACCCCAGGATATAGATAGATAAGCACGCAACCACATGTGCATGTGGTGGGGGGGGGGCTATTTGCACTAGTGCAAAGCATAAACTCTAGGTCAGACCTTTTGAAAGCCATAGAACAGCAGTCATCAAATACTTGGTATCAATAAATCATACCTGGTATTTTTCTTGCATTTCCCGAATGGATACAGAGAATTCAGTCATCGTCCAGCTGAGTGTATTAAATAGTCGATTCAGAAAGGCTGAGAACAACTCTTCATCATTGATGCAAGCTTCCCGCAACAAGTTCTACTTAGATTAAGCCAAAAAAAGGATAAATCCATGCCCACAAATTGTTCCATGGGAAAGAAAAAAGGATTTAAAAATTCTGTGAAAAGATTGATATTTTTTACCTGGAAAACAAATGACGATGATGACGATGACTCCCCATGCTTTGAAGAACTGAAACGAGAACCCTTGCACAACCGCAAAAGAATGTTAGTCACTGAGATCCAAGATCTGTTGTCAAATGCCGACAATAGTGCTTTTGGCATTCTTTGTGTGGCCGCTTCATTGCTCTCAAACACTGTCAAATACTCCTTATACTGTACCAGGACTGAAATAGATTGGAGGAGAAGATCCTTGAGATCAGCACTCAATATCCTCGGATCATTGAAGTGGGAAACAACAAAAGTTACCTGATGAACAGGAGAAATCGATCAATCCTCTGTAATCCATTGACTTCAAGCATTGAATATATTCAACTTTTTTAAATCGAGGAAATCACCAGATTGCATGCAGTGATACATGTCACGACTCTAGAAGTTCAAGGAAAAATAAGTTTATTCTCTGGCAGCTACAAGTGTCAGTTGGTAAAGTACAAATCACAGTACAAAAGTAGTCACAACGTCAAATATAAAAACCCCGCTGGTCCCTGAAAATGAGCCAGCAGTCAGCAATTAACTGCCTGTTGTTTGGAACTTTGGATGGAAGATTTTGTATTACTTGTAAAAGAAAGGTGCATAAATAATTCCTTGTGCTTCTCTCTATCATGTGGCACAAATTAAATCAGATTGGAACAATACATTGTGTAATCACTTTAATATTCTTCCATCCTTAAAGTTGAACTATTCATCACAAACACCAAGGAGTCAAGTACTATTGTAGTTCTACATTTTATAACTGAAAACAATCAAACCATTCTTACATATACATGCAAAAAATCTTAACTTCTTGACAATAATCAAGTGTGACCATTAAAATCTCGTGAAATATAATCAAAAGGGTACAGTTGCAACTATCAACTGGAACTTCAAACTAGCAATAAATCCATCAGACTTGAGAAAGATGCACACAGAACCACAGTAGATCAGAAAAGATGCATTAAAATTATCCATGTAGGAAGCTTATTTACTTTTGTAGCTTGTAATACAGCTAAAGAAAGATCGGCAAAAAGCAGATAGGAGGTAAGTTTTCTTGGCTTATAGTAATATAATAAACTTCCTAGAGCATTAGGATCTCTAGTCTTTATATGGGGGCTCTTGATGTGACCAAGAACAATTACAGACATATGTTGACCACTACAACAGGAAGGTTTAAGAGATGGGTAATTCAGCATAAATAAAATAATATTAGTTGAACATATGCAATCGGCAAAATATAATAACCAAAGGATTGGGGAGGAAAAATAATTGTTGTAATGCCAAGAATAGTGGTTTAAGCATACTGTTGTAAGTAGGTTTACGGCATGAGAATTCCGGAATGTAGAGACATTCCATTGTGTTTCATTGTGCAAGATAAACATTTGATGGAATTTAACTCTTTGTGAATCAGCTAAAGTTGGTTATTTCAAGATCAGCGCTCAATGAGGTAGCAATCCTACCTAAATCTTACTAACCATCCAAATTTTCAAAAAAGAGTTTAGCCATCATTCCCTTTCTGTTAGTATTTGTTTCTAAGATGCAAAATGCAAGCCGCCAATGGTGGCAGCTATAGCTCCTCCCGTCCCTTACCTCTTCAATCAAGGGCTACAAAGAAACTTATCCACTACATGGCAGGAAACTTTTTTGTTGCGTTGATACAAAAGGTGGGCTCACACTTCACAGTGCCCCACCTCTCGTGTGCAATGGATTCAGCATTGACAGCACAATCAAGGATATAATTGTGCTTGAGCTGTAATTAACCAATAACACATGCTAAAATAATTCATATATCTTAAGAGAACATCGTCAGTTTCAATAATAACAACTTGACATTATCATAATGGCATACTTTCCTGATCTATAAATCTAGAGACAAAATGGAGAACAAATTGCCAAGATTTGATTACAAATTTAAACCACAGCCAAAAACCAAACAGCAGATTACACAAAAATCAACTCAATAAAAATCTGCCTGAGACAACAGTAAAATGAACAGTGCGTGAGACTTACAAATGAAGCAAGTCCTTGCTTAATAAATATTGCAGGGGGTACAAATGGGGGGTCACTCTTGCGCAGCACATGGAAGCAATCAACCTGCAACGGCAATAGAACAGCATAATGTAACAGCTAGATATACAAGTTAACTTTGGGAACCACATCAATGACACACTCCACAAGCAGAGCGCTTAATTTAAAACTACAGGTAGATGATGCAGCGAAATCTGATAAAACAGATAGATTAAAAATGCACCAATTACATGTGTTCTAACAGCTATAGAAAATATTTAGATCATATTTGAAACAAAAAGAAACTGGCACCTCAGGGTGAACACTTCACCAACCAAAAATCTTCACACAAGATTTTGCTAGAATGGGATGTTAATGGCCCACTACTAGCATTGATATTTTAAAGAAAATAAAAAAAAAAGAGCTTTCATGATATAGTTGAATCTAAACTTGCAGTTTTATCAAGCATTCAACAAAGTCCTGGTGAACTTCCAAAACATGACCCTAAAAAGCACATTAACATACTACATGTGGTAGCTCAACTTCAAGAAGTGATGTAAGAATATTTGCAAGAGAACGATGGGTTCTGAAGAGATGTAGAGTGTTCCGAAGAGATGGCAATCTTGACACAAGACAAAACTCTATATAAGAAGGTCAAATTTATTTATGCTCTGTATACAGGTTAAAATACCTGCTCACAAGCTGTAATAAACACTATTTCAGACAGACACAGGTTGATAAATACACCCAACATCATCTTGCCAGTGATTGAAGGGAAGTATTTATTTACCAGGGTTTCAAGATAAAACTCAGGAATATAAATAAATAGGGAATCCACTCTGCTAAGAACAAGAAATAGTTGGACTATCCACATGCATGTTGCATACATTCCTCGTTGCTTCCACCGCGAGAAAAGAGAGATGCGATACCTGTCCACAACAAAATGGCCAACAAAAGATCAGAAGATGCAATTGGCTAGCATAAAGTATGCAATACATGTAGCTGGTGTTGTTTAGTATCAAGTACCAACAACCAGCACCATACAAAGATAGTGATAAAACTAAGGTTGTGCTTGGTGTGAAGTAATTTGGAGGTCAAATGCTACTAAGATTTAAGGGTAAAGTGTTGAGGGTGTAAAACATCCCTTGAGGGGTAAAGTTTTAAGGGTATTGAAAAAATCATGAGCATTATTAGTGGGCCCACAACAAACCACATTTGATTTGATTATGTAAATAGAACAATATTAAATATCTATAATTGTGGGCCCATAATAAGAAGTGGGAGTAAATGAAGAGAAATGGATGTTCAATTAAAAAAAATGAGGGAAAATGCAGAGTCCAAAATCTGTCTCCTTTGAAAAATTATTTACCCCTCAACTCACGAAGTTAACATTTAACCCCATTTTGGGGGTTAAGAGTTAAGACCTTAAAAATGACCCCTCTTTGAAAAGTTCTACCAAACAAAGGTAAAAGGGGTGAAAAGTTTCAAACATAAATTTTCACCCCCTTTACCCTCATAACAAACACATCGTAAGCAGTTAAAGAGCAAACGGTGGTCTGGAGATCTGAGGAAGCAGCAGCTATTTGTCTTCAACATTAGTGAATTAAAGAACCCAAGCAGTGGGAACAGTAGAGCAATATGGATGGCAATGAGCAGGTTAAGTAGCATCACACTGAAGTAAGGCAGCAGGAACACAGAAAGGCAAGGCGACAAAAAAAAAAACACATTCCCACAAAAGCAATATCAATGCTTTCCAATAAGACCAGTGGAAAGGGCAAACTTCAAAATGCTAGAATGTTGACCCATAACGAACCTAACAAAATAGAAAGTCGCATCTGACTACAATAAATAGATATACTATGATAGAAGAAACATATCCAGCAGTTAGAACTACAAGATAATTTATTCTAAAGATTTGGGAAAACAGGCTTCTCACTCTCCCTGTTTCTACCAGAAAATCAAAGCAATTTATTCTTATCATACAAGAAAAAGACATTCTGTGCCAGATATATTTCCATGGGCATTGAATTTGGAAGCCAAGCTTGGGCAACTGGGCGAAAATCAATAATTGCAGGTGCTTAAAGTTCAGGCCACTAGACAATTAAGGGCACAACAAGGAAGAACTATAAACATGTTTAAAGAAATGCAGAAACAGAGAAATATCATAAAACAAATTTAAACAGTTCTTATCGTTGCAAAGTGCATAAGTTGCCAGTAACAAGTAACCTAATTTCATAAACCAATGTTACAATTATGCATCTTGCTTGTTAAGACTGCCTATCCAACCGCTCCATCTGGGATATCCATTTCTCATTCTAACCATAGAAAAGGAAGGCAAAAGGGTGCATCAGGCTTCACACATTCATTCAATGTTTCATATGGTTGAGATCAAGATAAATATGGTTCCAAAACAAAACAAGACAAATACAGTTCAGGGACATCATACCATGCACAATGTCTTACACAATCCATTACTTCTTCACGGTATTCATTACGAGCTTCTTTCAGGCGTCTTAATTTCTCACAACAAGCACGTTCTCTTATTTGTTTGTCAGTTTCTTCCAGGAGTGATATTGACTGTGCCTGATGAGACATGTAGTACGATGCCTACAATCAAGATAGACATATTATGACCTTTGCAAAACAAAATGCAGCAAGAAAGCATGTCATCAGTAAGCACAAAATGATGTTCATCCACTAAACAGAACATCCCAAAAGCACAGAAAAACAATATGATTGTAATCCCAGAAAAAACATAAAACGTGAACAAGTTTTCCAGGAAATGGTGTTCCCTTTGGACAACAGTCAACAAGCAGGACACAGTCTTCAACTGTTCAGTCAATGAGTAGGCCACTGTCTTGACATCGCTACAATGCTTCAGAAATTACAAACCCCAATTTGTAGAACATAAAGACATGTGACGCATATTTTAAATACTGGAGCTGAAGTGAAAAGATTGAAATAAAATAACGTGATGCAGCAATTCTTCTAAATACAGCATAAATCTTTCTCACTTTTTATCAAATTCTCCTTCAGGTATCACAAAAAACGATTAGAAGGACAGCTGTTTCGTATTATATGACAACGTATATCTTCTACAGGCATCTTAGCTTGCATTGGTGTAAACAATGATAAGATACCATATTTTATGATCAAACTGACAATCTGCAACTCAAGCATAAAACCTTTTGGTTACGGTTACTGCCTTGGACCTTAAGAGAAAATATACACAAGCACATTGAGATTAATAGGCACTTGGCATAGGAAAATTCAGTTTCCAACTGATGAAACTACTCATAAATTATCCCCTATTACATAATTTTTTATCACTAACCATTTCTTATTTTAACAGACAAGGCACGTTAAAGCATGTCATGGTGATTTAACCCTGACTTCATCATTTCTATACCTGAGCTCAAGATATTGTCTTTTAGAGAAACCAAGAACTGTTGGAATTCAGAGGTTTGGCATGATCATTTGACTTTGGTTTTATTTTTCAGATTCGATGATGGATCCTTAAAAAACTTAAAACAGTTTCTCCAACTCCACTCAAATGTTATCAATTTTTCAGGCTTCAGGAAATTCATTCATTTATTATAGTTAATCTAGCTGAAAGTAGTGAATACCTGAACTCAATAATCATGTTCGTTCAGGATAGGGCTAAAATTTTGTTCACTTCACTCTTCCTAATGTCTGTCCATGTATGCTACAAAACTCATTTCCTATTAAATTTCCATGGGAAAAAATAATAAATTTATTTCAGGCAGCACAAAGTCCCTTCACCAATAAGATCAACCAGATACCAAGTACAAAAACTTGCAGTAATGTGAAAGTAAAAATAAGAGCATATTTTATCATGAAAATTCTTACCTGCTTAAACTTTGGTGCAACACCTATGTGATACAGCAATAGCAATGTATCTAGAAGTTCTTCTTCTCTCAGAGTTGCTGAAGACATATCACTCTCCCTGTGCACAATCCTAATATCTCGCACTGGACAATAACCAAAATCAGATTCAGATTGATCACTTGTACTAGGTTTGTCAGCTATCTCATCATTCAAACTTCCTTCACTGCATTCTGCAGCCACATAAGCAGACCTGTCTGGAATACCACTACAATGGACACGAGAATCTTTAGTGTTGTATCTAATTTGATGCTTGGAGATTTTTGACAATTCAATCTCATAACTTGAACAACAACATGGTTTCGGTGTGGTTTTATGTGTTACTCTTGTTTCTTCATCATCCATACAACCTTCCTCCCACTGGATTACTTCTGCTTCTTGATCATGTGCAGGATGGGATTTTGAGATATGACTAAATGATCCCCCAAGTCTAGAAATGTCAGTTCGATGAGGATCATTTTTGAGAAATATATCTACAGGGAAACTTTGTTCACCACCTCTGTGAAGAAATCCAACATCAAGACCATTGGGTTCACACCTCTTTAACCAGCCACAAATGTCCCTCATAGCAAATCCTTCGGATAAAAAATGAAGTATAACTGAGTACAAAGAAATAAGAACGGAATTGCTTGAAACTCCAGGAGGTGGCGCATTGCAATCTGCTCCTCTATTCTTCAATAGAATATTTTGTAAAAATGTCCTCAACACTGAGCCAGGTAATTGAGCAGGTGTTGTAGGCGGTACAAATTGCATGACCAAGAGACAGAGGTCCCTATGCTTCTCCTCAATCTACAAAGACATCAGCATTTGTAGGGTGTGAATTAATATTAAATTGCATGAAGCTAGCTAAACAAACTCATTGTGTTGCAAACCAGAGAGAGAATACAGTCAATAATTGTTTGCCAAGATAAATTACTGCAAACAAAAATAAGGAAAAAGTTCAAAACAGGTAATGCGAGTTTAGCAACGAATTCCATATGTGATTGTTTATTTTGGGGATTAGTATTTATCAGAGGTCACAGCACGTTTTAAGCAATTTGCTCCTCATCTAAGTCCCTTGGCATGGAGCTGAAATAGGAAATTCATTGCTCAAGTCCAGAAAAAGATTTTCAACACAACGGATGGAATGACTGGAAAATTGATATCAACTAATTTAGCAGGGACACAAATTAAAGGTTTCAACGACAAAAAAAATGTGTATTTTCAGGTTGTCACTCGTGAACAGCCAATCTACACACACCCTTGACCTCATCATATAAGTCCAAGTGCAGGCTCCATAAATATAAGATATGTCAATAATCAAGTAAACAGTAGCAATTGATTCAGGCAATCATCTTTTATTCATTGGGCATGAATTAAATAGAAAAAGAAAATGTGATAACAAACTCAGGATATTCAATTCAATTGAAAGAATTCTCTCCTCTTTTTTTTTTGGAGCTTTTATTTGAATAATTTTTTTTCATGACAAACCATGAACAATCAAACCTTAACAAAATGCTTTTATTTGTGAAATTGATGAGGTTAAATTATATGCATATGGGGAGAGATATTATCTAATAGAAAGGTAACAACAACAGCTGTAGTCGAAAGGCTCATAGAAAAGTTATTTCCATCAGTGGAAAGTCTGCTTGGCCACTTGTATTTGACAGTATTTCACTAGGTATACCACATTCTGATTACAATTAATTTCACATGGAAAAAAGATTTTGAAGGCTTTTCATTTTTTCCCCTCATCATGCTAATATATATGGAACAACAGTAGAGGATTCATAATCTACAAATTTAATGTGAAATATCAGGGATCCACAACAGTATATACCTTTTTGATAGCTTCCGATAAAGCTGTAGTTGTCAGCATCATGCTTCTTCCATCATTGGAGATATCATCACCTGAACCAGGCCACCAAACAGAAGGCATCATGCATTGAAGGTCCTGCTTGTTTGGACTCTTTTGCGATAGAAAACCTTCAAACAATAATTCAAAATCAGCTGACTTCCACCAGAGAACCATCAATTCTTTCCGTTGTAAGATATGGCATACCATTGCAAGATAAGAATAAGATCCTGAGTACGGGCATTCTGTTAAAACCAAAGATGCTGTTTTGCAGCCACTTGAAAGGGCATTGATGATATGCTCAAACATCAGACGTGATTCTTGAAACTCTAGAAATACATCAATAAACTTATCCAGACCTGAACAGTCATGTGGTGCTTGCACTCTGAAAACCTCCATCATGAATGAAAGAAGTGGACCCCATGCCACAAACTCAGTACTTCCAGAATCTCCCTCAAGAACAGAGAAGAATTCCTCACATATCCCTTGACAGACAGGATAAAATACTTCGTCAAGTGACACAAACCTCTTCAATCTTCTCAATTTACCAACTAAAGAACTTTCAGCCCATCCCGCACCTTGCACATCTGACAGCCTTGATAAGCATTGAAGCAACTGCTTAGCCAAAAGATTTGCGGAAGGAGGTGCTTTAAGGGGAAGGAACCCCTGAATGGGGTACTTGAAGGGACGAGCCCCAAAATTTAATTCACAGCGTTCACCTTGAGAAAGAGAGATTGCTGGGTAATACCCAGATCCAGGTCCCATCTTGCGGATACCACGAAAGGCCACTCCAAGGGATACACCATTTCTATAGAACAATATCTCATCATGATCCAGATTAATGCAACATCCAATGACATCACCAACAACCCATGGCTGACCATATGGCTCAGCATCCTTGTTCCACTTACTAACCCTTTTCCCATCGAATGCATATGAATCATCTGCATCACCTACACCCTTGTGATCAGTAAAAGGACAAGAACGAGTTGCCCATCCAAGCTGCTGTACACCACAAGTTTCCAATAGAACTTCATACATCCATTTCCCTTTCCAAACACAAGCATTGGACCTAGCACTACTGAACATTGCTAAGCTTTCTACATGCAAAGGGTGTTTAATGATTCTAATATCACCACAGATGCTCACTTCTTCAAGCCCGACCACCTGAGATTCACAACCATCTTTACTGATATGAATCCCGTCTCTACTATCAACCAAATCACCAGATTTGATACAAAACTTGGAAAACTCATTTTTTAAAATAGAGCGAACTAATTTAGTGTCAACTGGACCAGTCAATGGACCAAGTGATTTGTTTGAGAGACCAAAGATATATTCAAGAGCTCGATCCACGGGCTGATTACCAAAATCATCACACGATGAAACAAGTCGGGTTTTCCACGAATCCTCCTTTCTATCTTCACCTTTCAATAAAACAGCCAAGCCAGAAGAAAACCCTCCAACCCGTTTTCCCTCTTCTTCCATTTGTGATTAAAAGAAAAGATGCGATTTAGCAATACCCACTAAACACTTTTCAAATTCAAAATAACCGCTCCAAAGTCAAACTTTCATTTCCCCTCTTGTAACACTGATCCATTCACAACAAAACCCTAGCCATCTCCCATCCCTGTAACTCCAAAAAATTTCCAATTCAATAACATACACAAAACCATTGAATACAACAGATAATGCAGCAAACAATAACAACAAATTAAAACATCCAATTTTTCCCTCCATTTTAAAAACAAATCACTCAAAATTCAATTAAGTAACTTAAATTCACTAACCACTCACAAATCAACACATAAAAACAATACAAATTTCACATTTTTTGCCTCAATTTTCTCAGGAACCAAACAAAACCTGAAAATTTTTCCTTAACCATAACAAGTTCGACCTGCAACAACACAAATCCACACGTACCTGTAAAAATCAAGAAATTGAGGGAACTTACAAGGGAGAGAGTACGTGATTGACGATGGTGATAGTGATGGGGATGGTGATGAAACTATGCTGGTGTCATTCCACATAGCAGAGGCAGCGAGCTGATATTAGGGTTATTAAACGCCATTTCTTAATTTTTTTGTAGAGAGAGAAGCAAAAGAGTAGAGTTTTGATTTAAAGGTTTGTTGGAGAGAGAGTGTGTTTTATTTTATTATCACTGCTTGGAGCAGTCTTGACAGAGTAGAAAAGGGAATTCTGTTAGTAGCGAGACAGCGAAGAAGCATTGAGGCGATTTTTTAATTCCTTCTTTCTTTTTCTAGTAGAGTCGTATTTATTACTTCTTTTTTTTTCCAAAGTTTGAGGAAAGAAGAAAAAGCGGAATCGGTGTTTGCTATCATTTATTTTTATATTTTAAAAATATTAAAATTAAAAAATATATATTTTAAAAAATATTTATATTTTAAATTATTTTAATGTATTAATATCAAAAATAAATTTTTAAAAATAAAAAAAATTATTTTAATAAACTTTTAAATAAAAAAACTTTAAAAAACAACTCAGACCCATAAACAGTTCTTAACTACCCTCAACTAACAAATCCAGAGAAGTATATAATTCTTTTAGTCCCTTGGTATTGAACTCAATTATTACTTAGTCCTCCTTGTTTGAATAACT
>Ga0307515_10017411_pt1 | contig 13088 bp, 10 predicted proteins | sample 17_EM_MG_FD_194513 | JGI IMG/M metagenome (GOLD analysis project Ga0307515, IMG submission 194513) | Populus trichocarpa ectomycorrhiza microbial communities from riparian zone in the Pacific Northwest, United States - 17_EM | ecosystem: Host-associated > Plants > Roots > Unclassified | place...
CCAAAATGATAAAGAGTAGAATTCGTGTAGTAATATTGTGAAGCAATTTCTTTGGGGACTTCGCATTCCAACAAGGTGTTTAATTTTGTATGTAGATGCATTGGTAGTATCTTTTGCTTAAATTTGCGTTCTCCAATATGGTGACATTGATGCTTATCGGGACGACTTCCATCAGGATCATAAAATTACTATTTTCTATTCTTACATCGCTACGAATAACTTTGGAAACTAAAAAAAAAATTGAAAAACTTTTCGTAGTTTCCAAAGGAATATGTATGGTATTGCATATAGTTTTTGGACCCGGCTCGGTCAAAAACCCGGGTTTCAGGTTTTAACCGGGTCACCAGGTCGCCCGGGTCAATTTTTTTTATTTTTAAAAAAAATCAAAACGACGTCGTTTTAGTAAAAAAAAAAAAACAAAAGTCAACGAGTTGCAACCGAGTTTTTGATCGGGTCAACCCGCCAAGTCACACCGGGTTTTTTCTTCAACCCGGCCCGGTTCCAGGCCTAGATCGGCTGGGTTCCAAGTCGACCCACTAAACCGAGCCGGGTTATAAAACTATATTTCTGCTTAAGATGTTTGTCCCATCATTATGTTTCTGCATAAAAATGCCTGCAAAGTATCTTGTCTTTAAAAGCCGCTTCTGTCTTTTAACTCTACATGAGTGTTGAGTAAAAATACCATGGATAATAATTGTTTTCTTTCATCCCTTTTTCCCATTTTATTCTTTCACGTTGTTTTTATTGTAAACTGAGTTTGTTAATTTGTATTAATATATTTTTTTATGGGATTATTACAATGTCAAAAAGAAATTTAATATTAGATTGATGTTTAATTTGTTTTTAAAAATATTTAGTTTTATTATTTACAAAAAAAATATAAAATAAAAAGGTTAAAATTGAAAGTGAGATTAAATTATAGTTTTTTTTAACTCACTTTTAGACGTCACTATTGTCTTTAAATGTCATTCTCAAAAACATCTTAAAAACAATGATTTTACTATTCATAACCTCATACAATATTATGGATTTTTTTTATCCCTTAAGTTTTTTTCTTCTCTTGTCATTGATTTTTTTTCTCAATATTATCATTTCATATTTCGTTGATTGGGAATTGAGCTTGATAATTTATTTTATTTTTTTTCTATGAATTTATCACGGTATCAAAAAAAAATCCCAACATTGAATTTATAGTCAATTTTAGAATTGTTTGCGAAAAAATAAAAATGAGAGGATCAAAATTGATAGTGAGGCAGAAGTGCAAGCTTTTTGTTTTTTGTTTTGTTTTACATTTTCCATTCAATGCCTTTTTGAAAAACTTTACTTTCATATTTTTTTTAAATGTTTTTTAGTCCATTTAGTTTAATAATTATATATTTTAATCTAAAATTTTATTTTATTTTTATATTTCAGTTAATGGGCTTGAGAGAGGAGAGAGACTAGTGAAAAAACAATAAAGGAGAGAAAGAGATTAATTGGCTAAATTCTATGAATAAAAAAGTCAAATTTGATGTCAATGTGTTTTTCTTAACAAGAGAATTGTCATTGAGATGTTTTTGAGTTTTTATATTACTAGAAAAAATAGATTGAGATTGAGAAAAGTTTTTATTTTAATTTTGTGTTTTTAAACCAATCTATAGTGTTTTGAGTTGAGAAAAAAATTTAGATTTACGAAATATATTTGCTCTAGATAATTTTATTTGTTATCTTTAATGTAAATATTTATTTTTATAATTGTTTAATTTAATAACAAATAAATTCTAAAACACAAGGTTATTGAAAGAAATAGTCTCGTTATTGTCTTCAATCCAGAAGAAGCTGGTTATAATGGCCCATGCAAGAACAGGCTTGATATGCCAAATCCAGGGATTCAAGGACTCACTTTCTGAATCTGGCTGTTACATGATTTTTTTTTTTTTTTACATTAACATATCAAAATTACTCAAAAACACTGAAAAAATAAATATAAAAAATCATTTTAAAATATTTTCAATTACACTGCATCAAATGAGGATCCAAACCGTGAATATAATAAACAGTGGCAGCACCAGAGATGTTCTCTCTTTAAACAGCTTAAAAAAAAATATGGAACCAAAAGTGGAGTATATGTCACAAATATTCTATAAACCTTGCTTGGACCAATCAATACAATCTGATAAATGTTCTAATCAACTGCTTGTTGTCAACCTCAGTGATGGAATCAATTCTATGACTGAAAACAAAATTAAATATGCTGATCTGTTGAAACTCAAATAATCCCAATATAATTTTATAAACTATCAACATCCACTGGCTTCTCACACAAAAATTCTTCCTTGACTTGGATCTGAAGAGGATATGATGGATGAGTGCCACGAGAAAAATCTAATGCAGCTCAGAGGCAAGAAACGAGACCAACCAGATGCACAGCATTCAATTATTGTTTCGTCAGCACCGACGCTGAAACCCTCTTCAAGGATAAAATCTAATGCAGCTCAGAGGCAAGAAACGAGACCAACCAGATGCACAGCATTCAATTATTGTTTCGTCAGCACCGACGCTGAAACCCTCTTCAAGGATTCACTTGCCTTGAGCAGATCAGAATCTGAATGGGCAGCAGATACGAACAATCTGATCCCCACAGGCAAACGACATTTATCAATGGTTGATCTCTTTGAGGTTACAAAAAATACAGAGTCTTCCTTCAATGCCTGAAAAATTCATAATTACAAAGCAACAGAGTAAGTGCAAGGTAGAACAACCAAAGTGTAATTATAATAAACCAAACGACTAATTCATTCCTTACCCGATCAGCGATAGCTTCGAGTAGTTGAAGGTCATCTTTCATGGAACCTGTGGACATTTCTAGTTTGAGAAAAACAATAGGTGATTCTGGATTGCTGGCTATAGAGAGACCCTGTATGTTGGACAATCCTGCAATCACCAAATAAATTTAGAAATAGGAAAATCTGTGCAAACCATGCAAAAATAAAAAAGATATAAAGACAAAAAAAGTGAGGATAATGCTAGAAATACTTAATATTTTTTACTAAAACTCTTTACTAATTGACGTGACATCATGCAATTTGTATTTTATCAATTACTCAATTTCATAATTATAATTATCCCACTAAATATGATAAGATCTACATTCCATGCCTTGAAATTTTTTTCTTGTAATAAATGCTAGGTCATTTAGTATGCACAGCTTAGAAAAAAAAAGTTTAGCATCCCTATCATTACCTAAAAAGTTATTCTGGCAACAGGGCCTCTAGCTCCAAATAAAACCTGGCATTTTTGAACCAAAAACCATAGCTGGATAATTTCTCTAGACAAAACATGATGGTTTCCCCAGGAGATTGCCTATATGCTGCCTACTTTGTAAGCACGAGCTTCTAGCTTTTATTTCTATAAAACTTCATGTGACAAATGATTTATATTCACCATAAAGAAATATGCTGCAATTGTACAAATCTATACCGGACATTACCTCTAACTCACTCAACCATAGGAAAAGAAAGAGATTATAATAAACAAACAGGACCAAAATATATGATGCTATTTCTCAAACTTCGGTTCAATTTAATAACGACCAAAAGAGGTCCAACTAATCACATTCCAATGACAATTCATACAATTCAAATGTTCTCAAGGAAATATTATGATCAAATGATGATATGATAGTTGGCCTCAGTTTCTGTGGTTGAATAATTGACGTGTGTTACATAAGGATTGACTCTCAAGTGCTCATGAAGAAAAGATTCTGAGAACACAAAACATTACTAGAAAGTAAATACAAAGGAAGACAAAGGTGCTGGTGAAATTAACAAGACCATGGTGGCCATTTTCCAAAAAAGAAAGAATAGTAACACATCAATACACATGTATCATGAGTCTAACTTTGTATAGAAGGGAGAGAATGTTAAAAAGAAAAACATAAGAATGACAACTGAGTAATGCAACAACCTTTCCACAAGACAGAAATGTTTTCTTTCAACTTTGTTATTAAAGCAGGATTATCTTCCAGAACATTGATAGCAGTAATTGCAGCACTTGCAAGATATGGTGGCAAAGAAGCAGAAAACACATATCCAGAACTGCTAAGCCGCTGCCAAATATAAGCAAATAATAAGCATTAGCACTATAGAATTGGAAGAAATAATAATTATCATTACCACTGCAGCACTACCATATGCTAATAGAATGATGATGAAGGACCTGACTACTCATCCAAATTTCAATAAAATGAAGTTATTAGGCATGTATATTTTCATACTTGATGATCAATGACTCTGGAACTACCAGTGCAGAATCCTCCTTCAGTGGCTAATGCATGGCCCATAGCTGCAGTAACAATATCTACCTTCTCAATCTGCAACCCATACAATCATAAATCAGAGAGTTTGAGCCAGTAACAAGATATAAATGAATCTTTAAAACATACCGGCACCCCATGGTATTCAGTAAGACCTCTTCCAAACCTGCCAAGAACACCAAATGAGTTGCTTTCGTCCAACAAAACACGGAAGAGATATTTCTCCTTCAATCTGATGATCTCGTTTAAAGGGGCTATTTGTCCAGAATTCTACAGATTTCAGAGCAAAAAAATAAAAATCCCAGTCAAGCAAGTTCAACATTCATTACAGTTATGGGGTAAAATAACTAAGTGTTAGAGCAAATAGATGACTAGCAGTACCACTAAGAAATAAATGCAGTTACTGAATTAACACACTCATATATCAATCATTTTTCAGAAACTACATGCATCAGCAATCAATTCCACTGAATCAATAAAGTCAGAAAAGCGAGGAAAACACTAGATTTCCCCACAAGACCAGGGGCCTCTATAGTCTATACTAGCTTTGTCAGTTTCAAAGTACAAACTCCTAAAAGAAATAAAATTTAAAGCAAATGCAAACAAAAGAGAGAGGAGGAGGGGCGGGTGGGGGGGGTAGGGTGGTGGTGTGATCCGAGGTTGCTTGATTACTATGCCACATATTTTAACTTCAGAAAAAATTGCACATCAACTTAGGAGTTACCGCTATGGAATAACAGTTAGCCTAAAAAACACAATGGTTAAGCCTGAGTTGGGTAAAAACAAGTAATCCAATATCATGATTCGGTTTTCCTGTGCTGATTGCAGCCAATACCCTTTTGTTGCAAGCATTTAAAAGTTTTTCTTTTATTCTAGCTTATCAAATATATATGTATTTGATATGCATGCAAAACAGAAACAAGATACCTCATACCTGGTACACAGCTTCAACTACAATGTAGCGTCGCAATTCCTTGGCCCGCTTATTCCCAGCAGTGATTTTCTCCAAAGTATTTCGCAGAGATTCCATGTCATTGTGCTTGAAATACACAATGGTGCTTCTGGAAAGATAAAGGCCATTCTGTATTCCCCAATGGACTCCCTCATCCCTAAGGGAAAATGATAATAAAGACAATAAGTACCAGTTTTATTTAGTGATATATTACACTTCCCCAGAACAATTTTAAAATAAAAGGTTTCACAAATGAACTGAAAATTGTAAAATATCTGGATAACTATGCCACAGACAACTTGAGTGACCAGATATGCATATTACAAATCAGTGAAAAATACACAGTCAAGGATGAGAAGACTGGGAAATCTTATTTGGTCATCTATTATCATATAGGTACCATTGGTGAGCATAATTTAGGCTCGGCATACGTTGATAAAATCTTAGATTTATATGGAATACCAAGCAATAGTCAAAGGTGTGTTATAATCATTTTAAAATGATAATCAAACTAACATCACTAAATTTCAAGGGAAGGCACTGAACATATTGAATGAAATAAAAAATGAAGGATTTATGTATTTTTAAAAACACTTTTAGCTGATTTCTATCATATAGCCACACAGGTAAAACAAATCTTTAACACTTAGGATTACCATACTCACACAACAATTATGTCTCCCTTTTTGCAAAAACATGGAATTGTGCTGAACATAGTGGAAAGTCCATATGAATAGAGAATTGAATCTGAAGTTCCCAAAAACTTGGCTATTCTGGCCTCACAATCAAGGTGAACATCTAAGAAAAAGAAAAGTTGTCAGAAGGTAAGCATTTAAGGTAAAAAATTGGAAACAAATCTTCATCTTGCTTCATTTAAATTACAGTTGAAATTGAGTCTCACCAATTGTTCCATAGAACCCACGAGGACCACAGGAACCAACACCATATTTTTCCAAGGCCGAGGTACTTGACTCCTGATGAATTTTTTTTTTTTTTAATAAAAAACTTGGTCATTCATTTTCTAATCTAAGGAAAATCATTATCATAAATGGAAAAATAAAATTAAGCAGAACAGATTTTCTCACAAGTAGCTTCTCATGCGCTGTTAGACCAAGATAATTCGCTGAAGCAAAGTTTACAACATCTTTTCCATTGATTATGGCATGTGGCCCTGCAGCACTGCAATAAAAAGTAGCTCATGAATTGTGATTACTTCAGAAGAATCATCCAGATATGTCTTCTGAGCAAAGTCATTGTTGGAGTATCAAAATAGCAACTTCTTTGAGGGGATGCGAGGGATCATCAATTCAATAACTGCAATTAATGGCTTTTCCATACAACAATAGGAGGGTAGGTTTATACATGCAAGCACAAGGATACTTTTGACAAGAGCCAAACAAATGTGTTGAGACGATAAGTATGTTCACCTTTCCAATGCTGGTGGCTCATATCGCATCTCCTCTGTAATTCGAGGAATAAGGGATTCTGGAATCCATTCATCACATAGCTCATCTATTTCCTACAGACAACACACTTTTTGGTAATATTATGCTGGAACAGCTTCACACTTCAGAATGAGTTCTCAAACAAACTATAATTCACATATCCACAAGCTAAACCAGTGAAAAGCACAAATCTAATCTGAAATGAAATACCATGTACCAATAAATCTAAGAATCAGTCAGAAGGAAAAATAACAGAAATTCATATGGAAGCACCACATGTAGAAGTTTAAAAGGATACATAGAACTTAGAAGTTCCAGTGGGCAATCAAGCAATGCTCAAGGATACTGTGGACAGGTATATTGGTGAATCGATATCTAATAACAATTTCATACTCCACATTATAGCAGAGACAAAAGTCTTCAGCATTATAAAAGGATGATGGAACTCTTTTCTTTAAAACTTGGACAAAAACTTCGAAACTTGATTTCCAGAATTCTTTTAAATTCCATCCTCATGCATTTTCACGTGGCTCCAAAAGAAGAGGAAAAACAACTAAAATATAGCTAACTCTCAATGCTCAATGCCCTAGGTCAGAAAACATCAGTACAAACATTCAAATGTATTCATCTATCTTTAAGTACATGCATGATTTATCATCCTGACAAGTTAGAAAACTTCTAAACAATACAAAACACATAATGCAAGAAGGCAGTTTCTTTCAACTAACGTTTAAAAAGAGACAAAAAGGAAAAGAGAACAAAAAAGTGTCAAGCCACACTAACCTTCTTTGTTAACGGTCGCTTAGGATGTTTATAACTTTTCTGGGAAAGTAGAAAAAGAATGACCACTAAAAGAAGAACCTCCACAAAGAGATGCCCTTTAACAAAAAAAAAAGCAAACATAAAAAGTTAATTACAGAGATACACAATCAAACCATCACCAATCACCAGTTTTAAAAGAGATCAAAATCTACCTCCAATTTGAACACCAAAAACAACAGCTCTTGCAGATGGAAAATCCAAAGCAGATGTCACCCTCTCCAAAGTACCATTCACTAATTGCAAAACATTTGATGCCATTGTATCCATTGCATCAAATCCCAGATTGCATATACTTTTCAACAATCAACCAGATACACAATATTGATGATTACTCGTAGAAAACAATCATGCAATGCAACACACGCATAGCTGCTATCCCCTGTTGGTTTCAATGGAAAGACAGAAGCAAAAAAAGAGCAGAATTAAGCAATAACTACATGGAAAAGATTCAAGCCTTTTAGAAGTAAAGCTTCAAAAGAACAAATCTTTAGGTAATTTAGATTCTGGGTTTTGTTTATATTTTAGAAATACCAAATAAACAAGAACAAAAGATGGAAAAAAGAATGGAGAAAAGTGGAGAGAAAACGATGTTTTTTTTCTTGATCTGTTCTAATTATTATACAAAACATACCTTGATTGATTGAGGTTGTAATGAGAAGACAAGACGAGAGTGAATTCTATGTTCTTTTATTTTTTATTTTTTGTGAAGATGTATGTGTGTGGATTTTGCTGGATGAGATTCAGTCAGTATTCAAGCAAATCATTCATGTCCTCTTGTCTTGGCTAGAGAATGAAGGAAGGAAAGAGCAGTTTTCTCAAGACAATGAGCATCAATTATGTTTAGATCAGAACCCCGAAAAATATTTGGCCCATGATGTAGTAATATTGGGCCAACGAGTGGACAGTTCCAATGCTCAGAACCTTCAATGGAAGGATGGTTCAGCTCTCTCTCTCTCTCTCTCTCTCAATTACTTCGTAATAATTAGGCCCATACATGCCCTGTTTGATGATGCCTAAGTACTAACCGGAAGCAAGAAAAGTAGAAAACCCATCCTCCATTTCCTTTCCTTTCAACAATCTTTCTTCATCATCAGGTACGTATTCCTCTTCATCATCTGTAGTTATTTATATATTAAGATCAGGTCGTTAATTTTCAATTTTTTTTTTTATTTCTTGGTGGTGGGGATAGCAGTAGTATTGTAGAAGTAGCAGAGGAGGAGGAGTGTTGTTGTTGTTGTTGTCAGAGAATATGAGCTTTCAACCCCGAAATGATCGAAGAGACAACAACAACAACAGGTCGTCTAGATTTCCCACCCAGAAGTGGGTTCCGAGAGGAGCTAATTCTAGTCCTGCGGTTGATGCAAACACCAAACCGCCTTCGAGTTCCAACTCTAGATGCAATGGAAATGGTGGGGGTGGTGCTGCTCATGGGTGGTCAGGAACAGCACATCATAGGTATAATAAAGGTGGTATGGCTGTGAATGCACCTAGAGGTCATGTGGGTCGGCCTAGGAAGGGGATAGAGAGGAGTGAGAAGACTCGGGAATTGAATGACCCGAATTTGCCGCAGCTTGCACAAGATATTCAGGAGAAGCTTGTGAAGAGTACGGTTGAGTGTATGATTTGTTATGATATGGTTCGGAGGTCTGTGCCTATTTGGTCTTGTTCGAGTTGTTTCTCGATTTTTCATTTGAATTGTATCAAGAAATGGGCTCGTGCCCCGACTTCTGTTGATTTGATTGCGGAGAAGAATCAAGGTTTTAATTGGCGGTGTCCGGGATGTCAATCTGTGCAGCTTACGACGTTGAATGATATTCGGTATGTTTGCTTTTGTGGGAAGAGGAGGGATCCACCTTCGGATTTGTATTTGACTCCTCATTCGTGTGGAGAACCTTGTGGAAAGCCACTTGAGAAGGAGGCTCCTGGTGCTGATGGGAGTAAGGAGGATCTTTGCCCTCATAATTGTGTCTTGCAGTGTCACCCTGGGCCATGTCCTCCTTGCAAGGCCTTTGCTCCACCACGCCTGTGTCCTTGTGGGAAGAAAATAATCACAACAAGATGTGCTGATCGGATGTCTGTTGTTACCTGTGGACACCCATGTGATAAGCTTCTTGAATGTTGGCGTCATCGATGTGAGCGGATTTGCCATGTTGGTCCCTGCGATTCTTGTCAGGTGTTGGTCAATGCTTCATGTTTCTGCAAGAAAAAGACGGAGGTTGTTCTGTGTGGTGACATGGCAGTGAAGGGAGAAGTGAAAGCTGAAGATGGTGTTTTTTCTTGCAATTCTACATGTGGAAAGATGCTGGGTTGTGGAAACCATATGTGTGATGAAACTTGTCATCCAGGTCTTTGTGGCGATTGTGAGTTAATGCCTGCCAGGGTCAGGTCTTGCTATTGTGGAAAAACAAGTTTGCAGGAGGAAAGAAAGAGTTGTTTGGATCCAATTCCAACATGTACACAAATATGCGGCAAATCACTTCCTTGCGGGATGCACCAATGTAAAGGGGTGTGCCATTCTGGGGATTGCGCACCTTGTTTGGTTTCTGTAACCCAAAAATGCCGTTGTTTATCAACCTCTCAAACTGTGGAGTGTTACAAAATTACTTCAGAGAATGAAAAATTCTTGTGTGAGAAGCCTTGTGGTCGAAAGAAGAACTGTGGAAGGCACAGGTGTAGCGAGCGATGCTGCCCTCTTTCCAACACTAACAATCAGTTATCTGGTGATTGGGATCCGCACTTTTGTCAAATGGCCTGTGGGAAGAAGTTAAGGTGTGGACAGCATTCTTGTGATGATCTTTGTCACAGTGGCCATTGTCCTCCTTGTCTTGAAACAATTTTCACTGATTTGACATGTGCGTGTAGGAGAACTTCCATCCCTCCTCCATTGCCTTGTGGTACACCTCCCCCTTCATGTCAGCTCCCATGCTCAGTCCCTCAGCCTTGTGGCCATCCAGCTTCTCATAGCTGTCACTTCGGAGACTGCCCATCTTGTTTGGTGCCTGTAGCTAAGGAGTGTGTTGGTGGGCATGTGATTCTCGGGAACATACCCTGTGGGTCAAGGGATATCAGATGCAACAAACTATGTGGTAAGACAAGGCAATGTGGTCTGCATGCATGTGGAAGAACTTGTCATTCACTGCCTTGTGATACCTCATCTGGAAACGAAACTGGCACGAGAGCTTCTTGTGGGCAGACATGTGGTGCCCCTAAGAGAGATTGCAGGCATACTTGCACTGCACTTTGTCATCCTCATGCTCCTTGTCCTGATGTCAGATGTGAGTTCCTTGTCACAATTAGTTGCTCTTGTGGCAGGATGACAGCATCTGTTCCTTGTGATGCTGGGGGGAGCAATGGTGGTTATAATGACACTGTTTTAGAAGCTTCCATTCTCCACAAGTTGCCAGCATCTCTTCAACCAGTGGAATCAACTGGAAAGAAGATTCCTCTTGGCCAAAGAAAGCTTATGTGTGATGATGAATGTGCCAAGTTGGAGAGGAAAAGGGTTCTTGCTGATGCTTTTGATATCACCCCTCCTAATCTGGAAGCTCTTCATTTTGGTGAGAATTCTGCAGTGACAGAGTTGATTGGTGATCTGTACAGGCGTGATCCAAAGTGGGTGCTTGCTGTGGAGGAAAGGTGCAAATATTTGGTTCTTGGCAAGAGCAGAGGAACCACTAGTGGTCTTAAGATTCATGTTTTTTGCCCTATGCTGAAGGATAAAAGGGATGCAGTTAGTCTGATTGCTGAGAGGTGGAAGCTTGCAATTTATTCTGCTGGTTGGGAACCAAAGCGTTTTTTTGTAGTTCATGCTACATCCAAATCCAAACCTCCACCTCGTGTGATTGGGATTAAGGGTACGACAACTTTAAGTTCCCATCCACCAGTTTTTGATGTTCTTGTAGACATGGATCCCAGGCTTGTTGTATCTTTTCTAGATTTGCCGAGGGAGGCAGATATAAGTTCACTGGTCCTTAGGTTTGGTGGGGAATGTGAATTAGTTTGGTTGAATGATAAGAATGCACTGGCTGTATTCAATGATCCTGCTCGAGCAGCTACTGCTATGAGAAGGCTGGATCATGGATCATTATATCATGGAGCATCTGTGGTTCCTCAAAATACTGGTGCATCTGTGGCATCACCAGCTAATAATGCCTGGGCAGTGGCAGGGACTGCAATGGAAGGAACAGTTGCAGCTTTTAAGGGAACTTCGTGGAAGAAAGCTGTAGTGCAGGAGACTGGTTGTAGGAAAGATTCATGGAGTGGTGAAGAGTGGTCTGATGGTGGTTCTGCAGATGTTCAGGCTTCTGCATGGAAAGGGAAAGAAGCTCCAATTGTGGCTTCGATTAACCGATGGAGTGTCCTAGACTCTGAGAAGGCTGACAGTTCATCTGCTGCCTCTGTCAAGATGGAAGATCCCGCAAAACAAGTTGCAGGAAGCCTTTCGAGTTCAGGTTTGGAATCAAATACAAGCACTTCCAGTGCATCAAGGCAGCCTGCAATGCAATCTGGAGGAGTTTCAAGAGAAGAAGATTTATCTGTGGTGGTGGATGATTGGGAGAAGGCTTATGATTGAGAATGCTTCTAGGGTAATTGATTTTTTGAATTTTGACAGGAGACGAGTACCTTTTGGTCTACACCTCACTTTATATTTTTTGCAGGAGTTTTTTTTTTTCCCTGTTATGAATAGTTATATCTTCCATCAGTATTGATACTTGATGGTGAGTGACTTAAAATCCCATTAATTTGGGGAAAGAGCATACATCTCTACTGCATGTAAGAGTACTTGCAGTATAGAACTTTGTCTAAGAAAATTCTGGGAAAGAATCATTGCTGCTTCGTCAGTGGGTTTTTTCAGATTTTTGAGGAAGGCATACTATGTGTACAGAGCAGAAGTGACATCTCCCTAATTTTGATTCCAATGAGATATTTGCTCTGTTTTGGCAAGATTAGTGTTTCTTCGTTTCTTTCTCTGCCTTCTCCTTCTCAATGTTTTGATCCCAAAAACAATGCCTGAGATTCAGCTAATGCTTTGGTTCTGTTCTGTTTGTTTGGGATTCAAATCTTGAATAACTCATTATTTATGTTGATACTCTTTGTATTTATCATCATTTAATTCTAGGAGTGACAAGTGAAGTTGCTGCACTATACATAAGAACGGCAATTTACGCATAAATTGTTGGGGTTAATCATAAAATTCTACTTCCTGTCAAGAACTGGAAAGTAATTTTCTCAAGAACTCTAGCCTTACTAAAACAACTAGGAAATATGTTCTTCACTATACATCTGAGGTCCAAAAAGACACAGATAACTTAAAAATGAGAATGAAATTTAGATTTTGTTACCACTACTATTTCCTTGGGCAAAAATCCCATTTGAAATGAAAATGCTGGTACCCAGAACCAACAGGAAGAAGCAAGGAAACTCTATCTCTAGTGGGAACCGAATACTTCCCATGAACTACCTTCAGCTTGTCTTTCCATGGCATCTTATGCAGTTTCTCAACTAGCCAAACACAATCCCTGGTCAAAGAGGAATGGAAGTCAAAAAAAGTTATCACCCATCAATTGTTCACAGA
>Ga0307515_10017412_pt1 | contig 13088 bp, 14 predicted proteins | sample 17_EM_MG_FD_194513 | JGI IMG/M metagenome (GOLD analysis project Ga0307515, IMG submission 194513) | Populus trichocarpa ectomycorrhiza microbial communities from riparian zone in the Pacific Northwest, United States - 17_EM | ecosystem: Host-associated > Plants > Roots > Unclassified | place...
CGAACAACCCCACCGGCGCCGTCTACCCCAAGGAGATCATCGAGGGCATCCTCGACCTCGCCCGCCGGCACGGCCTGATGGTCTTCGCCGACGAGATCTACGACCAGATCCTCTACGACGACGCCGTGCACCACTCGGCCGCCGCGCTCGCCCCCGACCTGGTCGTCCTCACCTTCTGCGGCCTGTCGAAGACGTACCGCGTGGCCGGCTTCCGCTCGGGCTGGCTGGTGGTCACGGGCCCGAAGCAGCACGCCAAGAACTACCTGGAGGGCCTGACGATGCTGGCCTCCATGCGGCTGTGCCCGAACGCGCCCGCGCAGTACGCCATCCAGGCCGCGCTGGGCGGCCGTCAGTCCATCCGCGACCTGACCGTCCCCGGCGGGCGGCTGCACGAACAGCGCAACGTGGTGTGGGAAAAGCTGAACGAGATCCCGGGGGTCTCCTGCGTGAAGCCGAAGGGCGCCCTGTACGCGTTCCCCCGTCTGGACCCCAAGGTGCACAAGATCCACGACGACGAGAAGTTCGTCCTGGACCTCCTGCTCCGGGAGAAGATCCAGGTCGTCCAGGGCACCGGCTTCAACTGGCCGACCCCCGATCACTTCCGCATCCTCACGCTGCCGTACGCGGACGACCTGGAGGCGGCGATCGGCCGGATCGGGCGGTTCCTGGGCGGGTATCGGCAGTAGCAGCCCATCAGACAGCTACGGGCGCTCCGCCCTGGGTAGCTCCTCCGCATGACCGACCGCCCCCTGCTGCTCCTCGACGTCGACGGTCCCCTCAACCCGTACGGCGCCCGGTTCCTGCGCCACCGCGGCTATGTCACCCACCGGCTGTGGCCGTCGAACTGGTCGGCCCGGCAGCCGCCGGGCTCCCGGCGGCTGCGGCGCGGGCTGCGGGTACGCCTGCACCCGGGGCACGGCGAGCGAATACTGGCGCTGCCGTACGAGCCCGCCTGGGCCACCACCTGGATGCACCAGGCCAACGAGCTGATCGCGCCGGCGGTCGGGCTCCCCGGCGACCTGCCGGTGATCGAGTTCACTCAGCTGTTCGCCAAGGCCCCGGACGGCCTCTACTGGAAGACCCGCCAGATCGTGGCCTGGGCGGCCGGCCGCCCCTTCGTATGGGTCGACGACCTGATCACCGACCTGGACGTACGGCATGTCGAGGCACACCACGACGGGCCGGCTCTCCTCCTCAAGGTGGACCCGCGCAGGGGCCTACGGGAGGGCGATTTCGCGACGTTGGAGCAGTGGGCCCATAGTCTGTCGGGCCCCTAGCCTGTGAGCTATGGGCGATCTTTTCCTCGTACGGCATGGAGAGACCGAATGGTCCCGGTCGGGGCGGCACACCGGCTGGACCGATGTCCCGCTGACCGCGAAGGGGCGGGACGAAGCGCGCGGGCTGGTGCCGCTGATCCGTTCGCACCGGGTCGGCGCCGCGTTCGCCAGCCCCTTGCAGCGGGCGCGGGAGACCGCCGAGCTGATCGGGCTCACGGACGTCCGCATCGATGTGGATCTGCGGGAGTGGGACTACGGCGGCTACGAGGGCATCACGACCGTCGAGATCCAGCGCACCCGGCCGGACTGGTTCCTGTTCACCGACGGGGTCGCGCCCGGACCGCCGGACCATCCCGGGGAGACCCCGGAGCAGGTGGGCGAGCGTGCCGACCGCGTGCTGGCCAAGGTGGACGCGGCCCTCGCCAACACCGAGGGCGTGGTCGTCCTGGTGGCACACGGCCACCTTCTACGCGTGCTCACCGCGCGGTGGCTCGGGCTGCCGGCGGCGAAGGGTGCGTTGTTCCAGCTCGCGACCGGGACGCTGGGCCGGCTGAGCACGGAGCATGGACGGCCGGTCATCGCCGCGTGGAATGTCAGACCCCCGTCGTAGCCTTCGAGTGGAGCGCACATACGGGGTACCGGTGGACCGCCGGACGGGGAGGAGTACGCCGTGACACGACCGCCGACCGCCGCGCAGCGGCGTGTCATCGACGCCGCCGATCCTGTCTCCGGGCGGCTGCGGGGTACGGAGGCGCAGCTCGCCGCGCTGGTGAAACGGGGGCTGGCGTTCCGGCACCCGCGACCGCCGCACGACCACTTTCTGACGCCGGCGGGGCATCGGACACGGGAGTCCGAACCGGAGGTCGCCGAGCCCGCCGCCGCTGCCGAAGCCACCGCGACTTCCAACTCCACCACGGCCTCCAACTCCACTACGACCTCCGGGGTGTTCGCCGCGCGCATCGGTGGCGAGGAGAGGACGGGCACCTCCCCCGCTGCCCGCACCCGTGAAGTGCACAGCGCCTGGCAGGGGTTGCTGGAGCTGCGCCGGATGACGAACGCGGACGGTTCCGTGGAGCGGCCGTGCGGCTGGGAGCGGACGCATCTGGTGCAGGCCGCCGCGCTCGCCCTGGAGGCCGCCGGACACCGGCCCGCCACGGGACTGGACGCGGAGGGCTACCGGGTGCGCGCGACCCCGCAGCCCGAGGCGGTCGCCGTGCGCGAGCCGGACGGGGAGGCGCTGCGCGCCTGTGCGGGGACGCTGGAGCGGGCGGGCTGGCAGGTGAGCGAGCACAAGGAGCCGCGTACGGAGGCGAGTTATCTGCTTGCCTCGCCGCGACGGACGTGAGCGGACCCGACCGGACCTGACGGACATGCCAAGATCGGTGCGGCAGATCGTCCATCAGTGCGAGAAGGGAACGCAGTGAGCGAGCCGTTTTCCGTCCCGGTGACCGTCCGCGGATACGAGACCGACAGCCTGGGGCACCTCAATCAGAGCGTGTATCTCCAGTACGCGGAGCATGCCCGCTGGGCGCTGTTGCAGGCCGCGGGCGTGGGCCAGGCCGAGTTGCTCGCCCAGGGGGTCGCGCCGGTCGTCCTGGAGACGACCATCCGCTATCTCCGCGAGCTGCGCGCGGGCGAGGACGTCGAGGTGAGTTGCGTCTTCGAGTGGGGCGAGGGCAAGACGTTCCGGGTCCTCCAGACGATAGCCAAGGCGGACGGCACGGTCTCGGCCGAGGCAGCGTCGGTCGGCGGACTGCTGGACCTCAAGGAGCGCCGGCTGGTCGCCCAACCCCAGGACTTCTTCCGGAAGTTGACGACGGATCCGGGGCTGTTCGGTCTCTGAGCCAGGGCTGCTCCGGCGCCCGCGGCAGCGTGACGGTCACCCGGAGGCCGCCGTCCGGCCGTGGTCGGGCGGTGACCTCGCCGCTGTGGGCGCGCACGATCGCCCGGACGATGGACAGCCCGAGTCCCGCACCCTTGGCAGTGACCACACGGTCGGCGCCGAGTCGGCGGAACGGCTCGAAGAGGAACGGGAGTTCGTACGCCGCCACCGGTGGACCGGAGTTGGTGACCTCCAGTTCCACCCGGTCGGTGTCATGGGCCCGGCTGGTCACCCGGACCCAGCCGCGCTCGCCAATGTTGTGGCGGATGCCGTTCTCGACGAGGTTGTGCACGAGCCGTTCCAGGAGGAGGGCGTCGCCGAGTGTCGTGGCCTCGGCGGACTTGTCCTCGACGGCGACTCCGGCACGGTCCGCCTCCGCCGTGGTCTGGCCGACCACATGGGCCACCACGTCGGCCAGGTCGACGGGCATCCGGTCGGCGAGCTCGTTCTCCGAACTGGCCAGCAGCAGAAGCCCGGTGATCAGCCGCTCGTGCCGGGCGTTGATCTCCAGCAGGTTCTCGCCGAGCTGTTTCACGTCGTCCGAGGCGGACTTCCGGTGCATGGCGACCTCGACCAGGGCCCGACCCAGGGTCAACGGGGTGCGCAGTTCGTGCGAGGCGTTGGCGACGAAGCGGCGCTGGCCGTCGAAGGAGCGGTCGAGCCGTTCGACCATCGTGTCGAAGGTGTCGGCGAGATCCTTGACCTCGTCGTCGGGGCCGCGCAGCGCGATGCGTTCGTGCAGGCCCCGGTCGGCGGCCGGGGCGCCGGCGATCCGGCGGGCGGTGTCGGTGACCCGGTGCAGCGGGGCCAGCACCCGGCCCGCGGCCAGCCAGCCGAACCCGGCCGCGGCACAGCCGACGACGCCGAGGGCGATCCCGCCCTGGGTGAGCAGTGAGGTACCCGCCTCCGCCCGCCAGTGGTCCCGCTGGGCGTCCATCCACTTCTCCAGGTCGGCGCCGGGCGGCGGGGTCTCCCCGAATCCGCCGACGACGGTGCGACTCTCCTGGGGCGAGCCGCTCGGTACGGCGGACGGTGCGGGGGTGCCGGCCCCCTCGGCCCCCTGGGCCCCCTCGGTTCCAGGAGCCCCGTGGTCGTACGACGGTTGCCCGGACACCGACGTGCGCGAGAGGACCTTCGTGCCGGTGCGCCCCAACTGCTGGTCGAGCAGGGCATAGGTGACGCCGAGCAGCAGCATCCCGCCGACGAGGAAGAGACCGCCGTAGGTGAGGGTGAGGCGGGCCCTGAGGGTCATCCGGCGGGGCAGCAGCCGAAAGTGACGGACCGTCGGCTCGGTGCGGCTCACGGGATGCGGTACCCCACTCCCGTCACGGTCTCCACCAGGGGTGGTTCGCCCAGTTTGCGGCGGAGTTTGAGGACGGCGAGGCGGACGGCGCCGGTGAAAGGGTCGGCGTTCTCGTCCCACGCCTTCTCCAGCAGCTGTTCGGCGGAGACCGCGGCGCCCTCCGCGCGCAGCAGTTCGGCCAGGACGGCGAACTCCTTCTTGGACAGCGGCACATAGCGGCTGCCCCGGAACACCTCGGCGCGCGCCTGGTCGAGGGTGAGGCCCGCGCGGCACAGCACCGGTGGCGCGGCCGGCCGGGAGCGGCGCCCCAACGCCAGGACGCGGGCGGCGAGTTCGGCGAAGGCGAAGGGTTTGACCAGGTAGTCGTCGGCGCCGAGACCGAGGCCTTCGACGCGGTCGGTGACCTCCGCGGCGGCCGTCAGCATGAGGACGCGTACGGAGGTCTCGGCGGCGACGACCTCCCGGCACACGTCGTCGCCGTGCACGCGTGGCAGGTCGCGGTCGAGGACGATCACGTCGTAGTCGACGACGCCGACGCGCTCGAGGGCCGCCGCCCCGTCGTGGGCGAGGTCGACGGCGTGGGCCTGGCCGCGCAGCCACTCGGCGATCGCGTCGGCCAGCATCGGTTCGTCCTCGACGACCAGGACCCGCATCCCGGACACCTTCCTGTGGGCGCCGGAGTGACCGGCGAGGGCGGAGCACCGCACGGGGACAGCGTGCCGGGGCGGGTGTTTCCTCGCCGTTAGTGAGCCCGGCCGCCGCCGTGGAAACGCCGGGGAAACGGCCCGTCGGTTTCTGTTCGTTGCCGGACGTCCGGTCCTGGACGGTCCCCTGTACGAGGAGACGGCACCATGCTGATACGGCAACGGATACGGAACGTCGGCGCCCTCGCGGCGCTGCTGACGGCATTGGCCCTGACCGTGGGCGGCTGTGGGTCGGGCGACGACAGCGCCTCGACGACGAGCCCGTCGGCGAGCGCGAACGCGAAGGACGCCCAGGGGGTGAAGTTCGCCCAGTGTCTGCGCGAGCACGGCGTGGACGTGGAGGACCCGGAGCCGGGTCAGGGCATCCGGATCCAGGTCGGCGCGGGCACACCCAAGTCGACGGTGGACGCGGCGATGGAGGCCTGCCGCAAGTACGACCCGATGCAGCAGAGCGGGGCGAGCGCGGACCCGCAGGCCGACGCGAAGCTGCGCAAAATGGCGCAGTGCATGCGGGACAACGGCGTCGAGAACTTCCCCGACCCCGAGCCGGGCAAGGGCATCCGGATCGACGGCAGCGTGGCGAACGACCCCGACTTCTCGGCGGCCGACAAGAAGTGCCAGAAGTACGCGCCGGCGGGCGGTCAGCGGTCCACGGACAGTGACGGCAATGGCTGAGCCGGCCCTCGCGCACGAGGAGGAGACCTCCGAAGGGGAGCACGGCGACAGCACCGCCGTCACCCCGCGTGCCGTACGCCGTCCACGCCGCACCCGCCGACTGCTCGTCGCCCTCGCCGTCCTGGCCGCCGTCGCGGGCGCGGCGGCGGCCGGGCTGGGTCTCGGCGACCGCGCCTCCGACGCGGGGGCGAAGTCCCAACTCCCCCCGGCCACCGCCACGGTGACCCGGCAGACGCTCAAGGACAGCCGCACGGAGGATGGTTCGCTCGGCTACGGCACCTCGACGTCGGCGGTCGGCCGCGTTCCCGGGACGGTCACCCACCTCCCGGAGACCGGCGAGCGGATCAGCCGCGGTGCGGCCCTGTACCGCGTGGACGACGATCCGGTGGTGCTGATGTACGGCGCGGTGCCCGCCTACCGGGCGCTCCGCACGGGCGAAGAGGGCGCGGACGTCAAGGAGTTGGAGCGCAATCTCAAGGCGCTCGGTTACGGCGGCTTCACCGTCGACGACTCCTTCACCGACGCCACGGCCGACGCGGTGAAGGAGTGGCAGGACGACCAGGGCCTGGACCAGACGGGTGCGGTGGAGCTCGGCCGGGTGGTGTTCGCGTCGTCCGCCGTGCGCGTGGACGCACTGGACGCGGAGGAGGGCTCGGCGATCGGCCCCGGTCAGAAGGTGCTGTCGTACACCGCCACGGCGCAGGCGGTCACCGTAGAACTCGACACCGCCGACCAGCGGTTGGCGCGGCAGGACTCCAAGGTGACGGTGGAGCTGCCGGACGGGACGGTGGTGGACGGCCGGGTCTCGGACGTCTCGACGGAGATCATCCCGGGCAGCGGCCCGGACGAGGACCCCACGACGAAGGTGAAGGTGCTCGTCGCCCTCGACGGGACGAAGGCGCAGCGGGCCGCCGCGTCCTACGTCCTGGCGTCGGTGCACGTGTCGTTCACGGCGGGCGAGCGCGAGGACGTGCTCACGGTTCCGGTCGCCGCGCTGGTGGCGCTGTCGGACGGCGGCTTCGGGGTGCAGGTGGTCAGGGGGACGGGCAGTGCGTATGTCCCGGTCGGGACGGGCCTGTTCGCGAACGGGCGGGTGGAGATCAGCGGTACCGGGATCAGCGCGGGCACGAAGGTGGGGATGCCCGCGTGATCGCCCTCACCGATGTCACCAAGGTCTACCCGGGCGGGGTCACCGCCCTGGCCGGGGTCTCGCTGTCCGTGGCGCGCGGCGAACTCGTCGCCGTCGTCGGCCCGTCGGGCTCCGGCAAGTCGACGATGCTCCACATGCTCGGCACCCTGGACCGGCCCACCGCGGGCCGGGTACGGATCGACGGGTACGACGCGGGGGCCCTGTCGGACGCGCGGCTCTCGGCCTTGCGGGCGCGGCGGATCGGGTTCGTGTTCCAGCAGTTCCATCTGACCGCCGGGGCTTCGGCGTTGGCCAATGTGGCCGACGGGCTGCTCTACTCCGGGCTGCGACCGGCCCGGCGACGCGAACGGGCCGCCGACGCGTTGCACCGGGTGGGTCTCGGGCACCGGATGCGGCACGCGCCGCACGAACTGTCCGGCGGTGAGCGGCAACGGGTCGCGGTGGCCCGCGCGGTGGCCGGGGAACCCTCGCTGCTGCTCGCCGACGAGCCGACCGGTGCGCTGGACTCGGCGTCCGGGGCGGGTGTGATGGCGCTGCTGCGGGAACTCAACACCGCCGGAACCACGGTCGTGATCATCACGCACGACCAGGAGATCGCCGAGTCACTGCCCCGGCAGGTGCGCATGCGGGACGGTCGGGTGGTCGACGACTCGACGGCGGACCGGATCACGACGGGAGTGGTCCGATGACCGTACGGACAACGGATGCACGGACAGCGGATGTTCGGGACGCTCCGGCCACGATTCGAGAGGCACTGCGGCCGGCCCGCCTGGGCCCCGCCGATGTCGTCAGAGTCGGCGCGGTGGGGCTGCGCACCCGCCCGCTGCGGGCGTTCCTGTCGGCGTTGGGCATCGCGATCGGGATCGCCGCGATGGTGGCGGTCGTCGGGATCTCCTCGTCCTCGCGGGCCGACCTGGACCGCACACTGGCGGCCCTGGGCACCAATCTGCTGACCGTCTCGCCGGGCAGCACGCTCACCGGCGGACAGGCCCAACTCCCGTCCACGGCCGAGCAGATGGTGGCCAGGATCGACGGGGTGCGGTCGGTGTCGGCGGTCGGCAAGGTGGCGGGCGCGAAGGTGTACCGCACCGACCGCATCCCGAAGGTGGAGACGAACGGGCTCGCCGCCTACGCGGTCCGCACCTCGCTGCGCGGCGCGATCGGGGCCCGCCTGGCGAGCGGTGTGTGGCTGAACGCGGCGACGGCCAGGTATCCGGCCGTGGTGCTCGGCGCGACGGCCGCCGACCGGCTCGGCATCGGCCGGGCGGACCGGAACGCGCAGGTACTGGTCGACGGCACCTGGTTCACCGTGGTGGGCGTCCTCGAACCGGCGCCGCTGGCCCCGGAGTTGGACACCGCGGCGCTTGTCGGCTGGTCGGCCGCCGAGGACCGGCTCGGCTTCGACGGGCACGCGACCACGGTGTACACACGCTCGGCGGAGGCGAGGGTGGAGTCGGTGCGGGAGCTGCTGGGCCCGACCGCCGACCCCGAGGCGCCGAGCGAGGTCCAGGTGTCGCGTCCCTCGGACGCGCTGGCCGCACAGCGCGCGGCCGGCCAGGCGTTCACCGGGCTGCTGCTCGGGCTGGGCGCGGTGGCTCTGCTCGTGGGCGGTGTGGGGGTGGCGAACACGATGGTGATCTCGGTGCTGGAGCGCCGGGCCGAGATCGGGCTGCGCCGCTCACTGGGCGCGACGCGTGGCCAGATCCGCTCCCAATTCCTCGCGGAGTCACTGCTGTTGTCGGCGCTCGGCGGGGCGGGCGGAGCACTGTTGGGGCTTGCCGTCACGGTCGGCTACGCCGTCTACCAGGGCTGGCCCGCGGTCGTCCCGCCCTGGGCGCTGGCGGGCGGCATCGCGGCCACCCTGCTGATCGGCGGTATGGCGGGGCTGTATCCGGCGATCCGCGCGGCGCGTCTCTCACCCACGGAGGCGCTCGCCACCCCGTGACGTGCCCGCGGCGGCCTACGACTCCGGACTGCGCTCGGTGTCGTAGGCCGCCCGGGACTCCGCGATGTAGACACGGTTGCGCTCCGCCCAGTCCGTCAGCCGGAGCAGGGTCTCGTGCAACTCCCGGGCCACCGGGGTGAGTTCGTACTCGACCTTCGGCGGCACCGTGGGGTGCACGGTGCGGGTGACGAGTCCGTCGCGCTCCAGGTTGCGCAGGGTGAGGGTCAGCATGCGGCGGCTGATGCCCTCGATGCTGCGCTCCAACTCGGTGAAGCGGATGGGTCCGTGGGCCGCCGCGACCAGGATCTGCACGCTCCATTTGCCGGAGACCCTGTCAAGAACTTCACGCACCGGGCAGGCGTGCGCGTTCACGACCTGCGCGGTAACACCGGTGTTCCCCTGGGACATCCAAGTGCCTCCTTACGACGACCTCCATGGTTCCTCACGATGTACCCCGTTACAAGTCGTGCACCTATGGTTCCTATGGATAGCCACGGAGGTCAGACCGTCATGACGGCACTCACCGGGTCCGAGTCGAAGACTTCACGGACGCGCCCGTCGCCCCGAACGTACTCCCGCTGGGCGTCCCTCGTCGTGCTGTGCGCGGGGACGTTGATGACGATCCTGGACGGCAACATCGTCACCGTCGCCATGCCCGCGATCCAGAGCGACCTCGGTTTCTCGGGGCCGGGCCTCGCCTGGGTCGTGAACGCGTATCTGATCCCGTTCGGCGGACTGCTCCTGCTCATCGGCAGGTTGGGCGACCTGGTGGGTCGCAAGCGGATGTTCACCACCGGGCTCGCCGTGTTCACCGCGGCCTCCGTACTGTGCGGGGTCGCGACCAGCCAGGGCATGCTCATCGCGGCCCGGGCCGTACAGGGCATCGGCGGGGCGATGGCCTCGGCGGTGGTCCTCGGGATGCTGGTCGCCCTCTTCCCGGAACCGCGTGAACAGGCCCGCGCCATCGCGGTGTTCAGCGCGGTCGGCGCCGGAGGCGGGGCGCTCGGCACCTTCCTCGGCGGGGCGCTGACCCAGGCCCTGAACTGGCACTGGATCTTCCTCATCAACCTGCCGATCGGCATCGTGGCATGGCTCGCGGCCGTCCGCGTCCTCGCCCCGGAGCAGGGCACCGGACTGGACAAGGGCGCCGACTACCCCGGAGCCGCGCTGGTCACCGGCGCGCTGATGCTCACGGTGTACGTCATCATCGGCACCGGCGACCGCTCCCTCACCTCGACCCTCCTCCTGGCCGCCCTCGCCCTGGCCCTCTTCGTGGCGTTCACCGTCCGCCAGGCCCGGACCGCCCGCCCGCTGCTCCGCCTCCGGCTGTTCCGCTCCCGGCTCCTGACCGGAGCGAACGCCGTGCAGATCCTGATGATCGGCACGATGTTCGGCTTCCAGTTCATCGGCGCGTTGTACGTCCAACGGGTGCTTGGCTACAGCGAGTTGCTCACCGGGACGGCCTTCCTGCCGGCGCCGGTCGCGATCGGCGTGCTGATGCTCGGCCTGTCGGCACGGACCATCGGCCGCTTCGGCGCGTACCGGGTACTGCTGGCCGGACTCGCCCTCATCGTCGTAGGAATGGCTCTCCTGAGCCGAGCGCCCGCGGACGGGGCGTACCTCACCGACGTACTGCCGCCGCTGCTCCTGCTGGCCGCCGGGTTCGCCGCCGCGATGCCCGCGCTGACCGGGCTGGCCATGTCGGGGGCGCGGGAGGAGGACGCGGGACTGGCCTCGGGGCTCTTCAACACGACGCAGGTGGTGGGTGGTTCGCTGGGTCTTGCGGTGCTGTCGACGCTGGCGGCGGGGCGGACCGATGAACTGCTCGCCAAGGGTACGGAGTTGATCCCGGCGACTGCGCAGGGGTACCAACTGGCCTTTCGGACGGGCGCGTTGATCGCGGTGGCCGCCCTGGCCCTGGCCGCGGTGGTCCTGAGGTCGGGCAAGAGGCCGGGGCAGGACGACGCCCCTGCCCCCGCCCCGGCCCAGGTCACCGGTTAACCCTCCCCGAACGCCCCCCGATGGTCCTGGGCCCACTCCCGGTAGGTCCGCGCCGGGCGGCCCAGGACCTCGCGTACGTCATCGGTGACGACCTCGTTGCCGCCGGCACGGACGAACGCCAGGCCGGTCAGCACTCCGTCCGCCCGGATCTCGTCCATGCCCCAGGCCGTACGGAGGAACGCGCGGGTCCCGTCCGGGGACAGGTTCCGGACCGGGACCGGGCGGCCGAGAACCTCGGCGAGCACGGCGGCCTGGCCGGGGACCGTGATCGCCTCGGGACCGGTGAGGGTGTACGTCCGCCCCTCGTGCCCGGCGTCGAGCAGCGCCCGCACCGCCACCTCGGCGATGTCCCGCGGGTCGATCACGCCCGACGCGCCGTCCCCGGTCATGTTGGGCACCGGCTCGCCCGCCCGGAGGGCCGGGAGCCAGGTCAGTGTGTTGGAGGCGAACGACGACGGCCGCAGCACCGTCCAGCCGAGCCCGCTGTCCCGCACGGCCCGCTCGCCGTCCGCGTGCCACTGTCCGGAGGGCCCGGAAGCGGAGTCGCCGGTGCCGATGGCGGAGAGCTTCACCAGCCGGTCCACGCCCGCTGCCCGCGCCACGGCGACCAGCGCAGCGTCCTGTCCCTCGTCCGGGCCGGGCGGACGGAGCAGGAACGCGGCCGTCGCACCGGCCAACGCGGCGTCCAGGGACGCCTGTTCGCCGTAGGCCCCGCGCACCACCTCCACACCGGCGGGCAGCCGCGCCCGCGCCGGGTCACGGGTCAGCGCGCGCACCTTCGCACCACGCTCGGCCAGCTGTCGTACGACGTCACTTCCGATGGTGCCCGTGGCACCCGTCACCAGAATCATGTGGTCCACGGTGGGCCCGCCGGGGCGCTCGGCTCTTGGAAATTCCGGCACGGCCGGCCCGCTCGGACGGCGGCCCCGGTCGCTTACGGTGGAAAGGTGCCGATGACCATCGCCGAGCCGCTCCCGACCGTGCCCGAGGCGCTGCGCCCGTGGGTCGCCGAGGTGCGGACCATGTCCTTCAGCGAGCCGCCCGAGGGGACGTTCGTCCAACTGCCGGACGCGGTGATCAAGGTGGTCCTGCGGGTGACGGGAGAGGGGCGGCGTGACGTCCTTGCCGTCGGACCACGAGTGCGGGCGGCCTACCACGAGGGGAAGGCCCACATCGAGTGCGTGGAGTTGCGCCTCGCACCGGGTACGGCCCGGCCCCTGCTGGGCGTCGCGGCCGCCGGACTGGTCGGCCGGGTGGTGCCGCTGGACGACCTGCCGGGCGGCGCGGCCCGCCGGTTCGCACGTGAGATGCGGTGGCTGGACCCGCGGGAGGCGCTGCCACGCATCGCCGAGGTGCTTCCGGGGCTGCTGGCAGAGCCGCCGGATCCAGCCCGGACAGCACTGCTGCGGGCAGCCGTCGAGGAGTTGTCAGTACGGATGGACCGGGCGCCCGCACAGGTACGGGACGTGGCCCGGGAACTGGCCGTCAGTGAACGCCAGTTGCGGAACCTGTTCACCGACGGTGTCGGTGTCTCCCCGAAGCACTACGCCCGTATCGACCGGGTCCGCGCCCTCGCCGCCCGGGCGGGCAGCGCCGGCTGGTCCGAACTGGCCGCCGCCACCGGCTACTTCGACCAGTCGCACATGACGACCGACTTCCGGGCCCTGATGGGTGTCCCGCCCCGCTCGTTCCTGACCGGCCGGCTGCCCGCGGTCAGCCCCTGCCAGGCGGTCCGGGGCGGCTGAGTCCGGATGCGGCGAGGAGTTCGTGCCTCAGGCGTCGGCACGCGCTCCCCCAACCTCGTGGTGTGGCACGGGAATTCACAGTTCCCTGCCAACGCCACCCCATGGACCTCCCAAGTTGACGAGCGAGTCTCAGCTGCCTTTCAGCATTGCTGTGTACCGCGCCCGCCTTGGAGATGACGTGCCGTTCTTCCGAAGAAAAGCCACCCGCCGCACCTTGCTCGCAGCGTTCGGTACGGCGGCGATCGCGAGCCAGTGGCCGTCCGCGGACGCCGCGACGTCGGGTGGGGCGGGGCTCGACGCGCCCGCCAAGAAGGACATCGCGATGCGGCTGGTGTCGAGCGCGGAGAACTCCTCCCTGGACTGGGAGGCGCAGTACGCGTACATCGAGGACATCGGCGACGGGCGC
>Ga0307515_10017413_pt1 | contig 13088 bp, 1 predicted proteins | sample 17_EM_MG_FD_194513 | JGI IMG/M metagenome (GOLD analysis project Ga0307515, IMG submission 194513) | Populus trichocarpa ectomycorrhiza microbial communities from riparian zone in the Pacific Northwest, United States - 17_EM | ecosystem: Host-associated > Plants > Roots > Unclassified | place...
ACTTAGTAGAGCCAACGCAGAGACGTCGCACAGCTGCGGGTAGGACCTGGTGGTGGTTGTGAGCGTTGTGGGCGGTGGTGAAAATTTTTCAGATGGTGAGATCTCGAAAACCACTACTGTTGGCCCTCTACAATTTAGCTACTACACTATTCTCCTATTCTAACCCTATGTAATCCTCGCGGATATATACAGAATCCAACATCCCCCGACCCCTAATTAAAAGCATTAATAACCTTATATTAACGAACGAATGCGGATAAATAAACAAACGAGCAAATATACGGCCCCTCTTAACCCCTAGGGCGATCGCCCGCAGAGTATACGGTCACTTACCGCCTTACTGCCGTACTAACTAGCAGCCGGATTACAAGATATGGTTATCCTTATCTCCTCTTAACGGAGTAGTAACCCTTAGAGAGGGCCTAGCAATTGGGGCCTAGGCATAAAAGATACCCGGAGTATACACATATACATCCCGCTCGCTGTTTAGTATTAGGTAGTTAAAATGGATAAATCCCCCTTACGCCTTCAATAGGCCCTAGGGGGGGGAAGGTATAGTATATATAGTAATAGTTAATAAGAGATAGCATATAGGGGACGGTTAATAACATAGGAAACGATAACAATAATACACGGCGATTAATCGGCAAGGCCTAGCTGGGACGTAGTAAACCCTAGCTTAGGATAAGCTAGAGAGGGAAGTAGTGGTACCTAAGGAGTTCAAAACATCCAAGGAGATAGGACGTAGCTGTAGGCCCGTAGGGCCGCCGCTACGGACAGACATAGCAAATTAAGGTTTTTTATCCTATTGAGGTGGCTTATAGGGTTTTTCCTCCCCCAACCTAACTATAGGGTTTTCTTCCTATAAATATATAAGTTTTCCCCCTGTGACGGAGTAGTCTGCGTGGGCCTAGATAGGATCCGTATTAGACGTTAATTAAAGAACTACTACTATACTAAATCTTAAAATGGTATTCTGTAAGCATCTCTACCTATCTAACCTATCTTTAGTTAAGTTCCTTTATTATTAGAAATCCTATTAGGTTCTTATAATCCGTCTTAACTATAAATAGTTTTTCTATACCTTATAAAAATGCTCTCTATTCCTTTAGTGCTGTAACTATACCTAATAACTCCTTGTTATAGATGTTATAGTTTAGCTTTAGTAGTGTTATCTTTTAACTATAGTATGCTACTGGGTGCTCTCTATCTTAGTGCTTTTATATAAAGTATGCCCCTAATATAAAGTTTAATATATCCGTTTCTATAACCGTTTCTAATCCTAGTTAATAAATCTTAAGAACTAGCTCCTAGGTAAATAACCTTTTAACTTTTTTAAATAATTCTTATTACTCTACTCCCTATACCTATAGTTCTTCTTTCTTTATTAATTGCGTAAATAGCTTAATATCCTTTAACTATTACACTATAAACCTTCTATAGTAATTGCAAAACCCTAAAAACAATCTTAACTATATAACGTTCTCTAGTTCTTGCTAATTTACTATAGCCTAGTTTAATAATAAATCTAACAAAATCGGTCTTCTTAGTAAAGAACTTGCATTTCTTAATTGCTACTAGCATCTGTTCTTCTTATAGTCTCTTTAAGACCTATTTAACGTATTTCCCATATTCTTCCTTAGTTATTAAGTAGATAATAATAATATTAAGATATACCATAATAAATTTATCTAAGTGTTTTTCTAATATATTGTTAATACGCTTTTAGAACGTTGCTGGTGCGTTTATAAGCCCGAATTATATAACTAATAGTTTATATAGTCCTTTCTTTAACCTAAAGGCTGCCTTTTATTTACTGCCTTCCTTAATTCTAATCTAATAGTATGCCTATCTTAGATCTATCTTTATAAAGATTTACACGTTACCTATCCTGTTTTAGATTTTGCTAATTAAGGGTAAAGGATACCTATCCTTCCTAGTAATGCTGTTTAACTATCTATAGTTAATATACAGCCTTAGTTTATTATTTTTCTTTGGTATAAATAGTACTGGATAACCTACTAATAACTGTAATGGTCTAATATATCCCTTTTATAGATTTTCTTAAATAAACTCTTTTAATGCTCTACCTTCTTCTTTAGTAAGCTTATAGATTAGAAAAAACCTTAAACTTATTTCTAGTTTTAATTCTATCTTATAGTCCTATACTATATACTCTAACAGCTTTTTACTTTCCAGTAACTATAGTTTCTTACTATACTTGTGGTATCTCTTTAGTATATAACTTAAGCCTTACTTAGTCTCTTTATATATTGCTCTAATTTAATACTATACCAACTTAGCTTATTATTATATCTTATAGTATTAAGTATCCCTAATATTAACCTAACCTATAATTTAATTAATCTTTAGATTATATTCCTATAACTAAGGCATTCCTAGTACTACCTTATTATTCCCTAATGGTAATATATTAAAAGATATCTTAATTTATCTCCCTTTAATAGTTAGCTAAATAGGTCCTGTTTTAAGGTTAATAATCCCTCCTCTATAGGTTATTAGATCCCCTAAAATTGTTACTAATAGGTAAAAGTACTCCTTTTTTCTGTGTAGTAACCCTATTCTTTTAACTGCTGCTAGCGAGATATAGTTCCTTATTACTCCACTATCTATTAATACCTTAAACTGTTAATCTTGCTACTTAACTTATAAATTTAGGTATTATTCTTAAATTTCTTTAAGGGTCTAAGGCTCTATTACTAGTTCCTTTTAGTTTTATAGGCCTTTACTTTTCCTAACTATTAGCTACTTAATCCTGTTTATACTTAGTCTAACTTAAGCTAATACTTAGTTCGCTTTTTATCTTTAATATACTATAGATACGTATTCTCTAGGTATTCCTACTACTATTATCCATCTAGGTATTCTTCTGTAAGGAATCTTTCTGGCTAAAGTATTAAGTCCCCTTAGGCTTATACTTCTACTAGGTGCTAACTATATATATACTTAGCGTTTTAATACTTCGCCTTATCTAATAACTAGTATATCCTTACTAGGTACTTCTAGTTCTTATCCTTTAGTGCTCTATATATATTGCACGCATTATCTATATACGCAATTTATGCCAATATATAATATGCTTGGTGTTTTAGGTTAACTCTCAGCTTATCTTTATCCTTAAGTTTAAACCTCTCTTATATTAATCTAAGCGTTACAACTTCATTTATAGGTACTATAATTTGCCTCTCGCTTCTCTAGTCCTCTAATTACTTCTTTAGATCTTTTAATGTTATAATTAAGGCTCCTTTAATATAACTTATCGCCTTCTCTATAATTAGGTAGTCTTAAATAACTTTTTTGTCTAACTATATATAGAAATCTTCCTACTTATTATTATGCCTCTACCTATACTACTTTTAGTATAGCTACTAGAGTGTATACGGCTTATCTATAAGAAAGTATCTTCTTATTACTATATTATAATAGCCTTTTATATATCGTTCCTTAAACCTAGTTAGAATCCCTAGATCCTCTTCTTATTCCAGTTTAGTAAGCTACTTAGCTCTTAGTGTGCCTACTTTAGGCCTATTAGTAATTCTTTATATAGGTGCTTTATCCCTTATATAACTTAGTATACTAGATCTCTTATCTAGTTTTTAGTCTTGCTATAAGGTAATTCTTGCTCTAAATTCCTTTATGGTTTCTTTCCTTTCGTATCTTATAAGTGGATCCTTAAAGTCGTTTTGCTTCTTAATCTTAGTATTAACATTTTAATCTTTAGACTAAATACTATATTCTCCTAGTAAGTCCTCTAGGTCTATATATCTGTCTCCTAGTCTAACTACTATTTGTACTATAGATTCTCTAATCTATAACGAAGCTCCTTACTTCTTGCCTATAGGTGTCCTTATTTATACTTTAAATTCTTAGTCCCTTAGATTCTTTAATCCTAAGCTTGCTTCTAACTTAAGCTTTACTTCTACCTTAGTCTAACTAGGCTTAGGTGTTCTTATCTTATCTTAAGAGTCTTAAATCTTACTTATCTCGTCCTAAGAGTCTTATACCTATAGGAAACTCTATCCCGAGCTTATTTATATATCTTTAAACTAAGCTACTACTCTACTCTATTAGTTTTTGTCTATTATAGGTCCTTAAGCTTACCTTATCTCGTCTTAAGAATCTTGGTTATCTCTTATCTTATCTTAAGAATCTTAAGCCTTTAGCCTTTTGCCTTTATTAAGTGCCAAAGTAGTTCGCTATTTTACTTCTCTTACATCTTATAAAGTAATAGACATCGTGTCTAGTAGGGTCTTAATTCCTACTAATATTCCCTATTCTGTAGTAGAATTATCCTCTACCTCTAGTATAATATTTCTAATGGCTATATACTCTTAGTAAGTTGCTTTTATTACCTTATTGTTATAAAATGTTTCGCCTACATCAAATTTATTATCCTTAATATCCGATTTATAAACTAGTTTATTCGTTCCTCTATACTGCGTAGATTTTAGCTCCTATAGCTAATAGCTTGCGCTATACTTAGCGTCTTTATAAATTTGGCATACGTTGTTATAATAAAACGCAAAACTTCTAATTAAACACTCTTTTGTTCCTTATAGTATACTATTATCCCTCTATATATATATATCGTCTACTATTAGTCTAGTTCTCTTTATTGTATAGTAACTCTAACTATCTTTATAATCTCTTACGAAGTAACCCTATTTCCCGTAATTTATATAAGCTCTATCTTTAAACTATTAACTTTGCTATAGAGTCCGCCTAAACGTCTTCTACTACTAAAATCCCTAGTTTAGCCTCTGCTCCTTAGTCCTATAATTACTAGATCCTTAACCTCTAGGTTTTTATAGTTTCTTACTTTATCTCTTATAGGCTTCTTTAGTACTACTTAGGTCTATTAGCTCTGCGCCATACTATAGTTTCTAACTTAGCTTTAGCTATTGCGTACTCTGCACCTTATATAACTATAAAACTCTATCCTAACCTCTCTTAGTCTGTTCCCTTTAGTAGATCTAATTGTTAATCTTAATCGCCTAATCTATTAGTTCCCTTAAGATGTCCGCATCTTCTATTAAAATAATTACGTCCTAGACTTTAGCCTTAAGTCCCTACTTATACTGTGCTATAAGCGCCCTATTATTCTACTTAACTTATATTACTAGCGTTTAAAACTATATTATATATTTAATTGCTAAGGTTCGTTGTGTAATATCTTAAAGTTTTCTTTCTACTACGGTTACTGCCTTTGGGTCTCCGAATATCTATATAAGTTGTTCTATAAATCTATTCTAGCTTAAGAATATAAACCATACCTCTTAGTTTGTAGTCGTTATTTTATTTGCCTAGATTTCCGTAAGGTAAGGCTTAAACTATTTAAGTGCTCTTCCTGTTAAGAACAATCCTATATACGCTATTTAATCTATAGGTGTTGCTAGCTTAGCTCCTTCCTACGCAACCTTAAAATACATCTACGTAAGGAATCCTTTAAGCTTTAATCTCTCTCCTAAGAATCTTTTAATCGATAGTAACTTAACCTTTGCTACGCCTATCCTATTAATCCTAGTTTCGAGTACTATATTATTTTCCGTTAACTAGTTAACTATTTCCTATAGTTGTCCGACCGTTACAGGTTACTATAAGTTAGTATTTGCTATACTGGTGTTACCTAACCCTAAAGTAGTTGCTGCCGTTAATGGCGTTATGGTGGCTGCTTTTAGTGGCATATTATTTAACTTTCTATACTTAATACCGTAACTAGGTAGTAATTGTGTAACGGAACCTTATAGCAAGAACTATGGTGGGCTCGTTATTGGGCTAGGTGTGTAGGTAATGCAAGGTAAAGTTAACAATGTAATAATAACTGGTGGAGTGGTTGCCTAATAGATTAACTCTAATTATATTCTGAGAATTACTATAAAGAAGGAACTATCTAGGTAGGGACTAAGGGTCCTTAAATACATAACCGTACTCCTATAAAATCCTTCTTGTACGTAATGTACGTTTTATATATAAGGTACGTAAGTTCCTCTCGTTCCTCTTGTTTAATACGTAGCATGTTATATAACCTCGGCTACCATTCCTCGTTATATGGTTCTACCGGTTCCATCTTAAACCGTGCCTAAATTAACCAACTAGCTTCTTCCGACTCTTCTCTAAGTAGTCATAATATTGTACTTAAAGCGTCCGTAATATTAACTATAAAAGGTACCTAAAGCTTCCATATTATAGGATATAGCTATAACACCTTTATAGGATTACGCTAGTAGGCATATAAGACGGGAGTTATAACCCCTAAAAAAGGTAGCTTATACCCATACTAGCAGAAATAATAAAAAAGATATAAAACTAGAGGCTATAGAAGGCTCCTAAGCTATATAAAAGCGTAATAACTCTAAAAGGAGACTCTTATATAGACCACGGGGGGGCGGACTAGTGCTTAGGCCAATCCTATTATAAGATATCTAAAAGAACTAGTAAAACCCCTATTAAGGTAGTAGTAGCTAACTGCTTATAGAAAGCCCCTAGGCTTTAGGCCTAGGTTTAGGATAAATACTAAAAAACTAGGGTAGAGGCCTAAATAAGCAGGTATATTAAACTCTACTATATAACTACCTGCCCTTATTATCAGCATATATACACTAGAAATGCAAAAACTCCTTATCCAAAAAGGAATAATTATAAACGGCCTTATATATAATACAAGGCTCTATAACTATAGACTACGCCTAGAATAATACTATTGCTATATATAATAGGAACACACCTAATCCATATACGTAGTATAGGTATACTACGGCTACTATACAGGCCCCTATAATATAAGACACTACTTAAATTAAGACTAAATAAAATACGTAAACTGCCACCAAAGCATATATAAGGCGTGGGAGAGAGAAGACTATATTAAATATAGGAGACGGAAGGTAAGGGCTTAATAGCTATGGGAATAACTGCACACAAGGTTATATAAATAGAAATAACAGGCGATAAGCTAGGGAAGCGTAGGTACCTTTTCAATATTTCTTACCTTTAATACTAGGGGGCTAGGCCAGCTATCCCAAGCCTTAACGGGCCAGAAGTAACGCCGCATAACATTACTAGATTGTATAGGGATATAAGGGTTATAGGGGATATAAGGGAGAGAACGCCCTATAGGAAGACCCTTATAGACAACTATAGTAAGCTTAAGACCAAGATAATTAAGAATTAGACTTAACACGGCAAATATAATATTTGCAGCTAACTCTTAAAGGGCATATAGCTAACTAGTAAGAATAGGAGAAGAACCGGAGTTAATAACAAATTTAGATATAGAAGCGCTAGTAGGAACACAAAACACGGAAATAGAAAGCTTTATATAAAATAAGTAGTAACCAGGGTGTAGATACAAAAGATAAAAGTTTTAAATATCCTAGAGAAAGTAAAAATAGAAAAAGCGAGAAATAATAAAGAGGCGAAGAACCCTCGCCAGGGGTCCGCCACCTATCTATTATATAGTATAACTATAGCAACACAAACCACCGTCTTATAAGGCCCTTACTAGACAGTCTAGACCTAGAGAAATACTATATCCTTACTATATAAGAGCCGTACTACAATACCTATATATAATCAACATACTACCCCTAAGGATTTTAGCTCCTATATAAACCAAAAGCAGCTATACACGTGTGCTTTATAATTAGCAAGACTATTAGCCTATCCTTATAGTTATAGCAGGCAGTTAATCTAGATATTATAGTTATAATAATCTAGATATATAGAGGACTAGTATAAATTATTAATATATATAACCCTAGGGTTAAAAGGGTCCTATAAATAGAGAACATTATATTAGTAATAAGCTTACTTAAAACTAAAGGTATAAAGTCTATCCTATTAGGAGACATAAACCTCTACTACCTATAGTGGGAGGGTATCCACATTACTGCTAAATAATAGGCAGAGTGCCTACTAAAAGCTATAGACACCTAGGGCCTTAAGCTAGCCACCCCCCCTAAAGCAATTATATAGCAATAAGGATCTACTAAAAGTATAATTAACCTTATATTTATAGACGAAGGCCTATACTAGAGACTTAAAAGGTGTAACCCTAAAGATAAATAGGCACTTACCTTAGACCATATCCCTATCCAGATATAGCTAGATTTAGACATTAAGGTATAACTAAATAGCAAAAGATATGTAATAAGGATGCTTAAGGCAAATGGTTTCCTTAATATAGTTAAATAACAACTCTAAGACTTAGAAGAAATTTACCCAATACTAAACAAGCAAGGCTTATTAGCCACCCCTAAAGAAATTAACTAAAGACTAGAAAGAATCTAGGCAGCAATTAAAAACGGGCTAGAAGAGTACTGCCCGGTCTTAAAATCGGGCCCCTATATATAATATATATAGTCCGCATAATACGCGGTTCTTATAGCTAGCCAATAATAAACAAAAAGGAAATACTTAAGTAGCCACAACCCTAAAGATAAAAGACAATATAAAGACATAAAAAACTAGTTAAAGAATACCCTAAAAAAAGAAGTAAGGAATAACTGAAGATAATTTATAAATAAGCATACTTTTAACCCGAGCCTCCCCTATAATAAGGGCCTATAGGCCATAGCAAAATAGGCAAAGAAAAAGGTAGGGCAACTAGTAGAAGACCTATACCTACCGCCCTATAAAGAGTAGGGGAATTATAGGCCACTAATAATAATAATAAGAAGGCAAAGATCCTTATAGAAAGGTTCTTCCCCTAACCAGCTCTAGCAGACCTTAGTAATATTATAGGTAAAGCACCGGTAACTTGCCTGCGGGTTAACAGCGATATAATAACAGAGAAAATGGCTAGAACTATTAGCCGCCTTTTAAATAATATAGTACTAGGTCTAGATAGGATTTTAAATAAGGCCTTAAAGACCTATAGATTATTTATAGCACCCTAGCTTATAGATATAGCTAGAGTATGCTTTACTATAGGCTACTACCCATAACTTAGAAGATCTATAACAACGGTTATTCTATAAAAAGAAGGTAAAGCAGATTACTTAATCCTAAAAAGCTACCGCCCTATTATTTTAGAAAACACCCTTAGCAAGATTTTAAAAAAGGTAATAATAGACCGCATAGCAGATATAGCTAAGAAACACGCCCTACTACCATAGAGCTAAATAGGGGCAAGAAAGAACCGCTTAACACTATTAGCACTTACGCTACTTGCTACCACTATTAAATCTACATGGGCGATATAAAGGGACTTTATAGTATTAATGCTCAGCCTAGACATTAGTGGCGCTTATAATAACGTACCCCACAAGCGTCTCCTATACATCCTTAGGGTAAAAGGCTTTCTAAAATAGATTATATAATTTATTTAAGGGTTTATAGGTTAGAAAGAAATATTACTAGTCTTCAGCGGATACTAGAGCCCCCCTATTATAATTATAACAGGAATACCATAAGGATTACCCCTCTCGCCTATACTCTTCCTTTTCTTTATAAGTAACCTACTTAACTCCTTTAAGGAAGGGGCAACCTAAGGGATAGGCTTTATTAATAATATAAACCTAATTATATATGGGCCAACAGCCGTAGAGAACTACAGAATACTAAAGAAAGCTTATAACACCTATATAGAATAGGCAAGATAATATAGAGTCCAATTCTCACTAAAGAAATACCAGCTAATCCATTTTATAAGAAAACGTAACTAATCTATAGATCTCTAGCACATAATTCGCATTTAAGGCTTTAGGGGTTAACCAGTTTAGGGCTTAAGGGTATTAGAAGTATAGGTAGACAGTAAGCTCCGGTAGAGCGTATATATAGCATAAGTAGCCCGCAAGGGCCAAGTATAGTATATCGCATTATCCAGAATCGTTAATTCTATATAGGGCCTATACTTCTAAAGGTCACGCCTACTATATACAGCAGTTATCCGGCCAACTATAATATATAGGTCTAGTATTTAGGCCATTAGAGAATCTAAAAAAGGCCCCCCTAAGTCGCTCCTTAAACTACTCTAAAAGGTCTAAACAGCCTACCTTTAGAGTATAACAGGCGGATATAAGCAAACGGCCACAGCACTGCTTAAAAAGGAAGCCAATATTCCCCCCCTATAACTATATATTAAAGCTACTATAATATAAAGGGCGTAAAATATAGAGGGATCTTAGGGCGCCCTATAGGAGAATAAACTAATAACCCTAAAGTAGGGAAAATATATTAGAGAAACAGGTAAAGAAAGCAGAAGAAAAATAGTGCTACTTTAAGGCCCAGGCCTATATAAAGGAGAAAAGGAGACACGTAAGAGGCCAGTAAAGATAACAGTAAAAAAAGAAAGGAGCCAAAGCAGAGTATAAAAAAACGCTAGGAAACTATCTACCGTAATATAATACTGGTTAGACTAACGCTAGAGAGGTATATAGGAGTTAAAGGTACAAAGACTAACTAAAGTAAAAGGAACCTAAGCCATAGCATAGTTAACACTATAGGGGGTAAATACTTTAGGGCTCTAAGAAGGCCTAATAAAGGCAAAAAATATAATAGCAATACTCTTAAGAATAGGAATAATAGGACTAAAAGACTAGCTCTACTAGGTAGGTATCCTAATAGGTAACCTAAGATATAAATATGGCTAGCTAAGACAAACACCAAAATATATAATACTATTATACCCCTTACGCACTAACTAAAAAGTAATACTCTTAGTAGCTAGTATAGAGAACTATAATACACTACTCTTAATAAAAAAAGGCCTTAAGGCGGTTACCTAGTAGCTTATTAGCTAAAATATATTAAACCAGTTCTGGGTTATAAGGGAAATAGTAATAAAGGGTAGGAGGGGCGAGCAACGGGCGCCCCTAGATAACTCTACAGTAGTAAAGTAAAGTTTATAATACTAGCGCGTCCGTAGGCTTATTACGGCAGTAGTAGTTCCTAAAAAGGTTAAAAAGTAAGGTAGTAGGAGCACTATAGGCAACTTATAGGTGCCTTGTAGGCGCCTTATAGGCGAGTCCTAAAAGGCAAGGAGATAGATTACGGGGTTTTCTTAAATAGAGTTTTCTCCCCATATATACATAAGGAGTAGTCCGCGTAGGCCTAATAGGGATCTAAATCGGACGTTAAGCAATGAATTATTATATACCTAGGTCTCTACAGCCTACCCTAGAAAAAAAATAAGACCTATAGGATTATTAATAACCGCTACTACTGGCCTAGAATAATTATAGATATTAACCGCTATATACGGAACTGTGATAACTACTATAAGTTTATAATTCTACGAGATAAAACCTTAGGACTATTAAAACCCCTCTTAATACCTAACCGCCCCTAGTAATATATCTCTATAGACTTTTATAAGCTACCTCTAGACCGTAACGGATATAATATAGTTATAATCCTAGTTAACTACTTTAGTAAGCGCCCGTTCTTAATTCCCTATTATAAGAATATTAATGCTAAAGAGGCGGCCTAACTATATATCTACTACGTCTACCAAATTTATAAACTACTAGACACTATTATATCTAATTATAGGCCGCAGTTTATATTAGCCTTTTAGAATAAGTTTACCTAAATTCTAGGCATTAAGCTAAAGCTTTTTATAGTATATTACCCCCAGACAGACGGTTAAACGGAGATTATAAATTAATACTTAGACTAGAAACTCTGGCCTTTTATTAACTACTTCTAGGATAACTAGGCCAAACTATTACCTTTAATAGACTACGCCTAAGCAACCTTACCCCATAACTCTACTGGATTTACCCCTATTTAACTAAAAATGGGTTACCTACCCTATATAAGCTTTAACTAGGAAAGACTAAAAGGGCCCTAGATTATACGCGAAAAACTATTTTATAAGGAAGCCTAGCAGTACACTAAGCGCTTAGAAGAAGCTTAGAAAGTAGCCTATATAAACCTAAAAAAGGCCTAGAAATTAATAAAATAATAGGCGAATAAGTATAGGCGCGAGCCTAACTTTACTATAGGTAATATAGTCTAGGTTATAATAAAGAACTAAAAGATAAAACGGCCTAGCTATAAGCTAGACTATAAGATAGTAGGACCGTATAAGATTCTTAATAAAGTAGGTAACTCGTATAAGGTTAAACTCCTAGACTTAATTAAAGTTCACCCTATCTTCTTACTAGATAGGCTATAGAAAGCTATAAATAACCTACTACCCAGATAAAAGAATAAACCTCCCCTACTAATTTAAGTTAATAGTAATAATAAATAGGAAATTAAAGAAATACTAGCCTAGAAACTTATAAAGGGAACGTTAAAGTATTATATTAGTTAGAAAGGATATAACCTAAACCCTACTTAGTACCCTATAGAGAACTTTATAGGTAGTCCCTATAAGCTTTAAAAGTTTTATAGCCGTTACCCTAATAAACCTAGACCGCTAAAGTACCTAGACAAGTAGATAGAATACTAGTATAATAAAGATAATAAGCTACTAGAAGAATATAAGGACAAAAATGCCCTAGAATTTTCTTAGTTATATAAGGTCTTAAGATATCTAGGAACTTTAACCGGCGGTTAAAGTTATCTAATTAGTTGGATTCTGTTGCTAAGACTTTTAGCGATAAAGCCTAAGGGCAGGCTTTTTTAGAGGGGGGGGTAATATTACGGCACTGTAGAACTTGGCAGAACTTTACACTAGCAAGTTGCTATAGATTGCCGCATATTACGGTTATATAACGCGAAGATCTTATAAAATATTAAACGGCGCTACTCTTCTTCTCCTTTCCTTTCCCTAGCTTTAGATTCTCGTTTATAGACAATCCAATTATATAGGCTTGCGCGTCCCTTTTACTGTGCCCATACCTCGATTAACTAAGTCGCTAACAGCATTCCTAAGTGCAATTTAGCGCTATATAAACCTATAAATACGTTTAAAGGAGTATATACTTCGCTATACTTCGCTATAGGTACTATAATACAAATATAAGAATCTTAATAATTCTATACCAAAAACCCTACCTAACTAAGTATTCCTAACTAATACGATTATAACTAAACTAATTAAATATATAGTGGCTGTAGTAGGTAATATAGTAAAGGGTACAATTAACGGCTATAAGGCAAAGGTAGAGGTCCTT
>Ga0307515_10017414_pt1 | contig 13088 bp, 4 predicted proteins | sample 17_EM_MG_FD_194513 | JGI IMG/M metagenome (GOLD analysis project Ga0307515, IMG submission 194513) | Populus trichocarpa ectomycorrhiza microbial communities from riparian zone in the Pacific Northwest, United States - 17_EM | ecosystem: Host-associated > Plants > Roots > Unclassified | place...
GTATATATTCCGCTTATAAGTAAGTAGTTGTTAACTAACTAGTGGATAAATTGCGCCGTTTATTAACTTTTATATTCCACAACTTTGGCAAGACTAGCAAAAAGACTTTTTACCTTTTTCTCTATTACCTTATTAGTTTTCGTATACTTTACCGACTTTTAGCATTCTATAAGTGACTTATATAGAGTATCTATATCTATAGCTATTATAAAGCGTAGCTCTATAAGTAATAAAGGCCTCTATGTAAATAATATCTATTAAATAAGCTATAGAGATTCGGATCAATCCTCTAAGTCTATGCTTATAAGAATCTCCTAGTAGAGATTATCTAGCTTTTTTAGTATTTTCTAAAGTCTACTATAGATCTCCATTATAAATCTACCCTTCTTATATAATTTTACAACCTTAGGGATAACGAGAACAACCTATTAGAAAATGCCTAATGCTTTTACTATAATTTCCTTCTTAAGTTTTTAGGCTTTATCTTTTTCTAAGACTTTATAGTTAAGTTTATCGTATATATAGGTTATAATATCTTAATAATTTTCTTTTTTAATATAGATAGCTAGACTATACTCTAAGGCTATAATAGGGTACTATTAATAAGAGAAGTATATATTTAGAGCAGCTTTAGTAGGGACTAGCTTTAAAGTAAGGCGTATAAAGTACGCTACTAAGTCTTAAGCGACTTCTTCGCTATACTTGTCGAGCGCATCAATATAAATTTATATTAAGTATAACTTTAATATATAGGAGATAGAAGTCTCTAAAAAGCGTCGTAACTTAGCCTTATACTACGTCTATTTAATCTCTAGCTCCCCTTATAACTTATACTTTTCCTTAAAAATTAAGGTAAACTCTATTAGTAAGTTAGGAATCTAGTCTAAGATCTAATATATAAGCGAGTAGAATAGACCAAGAGGGCTTTTCTAGATAGGAGCGCCGCGACTATAGAAGAAGAAGGATGCCACTACAAGCTCGTTTAGAGATGCTCGCCTCTTGCACTTATTAAGTGTATATTTTAGTAGGGTCGACTTCCTAGCCCTAGGGTTTCCCTTAATCTAGAGTAACCCTTAATATTACTTAAGCCAACTTTTATAGTTCACGTACTCTAGCAGCTAGGCATATATTTTAGTAGCTTAGTCTTTTATATCATTTTGCCGTAGATTTATCTTTAGAAAAGCTAAGGATTTTAGGTAGGCTTTAAACCCTAAATAGTTAATATATAAGCAAGTAAAGTAACCTAAAGAGATCTAACCTAGTTATTCCTCTATTCTTTTTTCTATCTAATAAGTTAATAACTAGAGAAGTAGGATACTAAAAGCGACTTACGTTGCTAATACCTATACTCTAAATCTCCTAGGCATAGTAAAAGGGAATCTTTAACCTTAAGATAGCCATTATCTTTAATTCCTAAGAATTAACACATATTAACATAATTTGCATTTATAAAGTCCTTCTGCTTATATATATAATCTAAGGTAGAAGAGGAGTCTTTAACAACCTTTCTAGTATTAGTACTAAAAAGCAGATTATGCTTATAAACAAACCTTTCCTAATAGCGGGCCAAAGCCTAATAGGCCTATTGCCTCCTAAAATATAAATACCTTTAGCTTTTACTTATCTAATATCTTAGCAAATTCCTCCTATAGAAGCTTTACTATACTTAAGTCAAATTTTAGCTCCCGTAGAAGTTTATCATTTGTATTAAATCCGCTTATAGCTACGACTTTCTAAATAGTTAAGCCGAGGTTTATATAGCTCCCTCTATAATAGGGTGTTCCTAAAAATAGAATAGCCTTAACTAAGGTATATATTATTTTAAAATGTATATCTATAGCGGTCCTAGCTTAATAGAGGGCCTATATATATTAATAAGCGATATTTAGAACGGATATAGATTAAAGTACCTATATCCTTTAGTATTAGCCCGCCTAGGCTATAGATAATAAATATAAGTAGACGCTTAGGGTTCTCTCTCTAACGAGCCTCTAGACTACTAAGTAGACTCTTACCATATAAAAAGATATTAAGGTGTATTATAGGGCCTTTAAACTAATATAAGACCGCGGAATTATAGCTAAATATAATAATTCGAGCCTATAGTAGACTGCGTAGTAAGAGGTCTATAGGCTAATAGACCTTAGGCGTAGTAGGAGTCTAAGGAGCTATAACTAGTTACTTTTCTATCTTCTTAGAGCCCCTTCTAAACAGCCTTTTAAGAGTAGATTTTAATTTCTACTAGCTAGAAGTAGAGGCTTCGCTTAATAGCGTAGGGCTATAGTAGGTCTAGGTATTATAGGGATAGCCTTAGAGACTATAAATTAAGAAGATACTATAAAAGGGCAGGTTAGAGCCAAAAGGTCTCTTTATAATTCTAGCCGGTAAAACTAGCCACCTACTCTATAATAGGTTGATCTCCCTCTAATAAGATGGTAAAGCTATAATAGTTAACTCTAAGGTTAGATCTATTTATCTCTTACGAGACTATAGGAGCGTTCCTAGCGTTTATAGCTATTATAGCGTCTACTACTAGGATTGTAATATATAAACTATATTTGGCGCGAGAGGAGCGGTAGAGAAATATATAAGAAACCGTACCTCCGCTAAATAGGAGCTAAGGATAGCTAGAGGATAGAAAGAAGTCTAATAACTTTATTTTACTTTCTAAGGGATTTATATAGACAGCCTAGTAATATTCTATAGCGTTACCTACTTTACTTAGACTAAGTAATAAATAATATAGGGGTAGACCTAATTATCTAAATTCTTTTTCCCCCTTAGGTGTACTTACTTAGCGCTATAGGGACCTATAGCTAATTAAGGCCTAGACTACTCCTTCCACCCTCCTATTCTATAACACCAACTACTATAAGAACGTGGTAATGACTATAAGGGCATCGCTTTTATAGAAGATTATATAGCATATATTAAAGGCAAATTAATAGAAGAAAGCACCCGGATTATCTAGTAACATATTATCCTGTATATTAAATACTAGGAGTAGAGCGACCTTTAAAGCTAATAAAATAAAGCTTATATACTTTAGGAGAAGAAGCGGAGACTAATAGACCTAGGTCTCCTTTAAAGGCCAAAAAGTAAAGTCTAGAAGGATAGTCAAGATCCTAGGGATTATACTAGATAACTGTATTCTCTAGGACCTATAAATTATATAGGCACTAACTAAGGGAAAGTAAGCTACGCTAGCGCTAAAGAGACTAAATAGATTATACCTATAGACTGCTTATCAGATATATATTATAACTATTACCCCAGTCTAAGACTATAGTTCTCTAGTTTAGGCTCTAATAATATAATCTAAACGCCTAAAACCCCTCTAATAAGTACAGGCAATAGGGATAAAGGCAATAATTAGCGCATTTCAAACGGTAGCGCTCCTAGTAGCGGTATGCAGGCTAGATAATCATATACGCAACTTTTAGATAAACGTATATACGCTACTAGAGAAACACCCTTTCTAAATACTCTAATAGGGTATTACACTCGCAAATAAACACTATATCTCGCCACTATAAGTTATAGTATAAAATTTCTAGGATATAGACCTTACTACTATAGGAAAGAGGGGTAGAGGCTATTATTAGGCCAAGAGATAAGGCAAAACATCGGGTATAGGAGACTTTCTCTAATAAGTAGTGAGGCGCTTATGCTATTTACCGACAGGCTCTACACGGAATGGATTGTTAGGAATTAGAGTAGCCTTTAGGAATAGCCAACCGCTACTCTATTAGACAATTGGAAAGGCAGGGTCTAACTACTTTTATATTAGTTAGGTAGAGGTATAGTTTCGGCCGACTTAAAGGATAGATACGGTCGGACGTCGCTATAGAGGGCGGCAGCGCGAAGGCATAAGGCGGTAGTAAAGGTGCTAGTCGAGTAGGACGACGTCGAAGCCGACTTAAAGGATCAATGGCATCGGATGCCGCTATTATAGGCGGTAGAGTAATGGCATAAGGCTATAATAAACCTTCTTAAATCGAAACTGTCCTATTAAGATACTATTTATATAAACCTCCTCCCCTTCTAGTCTACCTCCTTTAACCGTACTTTCCTTATATGCTAGTATAAAGAATAAGTACCTTTAGAGTAATACTATAGTTAAATCGGCCTTAATTAGAAATTAATCCATTTTAATATTAGTAAATATTAGTAATATATTAGCTTAGAAATTAGTGTAAACTAAGGTAAGAAAAAATATAGAGTTTGTTACAGGCTATTTATTATTATCTTATATATTAACATTCTTCTATAATAAATACTTCCTAGTAAAGCTAGGTAGTCTTTAAAATTAGCCTACAATAAAAAGCTTTAAACTGTATTTCGCTTCCAAACTAGCTTACTATTCGTAAATTAGCTCTTATATTTATAGTATAATTATATAAGAGCTGGTAAAGGAGGTTATCTAGGAGAACTAAATATTATAGGCAGTAGGAAGCTATATTAAGGTTCGTTGCGTAAAAAGGTCAATTTAAGGCTTATACTCCCTCTACCGTTACGTTATAGGTATATCTACAGACCAATTATAGTAAGATAACGAGGGCTACACCTTATCTTATATAATACTAATATAAGGTTACGCTTTAGGGCGTATTTAGTAAACTTTTTAGGTTGCGTATTAGAGGGTTATACTATACAAATTTCCTATAACCCTAAAATCGCTACGCTTCCTAAATCGCCTAGTGACGCCCTATTTAGTTATATAGGGATTTTAGAAGGGATTTTGGGGTGGCGAAGCGTTATTAAGGATTTGCTGCAATATCAATAGCGGCCCCATATAAAATTGGCCTACAACCCTCCTAATTCCTATAGCTTACAAATTAAGCTATAGGAATTGCTATAGCGCTATAGGGTAATAAGTCAGTACTAATACACCTATAAAAGACTATAAATTGGCTATATAAATTCAACTTTTTAGTATTAAGGATTATAGTAAGTATAATACCGATACAATAGATTTTTGAGCTTAAACTATGCTTAGTTAATCCAAATTTTAGTATATTTATCATACAGTCTTAATTACTCTTAGTAAAATCCAGTCCTAATAACGCTTTTTACGCGTTAGGGAGGTACTATTAACGGTCCAAACGCGCAACCTAAAAAGGTTACTAAACACGCCCTTAATCTATAACACCGTTTTTAACGCTTAACTAGTTTTCGGTAAGGCTTATATATCCGTATTATATAGTGGGGTAAATTTCCTATAGGCTAGAGGGGAAGCCGATTTTGCAATTAACTATAATAACCTATATATGCCGCGATAAACTACCTTATCACAATCGGTACGGTTTGATAAGGAGTAGCCTTATAGCTCTACCACAGCCATAGTGCCCAACTTAACCGCCCTTTTACTACCTAGAATTAATTAACTCCTATTTTCACTTCTACAATATTCTCGCTTACAAATCAATTATAAATTCTAGCGATTTTTAAAAATTTCTTTCTTAACACTAGACACCTATAATATCTTTAGAGCTATACATTAGATTAAAACCGTTCTTCTATAATATTATTTTAAACTAAATAACTTTTAAATTTAAACTTTTTTATAACTAAATAATACTTAGTTAAGGCGCTGTAATAGATTTTAGGAAATGCGGCTTAAAATTTTAAAGTTCCTTCCAGCTAAGAAAATTAAAGTTAGTGAGAAATCTTTCGGTTTATAAGATTCTTTAACTAAGCTCTCTTTAATAAATAACATTAAACTATATTTTTTATTCTTTAAAATATATAAAAATAGGTTACGTGGGTATATAAATATAGCTACCACAATCTTAGAAGCCTATTCTTAGGCCCTATTCTAGTACTATTTAAAACCTTTTCTAATTTTAAAACGCATTTTATAGCTGCGCCTAGAATCCTTTCTTACTATCTATACATAGATATATTATCTAGGAGCTGTAATAGACAAAAGATAAAGGTTTACTAATTATAGGAAGGGCATAAGATAGGACAAGGGTACATAGATAATAGCTATTAAGCGAATATAAAGGGACACTAATTAAGTTATGTTTTGTAGCCACTCCTAAACTCCCTAAACCCGTCCCACCTAAAAATTACTATCAAATCACTACCTTGCCGCCTAGTTTTCTAGAGGGCCTCTATTTATAGCATAACAAGATCCTCCTACCACAGCTCCACCATCAAGCTCTTATCACTCCTAATACTCATAAAAGGGCCATATCCGAGCCCCAGAGCCATACTACTCTGCTAGGAAGTTTTCGTCAGGCTTGTGGCTGCCGTGGCACACTAGTTCATCTAATGTCGCCACGCCGATCAGTACCTCCAATCAAAGAGACCAAAGACCCTAGTAAGTTCAAAACGCCCCCGCACGTTCCCATACAGAAATTTACAGTGTATTATATCTTGCATAATTGTCGCAGACCAAGGCATCAGCCACAGGAGTCTAAGGGGAGAAAACTGCATAAGTACTCCGTAAACTCTGTCCTGAGGCGCCCTTATATAGGGTTTAGCGGGGCTCCTCCAACGATTTTCACTATGGCGCCGCAGCCGCCGTGGTTTCTTCGACACCCACTTGCCGGGATGACCTCTCTACTTACATTTGTTTAAAAGATATAAGCTGTCAATGAGCAATACTGAGGTATATCATGGTTTCAACAAAAGACACCGGTGTTAGGATTTCCACAAGCAAACTTCCTTCAACCTCTGGCAGGCCGATTCGAAATGATAGCTCAACTAACGAGGCGTTGGGGGGAAATTTTCAGAGGTATTTAAGTCGTCAAACGTACATTAAACCCATTTACTTCCTTCAGGGAGGCATTTTCGATTATGTATGCTGACATGCCAGACTAGCTACTGGATATTACTCCTGCTAAATCTTTTCTCCTTTCTCCTGCCGACGCTATATTTGACTCTTAGCAAACTCTGGTTTGCAAATATTCGTACCCTCACAACTGATGGATACACGAGCCGCTTCGGAGCGAGCTCAAGTCAATACACTACTAGTAGTCAGTTTCATCCAAGTGGTGGAGAGCAGATTTTAGGAAATGTGACATATTTTGTGGGCTGGAGCTTTGAACTGCACACAACTTCTATACTCGTAGAGAACACAGTCTGGGAACTTCGTTAGTATTGTGATCGCAAACAGATTAAGAGCTCGTGCTAACATAGAATATCAAGCGAAATCACCCTACTTCCGAACCGTGACTTCATCTGGATATAGTCCCATAATCCTTACCTAGATTAACCCAACGGGCACCGCGACTGTGGAATGTCTGGGCTGCATACCAGAAAGGCTAACCTACACTGTGGGGCCAATTACTATCTTAAGCTCTCCAACCTCATTATCTACCACGTCTCCCGTTCCAAGAATTTACACTATCTCCTCTTCGTCCGAAGATAGGATAATTGCAATCATATCCACTGCTTCTGGCGTCGCTGGAACCTTTTTAACTATGGTAACGGTGGTCATAATGCTTAGACGAAGGAGAAGGAGGAGACGGGTATCAGTTATAATAAAGAAACAAGGGTGGAGGCGGACAAGGGCAGGACGTGGGAGCATGAGATTATATAAGTTATAGGTATGACTGCCTAAAACCAAGCTCCATAATCAATCAATATCCCATTCTCCTCATCATCCCACCAACGAAACATTCATTCAGTGCATCGGCGATGGTGGCCGTCGTCGCTGTGCTACGTGCTGGCGCCGACTGAAAAGGCCGTACGTAGGACTTTGCTGCGAGATTCAGTCAACGCTTCTTCGCCGTTCTGTGCATGGCAGACATTACATTCAGAGGGTCGAACGATACCAGATATCTCATCAAATTGCTGTTACAAGCATTATCGGAGTAAAGTTGGCGCTGGTCGGGCGGTCTCGCCATCAATCAAGCCCGCGGCAGTGGATAGTTCAGGGACAGCGTCGGCAAGAAAAGGTGCCTTAGATAAAGAGGACAGGCCGTCAGGTACAAATATCAGCCACAAGATATTAGCCACAAGATATCAGCCACAAGTTTTGAGATCACGCGTATTATCTAAAGGTACAATACATTGTAACTATTATGCGGGACCTTGCGGAGTCGTTTCGCGCTAACCAGGATCGTTGATCTCTTTGATTGGAGGTAAGTTACTTTTATAAGACATTATTATTGGGACATGGCTGGTGAGATTTTCCCCCCCGTTTTTGAGATTTTGCCCCCCTTTGAGATTTTCCCCCCCCGCTATCCCAATTCAGATTTTCTTACTAGCGCACATCAAATAAAGTTTCGCGACGCGTTATGAAGTTTTTCACTCACTCACTCACTCACTCTTACACTCCTTACTCTTCCTTACTGACCTTGCGAGGCCTTGTTCATATGATGGATGACATTAACCCCCCTCCAGATAGCCTTTACGCATCCCACGAAGAAGCCTACAATGCTCTCAAGAGCCATGGCATGCAGCATGGCTACGGCTTCAGACTCCAGAAGAGCAAACCTCACAAGTCTGATATCAAGACGCGATATTACTACCACTGCGATCGATCCGGAAAGTATCAGTCGAAAGCAACGATTCTGAGCACAAGCACGCGCACAACAGAATGTCCTTTCAAGCTCGTTATCTTCAAGACAAACAATGATCAGTGGAAGCTGGAAGTTCGAGACAAGCATCACAACCACCCCCGATCACTCAATCCCAGCGCGCATAATGTCTATCGTAGACGTACACCAGCACAGAAAGACACAATTGAATCAATGACACATGCTGGAGTACGGCCGATACAGATAATGGCTGCTCTTCAAAAGGAGGATCCGGACACACTGGTCTCTGCTGCCGATATTCAGGGTGAGAGGAAGGTAATCAGAGAGAATCACTTAAATGGAAGGAGTCCGATTGAGACATTGCTGGATGACCTGTCCACGTCAGAATGGGTCTTCGCCGTGAAGAAAGACGCAGATAATCATGTACACAATCTCTTCTTTGCTCATAAGAAGCAGATTGAGCTGCTACTTGCGAACCCAGATATCCTCCTAATGGACTGCACATATCGAACCAACAAGTACAAGCTTCCGCTGTTGCACATACTCGGCTGCACCAACCTACAAACCTTCTTCTCTGCAGGTTTCTGCTTCCTCCACAATGAGACACAAGAAGATTATTATTGGGCAATCTCAAACTTCCTCCTCAAGACAGGAACATCAGAACCACGTGTGTTTATCAGCGATCAGGAGGATGCATTGAAACTAGCAGCCCACGCTCTGCTTCCGAAAGTTCCACAGCTCCTGTGTGTGTGGCATATTAACAAGAATGTACTGGCAAAGGCTCAAATGGCCTGGCGAGATGCCGATGGCACGACAAAAGCAGAGAAGGAGAAGATTGCTGAGAAACGGGCTGAGTTCATGAAGCGTTGGAATCAGGTATGCTCTGCAACCATGGCCTCTTACAAGACTTTCAAAGAACTAACTGAAGCAGCTTGTTTATGCAAAGAGACCACATGAGTTCCAATTGAAGTGGGACGAACTACTCAAAGACTACAGCCACCAGCAAGAACTCTGTAAATACCTACGTGAAAACCAATACCACACACGTGCTCAATGGGCAGCTGCTTGGACGTCTCACCACCGTCACTACAACACAACCACAAATTCTCCTCTTGAAGGAATGCACAAGGTTTTGAAGGATTACGTTATGACTTCAAGAGGTGACTTACTGCGCGTTGTTGGTAGGATTGAGCAGATGATCAACAGTCAATACAACAAGTACAGAAAGGAGATTGCTTCTTCCAAACACAGCATCAAATTCAAGCACAAACTGGAGTCAATGCCATTCCTGCCCCCTGATAGTCATAACATACTCACACCACCAGCAATTGAACACATCAGGCAACAGGATCTGCTGCTCCAGAAGCACCAGAAAGAACGCCGCGGCATGCATCCTTGTTCTGGCCTCTTTGAAAAGACAAACGGTCTTCCATGTTATCATACACTGCAAGCTGTAAGGAGATCTGGATCGATGTTACTAATGGATCTTTACGATGATCATTGGCGCTATGAACGTAAGCAAGGGCAGTCAATACACCTGCCTCCAAGACCGAACCAATCCGTCCTAGAGCCGCTTCCTGCTAAAACAAGAGGGGCACCCAGGAAGAACGAGGCATCAACTCGTCGAGATCCATCAGCTTTTGAACGACGTGTGCCACCTTCTCTTCCTCAATCTCAACCGCTTCATCAATCCCAGGGTCAAACACTTTCTGAAGTTCTACGGCACTTAAACGCCTCCGTCACAGTGTCAATTCCGACATCTACACCGGCAGCGAATCCTGTAACTACTTCTGTATCTAATGTCAGTGCCCACACCTACTCCAATATCTTCTCCCACCCCCTCTCACTTGTCTTCACCTGCATCTGTTACTGTGTCTGTTACGATGGCTCCATCTCAGCAGCCTGCCTGGCAACCTCCATCGTTGCAAGAGTTCTTGGCCGACATCGAGCATCGACGGCGTCAACCTATTTTGAATGCACCTGGTAACCCCAACACGTTACACCATTTTTTGGTAGAGACAGGGCAGGAAAAGGACCCTCCAGAACTGATTGAAGCACGGCAGATGGCTCTTGCTACAAGTGGATTGTTTGCTTCATGCACTCCAACCATGGCATGGAATTATCACTTTGGAGATAAGGAAGCTTTCTACGCTGAAAGATTTGCACAAGTCAATACTCAAAATTCTCTTCTCGATTCTCAGGATATGGCTAGACAGCGCTCTAAGCGTGCTGCTGCAGAGACGGCTTCAGGTGCTTGGAAAGGACTTGCTCTACGCAAGAAACAGCGACGTTAGTACTTAGTAGATGATAGGCTTGATATTGATTGATTGATTTATTCATAAGCTGCGTGCAAGCCGTGATAAGCTTGACAATAGATAATTCAGAGTAGCTACAGAAACTTTTTTGAAGAATAAGAAGTCTTTTAATTGAGCACACCATGATGAGCATGTCGCGAAACCTAATTTGATGTGCGTCAGTAAGAAAATATGAATTGGGGGGGAAAATCTCACCAGCCTTGGGACATTATGGCAACATTTCGAAAAACACGGTCAGAAATTGCCTTTGCTTGGCCACCTGAGTCTTGTATCTATCAATGGTCTTGGTAAAGATAATCTCGATCACTTCTATTTATATCTCGGTCCTTCTCACAGTTCCAAGCTGTATTTTTTGCCGGACATCCAAACGTCACATTATCCTAGACGGATCGTACTCCATGTCTTCGAGATTGTATCGACGAATTCCCTTTTCCATTTACATTCGACTATTCCCACTCGTTCTGCAATCTCGCCATGCGAACTAATGACAAGAACCTGAGACCAATAACATCCCAAAACAACGCCAATCCACTTTTCCGTAATGAGTCTGCTATGGAAAGCGGTATCAGGTTGTCTACTTAAAGAGACATATCCACAAATGCTAGTGTTGTCGAAGGCAGTGGGTTGCCCTCGAATAAAACTTCCTTTGCGACCAATATCAGCGAAAGCGTAGTATCCAGGCTTAGCCCATTCGTCTAACCATGACCCCTTTGCTTGATAGCCTTGGGGATAGTGTTTGAAACACAGCTTGATTGTCCAAGCTTGAAAATTGATTATTGGGGAGAGGTGTTCTGGATCCTTTTTTAGCCGTAGCATCCGAACGAGTGCCGCCCAATCTAGTAGGCTTTTATTTCTCTTAGTACTTTTCTCTGCGTGAAACGTAGGATGGGTATGACAAGAACAACCATCATATGCAGGCGCAATATAAAGGCTCAAAGAAACCATAGAAATGGATATAGCTCCATCCCAGCCTATCCAAGACCAACTAGGGAACCCAGGACGTCGTCGAGAAGGGTTCTGATGGTGCCAAAGAAGAGCGTTAGCAAACCCACATTCAATGTTGCCTTTAGTTTTTAAAAAACGGGGGCTCCGTCCCCAATGATGAGGAGGAATGATTGGTATTCCCCAAAAGTGATAAATTGGTACTCGTGCTTCTTCGAAGCGCTTGAGGATGCCTAATATCCCACTTAAAGCATCCTCGTCATAGGTCAAAGAGCGTCTTGAGTAATTGCCAATGGCACTCCACATCGTCATCGGTGATATATCAGGCTCATTGAGACGAAAGAGCCCAGGATGAAACCCTGCACGAAATCTCTGTTTGTCCTTTGTATGCATTAATGAAAGCGGAGAAGCAACTGCTTCGCAGCAATGCATGCCTTGACACTCGAAATAGACCTGGTCCTCCGTAAAGATAAGAAGTCGTCTGGAAAGAAATGCTTCTTGATAAGTCCACCCACGAGACATCCATTTTGACCTTTCAATAAGAAACTTCGGATCTGGCTTCATCGAGCAGAGAGTACGATCTCCTATTACGGCACATGGCTGCTCCCGCCGCTGCCGTGGACCAGCGCCTGGGAGGCCAAAGTGTGAGTCGACACCAGCCGCGGCAACTATTGTAGCCTGGGCATTTGTATATATGGAACCCATATTCTTGATTTGTTCGTGCTTTTCCTTGCTGTTGTGTTGAGCAATGCAATAACGATCAACCCACAAGTATCGGTGCCGAAGCCTTATGGTTACTGCAATAGCATCTTCGATGACCTGAGGGATAGGCTGTGGCAGTGAAGGATCATCTCCGGATATGTGTTCTGGAACTATTGTGGGACCCCACACGTAGCTGAGAGCCAAGTATTGTGAGTCTTCTGTCCCGGAAACAATCCGCCGATTTTCACAGTCGATGAGTTTAAGGCAGGGCAGATGCATAGGATCTTGCAAATCACACAGTCTAGTGTGGTGTTTGCGACAGAAAGCTAGCCATTTTCTGGCTAGATTGAAATCTGCAACTTCGGTATTTAGGACTCGGCCGTGGAATTGCTGGCGTGACGTTTTGAGGGAGCAGATAAAACCAGTTTCCCGGAGCGAATTGAGATCTCCGCTACATAGGACACTCTTTGGACGTTCAATGACTGCCAGCAAGGTCGTATCATTTATACCGTTCACCTTTCCGTTGCCAGAGTAGTATTCGTAAGGAAGAAATTCTAGCCGTCGACTTGAGAACGCGTAGAGATCATAAGGTCCAGGCGAATCAGGTCGCACTGCTGCAAAGAGGCGGCATAAC
>Ga0307515_10017415_pt1 | contig 13087 bp, 12 predicted proteins | sample 17_EM_MG_FD_194513 | JGI IMG/M metagenome (GOLD analysis project Ga0307515, IMG submission 194513) | Populus trichocarpa ectomycorrhiza microbial communities from riparian zone in the Pacific Northwest, United States - 17_EM | ecosystem: Host-associated > Plants > Roots > Unclassified | place...
AGAAATTAGGGTAAGGGAAAGCAAAAGAGAAATTTATATAATTAGGGTAAGAAAAAGAAAGAAAGGAAATGAGCTGCATGAACCATTCACTACATTATTATATTAATATTTTAATATAAAAAATATTTTAAAAAAAATTAAGGGGGCAATTGCCCCCTTTTGTACCTATGTGGCTCCGCCACTGGGTGCAAAGCAATACTATTGCCATTTGGTGGACAGCAATATTGCCATTTGGAGCAAGTATTATGTTATGTTATAGGGACAAAAGTGCAAGCACTCTCCAACTAATTAAAGTTTTTATTTTATATATTCATTAAATTTGTCTCACAAAAAATCTTAGAAAGACCCCTTAATCTATCCAAAAATCAGCATAGCTACCAAATCCAAGATGAGATTTAGTTTTTTTTTTTTTTTTTGTTCTCTTGCAAATTTATAGTACACTAGCTATGGGTGTGATTTTCTTAGAATTAATTAAAATTTAATTAGTAAGCGTAGACAGAAATATATGTTGTTTAATAACCCCCAAATCTATCCCCCTTTTTTTTTTTAATGAGAATATGAAGAGACGATATATTCTCTTATACATCATATTGAAGATTTTATACTTGAGTTTATGTATTTCTATCAATATTCTCTCATGCGTTGTATTAAAATTTTATAAACTTGAAAAATATAATATCAAAAAAAGAATGTATAATCTTATCAAGAAAAAAAATAATTATCAAAAATATATATAAATAGTATAGGGCTAGAGCATAAAGGTTATTTGGACAATGACTCAAAGTCCCCATTTAATAAAAAAAAACTTCAAAATAAATAAGGTATATTTATCAATTATGCTTTATAAAATGAATATGAAATACCACGAGAATGAAATGAAGATTGTTTAAAGTCCCACTTGTTAGGCATACATAAAAAATAAAAAATAAATTTCTTAAATATCTTTAAAAATCTTATATATAGTTTTTTCTAAAATCTTTATTCACCTTAAATCTGAGAGAGTATCTAAATATTGGTTAAATAATATAAATTTATTCTTCAATCATAATAATAATAATAATGGTGGCTGTGATAATTTTTTTAATAGCATGTGATGTAGAATAAAGAGTAAAGAAAATTAAAGACACAATTAAATATATCTAACTACTACCCTTTTATTTTAATTTTTCGAGATATATTTTTTTATATTTTTTATTTTAAAAATATATAATTTTATTTTAAAATTATCTCATAAACATAATTATTTAATATCTTTATTTTTAACCGATATTTCTTTCATATCTATCATTTTTATCCTAAATTACCAACCAAATGCAATGAATACATGCATGATGTACTAAACTTGTTTTATTTGGTTGTGAACATCACGAGAAACATTTATATAGTTTGGACTCTTTCATAATGGCGTAATTATCTTTCATTTTTTCCCCCTTATGCGTATGTTATAAAAGAGAGGTTTTAACTCTAAAAATATGTTTGATTTTAGTTATTTTTTAAAGTATTTTTTATTTAAAAATTTATAAAATAATATTTTTTTTATTTTTAAAAAATTATTTTTGATATCAATGAATTAAAATATCTAAAAATACTAAAAATATATTAATTTAAAGTAAAGAAAAAAAAATTTAATTAAAATTTTTTAAAAAATATTTTTAAAACCTAAAAAATCTCCCGTGGAGAAATTGGAGGGTGTAAAAATGAGAGAGTATTTGATTGCCTTAAACTTGAGTTAATTAACAGGCAATAATGAGTTGGCTTCGTTTTTTGGAATGAGGAAGTCATTAATTTGCTTCTTATTGTGCGATCTCACTCCCATTTCTTCGTCCAAATCAATCTGGCATATACGGTACCATTCTTCTTCCGGCCCATGGTCGAAGAACACGATTGTTTACTCGATCATTTCTATATTCAAAAGACAGGCTCTGGAAAAAAGAGAGATGTCAACCTTGCCAAAACCTTCGATGCAAACATCGTCGCGTGATGATGCCGTGCAACTAAACCGTGCTTTCAAAGGTCACTACGTAATAATATTTCTTTTCCTTCGGTTGATTTCTTATTAATTTTTCGGTTTTTATTGCATGTTATAGCTAGCTATCTATATAGCTGCTTGATCTAGATTGCTCTCTCTCCCTAATCTCCAGCTGAAATGTTGGAAAAACATTTATGGCGTTGCATTTACTCTTTTATTTATTATCTTTATAATCAGGGTTAGGTTGTGATACTGCAGTAGTTGTCAATGTTCTTGGAAATAGAAACGCGTCTCAACGTGATAGCATTCAACAAGAATACGAGACCTTGTTCTCTGATGACCTCAAAAAACAATTGGCTCTCGAGCTTCATGGCCATCTCAAGGTACGTGCGTCTAGGACAGAAACTTTGGAGTTTCTATTATTGTATAATTATACCTCAGTCCTCATGCCTAGCCAATCCTGTTGGATTGAGGAGATCCTGATCCTGGTATATCTTTAATTTTCAGAAAGCAGTTTTACTATGGATGAAAAGTCCAGTAGAACGGGATGTTACAACATTGAGACAGGCTTTGACTGGACCTATTATTGATATCAAAACCGCCACTGAAATAATATGTACCCGCATTTCATCCCAGATTCGGCAGATTAAGCAAGTTTACACTCCTACTTTTGGCACGTTACTTGAGTATGATATTGGGTATCACACATCTGGTGATCATAGAAAGGTCCCCCCCTCTAATTCTACAGCATAAGATTGTTATAGTTTGTAACTTTCCTGGTACCTAATTATTTGCCTGGACAATATTATGCTTGCTGTTTGTTTTGTCCTGATAAAAGTCTCTACTGTGCCTAGCTACCGAGGTTCTATCTTTAAATTCATCAGTATATTTGTCATTGAAAGAAAGCAAAGTATGGGCCAATTGAAGTCCAGAGAAGGAATAAATGAGAAGTTATACATGTTTCTTTTGCATCGGCTGTTGTCTGAAATGACCAGAGGGCTTTAAGCTTCACTGTTAATGAGATCATGAGATTGGTATTAAAAGTAGACTATTTCTTACATGTAGTCTGTAAATACCCAGGTTCTATTTATTGCGTGCGTGTATCAGTATAAGCTGCCTTTGAATTTTTTATTTAGCTGCTGCTTCAGATGCACCTCTCTCCAGCAACTTAGTTTGGCAGTTCGGTTCCTTCATAGATATATCCCTTATTGGGAATATCAATTTCAAAATTTATTGTGGTTTGATTCTCTGTTTTTTTTTCCTCTTAATAGTTTCTGCTGGCATATATAGACACAACACGATACGATGGTCCAGAAATTGAGAGAGTGTTGGTAGAGGAAGATGCTATAGCTATCAGTAAAATTGAGGTGAAGAAATCTGGAATGGATGAGAGTACATTTATTCAGATTTTTACTGAAAGAAGCTCGGCACATTTGGCTGCCCTTGCTTCTGCTTACCATAAAATGTTCAGAAAAGAATTGAGAAAGGTGCATTTTCATCTGCATTGTGTTGTAATTTATCTACCTTTCCTTCCATGCCCTTCTTATACTGTACTTACACTGTGCCAACATGCTGCAGACAATTAAAAGAGAAACATCAGGGAATTTCAAGTATGCCCTTCTAACAATTTTGGAATATGCTGTTGATCCAACAAAGCACTATGCAACGGTATCTTCCAGCAAATTTACAATTAAACTTCCTTGCTAAAGAAAAGAGATACATTAAACTGATTAACCTATCTCGTTTATAATCTTTTAACTCAATTTGAAATTAAGTGTAGCAGTTAGCAACTGAATTTGTCAGCTAGTAGTCTAATTTGCATAGCTTTACAGATGTTGCGCAAGGCAATGAAAGGTTTGGGTACAGATGATAGTACTCTTATCAGGATATTAGCTACGAGAGCTGAGATTGATTTGCAGAAGATCAAGGAAGATTACTTGAAGAGGTACAAAAGACCATTAGTTGAAGTTGTCCATTCAGATACGTCAGGTTACTACAGGGCCTTCCTTCTTTCCCTCTTAGGCTCTAAGTTCTAGCTCTAGATATCTTCTGTGGAATTGTGTTATCTACTATGTGGATTCCTGACTAGTAATTTGACAAACCACAAAGGCCAGCAATTGCCTAGTATGATATAGAACATGGCATACAGTTTCCTTGACGTCGAACAAGCGATTCTGCAGTTAAACGTAGCAAAAGAAAGCAGTGTGAAGTTGGAAAGAACTGGATGGAGTTTTTGTCTATCCTTGTGCCTCGCTTGTCAATTATAAAATTTCTGCATCAACCACACAAAAGCTTTTCTAGTTGTCTTTATTTTTTTTTGGGGGGGGTGGGGTTGCTTGCTTGCTTGTTTTTATCAAAAGGATGGGGTCTGATGTTGATTTAGCTGTACTGTATTAATATTATTTGAGAATAATACTTGCAGTGTGAATTTGATAAATGATCCATGGATTCAGAAAGCTTCCAAGAATTGGAATTTTTCCAATAAGGCTGAAACTTTGGATGATAATTTTTGTTATATCTTCCAAGTTCCAATCATTCAGAATTCGTTGGCAGGTTATTTTGCACAAGATAGCCAAGTTAAGATCAATTATGAGCTCTGATTAGCAAGCCATGCAAAAAATACCTAGGCGTAAGATTTCCATTGAGTGGTCATATTAATACAGCCCTTTAAGAATCTTACTTTCATTAACGTAATGCCAAGCAAGTTATCTTGGTTGATCAAAAAATTAGAAGAAAGGCGTATGGTTGCAAAGGCATTTTAATACTTGGTTGATTCTCACAAAGTTTAGTTGCAGGCTTTGCCCTCGCAAATAAATATCAGAGATAATTGATTTGAAAATTATAACAGCTGTTTAGGCTGTCAAATCTCCAAAATATACAAGTAACCCTATTAGTATTAAGCTTGATTCAATGCTGATAGGTAAGTACTAGGAGCTGACTACAATTTTGTTAGCATTATAAGGATAAATCTCAAATGAAATATACGTAGATATTTCTTTCACTTTCATTGTGTGTGTATCTGCCATGATTAAGTTTTTCATCTTGAACGAAACCAGAAATAACTTCTTTTTTTTATTTCAAAATACTATAGATCCTTTTTTCAATTATGGTAAGTTGGATTCCTTAATTTAGCCCAGACAGAAAAAAAGAAAATGAGAATCTGGTCTGGATGTTTTCCCTTCTTTTCTCCTTCTCTTTTTAATTAGTGAGCTAAACGGAATTTCTAAACCACCATGAATTTAATGGCAGACATATAATGATGTAAATATCTCCACATGCTCCACGGATATCCTATCCGCATTTGTATCCTTGAAACATGGTCTTCCAGCTATTAATTCTCCAGGTCAGAAACAGAGGATATCCTCAATCTATTTAACTGTCAAGTGTTGTACTTGTTGAATATATTGCAGATTTTTGTCTTTCCAAATCTTTTATGCAACCTTGTCTCCTTTGATTCAGATTCTACTTCGTCATGACTAGCCATGGCTTTTATTCAAAATCACAGGCTTCATGCATTGGTGTGGCACTATTATTTTGCACGTCTTTAGTTATTCCTAGTTTTGCAGAGCTTGAAAGGCTTGAACACCCCGCTAAAGGTGATGGATCACTTAGCTTTTTGGTGGTTGGAGACTGGGGGAGAAGAGGCTTCTACAACCAGTCTCATGTTGCTTTTCAGGTCTGAAACCTCTCTGTTTCTCTGTTCTGGCCTGGTTTTTATGGCCTATACCTGCCTGGCTTTGTTGTTATACATGTAAGAGTAGCCCAAATTGCCAACGGAAGCATTGTAGTGTCCAGAAAGCATGAACATCCAAATTGCAGGAAACACTATATAGGGAGTAGTTGTTTGCAGTTGGATGATGCTAAACTGAAACTAAAAGATCTATGCCAAAAGCATCACCAATTGGCAGTCGCCAAGTTTAACTTTATTATTTATCAGAAGGAGAAAAGGAAAGGACTTGTTGATATATTATCTACTATATTGTTAATCTATATTAATTCCTGATGAGACTAATTTCTTTAAGTATACATGACAGATGGGAAAGATTGGGGAGAAACTAGACATAGATTTTGTCGTCTCAACGGGAGATAATTTCTATGATAATGGATTAACGGGTCTAAATGATCAAGCATTCGAAGAGTCATTCACCAAGATCTACACAGCTACGAGCCTGCAAAAACAATGGTATAGTGGTAAGTCTTCAGTCCATGACAAAATTAATTTTCTCCCCATCAAATGAATAAACCATGCATTTATTTACAGGCTTTGAATAATTATAGGATTAGAGAATCTCAGATTATACTTCCTCCATTTTGTTTTTTCAGTATTGGGAAATCATGACTACAGAGGTGATGTAGAGGCACAAGTACACCCTGCGCTTAGGAAGGTTGATAGTAGATGGCTTTGCCTTAGATCTTTCATCCTTAATGCAGGTACATTGGCATTGACATCCACAACTATTTATTTCAGTATCGAAACTTGTTTTCTGATCTCGTTATTTTGGCTCATAATTCACTAGAAATAGCGGGGTTCTTCTTCGTCGACACCACTCCATTTGTCAACGACTATTTCACTGACATAGATCATACTTATGATTGGCGAGGTGTGACTCCTCGAAAAGCATACCTTGATAGCCTTATTAAGGTAAACATATGAAGTAACTTCTCTATCCCATTACTAGTATTGAACAAGTATATATTTTGAGGACACTTCCTTTTAGATTAATCTTTACGAAAATATAGTATACGATCACTAGGATTTGGAATCTGCATTGAGCGAATCAACTGCGAGGTGGAAAATTGTTGTCGGTCACCATGCAATCAAAAGTGCTGGGTATCATGGAGACACAAAGGAACTCAATGATCTACTTCTACCAATGCTCAAGGTAAAACGATTAGCAGTATTATTGTTAATCGTAAACATCCTTCTGAAAGAGCTACAGAATTTCTGGTCCTATAACAAGCTTGAATATATAGTTTTTTTTTTCTCGCGGTAGATGAGAATATAATATTGTTGATATGTACTAGTACTATAATATGCTTGATCATGGTGTGAAAATGTAGGCATACAATGTCGATATGTACGTGAATGGGCATGACCACTGCCTCGAACACATCAGCAGCCTTGATAGGTAAGATAGGCAAAAACCTTCTACCATATTGAAAATATTTTCTAATGGGAAATTCCTTCCATCTTTTTCCGTAAAAGCAGTCCAATCCAATATCTAACAAGTGGAGCTGGTTCAAAGGCATGGAGGGGAGACCTCAATCAACACTATAAGGAGGATGATTTGAGATTCTTCTACGACGGTCAGGGTTTCATGTCAGTGCAATTGACCAAGAACGATGCTGAGATTACGTTCTATAACGCTTTTGGCAAGATTTTACACGAATGGAAGGCATTGAAGGAGCTTCACTCAGCAGTATAAACCAGTTAGCATATTGTGTAAAGTATTTTAGCAACTGGAGACAATCTGTAAATATATATGTGCATGTGCCTTCGGCACTATCTGTTTCTAATCCTAGTTAGCTGTGATCTATCCATGTGGTTGGATAAGGATGTTTTCAAATTATTTACGAAAAAAAGTGTTTGACGTTCATGAATCATGAATTAATAGCTTGTTTCAAGCAATAAGATTGGCTACTGAATCTTTGAGAGCATAAATATACTATTCTTACTCAAGATTTTGCAAATTGAGTCCACTGTTAAGATATAAAAGCAATCTCCAACCTTGGGAAAATATCTAGAGTAGAGGAATCGGATAAAAAAGAGAGTAGAGGGGTCATATTAAAACAATATCAAGACTACAGAGACGAAATAACGCTATTTAACCCTTTAAGACCAGAAGAAGTCTCCCACGGGCCAAACCCAAACCAACCCAAGTGCGCCTCCCCCGTCTCTCTCTCCCTGCGATCGATATCTATGAGAAAATCAAAATCTCGAGTGACAATAGTATTGAAATAAAATCAGAAAACTTGAAAGAGAATCTATTCAATTATTGAACATGGACATGAACACGACGATAAGCGTTGAGCCTTTCAAGCGGTACAGAAATTTTTTTCGCTGTAGTTAATTGATCAATTCAATTGAACCCAAGCGGTTTCCGAATTCTAATTATTCTTCTTCGAAATGAAATAGGCTTGTAAAGCTTGCGGCTCGAGCATTTTATGATGATGTATCAACAAAAGGAGAAAATCAGTCCAAAAACAACGCTCGCGGCGACAACAAAGGCATTGCCGTCGTCGTTCTTGATGCTCTCACCAGGTTTGAAAAATCAAAATCTGATTTATTCTTCTTCTTCTGTTCGCTTTCTTGATTGATGAAAGTTCTCTTTGATTATTGTGCAGGCGACTCTGGGTTAACGAAGAAGGTTTGGCTAAAGACTTGAAAATACACATTAAGCAACTTCGTCGGATTCTCCGCCTTTTTGAGGAAGATAAACTCCTCACCCGTGCTCATAGGAAAGAGGTTTTTCTTTTTTTTTCTTTTTCTTTTATTATTTATTTATTTTGCCTAATATTGTAATACTGCAGTACATTATTATTTACCAATAATTAAATTTGTTAGACAGCAAAGGTTACGAAGAAACCGAATGCTGGCGGTGCTGATAGTCAAAGAAAGTTTGGTAGTAGAGAGGATGATAAAAACAAGCTCCATACTCACTCTTATTGTTGTCTAGATTATGCGCAGGTTTTCTCTCTCTGCAATAAGCAAACCTTTCGTTTCGTTTTTGTATTGATAACTTATACTGAATGTTCGGGTTCCAGATATATGATGTTGTTAGGTATAGATTGCACCGCATGAGGAAAATGATCAAGGATGAATTGGAGAACAATAACGCTGTTCAACAGTATATATGCCCCATCTGTGAAAGAAGGTAACGGATATAATTCGATAATTGTTGTATGTTTCGCAATTAGGAAAATGGTGGGATTACACCTTACTTGTATTCATGTGTTGGTATATACATGCAGCATTGTGTTTGATTTAAATTCAAACAACAAATAAAATCTATCCTATCTCAACTAAATACAAAACTTGAGTGAAAGATAGGTTAGCTGGAATTTAAAAAAAACAACCGGCATGGAATCTGAAAAATAATAACTAAAATATAAGGATAATTATCCTCTATTAGAAGGTATCTATCGTTAGTGTTTTTTATTTTCTTTCTTTTTTTCCTTAATTTTCCCTGGAGTTTTAGTATTTTGTGATGTCTTAACAGATACAATGCTTTGGATGCACTGCGCTTGATTTCTCTAGTTGATGAAGACTTCCACTGTGAGAATTGTGATGGGGTACTTGTGGCTGAAAGTGACAAGTTGGCTGCCCAAGAAGGAGGAGATGGAGATGACAATGCAAGGAAGCGGAGGCGTGAAAAATTGAAAGACATGCTTCAAAATATGGAGGTTGGTATTCACTATAGCAATCCTGGTTGTTTAACACGCTAGTAATTCTTTCCCATTGAATCATTATTTACTAAACTTTATTTAGAGTAGAAAAAGAATGCTTATTATTCACTAAACTTGATTTAGAGTAGAAAAAGTTGTGTGGTTGAAGGTTTTTTAATTGTGCAAATGTGATTCTATTTGAACCTGTTCAGTCTTTGCTGTGGCTGTGTTATTTTTTTTATTATGTCATATTCTTGGTTTTGTATTAACAATGTGAACTCCATGTAATCAAGTTGAGTAAGTAGCTAGTTTCTGTCTCTGCATTTGGTTTTGTTTTCATTCATGGGGTTTCTCCAACATTTAGATGACTGAATCATTTTGTATTGTTAATTAAAATCTCACCATGTTGTCACCATGAGGATTCAACTTGTTATGTTCTTGCTAGACGTTGTGGAGTGCTATGTAATTGTAAAGGTTTATGGCATGTATGTTTGAAAGCCTTTTTTTTTTCAGACTTGTATCTATTTCATTTGCAGTTTGGTTTCCTTCCCTTGAGGTTTTTTTTTCTTCTATATTTCGTGTAATTTACATTCGGTAAACCAGAACTAGTGTCTACTTTTCAGTGCTATTTTATGGTGCCTAATTTTGATTTTGAGTCAATAAATTGCAAAAATTGGCCAGCCAGATTTTGGCTGGCCAAAGTAAGTCTTGAAGTCTGACTAAATAGGAGATGCATCTTGATGGAATCTTGGTGTGCATATTGCCTACTTATGAGAGAAGGGGCATGAAAGAAAATTGAAACACAATGAAGGACTGGTACGGCATTCTTCCCTAGGTTTGTGCGGGGATGTAGTGGTGTATTCATTTTGGGAGAAACTCTTTTTTCCCCCTTCAAGTTGACAGCTTCTTCATTCTCACAAGCATGTGAGAATAGGTTTTAATTCTTGAACCTTGGACATTTTTCATATTCATATTTTGTAGAGGAGGCATAAATTTAAGAACATTTGGCTGGATGTATCCACTTTTCAATACCATGTACCTGTGTCCGCTTGCATCTATTACTCATTATTTGCAATACATCAGCCTATTTTTGTCATTTTGAGTGGCCAAAATGTATTGTCTAGGTACAACTTAAGCCATTGATGGATCAACTTAGCAGAGTGAAAGATCTACCTATTCCTGAAATTGGAAGTCTTCAAGCATGGCAACTTCATGAAAATGCTGCTGGGCGTGCGACAAATGGTGATCCTAATTCCGATGATCATTTCAAATATTCTCAAGGACCAGGGTATGGTGGAACACCAATGCCATTTCTTGGCGAGACAAAGGTATCGTTTTTCTTTGTGCCTGCTGCAATCTCTCCTTTTTTAAGTTTGTGCGGATAAAAATTTGCTGTCACTTTTATGAAGTTGGAATTGGTTATAAGCATTTTATATATGACCTCTTGAAGTCATAAATTCAGTCACGTTACTTTCATAAATTGCATGTATCAAGGGACACTGTTTGCTTCTTGTTTGATGCATGCCGGTCAACTACAAGCATGCATGAATCATCATTAATGCTATTCGGGAGCTTATACATGTAAAAGAGGGATGCTTGGTAAAAATGCCTAAATACCCGTTCCTATATTTATTTTGTGTGTGTATAACAGCATTCTACAAAACGGAGGATGAGTCATCCTCTAAGTAGGCAGAAAGAATTTGGAAATCAAATTCGGTATCCTCAAAAAAACAATTGAATATTAAATGTGGCATTTCTTAATTCTCCTCGGATGCAGATTGTGCGCAAGCAAAAATGATATTGGATAATGTTTTCTGTTGCCACTTTCAGAACTTTATCAGGAGAGTTTGAAATTGATGAATCCTCTTAAGCATCTTTGAGGTCTTTTTGTTTGAGTCTTAGCATTATTTGTATTTCAGAGTAGTTGGTCTTTGTCAGTGATTAGAATTTCTGTCCCATTGATTTCTTGAACTCATACATGGCTGGCACTATCCCGGTACCCTTTATTTGCCTTCTATATTGATTTTGTGTTTTAATTTGTTTGCTTGGGTTGGAGGATGCCTTATTCTCCAATAATATTTTGTACATTACTTGTTCATAATAAATTCCTTCTCATAAAAAGAAATAGATTTCTTTTATTTATTATTATTATTTTAGAAAAGTGGTCCAGGTAGTGATGTACTATGCTATTACGAATCGTTTCCCTCTTTGTAATGGTTTGGTCTTCTGGACTCCTGTAATAAAGGTTTTGTGGAAAAGCTAGAAAATTGTAGGATCTGTAAGTAATGAACTTATTTTGTTGTCTGGTTCTTTTCAATTTTTTTTTTTTTTTTGGTAAGGGTTCTTTTCAATGTTTCTTTCTTCTGTTTCTTGCTTAGACATTTGGTTCGATGAACATTTTCATTTCATTATAGTTTCTTCTAGCATTGGTCATTTGCAAGGCTTGGATCATTCATGAGCTATCTATGGCTAATCTTGACAGGTCGAAGTCGCCTTTGCTGGTGATGAAAGCAAAGAGAATATCAAATCTGAAACTGCAAGTACAAGTCTAAAAGTATTACCACCATGGATGATCAAGCAGGGAATGAACCTTACAAAGGAGCAACGTGGAGAGGTCAAGCAGGAGAGTAAGATGGATAGCAGTTCAACAGCTGTAGAATTCTCAGATGAAAAGAAGTCTGCTAAAGTGAATGGTGATAGTATAAAGGTCTCTGGAATGATATGATGTTCTTGTGTGTTTTGATTTGGCATACATGTTTTTTACTCTCTTTTTTTTTCATGTACCAGCTAAAGCTTATTTTGCTTATAATTTTACTCCATTTATATGACAGGAGGAGTATGTTAAAGCTTATTATGCTGCTCTGCTTGAACAACAAAGACAGGCAGAAGAATCTGCTAAGCAACAACAAGAGTTGTCTCAGACATCCATGTCCAATGGCCTTTCTGAATCATCTTCTAATCGTCAAGTGGGCATGAAATCCAAACGTGAGGAGGGTGAGGGAGATGATGATGTTGAATGGGAAGAGGCTCCAATTGAAGGTAAGTCTAATAATTGGAATTTGATTGCCCTCCTATCCTATTAGGGACTAGGATAGTCAGTGCATCTCTATGCACATCTAGCAAGAGTCTTCCAGCCCCCTGCATTCATTGTCCCCCACATGAGTAATACCATGATTCATTTTGTTTTTCCTGATAGAATAAGAATTCTATTAAGCGAGTAAAAAGAATGGAGTGTGAATGAAGGATACGTTATCCTCAAGGAATAGAGAAAAATCTCTGTAAAGAGAAGTTATTAGGTACTTTGGGAGAAGTATCCTTCCAACTCACATAACAGTGGGACCGTCCATGATAACCACCAACGTGCCTCATTTTTATGTGAGTGAGGGAGCACTACTCCAGGTGTACCCAATAATCTCACTCAACTAATATCTAAGAGTTTTCCGATCTCCTTGCATGTCCACTAAGGATATTCCTCAGGAGAAAGAAAAAAAAAATCATGGTGAAACACCATTAAAGCATGTGTTTGGGATTTTGAGTTTTGAAAAAGAAACTGAATATTTGCTTGAGGATTCCAAACATTATTTTTTGTTCTAAACTGAATTTTGCCAATTCTACCAATCAAATAAAAAACACACAAATGAGAATCCTAGAAAATAATTTCATCTCAAAGTAGCTGAGAGATGAAAGAGTTTTGAGTTATGGTTCATCCATATACTCCAAATCACAAAAAAC
>Ga0307515_10017418_pt1 | contig 13083 bp, 19 predicted proteins | sample 17_EM_MG_FD_194513 | JGI IMG/M metagenome (GOLD analysis project Ga0307515, IMG submission 194513) | Populus trichocarpa ectomycorrhiza microbial communities from riparian zone in the Pacific Northwest, United States - 17_EM | ecosystem: Host-associated > Plants > Roots > Unclassified | place...
TCTCCGACGATGATCTCCGGACCGTGGCCTTCAGCGCACACGGTTACGTCGGGGCTGATCTGAGCGCCGTCGTTCGGGAGGCCGGAACGATTGCCATCAAGCGCTGGATGGCTGCTCAGGCAGCTGATCCTGCTGCTTCTCTTGGCTCAAAGCCTGAGCTAACGACCGTGGATCTCCTATCTTCCCTGCCAAGCGTGAGGCCTTCAGCGCTGCGCTCCGTATTCCTCGATTCTGCCCCTGTGAGATATTCCGATATCGGTGGCCAACATCACGTTGTACAAAAACTGAGGGAGGTAGTTGAGTGGCCGCTGAGACACCCGGAGGCTTTTTCGCGGTTGGGAGTGAGAGCACCCAAGGGAGTTTTGTTATATGGTCCACCCGGGTGCAGTAAGACGCTTCTCGTCAGAGCCTGTGCCACCGAATCTACGATCAACTTTGTTGCGGTCAAGGGACCCGAGGCACGAAACCTTTTATGTCAGGTTGCCTCTTCAACTAAGTTGTGGTATTTCAGCTCTTGAACAAGTTCGTCGGAGAGTCCGAGCGGGCTGTTCGGGAAACCTTCCGTAAAGCCAGAGCCGCGGCTCCTTGCATCATCTTCTTCGTGCGTTGCCTCATTTGAAAACCCGTGATTAGTCTCTGACTGCCGTCCAGGACGAAATCGATGCTTTGGCAGTGTCCAGGTCTTCAGTGTCGTCACCTGACAGTGGTTCAAACGAAGGCGTGCTTACGACTCTTTTGAACGAAATGGATGGCGTGGAAGAATCTTTCGGCGTTACGGTCGTGGCGGCAACCAATAGACCGGAAGTGATCGTGAGTCACTAGTTCGCTTTGGTTTTCCTAAATTGAAGGCTCGATCTTTATCCAGGATTCTGCTCTTATGAGACCAGGACGACTGGATCGGTTGGTTTACGTTGGTCCACCTGATCTCCAGGGCAGAGAAGAAATCCTACGTATTCGTCTATCCAAGATGAGCGTAGACCCCGCGGTTGACATTTCTGAAATTGCACTTTTGGTACGTTTTCATGCCGTAAAGGCCTGACCATTTACTCATCCTTTCGCAGACTGAAGGGTATTCCGGCGCGGAAGTGGTATCGATGTGCCAAGAAGCCGCTATGCTCACGATGAAAGAAAACATCGACGCGCCGTTTGTAAGTTGCTCATAAACGACGCCTACTAAGTTTGTAACCGAGCACATTGAAAGGTACCACAATACGCATTTGTCGCAGCAACAAAGGGGATGAAGAAGCAGATAACCCCAGACGTAGTCCAAAAGTTCCACAGGTGGCGGGACGCGACTGGCCTGCAAGGCTAAAACATCAACGTCTAAGGATGGTCTCATTTCCCAAGGCGCATTTTTACGCTCCTAACGGTCGCTCGTTCCTGTGGTGGTGACCCTAGGCCTGACGTCGTCGGCTCTGGGGCAGGGCATGGGCTATCTAGAGTGTACTCCGACACCATCCCGTGTTTCGTGTAGTTTAGCCGATGATGTAAATGTATGCGCATTATGTGGCTTATCTGTATACATATATAGGCGAAGAATGGGCATGGAGCTTGCTTATGATTGCCCGACGCCACCGCCCTTATTGGCCAGAGCCTCGAGGGGTGAACCGAAAGTGGCAGCTCGCCCGCTGACTATCAGATCTGGGATCGTCGCGGGTGTTGCGTGGGGCCCGAGGCCGCAGGTCATGGAGTGGGAACATTGAATGGCACCAAGATCGGGCTCGGGCCACAACGAGCGTTGGCCGGGGAGGTGAAATAAAACGTTGAGCGGCGAGCTAGTCGTGTAACAGTATAAGTATATCACAGCCCGCCCACCGCCCGCTGGTCTCTCATCATCCTTCAAATTTCACTAGTCGCTCGAAAAAATGCCAGAGGCTTTCCGTGACCAAGTCGCAGAGTACGTCGTCAGCCTTCAAGACAGGATCGTAACCGGTCTCGAGCAACTCGATTCCACCGCTCCAAAGTTCGGACGCGATAGCTGGACACGGGAGGAGGGCGGCAGGGGCATCTCATGCGCATTCGCCATACCAAACCCTACGAGGTTGGAGGAGACGAACACTATCCTCGAAAAGGCCGGAGTCAACGTTTCTATCGTCCATGGATCTCTTCCCCCCGCCGCCGTCAAACAGATGAGGGTCGACCATGCTTCCCTTCCCTCAGATCCTGACACGCAGGGAGCCCTCCCCTTCTTCGCCGCCGGTATCAGCTTGATCATTCACCCCCGCAACCCCCACGCACCGACCGTCCACGCGAACTACCGCTATTTCGAAGTTTCCGATCCAAAAGACCCATCGAAAATCGTCGCGTGGTGGTTTGGAGGAGGGTGCGACTTGACCCCATCTTATCTCTACGCGGAAGACGCGATCCATTTTCACGAGACCCTCAAAAACGCCTGCGACAAACACGCTCCCGGCGTTCTCTATCGTCCCTTCAAGAAATGGTGCGACGAATACTTTTACATTCCTCACCGGAAAGAGGCGAGGGGCATCGGAGGAATCTTCTTCGACGATCTCAATTCTGCCGATCACCATCTCCTCCCCACCGATAAGGACCCTTCTTCCTCCCCCCGACCGCGTTCCCAAGAAGAGATCTTTGGTTTCGTCAAGTCGTGTGGAGATTCGTTCTTACCTTCTTACTTGCCGATTCTCGAGAAGAGGGCCAAGACACCGTTTAACGAACAGCAGAGGAGGTGGCAGTTGCTTAGGCGAGGGCGCTACGTCGAGTTCAACCTCGTCTACGACAGGGGTACCAAGTTTGGTCTCAACACCCCCGGAGCCCGTGTCGAAAGCATTCTCATGAGTTTGCCCGAGACCGCACGATGGGAGTACCGATCGGAGGTGGGGGCAGATCCAGAAAGCGAGGAAGGGAAAGTGCTCGAGGTGGTTCGGAATCCGAAAGATTGGGCATAATGCATAAAGCCTTGCGAAAGCAGAGCGTATGTCAGGCCGCTATTACCCTGATCCTCAACTCCAGTCGGGTTGCCGAGTTGCTAGCTCCGAAGAAGTCGTAGAGATTATCAAGCTTGGATTTAAGAAGATGTGCTACAGATTCTGTTATTGTCCTACACTTAGTTACCAAAGAGAACAGCGGATACAACAGCAGATTGGGGCCTGGAGCGAAATAACAGAGAGGGACTTGCGGAAAAACACGTCCTTGCTCGTTTGATGTAAATCGGATTCAGATGTCAGCGGAAAGGGAAGAGAGGAACGGCCGTAACGTGTGTCGCGATCTATTCAGTCATCAGGGGTTTGTGCGCGAATACCTTTACTCTCCGGCGAACAGTCGGACAATCATATACGTCGAGGCCCCGATGAAGCGGACGACTGAAACAACGTCAATTCCAATCGGCGTGTGGCGCTACGGTGGTGGATCACTTACAAGCAAGACCAGCAACTGAGAACAACAAGAACGCAGTGTACCCGCTCGTGGTAGAATTGGCACCCTTATCGGCGGCACTGCCGGTTGTTGTTCTATTCGAAGTACCTCAGCATTCACAGATGCGGTCAAGTGATGGTTCCACACGTACGTGATGACCGCAGCCAACAGAGCCTGTGTGAAACATTCAGTTAACATGCTGACACGCCGCAAGGGCGCAACTTACGTTAGATAGAGTCCAGGCAAGCAAGACCTGAGTGCGTGTGTCAGATGGATCAAATTTCTAGGTGGGTATATGCGGATCGACGTACGCTAAGTCCGATAAGTCAGAGGAGTGTGTCAGCGCGGAACGAAGAGTGCTCACTTTGTTCTGAATGTCCTGTAGTAGTCTTCCTGTTCGGTTGCGGGGTCCGGTTTTGATACAACCGGTGGTGGTTTTGTAGTCAAGACGTGGAGCGCGTCATCGTAGACGGCGTTAATGTCCGTTTCGGCGGTGGGTACGGCAACTTCGACCTCATTGTTGTTCTTGCCTGTCTTGACGACACCAAGGTCCGTGCTGACTTTGTTGTCACCTTTTGTGCCCCAGGAAACGTCATGCACGTTGGCAAACTGTCGAGAAAGGTGAGTGAGCGTGACCCACCATTCGCATGCAATCATCAGCCCTGCTTACCGCATACACGTTCAAAACGTTGACATAAGCGGGTGCAATCAGAAGGTATTGGAGGAAGGAGGTGATCATATGCCAAGGTTCGAGCTACCGTTCAGTCAGCTTCCGTTTTTGAGGGATGCGGGCGAAATTTCGTACAAAGATTAATGAGGAAATAAGGTACAAGCCCGTCGTTGCAGCGATTGACAGCACGATATTTCTGAAGAGCGAGTCCGTGAAGACATCCGAGAAAGTAAGGCCACCCTTCTCCTTTGAGAGACCATCGATACCCTTGTACGCGATGAATATGGCGGCGAACTGAAGGGCGTGATATCAGGAATATAGACCCGCCGCGTTCCAATGGGTTCCCTCACCGTCATATAAATCGTTGTGATTGCAAAGCCCACAAAGGCAAGCGTGAATGCCCACTTGGAACCTTGAGGGCGATTTCCGAGAGCCAGGATGAAGCACATCATGACCAGACCGACGTAGAAGTATTCCAAGATCACGTTTGCAATATGAATCCCCTTGAAGCCAAAGGAGGTATCCTCCATGGCGTTCGTCAAGACAATGAAGGCGATGTAGAAGTTTCCCTGGGAATAAAATTCGTCGGTCACGGTCGCAGGGAGTTGAGGGGAGTATGGCTTACGAGCGCGAACCAAGAGAAAATGAGATTGAAAACCTGGTAGATCAGCTCGACGTGGATCCAAAACTTGCGCATGAAACTGTGTGACGAGCGGTAGAGATAGTGGAAATGGAAAGTACTGTGGATAGCGGCGAAAAATGAACCGTTCAGCCATCGCCTTCGCTGGGAAACCAACTCAGGAATCTAGGGAGGCTCAATATAGTGGTGGGCCCAAGATTCGAGATCGCAAACCTGATCAGGAGTGTCTGTCACACCATATGCGGACTTGACGTAGTGTAACGTCCAAGCAGCTCCCCGTTTCGATACGAGCTCCCAGCACAGAATCTAGCGGGCTCGTGAGAAATTAGGGCAGATGATTGTAGAAGATGACGACATACACGATCCTCAGCAAGGTACATGTTTGCCGTGAAAATGTCTGCCCCAGCGCCGTGCTGCAGGAAATCAGTAAGGCAATGGACAGAAGCTTTTGTTCTTACCATAGTTTCACCGAGGAAATACTTCTGTAAAGGACCCTGGCCAGCGACGTCGTTTTGAAGCGCGATGTATCTGTAGGCACTGAAGGCACCAGGAAGCACGGTGATGTAACCGAACACGGATTCCCTGGACAAAAGTCAGGCAAACTCGGACGGAATGGAAAGGTATTCCTCCCTTACAGTGGTTTGTCTAAGATGTTGGAGATCTTGTACTCAAAGTTCTGAGCGGCAACTGCCGGCGGGGGTGAGATGAGGGCCAGGAAAGGGGTGATAGAGACATACCAAGAGGGTTGAGTAAGTGCTGCCCGTATTTTCCCTTCAAAGCGACGATTTCACCACAGGCACCACCGACGTTGGAGTTGATATCGAATGCCTTCCACAAGTGATAAATCGAGGTGGGCCCGGGCATAGTCCCGACATCAATAAGAACGCAAACGTTGGGTTGGAGGATCGGTCCAAAGGCGTTGAAGAACCAACGATGAGAGTTGATCTTTTTTTGGTTTTTCTCTTTCAGACAGAACAGGACCTGGACTGGGACGTGACCGCGTTCGGACCCCTCAATGGTGAGAGAGGAAGGATTGATGGATACTGAGGGAAGGCTTGTTCAGTTTTACGGAACTGGGTCGAGATGAAGGAAATACGTGCCCTGGGTGGTGTACTCATAGATATGAGCAGTAACGGGCTTTCCGTTGACGGCGTTCTTGGCGATGCCCTCTTGATAGACACCCATAGCAGCAATTGCACTCAACGTACGAGAGTTGACTTTGGCACGTCCATCGGAGACGATGCAGACGACGACCTTTCTCCAACCATCTTTACCCCAAGTCTTACTCCGATCTCGTTTGCATAGATGGGCGACATTCTTCATGACACCATGCATAGATCGAGCGAAGAGCTCCTCGTCCTCGTTGTACATGGTCAGGACAATGAAGAGTTCCGTCCTCCTGGGAGGGTCGTATAGGACTTGACGCAAGGTGAATCCGGAGTCCTTGAAATCATTAGGATCACAAGTGACAGCGGAATATCGCATGTAGGTGAACTCTCTTTCGGTCTTGAGCGCACACCGATCGAGCAGCTTTGTTGGGACTGGGGAATCGAGGACAAAGTTTCCGTGGAACAGCCTGAGACGAAGATCAAACTTTGTTTTTAGGGGTAGTAGAAGAAGACTTACTCCACTTTCTTGATCGTTTTGTATCGTCTCGGAACTCTCTGGGGGATGCGACCATATCGAATATTGGAGTCTTGGTCTGGTTCTGCGAAACCTCCGGGGAACGATTGAGGAACGGAGAACGTTGACGTATGGGAGTTCCTTCTCAATAGAGGCATATCACCAGGGTCCTCGCCGTCATCTGGGGAATCATATTGATTATTGTTGTAGCTGGACGATGGAGTGAAGGCGGGGACTTGAGGTGCCAGAGCGTATTGATCTGGAGTATGGGTGGGGAGAGGCGGTGGAGGTGGGGAGTTAATTGCTATCAAGTTTGGTCAGGGCGCTGGTCATATGGTTCAATAGCGGGCAGCTAACTCACGTTGATTCCAGTAAGACGATACGGGACGCGCCGCCTGTTCTCCAAAAGGGTCATGAGTGGGAGAATACGCGCTCTGGCGTGGCGGGGGTGAATGGGAGGTGTAGGGGTCTGGGTTGTGGGAGACCTGGGGCAAGTACGGTTGAGGTTCGTAACCTGCATAGTGGGATTGGGGCGGAGGAGGAGGCGGGTTAAGGGGTTCGTAAGGATTTGACGTTGTGTATGGTGAGACGTAGGGGTTATGCCTTGGATCATTTGGCTGTGATGATTTCTGATGAACAAGGGTTCACAACGGAAGATCTTTACTCACATCTGGGGGGTAGTGAGACATCACGCTAATCTCGAACTGGGGAGAGCAGGAGAAGGATTAAGGAAGACGAGCGGCCAGGGGGTGATACTGAGGTGAATGTGGGCGGTGCTAGTAAATATTGGGCCAGTTTCCCACTGCGCCAAATCAGAATTGACTGCTGCGTAGCAACACAGGTTTGGAGACGCCTCCCGTTTCAAACAGATGGGTGGTCTCCTTCTGTCGGGGATGGAGTGCGACCGAGTTCTGAGCAGGCTGCGGCGCCTTGACGCGGAGTTGGAGGGTTATCTCGGGCGAAGAGTCTCAGATCTTGTGCCAGTCCCTCGGTCACGTGCCAGGCGATTTTGACTTGTGCGATTCAGGCCCCTCCCGCCTGTCGTACCCCTCTCGGCCTGCACCCTGGCTGAGGGTATATGCACCATGTTTGTATACGTACACGGTGTTTTGTACCTCCGCTTGCACCCTAGCGAATACGCATCGCATTTGATTTTCTCACACCCGTTCGGCAACTTGCGTAAACTCACATTTCACTCGACACTCGACACTACTCATGTCCGACCGTCGGGTACTTACCAAGCGCGACCAGTGGAGAGTGAATAAGAAGGCCCTGCCTGCCCGAGATGATCGCTACTACCCCGCTCCGTGTACCACATAACCACCATGCCCCACCACGTCCCATCAGGTACGGCCGTCGATTTCGCTGATGGTCACTTGGCAGCCGAGGACATCGCTTGCATTGTTCTCCACGGCGGGCTCACCGCTAGGAGGGCCCCTCTCTGAATGACACCATGGGCGGTGGACGTTGACCGTTGTGGGGGTTATCATAAAACCCGCCGCCATCGCTTCCTCCGTGAGTCGACATCAATACCCATTTACGATCCACTACGCGGACGCTGCAGTTCAAGCCGGATATCGCGTTCTCCGAAGGAGCTTCTCGCGGATAGGACATCTATTACCGCGTGTTTGCCGATGTCACCGCTAGGGAGCCCATCGAGCATCCTCGTTCCTCGTACGCCGGACGAATCACAGTTGAATTGACATTGCCTTGTTCTTTCAATCACTCCGGGATTTGCGGGAGGTTGTCTAATCACCGGTCAGGCAGGCTCCTCTGTGCCCGTCTAATCCCCTGATCCGTCCTGAATCAATCTCCATCAGAGAAACCGTGCTCCTGCCAGCGCCGACTCTGTACAACGCACCTTCCCGGCCATTGACCGTGTTCAGTGGCGATGGCTGGGTATTTAAGATACAGTCACTGGCGCAACTCGTTTCGTCCGTTTCCCCTCTTGGTCGGATAGACCTGATCCTCTCAGCTATGATATCTCTTCTCAAACTCATATACGCTCGACACCCGGACCCCCAAGACATCGAAAGCCCAGCCAACTCGCGCTCTTCTCTCCCTACAAAACAAGAACAGCCAGCTCTTGAAATTCCCACTTGGAGAAGGTGGCTCGTTGTCCTCGGAGCCTTCTTGGCTCTCTTCTGCACCTTTGGGCAGTTAAGCTCGTTTGGAACCTATCTATCGTGGTACAGCCGCAACCAGCTCAGCTCCTACTCACCTTCCACAATATCGTGGATCGGCTCATTACAGCTCTGGGTGTTTTTCTTCTCGGTAAGTCCTTCGGTCCTCTCCGAAACCACGAGGTTCCAACGCATTCGACCAGGGGGCAATTGTGGGACGGTGCTTTGACCGTTACGGTCCACGACCATTACTCGTCGCCGGTGCTACAATCTACGTGTCAAGCGTGATGATAATCAGCGGGTGCAAAACCTACTACCAATACCTATTGGCTCAAGGCATCTTGTTTGGGTTGGGAGTTGGGTTGATGCGAGTTTCTCTCATCCAGCGCGACATCCAGCTTACCATCCCATTCTAAAGGTTTTACCCGTCGATATCCTCGGTCGCGACGCACTTTACAGAATATCGTGCAACTGCCCTCGGTGTTGCAGCGGCCGGATCTAGCACCGGCGGGATCATCTTCCCGATTATGCTTCGTCGTCTCTTTGTCCAGGTCGGCTTTCCCAACGCAGTTAGGATATCGGGTTTCCTCTGCCTCTTCTGTTGTGGTATTTCCATCTTCACAGTCACATCCGCCCGCCCGCCGTCCCCCACTCGTCTAAAATTGGAGGACTATACCAGCTGTCTTAGAGATAGCAGATATTTACTACTACTCATAGGAAGTGCTCTAATTTCCCTCGGTATGAATCCCAACACATCCTACATCACCTTGAGACTGATTTCACAACAGGTCTTTATATTCCCTTTTTCTACATTGCCGAAATCGTGCAAAAGACTGAACGTCCAGGATCTCTTGAGGACAGCCTTTCCACGTACATTCTAGCGATTATGAATGCCGGCGGATTGGTTGGGCGAATCGTGCCCGCGGCCTTGTCCGACCGCGTCGGTCGTTTCAACATTCTTTTCCCATGCGCTTTGCTCTCGGGGATCTCGTGTCTTGCGTTATGGCTTCCAGTTTCGTTTGCCTCCACACAAAGTGGGCGGGTCGCACTCGAAGTTACCTTTGCTCTCTCGTTCGGCTTCTCCTCCGGCGGGTTCATTGCCCTCATCAATGCCTGCATTGCGCAGATTTCAAAAACCGAGGAGGTTGGAAGCAGAATTGGCCTCCTCTATTGTTTAGTTTCTTTCCCGTAAGTTTGCATCTAAATCCATCCCCCGAAAAGAGCTCACCCGTTTACTTAGATCCATGGCTGGTGGACCGGTGGCCGGGAAACTCCCAGGAATTAGCTCCCACCCTTACATCGGGATGATCCTGTTCACAGGAACAACAACAATAGCTGGCTCCTTCTTTATTTTGTGGACTAGATTCCGCGTTGAATCGCATCTCCTTGCACGTGCATAACTAAACAGTTCTTTGGTTTTCGAACAATAAAGGTACCTTAGTACAATCTTATATTTCACTTGTGTCTAGGTGTAACAACAACCTTTTAGTATCCTAACTCAGTGTGTAATTGCTATCGTGGAATTCGGGTGTTACGCGTTCAACTGAAAGTCGATCAACTGCACCGGAGACGGAGTGGTTCCTGAACTCTTCTGCTGGTACAGGATCGACAAGACGTCGGTGGAAACCCTGGCTCTGTCTACCGTCACTTCTCCAAAGGCGTTAAGGCCGTCCGTGACTCCATCATACACCACTGTCCAGTCCGTCCAAGAGGATGACTTACTCGCGGAAACGATCCTCACGTACGGAAGGACGATATACACGTTGTCAGAACTGTCCATCACTATCTGAGATCGTCCGACAGAACTCAATGGTACAGGGATCTCCATCTTGACAAACGTGCCGTTTGACGTCCTATGGAGGTGAAAAGCGCGGGCGTACAATATGCGGTCCTCAACATAGTTTGTGATGCACTGGGTGAACCTCCCTGTGCAAGGAAAAATCTCAGTATCTGTTTTTGAATTCACGATGAACCCCTCACCTGGCACGTATGATATAATAGCGTGGATGAGTCCCGAAGAGTCAACAGCTTGGCTCTCCTGGTTCATCAACCCGTGATCGGCATTGAGTGAGTCGACGATGATGTTGGCAGCACCAACACTGACAGGATTGGTTCCCGACACTCCCACGGTCAAACCAGCACTATTTTTCCACGTTCGGCCTGTGAGGAAGGGGATAAGTCATCCTCCCCTGAGAATAACGGTTCTCGAGGAGTGGTTTAACACTCGCCTTCATTTTGAGAGTACAAGTAAACGGTGTCGTGATTGGTAAGTCCCCCACTATTACATGTAACGCTGCCCGACTGTTCCCTCCAGGTTCCTGTTACATGTGCGCGGCCGGATCTATATGTGAAGCCGTGGATGTACAGATTGCGGGCCAGGCTTTTCGCTCCGCTTGGTGCGGTGTAGGTCCCGTTCGAGGATGCCCACGATCCAATGTTGTACCAGGTGCCGCTCCTGTATTCGGCGAGTTGGGTCGCGCCGTTCCCCGAAATACCAGAACGATAGACGAACTGGAGGAGATTGTCCGGAGTGATCACGAATTGAGGGTATGTGATTGCACTGAAAACTGTGCTTAGTTCGATCATGATCAAGGGCCCACAGCTGGACCTTACCTGCCAATCGCTAGGTTGCCCAGAGAGTTGGTGACGGATCCAAATCTATCAGCGGTCCAACTCGCTCCGTTCGTCGCCAAACCAGCCTCAGAACTGACGTAGTACAGTTGTGTACTGTGACAATCCATGGCTACATGTATTCTCCCATCCTCTGGGGAAACGCCCAATGCGATCACGTTGTGAGAATCGCTGACCGAGAGTTGGTGTGGCAGTTGTAGGGTTTTCCAACCTCCGGAAGGCAGGCCACGTCGTGCCACAATGGCGTATTTGGAGGGAGTATACCAGCCCGCGTACTGCCAGCCAGAGTACGTCAGGACACCTGACAACTGAAAGGAATCTACGTTGACGAGACCGCCGTATGACACGAAGTAGATTCCTTGTGGGTCGAGTTGGCTGTTATTGATCAACGTGACTGGCGGACCTGCTCGCCCAATTGAGGGCAGGACGAGGAGAGTGAAGAAGGCAAGGATGGTGCTGTACATGACGAGATTCACCGTTTGCTGATGCTCAGCAAAACGGTTGAGCGCTACAGTGGTGAGGTGGGCGTTTGATCATATCTGGAACGTCTTCCACGCTTATATGCTATGGAGGTATTTGGTAGGGATGTGGAATGCTGGGGTCCCGGTATTCTATTTTCTCCGCTGGAACGGAGCTGTTCGGAAATTGCCGAGACTGGAGAATTCTGACTTGGTAAATCCAACGCATCCTCCTCGTCGCATCCTACTAAGTCCCCCAAGCAAAGAGTGTTGTGAGAAGGTGTTGTGGTTGCTGCGGTCGTGCTGTAGACGGGTGCTGTCGGTTGCCACAGCAATTTTCCAGTTTTACTGAGGAGCCCATAAAGAACGAAATTTAAAGGGATGATCACCTCGAGGCGCAAACCAACAGAAATTCCCCAGACGGTTTGACCCTATAGCTGTATGAATGGTGTGAGTTCCATTCGGCTCTCACATTGCAGTGTATATGATCCTGTTGGTTCTTTTTCGGCTTTTGGAATTTTCCACCCGCGCATAATACCTACGCTTCGTCGTATGTGAGCCGGACCCGGTTGTCTGCGCTATGCCCTTTGCACCGCAGCTGGCTTACGGTATATCACACCTTTAACCGCGAAGAGTAGAAGCCTGGGATATTTGTTTAGAAAGTTTCAGCTATTCGGAGATTATTTTTATGTATGACTGGGAGCCACTCCACCATAGATTTTTCGCTTTCAGTAACGGTGATACATCGGGAACGATGAGGAACTATTAATTCTTACACGTCGGCTTATGCTTCTTCCGATCCTCTCTCTGACACTCAGCCGAGCAATAGTTGGTGCTCTTGCAATCACCGCAAGTCGGTAACTTCGGCTTCCCAAGACCTTTCTCAAACTCATTCTCCAACCTCTCTGTCGCCGTATCTGCAAAGCCGCCACGATCCCTAACACATGGTACTCCGAAGACTGGGTCGATGACGGCACGAGTGACGAACGGCACTGCAGACGCCCGCTTCTTCTCTTTTGTGAACTTCGTATCAACGTCCTTCCCTTGCCGCAGCTGCACAATGTATCGTTCTCGGCCAACTCTAGCGATAGTGGGATAGATTCTCGGCCAGGAATTCATAGTTCGGACCATGCTTCTACGTCCGACACCTCTCCGCAAGAGCCGGCAAGAGTCGCTTCCAGGTTACAACCTCATCGCCCTGCAGTTCCATGTAAAACAGCTCCCCGGCGGCCGCCGCCAGCGTTTTCTCGACCTCTCTCAACCGATCCCGATTGAGGGGAAGGACGTATGGATCTGAAACAAGGGTGTGCGATGCGAGATCGAATCAGAGCGGAGAGATGGAAATGACGGCGTCGATGTTTAACCCAAAAATCCGTGATATATACTGTTGTATCCAGCTGCACCCAGTAGGGTGGCTCTGACAGTCGATTTGATGTTTGTGAGAGCGTCTGTGCGAATATCTCGTTCCATTAGAGTCCGCTACTTGTCGTTAATAGCGAGTGTTAGATGCGGACGGATCCGTCTGTGCGAAATCCACTGGAAATTTCCAAGACAGGGAGGTGG
>Ga0307515_10017419_pt1 | contig 13083 bp, 10 predicted proteins | sample 17_EM_MG_FD_194513 | JGI IMG/M metagenome (GOLD analysis project Ga0307515, IMG submission 194513) | Populus trichocarpa ectomycorrhiza microbial communities from riparian zone in the Pacific Northwest, United States - 17_EM | ecosystem: Host-associated > Plants > Roots > Unclassified | place...
ATAGTATCGTACCAGCAACTGTACCAGCGGTGGGTAATCCGGGAGCATTTGCTTGTAAGCATTGGCGAGGCATTCGGTACTTGGAAGATTCCTGGGACCCGGTAGATAGTCGTTCTCCAGCTTTCTAATGATGATTTTTCGAAGGTTAGGCATCTCGTATTTGAGCGCGAAAGTGTAGAGAGTGATGATAGCCGGGAGGATGAGGTTGAAGTCCGGCTTTGCGTTTCCTCGGTCTGGTCTTTGCAACCCATCCTCTGCCCAATCAAGCCGCTCCCCGTCTTCCACTTCCCCCTCTTCCTTTTCGCTATCCTGCTCACTATCCGTGCGCTCGATCGGGATTGCCTCTTCGAAAACGAGCTCCCCCGTGTGTAGCCAGCAAGACAGGATTTCCAAGAGATCCATATTAGCTTCCCTATGCGCTTTTCTCTGGGCTTCACGGAGCACGCGGAAGCACTCCTCAGCGCCCCTCCTGTCACCTTGCAGGTTCCTGTTGAAGAAGTCTGATTCGCCGCATAGAACGTCTTTAGGGAAATCAAACACGTATTCCGGGCTGTCTTTAATTTCCAGCTTGAATATGATCTTGTTCTCGGTCATGATGAATCGGTATCGTTCTTTCTTGCTGACAGGATGGGCCAGTTTAATCGCAGCCATGTGAATATGTAGAAGAGTAGTTCAGCTACCTACGGCGGGGCGTCGTGACTGACTAAGAGTAAACCAAGGTAGTTGTGATGAAAGGTTTGTCTTGAGAGCGATAGACGCGTTATATAAACCAAAGAAATTGTGTTTGTTCATTCACTTTTATGAATCATTTGTCTGTTTGTTCCACAGGAGTGAATAATGAACAGCGGAAATTGGAGTATGCTAGACCTTCCTTAGAAATTCTGCAGCCACTTTAGAGCTAATCTATCATTTATGTCACTTGCCGGGGTGGCACTCTTTGAGGAGATAGTGAGTGTGCTGTCCAGAAGCTTCGCGGTGGCTAAATCATTCATGGAACTTGAATCCAGTATGACATAGCCAACGATGACTACGCCATAAACAATGAATAATATTAGAAGACAATGGATATCCAAGACATCCGCTCACCATCAGGTACATCATCTATTTCTCCTTCCTTGCGCTTTTCCTATCACAACTCCCCCGCAAAATCCTCTCGCGCGTGAAGATAGCAAGGCTCTCTCATATACGAGCAAGAAAATAATTTGTCTTCCCATCATATGGACCTCTCGATACCGTCATTGTTGATAGTAGGCCTATACTGGATGTGGTCGTGTTAGCAGTATATCATATCTATGAATAAGTCTCTCGTTGCGATTCTGGATAGGAAGCTGTCTGCAGAGAATGAACTTGCAGTCAACGGAAGCACGAACCCAATAATAAGCTAGAGTAGAATTGGGGTGGGCTCAACGTATTAGGGTAACACCCACTCAGGTGAACATTCAAGACTCCATGTGCTCTTAATGGCACCTGCGCCTGTGAACTCATGCCCAGCTCGTTATACATCACCTTTGAGAAATAGAAGCCACTTGCCAGTCATTAGACTACAAAGCTACTGAGGGGATACGGAATCATGAATTTACCGAAAGATGCCTTAAGTTTGGCAGGTTTGAAGTTAGTGTGACGTGCTTTTTCTTTGGGGTTCGACGAAGCTGTGAAGACTTCTAAGTCTGCCTGGGTGAATTTTTAATCAGTGAAATAAATCTGGGATTCATATCAAGAGGTCTAAATCACGAGCCATTGACCGTCCAAGCTGCTAGTAGTCGTTGCAGTTTGCAGTAAAGTCGTGATGGGAAGTTCGGGCAAGCGCCAAGGTTTGTTACGATCTCCGCCTCTTAGCTAATCCTTTTCCAGCATCACCCAAAACACGTCCACCACTTCAAGTCGCGACAACAAGCACAGCCCATTATTATATCGACATAACCCCTCGCGTTGAGAGGCAGATCGCACGCGTAGGCTGAAGTTCGGTCCTCTATCGCCAACACCTCCCATTTCTCCCGCGACAATGGCGCCCGCAAACACCCCCGGCCGAAAGAAGCGCGAGAACAACTTTTTCGATGTCGGTGTGCAGGGGAGGTCAGTAAACAATAGGCAAACATGCAATTATGTCTGAGTGCATCGCTTATCTTTTGGCACAGGAAAACTGGAATTATGCTTCAAGATACGGGTGTTAGAGATGAGCATGGCATGGAACCTCTTGATGGCATATTCTCGTCCCCAGAGAAATCACCCCCAAAGCGCAGTAGCAGTCATAAAACAGGAGGCACCGTCATAACCTCAGAATCAATGGAAGTCCAAGAAAGTACGTCAGGATTGCAAAAGAGACGCGTCGGAGCACCTCCAGGCTTGAGTAGTTTTGAGAGGGTATGCTAAGGGGATTTTTTTAATATACAGGCTCGATCCCGGAACCCACGGAAATTCTCAATGGCCGTCACTTGCTCCGTAGTAGCAAGACAATGCTTCCTCCACCTCTGGCACGCTCGCCAATTAAGACCACGCTCGGCTCTTCTCCACGACGGCAATCCTCCACAGGACCTAGATCTCAGGCGCGAAGATTCATGAGCACTCCGGATCGCGCATCGCCGTATCCAGCAGTGAGCAGACGGCTTAATTTCTCGGTCACCGAGCAGGATTCGGACATAGAGCAGCAAACCCCAGCTGCTACAAACGGACTAGACATACGCAATCGAGGGAAAGGCCGCGCTGATGTGTACGATTTGGAGGTTTCGCCGGCTCGAGGACAGAAACGGACGTACGACGAGAGCATTGTAGAAGAGGAGACATCCGCAAATGGGGACTCGGAGACGGGCATTAATGGAAGACACGAGGAGACTCTTCTTCCACCAGTGGAGGACGAATCACTGCAATTTGTGCACGGAGATAACGACACCGGTGCCGGTTCATATGAGGAGGACTCTCTACCCTTACCTGAAGCTACCCCACAACCAAAGAAGCGGCTTAGGACTCGGAGGAGCAATGTAGATTCATCGCAAGTGGAGGAAGAACCTTCTGTGGCCAAGCCAACTCGCGCGTCGAATAGGGTTAGGGGCAGGGGCAGAGGGGGGGTGCGGCCGAGTGCAGGGCGTCCATCTAGAAGCGGCAAAACATTGGTCTTTGCTTCAAATGAGAGGGGACCAAGTCCGATTGTACAACCAAAGCAGAAAGTACCAGCCAAGCGCACAGCGAGATCTAGAAACAAGGCTCCCGAGCCTTCTACGGAAGACGAAGAAGAGAGTGTTGTAGAGCAGGAGCCCACGGCTGATGAAGAATCCATTATCTACGAACCGCCGGCGGCGAAAGCTAAAGGAAGGGGACGCCTGGCGGGATCAAAGAACGTCCCAGTACATAAAGACAACCGGTCGGCCGACAAAGAAAAGCCGGTCTTTAAAGCACAGGAAAAAATATCAAAACCAAAAGCCAATCCGAAGTCGAAACCACCACCCTCGGAGCGCGATCCCAACGCGAAAATCGAGTCTGTAAAAAAATCATCAGTTCCTGTTGTTGATCCTGCTAGAAGTCCGTCAGAAGCAGTCAGCGAGGGAGCATCAGTCACTAGCACGGCGCCAAAAAGGCCCGGCGTTGGACGCAGCTTGCAAATACTACGCCAGGGCACGCCAATGGAAGACAGCGGCGTGCGCACAACACGGTTTGGCAGGGCCTCAGTAAAACCCGTGGACTGGTGGAGGAACGAGCGAATCAAATATGATCCGCATGGAAACAAGCAGGCGATTGTGCGCGCAGAGGAAGTCGAAGTACCGAAACTTGCTAAAAGGGCTCACAAACAACGAAAACGGGAGATGAGCGTTGTCGAGGAAGACGAGGAAGAGCTCGAAGATTGGGAAATAGAGCCCGGGATTCTTACCGGGCTCGTCACAGGGTGGGATCAAGAGGTTGGCGTGGCAATGCAAGACGAGGAGGAACAAGGTATGAAATCGGAGTCATGACTATTCAACCCCCTTTCATCGTGTGCTTACGGAGAGAACAGAAGTTGCGTACGCCCCGTCCGCCATCGACGTTCGCCCGGTGCCTAGTGGAAACTTTGGATATGCAAAGATAATCGGGCTGCCGTTCTTCGGGGCGGGCGTGGTGGAACTGCCACCAAGTGGCTTCAAACGGGCGAAAAACTCGCGCAGAATGCAGATGGCGTTCTACGTAGCGTCCGGCGGAGTGCAAGTGACAGTTGGCGACTCGACCTTCACAATACACAAGGGAGGGGTGTGGCAAGTTCCCAGAGGTCAGTGCAGCCTGCTGTCTCATTTAGACTTTTTTCTTTAACCGTCTTTCTCAATTTTCTCCTTGTGTCCCAATTTTCCCCTGCTTAGTGCTGCACCGCACATGGTCGGACCCGAATGTCCCGTGCCAATGGCGAGGGCGCGAGGGCTTCGAGGACAGGAATCCATCGTGGGCAGCACAGAGTCGGTGAGCGAGCTGCAGACGGTGTGGCTTGTGACTAGTGCGGAGTATGGCAAGGGCGCTTGGCACGGACACACCCACTTTGTACTTTTGTACGACGGGTGTTGCTTTATGCTTTATCCCCCGGTCGCTCGATTCGCTGCTCGATTTGCTGCTCGATTTGCTGCAGGTGCCCGAGACTGCGACTCTGACGGAAACGGGGCGGCGGTGCAACGTCGCACGACATATTTTGTCCTGTCTGTCTTTTGCCGTCGTGTCGTGTGCGTCGCTTGGCGCTGGTCGCCGGTCGCTGGTCTTTGCGCGCCCCTCCTTCCCTCCGAGCTCTAGGCGATGGTTGCTTAGGCGGCTTTTGTCCAACCAAGCGCACGTGTGGCGCTGGGGCGAAGAGGCGCTGTGTAACCTCGCTTGGCTCTCTTATCATGACGTTTCCCGTTCTCTCCCCAAGCACCCCAAACACCCCTAACACACCTGCTCCCGTCATTTTCGGTCTACTTCGGTCTATTCCCGTCTAATCTGTCTTTGTCTTCCCGTCATGTAGCTCTCTCTTCCTGCATTTTTCAACGCACTCCTATTTGCCTGCACTGTCTATTGTCTGCATGTCCGCTAGGGCGCGTGCCCGCCCTTCTGCTCCCGTTGTTGGGAGGGCGGACGGTCGGCTCTACCAATGCAGGTTCTATTCTTACCCTATTTCTGAGTTTTTTTTCAATAAAGCGAGCGTATGCACAGACACGAGAGAGCTAGAGCTAACCTACGAACCACGGTTCGTCGCGTTGCAGGCAATTTCTATAGCATTGAAAACAGGGCGCAGACGCTAGCGCGCATCTTCTTCGCACAGGCCTGCGAGGTCATCCTCGAGCCCGAAGACGACGAGTAGGAAAGTTTTGTGTCATGGCGTTCGTGGAGGCTTTTTTGTTGCGGCAGCCTGAAGTGTTTAGGCTAAGATGGGAACTCGGAATAAGGTTCTCCAACATGTTCGCGCGTTATTTTTGGACACAAGGAGGGAGCTGGATGATATCTGTCTGCACGAGGCCTTCCGCCTCTCTTCTGCTATTATCTGCTGTGCATGAATACCAATTATTATTAGTCCCCCATCCCTCCCCGTCTCTCCAAACTGACAAAGCTGTCCGATTAACCCTCCTGCGTCGATCTGCTCCTGTTCCCTGTCCAGCTCCCTGCCCTGCTCCAGCCCAACGCCCGTCCGCCCTCCCGCTAGCAATCCATGCGCGCATACACAGCGCACCCAACCCACGAACCCCCTGCAGCATCCATGCATCATCCCGATCGCCAAAAGGCGGTGGGGGGGCGTGAGAGCCTCTCCCGCCCGCCCGCACTCCCGCACACCGGCCCTTGGGGCTGCACGCCAAGGCCAGCGTGCCTCGCAGCAAACGCAGAAGGGGGAGAAAGGCCCCGGTCCCCCCCCAATAGTTCGGACGCATGTTGTTTTCTTCCACGAACCCCATTTTCCGCGCCGCGTCCGTGAAGACAAGAGAGCCGGGGCGCACGCTGAGGTTCACGCGCCGCTCCTCTCCCCCCCCCCAGTCGCGGATCGCCCGCGGTGCGCCCGAGGTGCGCCCGAGGCATGTTAGGTCCCGACGCCGCGGGGCCCCTTGGGTGGCAAAATTCTTTTAAAAAAGTTTAAAAAAAAAGGGGGGGGACTGTGTTGGGCGGCAGCGGTGAGGTGGACGACCATGGTTGCGCGCTGCTGCTGCGGCCCTCGTGGCTCCTTGGTTTGGTCGTTTGGCGGCGAGCGCCTGTCCGACGTGAGCTGTAGCTGCGAGCGCGAGTCTGGCTGCTTTGCTGGAAAGCTTATGGGGAAGGGAGAGGCGAGCGAGGCGGGAGAAAGGGTCGCTGGGATGACTCGTGAGGCGAGGGAGGTGAGGTGAGGTCACTAAGGCGGGCGTTGAAGGCTGTGTTGGCCGTTTGATAGTGGTGGATGGGATAGGGAGCTTTGGTGCTGGACTGTTAGTTGATGCAAGCGTTTTTTTCTTTCTCTGTGACGTGACGTGACGTTGTTGGGCTTTGCTAACGCTTCTGTAGGATGACGACGTCGCTTTCTGTTTGTCACTTCTGTTTGTTTCCTTCCGTACTCCCTTGTTTCCTCTCTCCTATTGTGTCTTGTGTACTTTCTGTTAGGTAAAGTCAGGGAGCCTAGAGGATCGTGTCAGGGGTCTGTTGTTTTGCTCTCTACAACAACAACCTTATAGTTGGGAAGGTATTGATGAATAGTGTCATGTAGTTCCTCCTTTGTATCCTGTCGTGATAATCAATAATCTGTTGTTAAAAGTTAGAGCATTAAGGAGGCCTAGTGCTTGTTAATTCATAACGTCCATGTGTTTCCTTCCTTACTCTATGCGTCAGCCACGATTCAAACTATCCTGTAGTCTTATCTTCAGTTCGACTCTTAAGATAGAAGGAGCTTTCTCTCATGTTCACTGATGCCTATTGACGTGCTGCTGTACGAATCAACAACAATCTTTGATGAGATTGCTTTCAGAGAGCTGACGCGTGTTTACAGCTGACCCAAACGGATCGTGGGCGATTCGGGGGGGATTTGAGCAGCATGACGAGTTGCAGGAGCTCATATCGCATTCGAGATTCGATCTTCAAGAATATAGCGGGTTTGGACGATGTTGGGTGTTTGGTGTAGGTTGAATGGTACCCCATCGTGTACCTAGATCAGCACCCTCCCGTGTCTCCATCACCTTGGCCACAAATATGCCATCGAGGATTCGAAGGATTCAGCTGTCAGGGACATATCCCTCCCCCTTGCAGGCAATCAACAAATAGAGCCGTTGGAATTGAAACCAGGCCGGCAATACACAGCTCTGAGTAGTCAACATACACCAGCATTACGTCCCCCAGGACATGCTGCCTCGCCCTGCACACGCCCTGCCGCTTCCGTCCGGTCACCAATGTTCGAGCCACATCCACGATTGGGCCATCGGCCTGGATGGCAACCACACAGAGAGCTCACTTTCGCTCTGGGTAAGCACACGGGCCCAACAAAAGCCCGACACAGTCCACACAGTGCACCCTGTCTCACTCTCGACGAGCCACGTACTCGTACATACATGTTACACAAGCGGGAGTTCGAAAAGAAACTTTTCTAGCAATATTCCACATCGATGATCGATGGAGGCAAACCCCGTCAGGGGACAAAAAGTCCGCCACGGTTCAAACATTTCGCGAAACACGTCCAAAGAAAAGAGTGAAAAAGACTTCCGACTTTCCCGTCTGATTGTTACAAGAGCGTTTACCCTAGCGAAAAATTCGTATCTTACATCATAGCCATGTCGGCTTCAAATTGTGGCCCTCATCTATATAGATTCAGTGGTTACGCCACTGATCTCTACTCGTAAAACTGCTTCGTGCTGCAGGCTTATAGCTCTGCTCTACGTATAATTTTGTTGTGTTGTTGTGTTGCTGCTGTTGTTGTTGTTGCTGTTGTTGCTGTAGTTGTTGCTGAGTGGCTGGTGAATTAAAAACAGCAGATCTCCTTCCAAACCGCCTCGCTCATGCTATTTGAAAGTCCCCGAAAAAACCCCCCAAAAAAATAAACAGAAAGAAAATTAAACAAAAGCTTCAGAAAAGAGTTAAAAATTTTAGGTGCCAAGAAAAGGACAGGGCAGAAACAGAATAGAATCAAAGAAAACCACTCGATGTAAATGCACGATCATGACCGCCGAAATGAGTCGCAAAGCCATCCCCCGCTATGACGTGAATCTTAGATGAGATGAGTGTAAGACAGGACGAATAACAGAAAGGACAGATCCACCCAACGCTAAATGCCACAATCATTTGCCGCTCGAAAGAAAAGAAAACAACCAGAAATGCAGTGAGACGTCCCACCCCGTTTGTCCCATTTAGTCGTCCCTCGCAACTTGGAACCGATTACACCTCATATGCCACCCATCCGCCACCGGTATGCCCGATATTCCCATGTTCTTATCGGTTCCAGCCCGAGTATGCTATTGTACGAGCCCACCACCCCTCCCCTTCCACCATCCCTCCTTCCAATTCCTGATAGCTCTCACAAATCATAGTCGAGCAGCAGCCCCAGAGCCATTTGGATCATCGGCCCCGAACCAAGACGGGTGCGCAGCAAGCCTTCGACCAATCTATCACATCACCACCATCCCTCATTCCGTCCTCTCCTCCTCTTCGCCCTCCTTCTTCACGCTACCGTTCCCGCTGCCCTGAGACACGCTCTCGGGCGACCTAGTCCCCCGGCTGTCCGTCTCGACCTTCCTCCTCTTCCTCAGATACGGGTCCACAAATCCAACGCTCTCGCGGCCCCTCTTCTGTCCAGTTTCGACCACCACCACGGGCGCAGCGCTGACCCCACCGCTCGTGGGTTTGCCCTCGGAAACAGGCTGCAGTTGCGGTAAGGGCAGGCCCAGTTGAGGCGGCAGGCTGGACCGCGTCCGCGCGCCATCCGAGCGACGCCGGCCGAAGGAGCCGTTCCTGCGCCGCTGCTGGGTCTGGCTCTCGCCGCGCTGGTGGAGTTGGGGTGGGCCCGGCGGCTGGACTTGGTGGTGGTGGGGCTGTTGCTGTTGTTGCTGCTGTTGTGGTTGTTGCTGCTGCTGCTGCCCACCACCACTTGAGTTCTGCGACACGCCGGGCACACTCGCGGGCGTGAAGTGTGGTGTCGCGGGAGCTCCTCCCGGTGGCGATGTCGCGCCTGTGGCGGATGGGTGCAGTTGGAAGACGGGTGCGTTGGCGCGCATGCTCATTTCTTGCTCACCCAGTTGCCAATGCATTGATTCTGCCGACCTCCAAGGGATTTGCATTTCCGACGCGACTTTCTGCCACATTTGGTCTTTGAATCTGAGGATTGTGTTAGTTTTTGTTTCGGGATACTGTAGGAGGGGTTAGGGGGGGAGTAGTGAGGTACGAGGGAGTTGGACATTGCAAACACTCTTGTGCTTTGTTTTGGGGGCATGTAGATGACCAAAGAGTCCAAATGTGCTCCTGGTGAGCGATAGATTTCGACACAAATGATGTTTTCGGGCAAGACCAAATTGGCTTTTTGCAGCAATGACAGGCCTTCCGTCCTGGGGACTGAATGGTTTTTGTGTGGGTTGCGCGACTGTACTTACCTAGCATACAGCCTCGCAAGCTTGTTCTTCTTCTCCTCGTCCCAGACTGCGCGCTTCTCGAGGTAGTTCTGGTATCGTAGCCTGCACGAAATGGAACTGCGCCCTGGGATGCGCTTAGCGATGTCGTCCCATTTCATGCCTGTGCCTCGAAGCTCGATGGTTAGATTGTCTTCCTCTTGAGTCCATTTCGACTGTTTCTTGGCGGGACTCTCTTCAGGCAAAGGCGTCTGCGACGCAGCACGCTTCGCAGTCTGGAGAGGTGGAGAGCCTATAACGTCAGATCCAATTGACAGAGGGGGTGGTGCTGAATTCGGTGGAACAGCATAAATTGGACGAAAGGCCTGGGGATGCTGCAGCGGATCTGGTTGTACTTGCTGTTGCTGAAGTACCGACAATGGCTGGAGCATTGGCCCACTTTGGACGGATGGATTTGGCAGAGAGCTTGACGAGATCGGTGCTGAGGCCGGATAGGCTGGCGAAACAGCTACATATGCTGGAGATGCCGTGACATAAGCTGGCGACGCAGCAGCGTAGGCTGGCGAGGTGGTAACGTAGGCGGGCGACTGCGTGTAAGCAGACGGTGCGGTGGTGTAGGCCCTGGTTGCGCCAGTGGATGAGGAAGCTACTGAAGTCGTGCTTTTGTTGCCCGCTGGAGACTCAGAGCCTCGAGGCTCCAGCAGTAGATTGATATCCACGACGGCTAATGTGGGCTAGCCTTGAGCCAGCCCATTCGGTAACGGAGAGTCCTGGATCTCCCTTACCTGCGCCGAACCAGTGAATCTGGGGTGGTGGAGAGCTGCAAACAGAAACTAGAGCTAGATGGTGTTGTTGGTGGGGCTTGGGAGCTAAGATGCGTCGTGAGCGATTTCTATATCAAAATGCACCAAGCTCGGGTTTGGCGAGGCTTGATGGAAATTTGATACCTGACGATATACCGGTCAAGCGCGTCGCATGTTGTGACCTGGCGACCGGTTGCGGGCCTGAAGTGGTGAAGAGGCTGGTCTTTAGCTTTTTAGTTCGTGGTCAGGGCTTTCAGATCGGGCTTGACTCGTCACTCGTCACTCGTCACCCGTCAGGCAGACAGGCGTCGTGCGCAAGAAGAGGCGCAGAGAGGGAAGAAGTAGAGCGACAGTGACAGACAGAGTAGAGAGAGTTTTTGTGGAGTTGGAATTGGGTTGCTCAGGAAGTATAGATTCACCGGTGCGCAGCGTAACACAGTGTCCAAGAAGGAAAAGAGACTTGCTCGAGAGTCGACTGTGAATTCGTAGTCTTAAAAATGTGCTGCCGTGTTAGAAAGTGACCAACGACGGGTACCCATTTAGGCTTTGGTCTCCTAGTGGTTGCCTCCCTGAAGCTATTTAGGAAATGTTCCAGGGCAGAGTGACAGGGGATGAAACCTCACTAACCAATCGATCAGGTAGAGCCGAAAGGGCGGTGCATAGCCACTGCTCTTGAAGGGAGGAAATAAGAAAGGTTTACGAACGTTCTCACGGGAAAACTGAGTAGCAAACTATTGGACGACAATCGCATGCAGCGTCAAGGCGCCACAGCTGCACGTCCGGGGGCAGGCGTGTGTAGGGTTCCGGCCAGGGATCTCCCACCAGCCCAAAATAGAGACCCTTAGTCTCTTGGTCTGTTGCGCAGGCTGATCTAGTGACTGTCTGCTGTCGATCTAACGACTACTGTCCCAAAAGAAAACGACGGCCAGAGTCACAGAGTGCCCCAGAAATCGCCTCCCAGTAGTTCGAGCAAAAGCAGAGCGTCCTCTAATCCTCTAATGCTGATGACGTGTCCCCCCACTCTGGTCGGCAAGCTCTCTTGGGTTCTGAAAAAGAAGGGCTAGTTGTTCTTAGGGCATCGTTGTCAACGACACTCTACAACCAACCCTCGATATGGAGGGCAGCCAGTCACGGGCGTCCGTCGGCGGCGAACCGCTCTACGGATTCGACAAAGCTGCTGCGAGAAACGCTCAGGGCTTCTCGGATGCAAGCGCGATGACCTGGCGGAGCGCCGCGAACAAGATCTGCACATCCTCGCCCTGGCCTTACGGGAATCTGACGCCAGAAATGTCGCTACCGAACAAGCCTCGCGAACATGGCTAGGCTTTGTGAGGTGTCCAAAAAGCTTGAAAACATCTCGGTCCTCATGATCATGCCCTTTTCCGCGCATCCCAGCCCGCACAGAGGAGCGGTGAATCGCCGACCAACTGGCCGACCTGTTAGTTTCCTACATCATGTCTAGAAGGTTGCCCTGACCCAGACTTTCTAGTCCCGGCCTCGGCCGTGCCCTTCGGCCTTTTGTGCGACGGTGCCGTGGATATTCCACGTGAGTGACGAATTATATGGGTGGCCGTGCAGGCAGGGCTTATTCAGGGCCTCAGGGGTCACGCTGGCTGGCTGTGTGGCAATATGTCCGGTAAAGGAGCAGCGGCAGCAGCAGTAAGCAGGAGCAGCAGTAGTAGTAGCAGCAGCGGCGGCGGCAGGTTTACAGTGCAGCATTCCGAGCGATTATGGAAATGTCCGCGCGCTCGCATCTCGATACCAAGAGAAGGTCAAGGGTATATGATGCTGTGCGTTGGGCGGTGAAATGACGCCTGATTCAAGCCCAACTCGTTCTACGTGCTGGATGTTTGAGAGAGGTTTAGAGAAGGCGCCATCCTGGTACTACGTAAGACGTCGAAAGGCGCATTAGCCGGCCGTGGAGACGCACGGAGCCGGTGTTCTCTCGAGAAAATGCCTTGGTAGATACGGGCAGTTAAGTTGACAGCCTTGACGCTTTTCAAAAATTTTCGTCTGCAGGTTGAACATTATTTTTCCAATGCGCTGGTCAGAGGCTGGCAGCGACCCGACAATCCGTTTACAACTGCCCAACTGCCCTCCTCCGGTGGTCTTGACACAGGCTATCAAGGGGCTGATTGGACGAGCGAGGACCTTGTCACAGCTAGCAAGCCTCTTGCGGATGTTTGGCGGGGATCACAGCCGCCCCCGGTTGGTTAACCTAATCTGGGGTCGGTGCCAGCTGGCTGTCAACCGACGTATTTTTCGCAGCCGAACCAGTTCATTGAATCTGTACGCACGTATACGAAGGAACTGCATCCTAGCCATGGCAGCATAGCTGTATTTTTAGTACACTGAGATAGGCGGTGAGGCCTTGCCCAGAACAATGCGTTCGGTCAAAGTTTTTTTTCTAGCAGAGTGTGGTTTTGGAGCGGGTACTAAGAAAGCTGGGAAGCTGGGAGCTAGGAAGCTGGGAGCTAGGAGAGCTGGGAGCTGGCAGCAGCAGGTGGCAGGCACGCAGACTGGTTGGCTGATCAACAGGGCGTTTCAACACTCTTCTCAAGGAAACCATGGCAAGCTGTCATTACGCGCGCGCGCAAGGACTATGGCAATGCGGAATTGGAGGGACGGTAGGAGTGCCGAACGAGGGCCTTCGAAAGGGCCAATCTACCTCAAGTGCCAGGAGTGCTAGGCGTGCTTGGTGTGCTGGGTACGTAACTAGGTCGTTCGCAACAATACCTTGGTGGGCAGGGGTGCTTTGCTGACGAAAGGGCCCATTTTCGCATTGATTTTTCGGG
>Ga0307515_10017420_pt1 | contig 13083 bp, 8 predicted proteins | sample 17_EM_MG_FD_194513 | JGI IMG/M metagenome (GOLD analysis project Ga0307515, IMG submission 194513) | Populus trichocarpa ectomycorrhiza microbial communities from riparian zone in the Pacific Northwest, United States - 17_EM | ecosystem: Host-associated > Plants > Roots > Unclassified | place...
GCCCCCCCCGCCCCCCCCCCCCCCCCCCCCCCTGCTGATGGGTTTCAAATGTCACCTGGAATATAGGCGCGTCTGCGTCTTTATTTACAGCAACAATGACTTTGGAATCTCTCATGCCAGCCAAGTGTTGAATTGCTCCAGAGACTCCAAAAGCCATGTACAATTCTGGGGCAACAATTTTTCCAGTCTGACCAACCTGAAAAACAAAGCAGTCATGATTAAAGACTAAGGACTAAAAAAAAAAGGTGTCCATGGGACAACGGAATTGGATAGTTATGATAGGGGATACTCAAGCGGACCCGTGATATGCTGAAGCATCTTTCAGAGGTATTACAAGGTTCTCAGGTAATGAACAATTTTCGGGCCAAAACAACACAAATACATATATCAAACTGGAGATCATTTGGAGGTTGGAAAGAAGCACCGTAGCAATGGAGATATTACCTGGAGATCATTTGGAACAAATCCCGCATCAACAGCAGCACGGGTAGCACCAACTATAAGAAACAGAAAGATTCAGGAAGCTTCAAAAAAAATTGTTTACCACCACCATCATGATTCACTTGATAAAATAATTCCAACCCATAACAAACACGCCCATCAACTTGATATTGTTTAATTTTGAATAGTATTTTAAGGGACCTACCAGCTGCACCAAGTTTTTCTGCAAGCTTTTCAATCATTTTGAAGTTCTCTGCACTTTTCAATGCCCGGCCTCCGGTGATCACAACTTGTGCATTTCCAAGATCAGGACGCTCTGTATCCTGAGCTGTATGATTTACGTATCTAGACTTACCAACAGAATCTGCGTTGGAATAGTTAGCAATCATGAGACACATGCTTTCTCATTCCAATAAAAAAAATCACCTGCTTAAAACATTAATTCCACATCACAAAGATATGCAACAAGAACATGAAACAAGGTCACAAGCAAAACCAGAAAGCCAAGACTAGCCAACAAAAACTTATATGAACAAGAAAAGCTTAACAAACCTTCATCAAATGTTGAGAGATCAACCTGAGAAATAGGAGCTTCGTTACATTTTGATGAATCCACGGAGACAGCAAACGATGTCGGCCTTACACTCAACATACAAGGATTGCTGCCACTATATCTTACAGTACAAAGTGCATTTCCAGCATATATTGGCCTGGCACATAAAAACAACACCTTACCGTCATGGAAACTATCATCACTTAATCACAATTACCAAAAGCAAATTAAGCATAATTGAAACAGTGATTAAGAATTATTTACCTGATAAATTGATTGGAAGCAGAAATAGCAATAACATCTGTGATTGGAGAAACATCTAACAATGCAGCAGCACGCGGCAAAATATTTTTCCCAAACGAATTCGAAGCAGTAATTATATGCGAGTATTCGCCTTTTTTCTGAACCAATTGGACTAACCTAGCCCATTTTTCCGCTAAAGGATATGTAAATTTATCCGAATCAGCTACAAGAACCTAATTGATAAATAAATATTTTATCAGTACCTAATTGATAAATAAAAATTTTACAGGTAACAAAAAAGCAATTAAAAAAAAGGACCTGAGAAATCGATGGGTGGCAGGAGGCGGCATGAGCAGCAGCTTGTTGAAGAGAAGGACCGGAGCCAGCTAATAGTAAAGAAATTGAAGTTTGTTTGTCTAAAGAGTTGGCAGCTTCTACTGCACTTATTGATTGTGATTTGATTGCGCCTCCATCGTGTTCGGCTAGGATTAAGGTACTGATCTGCTTACCAAATAGATTAAGAAAATTAAGTAAAATAACTGATTATATCGTGTTTAATTCATAGCAAAAAAAAATGATTAAAGAGGAAGATAACTTGAGCTTACAGATCTGGAGATGGAGGTTAAGGAGGAAAATCGATGGAGAGGTGTGGTTTTGATTGCTCTAAGCATTTTCTCTGATTAGTGTCTATCTCTGGATTGTGAAATGGAGAAGAAAAATAGAAGACTAGTCGTAGGAAGCACGGCTCTGGTTCAAGGATGGCCAAGCGGGGGGACGACGTCGGTTTAGGATCCGAACAAGGTACCTGTTTTCTATTTTAAAAAAGAAAAAATAAAATTGTTTCCAGTAAACATGGTATGATAGATTTTCATGAGCAATTTTTTTCAAAATAAATAAGAAATGGAAATTTTAAACTTATTTCTTGTTAATAATTTTTTTAATATTTGGTTTTTAAAATAAATTTCTACATGTTTCAAGTCACTTGTTTATATTATTCATTTCATTGATGTGAAAAAAACTTTCTAATTACACATAGAGATATTTAAAATATAAAATATAGTTTAATTGATTAGATTCTGAGTTTATATTTTAAATATTACTAATTTGAGTTTTATAAATCTTAAAATTATTAAAATCTTACATAATTATTAATTTTAAGATTTTTAAAATTAATTCAGATGAATATAAATTAGTTTATATTAATAATTAAAAAAAACTCTCTTAATACAATTGTCTGCGATACGTTGAAATAAATTTAGACATTTTGACATGTGAAGATTTTTTTATTCAAGAAATTAGATAAGTTCTGTCGTTGGGAACAGTGTAATTTATATATATATATAATTAGTTGCTTTGTTGAGAACCAACATTGCAATCCATCAAGCTATGCTATTTTTTAAAAAAAAATTGAGAGTTGTCCTAGTTTACCAAAATTCTTTTTTGGAACGTGCTACTTCGAAAAATTACTCAACTTTAACGGCATTTATAGCCTACTTCGGTTTAGGCTTCATTTCAAATTATTATTTTTTTACTAAAATAATATTGTTTTATTTATATAAAAATAAAATCCAAAATAATATCATTTAAATAAAAAAAATTATGTTAGCCCGACAAACTCAAGCTTTGAATTAGATCAAACCTTAGATTGAGTCAGAAGTTAGATTCCCAAATAGATTGAAAATGTGCAGTATTATTGAAAAACTTAAAAATTATAAGAGATGAGTGAATTAGGGTGTTTTTTCAAAATTCTAACACTCTAAAAATCAATTCTCAATTACTTTAAAAATGTCAAAATTCACAAACAATATTCAAGATTAATCTTCTCTATTAAAAAAAAACAACAACAACAACAACAACAAGAATTAATCAAAGCACAAGTAAATTGAGAGATAAAGAGAGATAAACACATCGGTTTTTATAATGATTTAGACAACCGCTTGCTCCGCTTCTTGAACCTTCATTCAAGTATTAATTATCACACACGATCTTCTTAACAAATAAAACCTTACTAATTATATAATATTTTTTTTCGGATTCAAGATTCAAATCAATCATTTTGCGGGTTAAGGATCAAAACTAACTCAACAATATTTTTCAAGGAAAAAATTTGAACCTCTCTTTGGTTTATAGCCAAATAATTATCTAGATGATTTCAAGTATCACTTATATTTTCACAAATAGTTTATTTCTCGTAAGAGAATAACCACACCTTACTTGAGAGAAGATTACAAAGATTAAATTTAAATCTTTATGGGAATATAATCCAACTCAAAAAGGTGAAAAAAGAATTTTGATGCAATTAAAATTCAAAGCTTTTTCAAAAAAATAAGAGAATGATTAAAACTTTTTGGAATGAGAGAAATTCAAAGCATCTAGATGTAAGATTATAAGATATTGAAGAGTTGAGACAATCTTATATGAATTTAATTGGGTATTTACAAGAAAAACCTATCCCTAACCATTACCAATGAGAGGAAAAGAGAGAAGAAATTTTTACTCTTCTAATTTTTTTTCCTAAGTGTGAGAAATGGCTAGGGGGTATTTTCAAGAAGCAAAGAGTTGTTGACAAAGCATGTTAAAAAGATGAGTTGACGTGTTGGGTAAAAAAGCGCTTTAAGTTTTTAATATATTTCTTTCAAACTTTTAAAGGTGCAAGGATATAGTTGATCACATATATGTTATCCTTTTAAAAACATTTTAATGATAAATACTAAAGCACATGATAAATAAATTTTCATAATGTATTTTTTATTATATATTAATTTTGGCAAAGAAAATATTTTTGGATGAGAATTTGGAAATAAAATATTTTAGGATGAAAATCATTTTTGAAATGTCAAATTAAATTCTATAAAAACTTGATTGCATATATATATATATATATATATATATTAAGCTCATGCATCTTCAAGTCCATATAGCGTTCAAATGATGTGTAAAAATTTCTACAATATTAGATTTTTGAGCAAGCATATTAAATCTATTAATTTTTATTATCATCAAAACAAAAAAGTCATCGGCGATTATAGACCTTTGGAATAACAATCTTATCTTTTTTTATGATGACAAACAATAATGTGCAATAAAAAGATAAATATATCAAATAATTTTTTTTGTTTAATTTATTTACTATTATTACCTAATTTTTTATCATATTATTAAATTAACCGAGCATATTAGACCTAATCAAGTTAATAATTTTATTTTAATATTTCACTGGTTGCGAGTTTGAAATATTAAACTAGGTTTAGGAGATATATTCGAATTTGCATGGTTTTTTTTACCCTTTATTTAAGCTTATATTTTTGTTTTGATTTCATCTCTCAATATTTATTTAATTGGAGATTAAGATCTATTTTCTTTTACTTTCTATAAGAATTTTTACTAATTTTAAAAATGATTCGGGTTATCTCGAGTTTTTTTATTTGTTGTTCTTTGTTAAATTTAGTTTTTAAAAATAAAATTTGCTTTTGAGTTAAATTAAATTATCCAAGCTTATTAGACCTAGTCAAGTCAATGACACAAGTTTTGGATTTTTGTTGCTTTTTTAAAAACACTACCATTATCTAAATATATTTTTTTATATTAGAAAAAATTTAATTTAGCTTGCAACTTAGCAAGAACCACCAATCTATTTAAAAATAAATCAAGTGTGGGGGCTGTTAGTCCAACCCTAGCCCTTTTCAATTTCTCTTTAAATTAGATGGATGACACATCATTTATTTTTTGTTTTTTTAAGAAGTAGATGAGGTGTGTTTGCATCCTCAAACCAAAGAAAAGAGAGGGGATTTATTAACTAGAAACCTAAATTTTATTCTTTTTTCACCTAAAAAATACTTTTATAACCTCAAACAAAAAATTCCTCAACTACAAAACACTCTCAAATGGTTAAAAAACACAATTTAATTGCAAAAAATCTTTTTTAACCCTAATTTATTTTTTTCAACAGAATGAAAACTCAAAAATATCTAACAATTTGATTAGAATTTTAAAATAAAAGATTAAATACAAAAAAAAACATTAAATTAAAGAAATAAAGACAAAGATATAGAATAATTTCATCAAACGCGGTTATTAAAATTTTTTATGTACTTTCAAAACAATAGAAAAAAATGTTCATTCTATTTCAATGTTAGATTATGATACAATGCTTGATTCAATATATATATATATATATATATTTTATTATTTTCATGTTAGTCAAATGATTATCGTGCAATCAAAATGGTAATATGTTAATGGGTTTCAGAAATCCTACCTAAACTGTCTTGATTACCAAAATGAGCATGCCTAAAACACAGATCATCAAATGCCCAACTAGAAAGGTTTCATGTGCATCGTATTCTGAATTTTGCACCTCTCATTATCCCTCCAACTTGAAAACTCATGTCCCTCTTATTTAATTAAACTAGAAAATAAAGTAAATGTGAAAATCTTTTTTTGAGATTATGTTTTCAAAACCATGGTTTATATCTAAAATTATGGTTTTGAAAAAGACATTAAATCTCAATTTTTTTTTAATTATAATTTTAAAAATGTTATCAAATATCTATTTTTAATCCAACCTGTTTTTTTTTTTTCTCATGTGACTATTTGGGAGTGTGGTATAAGTTACTTTTTAAAATATTTTTTGTTTGAAAATGCATTAAAATAATATTTTTTTTGAAAAAAATTTATTTTTAACATCAATACATCACAACAATTCGAAAATAAAAATAACTTAATTTGAAGCTAAAAAAATTCAAAAACATAGTTAGACCACAATAACAAACAGTGCCTAAATAACACTTACATGAGTGTTTGGAACAATGATAATTGTTGTTTTTTTAAAGTATTTTTTACTTAAAAATATAAGAAAATAATTTTATTTATTTTTTAAAATTTATTTTTATAAAAAATAATTAATTTAAAACAAATTAATTTTAATTGTTTTCAAAAAAACACTGCACGACACAGCGCTAAACACCCTGTTTATTTTTGCGTTTCAAAAGTGTTTTTGAAAAAAATTAAAAAAAATTATTTTTTTCTTTACTTTAAATTAATATTTTTTGATATTTCAGATCGTTTTGATGTATTAATGTCAATAATAATTTTTAAAAAATAAAAAAATATTATTTTAATATTTCTTTTTAAATAAAATATACTTTAAAAAATAATCACAACAATAATTCCAAACATCACCTTACAGCATGTTTGGCATTGTGTTTTAAAATATTATTAGTGAAAAAATTAATTTTTTTAAAAATTAATTATTTAATTATTTTGATTTAATAATATTAAATATAAATTTTAAAAAATAAAAAAATATTATTTTAATATATCCACTGTAACCGCACCCAGCCACCCACACTTTGCAAGAAAAAAAAAAGTCAGAGGCAAGGTACTGGGGAAATTTTTATGGGAAACAGGAGTCCTGACAGTGTTTCTTTCCATATATAAGCAAATGCGAGTCCATTCGCAATTCGGTTGCCAATAAATACAAGAAAAAAACAGATCTATCTGTTATGCGTGATTTGAGTGCTAATTCCCCCCTAGTCTTCTCGATTTGTCTGCCAGTGATTGAAATCAGCGGCCATGGTTTCGACGAACAAGCTCAAATCCGTCGATTTCTACAGGTTCGATCGATCGATATTTCTTCAGATACTCTTAAAGACTTCGCATTATAACATGAATCTCGAAGCTTTAGACACCTGTTATATCCATTTTAATCTTCATTAATTAGCTAAGGAGACTTGTTAATTTTTTTAGCAAATGTATGTGTTGATTTTTTCAGGAAAATTCCTAGAGATTTGACAGAGGCATCGTTATCAGGTGCAGGATTATCGATAGTAGCTGCTCTAGCTATGATGTTTTTGTTTGGAATGGTAGGTAGCTTCTCCTCTACTTTTCAAGGAGTAAATACGCAGATTGCCGCGTTTAAATGATGATTTTGATGTGCAGGAACTTAATAATTATTTAACTGTCGACACCTCTACAACTGTAATTGTTGACAATAGTTCTGACGGGGAGTTCTTACGTATCGATTTCAATATCAGGTAGAAAAAAAAAAGAATAAAATCTTGCCTTATCAAGAAGAGTATTATTTTCTCTTTTGTTTATATGCATACAAGTGGTTGCATTGCGGAATTTGTGTCAATTCAGGTGCAGAGGATAGTCAGCAGGATGAGGTTTGTTGTTGTGGTTATGCAGGGAATAGTTTCAATTTCATTTTTTTGGAAAGGAGAGGTTCGAACTCGAGACCTTTTTGGGGAGGGCAATGGTCATGCCAGTTGAACTTGAGATCTCTAGTATCAATTCCCTTGACCTATGTTGATGACGTTTTTTTGTTTTATTAGTGATTACAGTGTCAGGAGTAAAAGTATTAACATGGAGATGCCTAGGCTTAGGTTTCTTGTTTTAGTGTTTAGCTTTGGGGATTTTCTCAGGATTTATGATGTTAGGTTGCATTTTCTGTTCAATTAGCAATTTTTTTCTTTTCAGCTTCTTTTGTTTTTGTTTCATCAAAGAGGTCCGGTTTTGTATTGCTCCTCATGTGTTTAACTTTGAACATGACCAATAGGTTTAAATCTAGTTTCAATTGTCAAATCTAGTTTTCCCCCCTCTTCAGAGTTTCTAGGTTTGTGGCTTATTTTTTCTACATTGCCTCTAATGATGCTGTAATGCTTTCCCGATGCTTTTTCTTGATTTTACATAAATATTTGTTAAGCTTGTATTAATCTAGTTGAACTTGACTGGCAGATTTTCTTTTTAATTGTAGCTTTCCTTCACTCTCATGTGAATTTGCATCGGTTGACGTGAGTGATGTGTTAGGAACTGTAAGTTTTTTCTTTCTATTTCTGTGTTTTATCTATTTAGTTTTATGAAATGATTGGATAAATTTTTGAAAGGCTTCTTTGTAAACTATTTTCCATTACTTGGGTGTAGATAGGCGATAGCTGCCTGAAACCTGACAGATTATGGTTCTCTTAGATTTTAGATAGTGATAAGCTGGAAAAAGAAAAACAGAATAAAGCAAAAGTTGGTGCCTTTTGGTTTAGAAGGAACTCAATAAAAATGTAAAATAAATGGACCAGGATTTCCACAAAGCTATCTTTACATGTTAGTGGAATCATGGAAATTTCTAGAGATAATAATTGTAATTGCTCTGGTGTTCCAAGATGAATTAGAATGCTTTTGTTATATTGCCTTTGCTCCTTTTCTTCTATGCAGGGTGCAATTTTCTCAATATTTTTTTTTCCATATTTCTTATGAAGTTTGATCTTCATTGCATGTGTTCCTGATACTCCTAGGTGTGTTGTATAATATGGCGTGCCCTCTCCTTGAAATTATCCAGCTTGATATGCATTCTTGTGGTTTATGATCCTTTCTATTGATTTATTTTCTCAACACATTAATCTGAACTGGCCTAAATCTTTTACGTTCTCTTTTCCAGAACAGGTTGAATATAACAAAAACAATCCGCAAATTCTCAATAGATCATGATTTGAAGCCGACTGGATCTGAATTTCACTCCGGACCAGTTTTGCATCAAATCAAGCATGGAGATGAAGTTGATGAAGAAGGCGGTGAAGGATCCGTATCACTCAAAGCTCATAATTTTGATCAATACTCACATCAGTAAGTTGCTGAATTCCTATGTGTACAGATTTGTAGGGTTTTGAATTTGGAAGATTTTATTGTATTGATTGCTGCGATACCTTTGTTTGACTTACTTGTACTACTTTTTTTCTCAGGTATCCCATTTTAGTTGTTAATTTTTTTGCTCCTTGGTGCTACTGGAGTAATCGCCTGGTAATTTTACCATGTCCATTTATTGCTTAAAATGTAGCTTGAATGTTAGGATAAAAGACCATTTGGCTCTTCAGATTAATAGATTGCTCATATCTTATGATGTTTGAAATGATATAGCTGCTGGGCCTAATTTTTACAAGCAATGCGCTGCATATTTATGTTTAGGTCTATTGGAAACTGGCCAATGAACAATGTCATGTGATTTTTGTATCAGGACACCTCTCTTTGATATTACTGAGAAACAGAACTGACAGAATCATGATAATAATAAGCTCATAATACTACTCTGCACAGTTTTGTGACTGCAAATGTCTTGATTAAGTCATTTAAAGGTTTTGAATTTTTTGGTCTTTTGTTTTGTTGTTGAATAACTACTGATTACACTGGATAAAATCATTTTAAATCCGCCCTTTCCAAATACAATGATGGATGAACTCACTGTTTAACTCCCTTCTTGCCTGACTGTTTCTCTTGTTTCAGAAACCTTCATGGGAAAAGGCAGCTAAAATAATAAGAGAGAGGTATTTTTCTTTCCAGCTTCTTATGTTCGTTTTTCCCTGAACATGCAAATGGAACCTTCATTTGAAGTAAATTTAATTTCATTTAATTTGACATCATGATATTCAACTCCCACATGTCCATACATTTTATCAGGTATGATCCAGAAATGGATGGGCGGATTCTCTTGGCTAAGGTCGACTGCACTGAAGAAGGTGATCTGTGCAGGAGGTATTTTCTAGATTAATGTTTCATCACTTGTTAGTAGATTTCTGGTGGTAGTCCAACGTGGTCGGATTGCATCACTATTCTGATAGTGTAGCTAATAGATTTTGAAATTCATCAAGCACCTCTGGTCTGGTGCATGTGAGTAACACAATTGCTGGTAATGTGTTGAAATACTTTTCCAACTCATTATTGATTACTTTCTTTAAGCTTCATTGTAGTTTATTAATTATTTCCCCTTTTGCATTTATCCTTTCTGGTTAGTTTCCCTAGCATTCATTGTTTCTTAATTGTAAGTATTTTTTTCATGAATTTTTCAGGAATCACATACAAGGGTATCCATCCATTCGTATTTTCCGTAAAGGAAGTAATCTTCGGTAATATATTTTCATCTATACCATTCATATGCTGTTGACAGTTGGTTATGAGATTATCTTTCCTTTATGTTGTATACTTTCTTGGCGTGCTTTAATTTAATTCAATTGCAATGCATATTTGCTCAAAAATAGATTCACCATTTGAGGTGAATCTATTTTTGTAAACTCCCTTATTCTGTTATCTTCTGTTTAATCAGGATACTTTCTTTTTTCATTAAAAAAATGGATAAAAAATACTGAAAGAAGGAAGGCAGGGCTTCTTCATAGTATATGCAAGAAGCTCCTAAAATTAAGATCCAAATTAAAACCCATTAACATTGATAAAACCAAGGAAAGAAATAAGAATCGAAAACCAAAAGGTACACAAGACAAGAAATGACGATGACCTATGTCATTAGTGACCATATACATATCTTGAGATGCTTTAATACAGTTGTAGGTATGAGCTTGACTTATATTCATTAAGAGATTGTTTAATTTGTTTGGTCTTCCTTCAGTTTCAAAGTGAATGTAAGTTGGAAATAATATACCAGGTAGACTGCGCCTTGACGTGACGTGTCTTACATTTGAATTAACTTTTTTATTTTTTCTGGGTTTATGGGCACAACATTGGTACATGTCAGTTTAATGGCCTTGATTAAGTTTTTGGTTTCCTGTTTTGAAGCCTCCCCTCAATTTCAAATTGTTAGGCAACACCAATTCCTTGTAAAATGTAAACTTCCTCTTTGAATCAGCCAGGTTGAAATTTCACGATCAAGATTCTGCTTTTTCAAAATGCAACACCATGTAGAAACTAAAAAGTGAAGCACATGCCATCTAAATACATAAAGATTATGATGAATAAACAAAGAGATGGACAATTAGAACAAAAATGGAGGGTTGAAGGAATATGCTCTTTTTCTGTAGTTTCAGATCTCCCTAACAATTTCAATGTTTATACCATATTTAAATACCTAAGAAAAAGACTGCTCACAGCAACAGATGTCAACTTCAGTTTTAACTGAATACAACACTTTTGTGTCCTATACTTTTATCTTCCTTTAATGTCTTTTGCGATCACAAGTTTCTTGTGTATTTGGCTTTGTATTACTGATTTGTTGGCCAACTTAGTTATCTGGCATCTTTAACTGTCTCAGGGAAGACCATGGACGCCATGACCATGAATCTTATTATGGAGATCGAGATACAGAAAGCTTAGTTAAGGTATGAACACTTCTGTTTTTCCTATTTAACTCGTGCCATGGCTACATTACTCATGGATGCAAACTTGGGCTTATTCATGATAATTGATGCGGTCTTCGCCTACCTTTTATGGTTCCTTTCAGACAATGGAAGCTTTGGTTGCACCTATTGCAATGGAATCTCAAAGGCAAGCTTTGGAGCATAAACCTGAAAATGCAACACAGCATGTTAAAAGACCAGCGCCTTCAGCAGGAGGATGCAGAATTGAAGGATATGTGCGTGTAAAGAAGGTAAACCTCCCGTGCTGCATGGAAATCAATGGGATAGACTCTATGGTTGCTGTAGATATGTTGCATTGTAATTCATGATGGGAAAGATCTAAAGTAGTATAAACAAGACGGATCAATATAATCATTCAGCCATCCTCCTATTCTCAAGATATTGTGGTTGTTTTGTGGATCTGTAAATTGATCCTAATAGGATTCTGCATTACTTTTGGTTAGTTCTTGGGTTTTAAATTTGAGCTGTCCTGTACTCTGCAGGTTCCGGGAAACCTCATGATCTCAGCTCTTTCAGGAGCCCATTCCTTCGATTCTAAACAAATGAACCTGTCACATGTCATATCCCATTTCTCATTTGGTATGAAGGTTTTGCCCAGGGTAATGAGTGATGTGAAGCGCTTGTTACCTTACATTGGTCGAAGTCATGACAAGTTGAATGGACGATCATTTATTAATCACCGTGATGTAGGGGCTAATGTCACTGTAAGTTGTCACTTGCAAGTGGTCCTCTAAATTCATTGTTTTGTGGAATTCTGTACTGCTCACTGCATATTTGGTCAACCCATCAGCATTTTTCAATGTGATGCAAGTTGATTTCCCAACAACACCGACAATTTTTCATGCATGGGAACAAGATGTGAATGGATATGATTCTAGACAACGTATAATCTTTGCAATTTAAGAATATCGTAACATTCAGTTACAATAATATGATAAATTGGTAATTGCAGATAGAGCATTATCTCCAAGTAGTTAAAACTGAGGTGGTTACAAGAAGATCTTCAAGTGAACGTAAATTAATCGAGGAGTATGAATATACAGCCCATAGCAGTTTGTCACAGACTGTTTACATGCCGACTGCTAAATTCCATTTTGAGCTCTCTCCTATGCAGGTTCAGTAATAACTTCAAAAAAAAAAAAAATTCGATTCTTCCTCTTGTTTTATTATTATTGGGCTGGAAGATTATTCATATTATTTTGTCTGATTTTGATCTTCCATCTGTTCCCGTTACATTTTATTTCTACTTCTGATATCAGGTTCTGATCACTGAAAATTCCAAGTCTTTTTCTCATTTTATCACCAATGTCTGTGCCATAATTGGAGGTGTCTTCACGGTTCGTATATTTAAATTGTGCTATTTTTGGTCTTTTATCTGCAGACTGAAGCAGATGCAGTTTCTGATAGCTTTTCACTTTGGGTTTCAGGTGGCTGGGATATTGGATTCAATTTTGCACCACACAGTTAGAATGATGAAAAAAGTAGAACTTGGCAAGAATTTTTGATAGGAAGATGAAATATGACGTAAAAATTCTGTCCTGGACAAACTTACATTTAGCAATTACAATTCTTACCTGGTAATGAATTTTTATTAGCTACTCAAATCGCTAACACAAGAAATTTTCCATGGCCCTATGCAACTCCAACCTAGATTGTTTGACTGCCTGTTCATTCCGTGGGGGGGGGGGGGCCCCCCCCCGGGGGGGGGGGGGG
>Ga0307515_10017421_pt1 | contig 13082 bp, 14 predicted proteins | sample 17_EM_MG_FD_194513 | JGI IMG/M metagenome (GOLD analysis project Ga0307515, IMG submission 194513) | Populus trichocarpa ectomycorrhiza microbial communities from riparian zone in the Pacific Northwest, United States - 17_EM | ecosystem: Host-associated > Plants > Roots > Unclassified | place...
CACAATCAACAACGACCCATGTCCGCGATGATCCATAAGAGCCTCCCTCCCCTCCCTCCCGGTGAAACCCCTGTTGCCAACCCAGCTGGGCCGGTGTCCTTTGCCTCACTCCCACAAAACTATGGTACACCTGAACCGAACATGGCCAGCCTACCCAACGGAGACCAGTCTTCTCAAAACCCTGGCATGCCGAACTCTTCCTTCCGCACGCAAGACGGGCGACGGTCGTCCTTCGGCGGCGTAATGACCCGACCCGTGGTGCAGCTCGATTCGCCACCGCTTGGCGCGCAGACAATGCAGCCACAGCGAGCCTATCAGCAGAACGGAAACGGGATGGTGTCCGATGATATTGGGTACCTCCTCAATGGCACTGTTCCGAGTGTGAAGGGTCAGAGAAGCTCACCGCAGCTGCGGCCAAACACCTCGCCTGCCACGCCTAAGAGTGATAAAAGTAGCAAGCGCAGGAGCCGGTTTGGGTTTTCTGCGCTCTTGGGAAAGAAGGACAAAGATCGGGATTATGCCAATTCGAGGAACGGCGATTTTGCGCCCCTAGGAGCGTTGACGTCTAGTGTGCACTCGCAGCCCCTCTCCTCGGCGGATGGTGATTACCAAACCTTGAGGAACCCGAGTTCGGACGGGACGGGATACACCAATGGGCTCCAAGCGCCCAACTGGCGGTTCGCCCAACCGAAGGGAGTCGGATCGTCGTCGAGCTTGGTGATTGTGGATCCAGAGATGGCCATGGGCCGACCGCAGTCTATGCTCCTCAGCTCACCCAGTGGGGAGAACGTACCGCGCAGTCTCAACCCGACGCAGCAGCGTCAGCCTTCGCACGCCAGTTCGATGACGAGCAAGAGAGTCGAGGACCTCGTGGCGCGGGACGATGATTTCGTCGCTTATCGATATCCTTCCGCCGACCAGCAACTCGACCTTCCTCGCCGGTAAAATATACACATATTGCTCATCAATGCTACACTCTCTTATTCTTCTCCTAGTGACATTGTTCCTCCATGTACCAATGTAGCCTCGCATTCATAGCTGTCGCCACCTTTTCCGGACTTTACGCTCCTTCTGCTCGAGTTTCTCTCTAACGCATATTGTGCGTCATCGCTCGTTTGGTCCTGTCACAAGCATCGTCTTTCGTCTTCACTTCCTCCCCTTCCTCGGACCCTGTGACAGTCTCTCGCCCTGCGTTCGTCACTCACGTTTGCGATCCGTTGCAGAGATTGGTTCACACCCCTGTTTGCGTCGTCTTTCCGTCTTATAGCTTTTCATCCTGCTCCGTTTATGTATAGTAAGGTCATTGAGGCACCTTTGCTGGTCCTTGCACCGCGTATCAGTTCGTACATTACAAGCACCAATAGTTTAACTTTCCGGGTAACTTACCAAGAGCGCCATGACCTTCGCAAATCTTCTCCCAATGTCGTCTGGAAAGTGTCACGTGCAGGGCCCGTGGCTAAATATATGATAGTAATGTTAGACCCTAAGGACAACGGGCGGAAATGACACACACATCCGTTTGGCCGACTTTATGATCGAAGATCGAAGTGCTCAACAGAGGCTTCCGAGCGGTCTCGAATAAATTGGCTCTATCGCCCGAGTTGGAATCATGGGTCTTTGCACGTTATCAGGTAAGGCTGAAGTGGCTTCCTGGGTATTTGTTATTATTTTTGTGAATCAGGGCGAGCCGACCGTGTGTTACCTGCGTGGTCAATCGACATGAACTAACTTTGAATTCCAAACCTTGAACTCCCTCGTCACCCTTGGACTTGCCAGCTCATCTACAGCACCCCCAAAATGGCCGCTCTTAAAGCTGTACTGTTTTCGCATGCTATTTGCACGACGATCCACTGATGTGCTTCTCTTTCTCCAGATCGTAAAATGTAAGTCTCGATATCTCGATCTCTTGAAACGCGGCACGCGACCACTCACTGCTGCCGTTCTTTGGTACAGCCGTGATATCTGGAGATACTCTTGTTCTTAGGGGTCGTGCTTCTGGGCCTGGCCAGCCGCCGAAAGAGAGGCACGTAAATGCACGATGGCCACGCCCATCTTATGCTGGCCTCTGGCTAACTTGAGTTCCATGGAATACAGGATTCTGCATATAGCGGATATATCTGCTCCTCGCATGGGCTCGTCTACACGTGAGGACGAGGTAAGCCTCCTTCGAAGTCATTGAGTGATTTGCAATTCGTCGCTGACAAGCTCACTTCCTTATTCAGCCTTGGGCTTACGAATGTCGAGAGAACCTTCGTGGACTCCTTGTTGGTAAAGAAGTTACTTTCGTCGCCACCCACCAACTGCCCCCTTCGACGACCGACTCTGGAGTACAACGAGACTTTGGCAATGCTGAATTCAACGGAGTTGACCTTGCGACTGACCTACTAAGGACTGGGTGGGCCAAGGTCAAGGAAGGGAAGAAGGGAGAGCTTGGTGAAGAGGACTTGAGAAAAAGGGATTTGGAGGTTGAAGCGAAAAGCGCAGGTAGGGGTATTTGGAAAGCTGAGGGACCCACCGTCAGTACATTCTCTCGACTTATAAAATTGCGCGCATCTCTAACCATGCATGACTACAGGCCTACACAGTGAACTATACAATGCCAGTTGATTCGCAGGGCTTCCTACGCGAGCACAAGGACAGCACTATCGAGGGTATGCGTGCACATTATGATACCTTGCGGCCAATTTCTGAATGCGTCTCTTAGGAATTGTCGAACAAGTCCGGGACGGTTCAACCCTTCGAATTCGCCTTCTACTGCCGAACAATGTGCACCAGTTGGTCAATACATCAATGGCTGGTATTCGATGCGCCAAAGCCGTTGGTAAGGACGGTGAACCCGCTGAACCTTGGGGCGAAGAGGTATGACATTAATATGTGCACCCCCCTCCCAGTCACTAAAGAGTGGAATTGTTAGGCCAAATTTTTTACTGAATCTCGCATGCTTCAACGCCAAGTTCGGGTCAGACTGCTATCTGTCCCTACACCAGCAGCATTGCCATTCTCGTCAACTGCAACGCAGGCACCCACACCCGCGAGCATGTTCATTGGTGTTGTATTGCACCCCAATGGCAACATCGCAGAGCACCTTGTTGCCAATGGCCTCGCCCGAGTCGTCGATTGGCATGCGGGGATGCTGAGCACTGTCGGTGGAATGGAACGTCTACGGTCTGCTGAAGCGTATGTTTACACAGAGTCTGTTTGGGAGAATGCGACTGATCGACGTTCGTCTTAGGGCAGCCAAGGAAAAGAAACAGTACTTGTACGCGCCTCCCGCTTCTGGTACTGCCACACCTTCTGGAACACGGTCCAATGGTGCTGCTGCATATGGAGACAAGCGATCGTTCGAGGGACATGTTACCCGCATATGGAGTGGCGACCAGATTAGCGTCCTTGACAAGGGGACTAACAGGGAGAGGAGGGTTCAGCTGAGCAGCACTCGTGCACCAAAGTCGGTGACTAAGGTCGCTATGAAATAACCTGCAATACTGAACTGATCCAATAGGGCCACCGACCCTAAACAGGCATACTGGGCTGCAGAAGCCAAGGAGGTAGGTATTTGGCGTTGTTTCCGAACCCCGGTACTAACCGCTATCGTAGTTCCTTAGGAAGAAGATCATTGGCAAGAATGTTCGCGGTCACATCGATTTTATCCGCCCAAAGGAAGGCGAATACGACGAACGGGAATGCGTAACGATCCGTTTCGGCGGCAACAACGCGTAAGCCTTGCACCCGAGTCTGGGAGGGTCGACTCAGAGAGTGGTTTTCTAGTAACGTTGCCGAGCAAATTATCGAGAAAGGCCTTGCAACTGTGGTACGGCATAAGAGAGATGATGAGGATCGCTCCCCCGACTTTGACAAGCTCATGGCGGCAGAGCAAGTGTACGAGGCTTTCACAATCGTCTGGGCATACAGCATTGGCTCACATACTGTCTAGGGCCGTGAACGACAAACGAGGCATACACTCAGGAAAGGAAGGCGCCGTCCCAAGACTCATCAATGCGTCCGAAGTTTGTCAATGACAATTTCGAAACGGACCTCAGCTAATTGATTTGTAGAACCACGCGCGCGCGACACAATACCTCTCTGGCTTTAAACGGCAAAAACGAGTGCTTGCGATTGTTGATTATGTTGCTGCCGGCTCGCGGTTCAAGTGCGTGAATCTTCACTCTTCTTCTACTCCCACCGACGTTTTCGACTTCCAGGATTCTCCTGCCTCGCGAGAACGCAACCTTGACGCTTGTATTGGCTGGCATCCGTGCTCCAAAAACAGCTCGCAATGAGAGCGAAAAGTCAGAACCATATGGTCCGGAAGCTGCGGCCTTTGCCACTCACCGATACATGCAGCGCGACGTCGAAATCGAATTTGACGCTGTGGACAAGAGCGGCGGTTTCATTGGTGCCATGTTTTTGAACCGAACTGAAAACGCCGCAATCACTCTGGTCAAGGAGGGACTGGCGAGCGTGCATGGTTACAGTGCAGAGGGCCTAAGCTGGTCTAAGCAGCTGCTCGATGCTGAAGCTGAAGCCAAGACCGCAAAGAACGGCGTGAGTATCCAATGTCTCCCTTGGATGAGTACTGACTCCTTGGATAGATGTGGAAGGACTACGAGGAAAAAGAAGCAGAACCTGAGCCAGTCGATGAAGCCCCCAGAAAAGTGGAATACATTGACGTCATCATCAGCGATGTCCGAACAGATGACTTTGGCTTTTCAGTCCAAATTCTCAATACCGAAGGTACACCCCCTTCCGCCAATGGTTTTGCGTAAGACTAACCTGATTGTATAAGGCATTGAGTTACTCAAAAAGCTGATGCAAGACTTTTCACTGCACCACAAGACGGCCCCACCTGCGCCGGGATTCATCCCCCGAAATGGCGACCTCGTTTCAGCACGCTTCTCCGACGGCTCGTGGTATCGTGCTAAAGTTCGACGGGTTTCTCCACCAAAGAAGGAGGCGGAGGTGACGTTTATTGATTACGGAAACAAGGACACAGTCTCCTTTTCTGATATTCGTCACCTTGACCCACAATTCCGATCCTTGGCTGGGCAGGCCCATGATGCTCGTTTGAGGTGCGTCCCCTATTTGGTACTCCATACCCATACCGCGGTCTGCTGCCGGCTCGGCATAGTAGATTCCATCTTGAATGGCCGACGATTCCGCAATTTCGTTCAGGAGCTTTCCCACCATATTGACATCGACTGACATCCTCACGTCTGTTCAGTCTCGTCAAATTCGTGTCAAACAAGAGCGAGTATTATGAAGATGCGGTCCAGCGCTTCCGTACCATATGTGAAGGGCGCAAGTTGATTGCCGTGATTGATTACAAAGAAGGTCCCCTATTGCACCTGCGGCTCATCGACCCGTCGGATCCGGTCTCTTCCACCGATCCTGATTCGAGTATCAACGCCGATCTCGTTAGGGAGGGGTTCGCGACAGTTGACAAGAAGGGTACACCAGGCAAATACCTGCAGAGTCACCCTAGCATCCTCACGAGGCTAGCGGAAAACCTTCGCCTTGCGAAGCGCGAGCGGTTGGGTCAATTCGAACTTGGCGATGTGGAGGAAGATGACGATTAGGTGCTCCGGGTGTCGTCGGCGTCGGCCTCAACCCGGTTTAGTTGTGCATTGCAATACGGATTTGGAGGGACATTCAATTCTGTTACACCTGTGTGGTGACAGCCGTAGGGGCGGTGGCGGCTTCTTTATAATATAAAACCCTCCCTTGGTTCATACCTCGCCGTGACTTTGACCTCTCCTCTACCGTTCGACTGTTCTATATTTCGTCTCGTCTGCCTGCATGGGTCGCTGGTGAAGACTCCGCCAAACCTACCCCTATCAATTGTAAGAGCGTGAGCTCGAGCGGTGTCGCGATGGTGGCACAGGGGCTCTATATTCTCTACTATGGCCTTCATCTACTCGCGTTGGTGACCCTGCCTATCCTCACCATCACGATGATATGGCCAAAACGTTTGACGCCAAACCGACACCCGATCCTCCCTGTGAACACGGGGTTATGGGCATGCTATGCTCTTAGCTCACTGCTCCTGTACGCTCTTCGTATTCACCCCTTATTCTACTTTCTGAATGGCCGCCCTTGAGCAGATTCTTCACCAACTCCTTTTCTGGCCCCCAGCCTGCTCGCATCACGTGCTACATCCAAAGTGCCCTTGTATTGGCCTCCGGCCCGGCTGTTGCTTCAGCAGCCTTCTCGCTCGTTGTTACTGTGAGCCCCTACGTCGCGATATCCGTTTCCTTTCAACTGACGTGCATAGGTCTGGATGCATGCCTGGTTCGTTGAGAGCGAACGAACCTTTCACGTCACTCGCCGGAAAACTAAGTTGATGGTCTGTGGACGACCGGAATGAGCGAGCAATACATTGACGTCCGTGCATTTGACAGCTCATTGTACTACCCTTCCTCACCTTTCTTTCATTCCTCATTCCGGGACTCCTCGTACGTGAACTAAATCATCGCATCTGTGCACACCGTCCACTAGCGCTCACCGGTGTCACTACATAGGTCGGTTCTCGTACTTCTGTCAGTCGCGCAATCTTCTACTGTCTACCCGATTACCGGCCTCTGGTCACCCTCTCTGGCGCCACCTCTGCGACCCTCTTATTTGGCACGGCCACCTTCCAATTGTGGACTATTGCCATTGTATATCGACGGTTTGTCGGATCTCGACGAATAGGGGCCACCGAAATCGGCGACATGGAAGTTGCCACATTCTTTCGCGTGCTCGTTTTTGGGCTTTACGTCTTAGTGGGTTTGATGTAAGTATATGCTTGGCTCTACTTCCTCATGTACTCAAGCCATCTTTTGACCAGCATATGCTTCATTTCGATCAAATATCCCACGCGACTTGCCACAGACTTGATCACAGCTGCCATTGGACCTACTATCTTCTTTACTTTTGCAAGCGAAGACAGTGTACTTCGAGCGTGGCGGCTGAAAGAACCACTTCCAGTTCAAAGCCGGAGCGACAGTACCGTCAGCATGAATCAAGCACGTCGACAATCGACTTACCCAGCCCCACAAACTATTTCAAGTGAATCACCGTCAAATATTACACGAGTTCTTGCATCATTCAACTTCCTCAATCCTCCCACTCCCTCCACAATTCAAGCGACCACTTCACAATCATTACCTCCACAACCCGTTATCCCATCCGTCTCAACTGACCCTCTCGTACGAGAATCACCAAGTTCCGTTGGTTTCCTCCTCACGTCTGAGCAGTACATAGCATTGGAATCGCCTACAACTCCGACCGAACCACATCACACGAAATTTCACCATTACTCAATACCACAGTCATTTGTATCATCACCTGCACTCTCAGAATCTCACTGTCATCGAGCTCATTTCAATAATTGCAGCTGGGGAATCTCCAGACCTTTCTGATACTGTTCTCGTTTTCGTTCTTATACTCCTGTTTGTCATGTTCCCTGTTTGTCATGTTCCCTGTTTGTCACGTTCTCTGCTGCTCCACCCCGGTTTGACATCTGCGGCCTTGGTGGGCTGGCTCGATGCACAGAGGCGCATGAAACGTGCATGAAACGGGGGCGAGAGATAGGCACACAGTGCATTTAATTGAACTTCAGATGTATATAGTAATTTGTAACACGTCGTTTCGCAATCCTGTGGTTAGTCGCGAGTCGTGAAACTAATGTGGAGGGTGTGCCCATGCCTAAGCGCGCGTATTGTTAATTTTGCATGCTCTGGAAGTCTCTCCACTCTTATTACTGACCCTAGTGCACTTTGATCTTTGATACAGGAAACAAGCGATTTAGTAATATTCACTACACACGTGGTGTAATGGTTAGCATGCTTGCCTTCCATCCGGGAGCGAGCAAGCGGCAGGGGTTCAATTCCCCTCGTGTGTATTTTTGGAGGGCGTTGAGGGGGTTGGACCTCGACTTTTTAGCTTTTTGTTAAGGTTCCTTTTGTAAGTTTCACCAAGTTCCTCTAGGAGGATAATGAATCTGGTCCATTGTCCGCAGGAAGCTAGTTGGTACAGGAGAGCGCGGGTAGATACAGGACAATGAGAAGGAGAAAAAGAGATGGTAAAATGTACTTTAGAGTAAATCTGGTTCTGTTATTCCCACCTGGGGCGTTTTCTTGGTCCAAAGTCATTTCCTCCCTCGCGTGCAAGGAGTTCCCGTTCCTTATCTAGGCCTGTCCCCTCTGGTAACCCATAACCCCCGATTCCTAACCCACCGCTGCCGCCGCCGCTGCTGCGACCGGTACCACCAAAGGCCAGACCAAAGGGGAAGTCATACGCGCCTCCAGCGGAGGTGTGTGACCCACCTAGGGCGGTGGGATGGTCTACAAGGAGGCTCAGGGACATACTTGTCGACGGCATGGCGAGGAAGTCCAACCACGAGTCGTCCCCACCACCGCCGCCGCCTCCCCCGGCCGCGCCCGCGAGCGAAGCGGCAGGGAGCGGCGGTGTAGCTGCCGAGTAGGGTGTGTCCAGTCGGTCTAGTCGTCGTGCCATACTTGGCCCACTTGTGGAGGCGGGACGCGCGAGCGTACTCGCGCGGTGGCGGGCGAAATTCGAGAGGAGTTCTTGGTGGTGTCCGCCGTGGTGAGTACCGAGGCCAAGGAGGGAGCCGGAGCCCAGGAGACTGCCAGTGGGTGGGTGTTGTGCGCTGCTGTCGAGACGCGAAGGCGGAGAGGGCCAGTCGGATCTGAGGCCACCACGGAGGGAGCTGAAGTGGGAGATGCGCCGGTAGTCGGGGTTGGAGCTGCTGGACCCCGGGCGGGGGATTGAGTTTCCTTGACGGGAGGCGGTGGGGTGATCATGGTCGTCTAACCGCGAGCGATCGAGCAGTGGGGCCGAACGGTCGTTCATGGAAAATGCAGAGGAGCGCGGGAGGGACTCGGCTGATGATGTCAATGTATGGGGACTGTCATTGCGGTAAACGGGGAGATTGTCGGTCTGATCCTGGCCACAGGCGTTTCACGTCAGGGATTTGGGAACCAAAGTGGACGACTGATTTGAATTTACTTACGGTAGGCGTAGCACCACGTACGGGACGCGAACGAGTGCCACAGGTTTTCAGTTTTGAGGGCCTTGTGTCAGAGAGATCATCGTCGTCGTCTTCAGAATCGACGATTCCGGCGGATGCTGAATTTGCACCTTTAAGCTGACTTCCTCCGCTGGTGAAGTCGATTGTGGTTCTCAGGTCACGTTCACCTTCGTACTGTGGGAAAAAAGGTGAGAATGAGAAATAAATTAGTGGGGAGAGAGGACGGACATTGAGGCGACGGAGGACCATTTCGTCTATATTGCTTGAACAAAATTCAAATAGTTTATTGCTCTGACCTGGGGCTGGATGAAGATGGAGGTCAGTGAGGTGAGGAGGCCAGTGGGGGGAAACTCGCGACGGACTGAAGATGATGACGGCGACGTCTACGGAGCATAGGACGCCGAGTTCGTATGCCTTCTTGAACAGGCCATTCTTGCGCTAGGGACGGTACACGTTCAGGTGTTCAGTGTCAGTGGGGCATTCCGACAGAGGCTTGGCACCCAAAATAGCCACCTATCGCGGTATGATGAGCGGAGACGGCAAGACGGCGAGAACGGAAGCGTGGCTAACCTTTTGAAACGTCACGAGGCGATTACGCTCGTTCTGGAGGGAGATGAGGAGTCAGAATGGATCGGATCGGGCGCAGGGGCGGAGAAGTCGGCTCACGGTGAGGGGCTGGATGTCGATTTTTCTTCTGCCCATGGTTGTGTGTCGTAGTGAGGAGTGCGAAGGAGTGCGAGGGGGAGAGAGGGAGAAAGAGAGAGAGGTGGCAAGTTGCGTCGGTTGTCGCTGCGCTCACTTCATAGTGGTCCCGGCTGCCGGCAGATGACAGATGACGGATGACAAATGACAAATGACATTTGGGGCTTTGCTTCCCACGTGACACTGCCACTTGGCCCACCGGCTGCCCACCCTCGTTCCAAGATTAGACGCTCCCAGAATATCTCTTGGGCTTGGCAATGGTCTTGGCCCAAGTCGAGAGAGCATAAGAGGCCAAGAGGCCTGTGCAAGCGTCCATCCCTTCTTGCTTTCCCCCTCGCCTTTTTTTCGCACCCCCCCCAACCCGCTTTCGGTCCCCGGCGTTGTCTCGACCAGTCGCTCTGGTTCCGGGGGGCATTGGACCCCAGACAGCCTCCAGATCTAACTCGGCCAATAGCTGCAATAGCCGCGGTAACCCTTTTCAAACTCTTTGTCATTGTCCATCGCACAATCGCTGCGCGCCGTGTGGAACGTATCAAACTCGGGTGCTCGGGAGCTCAGATGCTCGGGATGCTCAGATGCTAAATACTAAATACTAGATGCTGGATGCTGGATGCTGGATGCTCAACAACTTCCTGTTCCCTCAACTCGCCGACAACCCACCGACAGACCACCGACGCACTCCTTTGGCGGCGCAGCAGGGCAGCAGGGCAGCAGGGCAGAGGGCAACAGGGCAGCAAGAACATTCTAGAAGCCCCATGCACTGCCCGTACGCTCCTTTCGCCCTTCCATCAACCAACCTCAGCCACCGGTCATGCATTTCGCGCTCCTGTCACTGTCCAGACCTTTCCCAGACCCTTTCTTGAGGTCAGCTGGTGGTCCATGCATGTCCGAGTCTTCCGTCACCAGACAGGGGCGCTGCGATAACGAATTGGGATCAATGCGCGTTTGGCGTTGAATGCATATCATCACATAGCGCTCGACCACCTCTCGACTTCTCTCCTTATTTTCACTTCCGAGGATTTCAAACAAGACACGGGCTGTGGAGCCCTTACAATTGCTTCTTTGATAATCAGGCTGTATATGGAAAAGGAGGCTGTTCAAGCGGCTCTCCGTTGCAACCCAGATGCAACCTAGACCCCATTCGCATGGGCGCCCTTTCCCGACCATCTTAGTGCCGAGATACACGAGGGCCGATTTACATGAGTCCGCATGCACGAACAGTTTGGAGCATTGTGAATGTACATCGCTCAGTAATAATAATAGTCTTCGAGTTGACTTGAAACGGTTGATACCGGTTTACTTTACGATTTCCACTTGGTGCTCGATCTGTGTGGCCGTGGGAACTCTGGACGTTGGTGGGTCGTTAGGATGACTTGTACAGCGTCTGAGGGTTGCGCGTTTTGGTCCCCTCTGTGTCTGCTATGGGGATTCAAGGCTTGGCCACTTATCTGAGAGAACACCGCCAAATACTGTCACGACGGTTTGAGCTCTCTGTTGTCCCAGGGCCAGAGCCTAAGGGTGGGACGAGGGTGGTCGTCGACGGTTGGTCGTGAGATCGTTCTTGCCGTCCGTTAGGAGCGTAACACATATCTTACCATAGATTCATATGCACACTCTTCTATCAGTCCCGGTTGCCTTGGGTTTTCGGAGGAGAGTATGACCAGTTCGCGTCGTTGATAGAAAGAACGGTCGATGCGTGGTTATCCATTGGTATCCAACCCTCATTCGTCTTCGATGGTGAGCTTATCCTCTATCCAAAATAACACACTCATCTGTCGGCCTCCCCCCTCCTACCCAGGCCCGTCCGAACCGGTCAAGTTTCCAACTCAGGTCTCGCGGGTTACATCTACCAACATATACAACGGTCAATTATTCTTCCGCACCTCGTCCGCATCTCGAAATACTCCACGGTTCCTCGCGGAATCGCGCATCCTTCCTCCTCTCTGTTATGCCACTTGCATACAAACGCTATTGCGGCTTCACAAGCTCCATTCAACCGTCACTCTCTACTTTGCGGATCGGGAGGCCGATGCGTTTGCCGTGGCTTTGGCTGGACGACTCGGCGCATACGTTACAGCCCAAGACTCTGATTTTGTCGTCCTCAACTCAGCCGGGTATCTCGGCTACATTCCACTGGACGATATGCAATGGAGTAGTGAGCCCGCAGAAGTAATAGCGGAGCAACAGCAGCAACAACAGGGTGACGATTTCGTCCCTGTCGTAAAGCGTGGCCTGAGCAAGCGATCTGTAACATCTCCCCGAGGTGTCATTCCCCCGGCTGCGTATGTATCGCTCAGTATGGCCGTTTACACTCCTGCGTCACTCGCCAAATCATTGAAAGTGGCTGTCACTCTCCTTCCGCTCGTCGGTGCAATCGTTGGAAATGACTATGGGTCTTCACACCAGTCACACCTGTTCGATCGTAAACTCACGTCCGTACAACGCATTACCTACACCACGGCTACACTCGCATCCATTCTACACAAGCTCGACCGACCAACGCGCAAAGCGGGGACCAAAGCTCCCAAGAACGTGCTTGATCTCATACGTACGACAGTAAACCAAATGCTCGTTCGACCCTCTGCGACTGCCTCTGGGGAGATTGACCGGATCGTCGATGGTATCGTCGAGTCTGCGCTTCAATATGCTATCCCGCCGTCTGAGGTGACGGGTCTGTGGCCTACCCCCAACTGCCCAATTCACGACGCACCGGAGCAGTGCAGGATACCTGCCCTTGTCTACCCAGATCTCTCGGATGACGAGGGCGAAGGAGAGCGAGGCGGAGACGGGGAGGTGCCAGAGAGGGCCCAGGCGAGACATCTATACCTGCAAGAGTACCGAGCGGGGACGTTCGATCCCCATCTGCTGGATATCGTCACGACTGCGACCGCCTGGCCCCGTGTCTTTCTCGAAGACCCCGACGCCGAAACAGCAGCGAAAGCGGTGGGGAGACCCTTGCGCATGTGGACATATGCCATCTTAGACGAGGCGCTCGGTATACCTCTGGTAGAAGAAGAAGAAGAAGAGGCAGACCAAGAGGACGAGGAAGGTGATGAGGCCCTGCCTAACTTCACCGTCCGATCGGTGGGCGCCAGGTCGGCGACGGAGGGTTCTGTCACCGGCCGAACGGAAAGCTTGACAGAGTTTGAGGACGAAGACGAGGATGCGATCATTGATGTTATCGACGAGGACAGCGAAGGCGAGGATCCTTTAGAAGCCCTGAAAGGAGCATTGCATCGCCTGCGCGGGACGACGCGGCGCGGAGGACTTCCTCCTATCCCAGATCGCGAAGAGGAGGAGGACTGGGGTACGGCGGGCGAGGAGGACGGCGAGGTTCCGCCTCGGCAGA
>Ga0307515_10017422_pt1 | contig 13082 bp, 8 predicted proteins | sample 17_EM_MG_FD_194513 | JGI IMG/M metagenome (GOLD analysis project Ga0307515, IMG submission 194513) | Populus trichocarpa ectomycorrhiza microbial communities from riparian zone in the Pacific Northwest, United States - 17_EM | ecosystem: Host-associated > Plants > Roots > Unclassified | place...
ATAAAATACAAACATAAAATAACTAAAAAAAAAAAAAACACAAGCTCCACCTCAAACAAGCTCCAACCAGCAATCTAGCCAGCAAATTAAAACAAAAATTATTAAAAATAATAATCTTATAAACATTCTTTTAGGAATGAAAGTAATTTCTGTTTTTTTTTTATCAGATTATTTTAATTTTTACATCATAAGAACATGTTATTTATAGGTAGCTGACATATTGTAGATCAAAATTGTAGAACTAATAAATTATTTTTTACTAATTTGGGAAGAATGTATGTCATTTTTTGCTGTAAAGAAGCGTGAGAATCAAACTAGTGTCCTGTAGCATAAAATGGTTGGCTACACCAAACTAAATTTGGTTCATGTCTGTTATCCTTTCCATTCTACTAATGCAATTTGCTGTATGAAATTTGAAGTTTATTTATGGCAGCAAAGATTTGAAGCAAAACAAACATGACATTAATTTCTAACCCTAAAGTTTCACTTCAAAGTATAGATTTTGAATTTGTGAAACATTGAATTAACAATCAAATTAATTAGTCTAGGGAAAGGGATGGAGAAAAAGGAAATACCTTGAGATCCTGTTTAAAAAGTTAAATAAACTATCCTAGGGAAAATGTGAAGCAGAACAAAATAAAATAAATAAATAAACCTTTAAACAAGCTAAGTTGACTAATATCAATATATTTGAGGTAAAATTAAAAATAAAATCCTGGATTAAAATTTTATTGGGATTTATTGTTCAACATAAATTCTTTAACATGAATTATTTACATGATTAAATAATAATAGGTAAATAGAAATTGATATAAAAAAACTGTGGTTGACATGTTTTGGAGAAATAATAATAAAAACTTATAAGACTATATCATGTACGTAAGAAAGAAATAAGCTTTCATAATTGCTTATACAGTGGGAATGTGATCACACGTTTTTTGCAGGGCGAGAGGGGTTATGGCTCGATGGATGCTCGGGCTTCAAGCCTTGGCCTGGGCATGAGTTAGGGTTTAATGTAAAAATAGATTTTTAGACTACAAAAGAATTCTTTTTTGTTGCCAAGTATTTTTTTTTGCAATTTGGTTTTGGAATTATAATTATTTTGCCATAAATAATTATTTTTTTTTTACCTAATGTTTTGTGTAGTCCATGAAAGTAAGAAACTATTTAGTTTTTTTCAGTATATTTTTTTCATAACCTTAATAGTTTTTTCAGCTTAAAAACATAAAATTTAAAGCAATGACATTCAAGTTTAATTATGACTTTATGAAGAGTAATTAAAATTGATAATGGAGAGAATTTATTTTGATAATTACTATAATTAATTTTCTATCATTTTTTGTTTCAAAATCATCCGGAAAAAAAGGCTAAATAAGAGTGTTTTTGGGTTTTTGTAATAGTTTTTCCAGGTTTTACAAACTCTTATTCAACATGGCCGACGGTAAACAGAATGCATATATGTCAGAATCATTTGTTATGACAACATTTGAACGAACATGTTCAAACCACAAATCTGTCACCATAACCACTCCTTTTTTGTTCTATCTCAGGGATCACCATAGAAAAGCAAATCAAAGAAACAGTAACTTGCAGAAGACAACCAAGCTCCTGTGAACACAAAGACAGGACCAAACAAATTGTCAGGGGATCAAACGTGGACTCTTCTAAAATCTCTAAGAGAATCTGAACGCCCATTATGTAGGAAACATCGTATTCTAATCCATATTCCTTTTAAAAAAGGGTAAGATACAAAGAAACCAATTTAGAACATCCAAAATTCCATTCTGACAAGAAAAAAAATAATACCATTCAATATTCACAAATAAAGTAATATACAACATCTTATCAACTCGCTAGATCATTTAACCTCATCTTTCAGTTCATCTCTCACAGTAAAATCCTCATTGCTATGATGTTCCACAACCTGCAAGGAAATTCATTAATTCACAAATAATAGTTCAATTTTTGTATAACATATTATAACTTGTACCACAAGTTAAGCATATCTTGGTAAAAACCCGAAGCAATAAAAGACATGTCTACATATTTTTTTTTTTAAAAAATATATCAATGAATTCAATTCTAAAATAAAACACAAATCAAGTTAAAAAAAAACTTCCAAAGGTCCACAATGTCTGGAACCCTAAAAATAATCCTCATCATCAGTTATGCGGGAGCAAGACCCTTTTTCTCATAACAGCTTGAAACTAAAGACAAAAATAAAAATAAAAATAAAAAACACAAGAATTTAAATGAGCGAAAGGAATTGTAAATGTGAACCCCAAGTTTTCAGATTTTATTTTTTCTAGAATAACAATTCTTAAGTCCCCTTTTTAAGAGGTTTACAAAGTTTTAAATAGATCAGAATCCCTACCTCAATTAGAAAACAAAATAAAAATCTAAAATTACAAAGTAAAGAAGCATGAAATCCAAAGATAACAAGCAATTAAAATCACAAAAATTTTTGAAATCAAGGCCATGAGGTGAGATTTTCAAAATTTAAAGATCCGACGGTTGGAATAACAATTCTATTTTGAGTTGTTATTTTGGTTTGATGTGACCAGACCTCCTCTTGAGCCTAAACTGATTCCACTGATGCATAAATATATCTGCTAGGCCATCAACATAATCTATCCAGGGCAAATCCTCATCTAGAAATTTAATGGGTTAAGTCAAGATGTTTGGATTAAAAAATTGCAAAAGCCAAGCTAGACCATTGTATATGTTTTGGGCCATATCTAAAGTTACAAGTCCAGTTGAGATGAAAACTATATACCTCAAGATTTTCATCTAAACATAGTATGCCTAGTAACTCATGTATATAAGAGAGAACAATTTGATTGAAGTCAGGTTTGAAATTTTCCAGCAAACAAGTCAGAAAATAATTGTTTTCAATATGATTTATGGATTCTTATGAGACAAGGATTTAATTACTTGTGAAATCTTAGAAAAGTTTAATTTTTGGAGGGTAAGAACCCTAAAACCAACAAACAAGAAAGAATACAACCCAATAAAGCTAAAATCAAATTGATAGAAAAACTAGAGGCAATAATTACCCAAACCAAAACACCAAAGTTATTGGATGAAAGAAGCCCCAACGACAATTGATCTTTTATAAGTTCAAGAAAAGTTCAATAAAGAACCAAAAGTATAAGTGTCATTGCAACACATAAAATATTATTTTGAAATAATCCAATTTCTCTCAGAAAACCTAAACATAAACTAAATAACCCTATTTAAAATATGTAAAAACATCCTAAATAATTATGAAAAAATAAAAAAAATAGTTCTAAATAAAATAAAAAATTAATCCTAAATCAACCAGGAAACCAACATAATTATTGTATTATAGGTTTTTATCTTTATCGTAAGGCTTTTCCAATGTCTGACCATTGTGAAATTTTAATTTTATATAAAACAAGGCCTTTAGAACCTTTTGCAAAAAAATTAGCCCAATCAAACAGTCAAAATAAAAGTTATGTTATTAGTATAAAACTACGTATTAGAAAATATAAGCCTCAAACTATCTTTAATGTCCACTTTCCTTGTTTGTTGGCAGATTTCAAGCTTTATTTCAAACATATTATTCTTTTTTATTTGGATGAGTTACTGAGCATACCTTATATGGATGGAAAACTTGATATATCTAATTTTCAACTCAATTAGAATCACAACATAATTCCACCAATAACTTCATATATAACCCAAAACATAGAAAAAAAATTCAATTTGATAGATGTACAATTTTTTAACCCAAATATTTTGATTTAGCTCATTAAATTCCTTTTTAATATTATTAGTTTTAAACCTTGATATTGGCATAATTGTTACTAGATCATTTATTATACTTGCTGACTCTCATCGTGTCTATATATATATAGCCAAGGGCATGTTGCCGAGTTTAGCGAGGAGGATGGGGGTATTATGTGCTCAGAAGAATATGGTGGGGCTTCTCATTTATTAATTAGCACGTGTGTGTGAAGCCCCACCATATTCTTCTGAGCACAGAGGTCCCCCAATCTCCTTGCTAAACTCACCTACATCTTGAAATTTATGAATTCAAAGATAGAAATCCTGTGTTTCATATCAAGTATTTTTATTTTCATCTTTTACAATATTAAAAAGATATAGTTTTAATTGACATACGACACAAGTTATTTTATATTTTAAAACTATTTCTTATTGTTAAAAAAAAACAATCCAATTTTTTTTCTTTATTATGATAGGGGAATTACTCCATTATACTTTTGGGATCACACTCCCTCGCGTGTTCTTGAATTTAGAATTTATCATAATTTTCTTAATATGTACCTATGTCAATTAATTTTTTAATAAAACCATCCTAGATATATAGTTATTAAACAAGTTCTAGTGGGTTGATCGAAAACTTGAAGCTTGACCCGGCCATGTTTTCTCTTCAAACTATTTTAGATATTAACTTAGTTAAATCAGGGTAATCTAGTGAGTTGATCTATCAACCAATTGACCCAACCAAAATTAATTTAGTCAACTCTAAAAAAGAACTATAATGATATTTTATATTGATGTTGTTTTGAACAAAATAATCAACTTGGTAACCCATGGATTAGCCCAATCTGAGCTCTAAACCCGGATAAAACCTCAAACCAGATTCCATAACTATGCCACATGCACTTTGTTATTTGATGAAGTCCTTCTGTTCAAATTTAAACATCAAATGTTGATATGGACTAAGAAATAGGACAAATGACCCAGTTTCTCTCTTGATAAGTGCTGCATCTATTTAATTTTGTTTTACAGAATAATTTTGGGAAATCAAAAGGTTGTGCGGCTTAATTAGCCCTCTCAAAAGAAACTAAGCAACTGGTCCACCTCGCTAATGCAGGTATTTTCATGTTGCCTGCAAGTGTTTGAATATTGATTGGATCTTACAACTTTGTACTGTTGAGTTATAAGTCCAGCAGTTTCCTGAAATTAACAAATATTGGTGGGAGATGCGGCAATATATAGCAGCCTGTCAACCACATCTTTCTTTAAGTTTATTAGGTAAAGCTATAGGTTAAACATATCTTTACTCGGAAAGAGGAAAGGCATTATATAAAAGATCACTGCTTTTTATCAAATTCTTCTTATCTCACCTACGCCATGGCATTCTCAGTTTAAAAAAATGTGGAGATAAAAGGGCTTATCACCTCATCCAGACATCATGAGGTTGGCAAGATGGAGTGCACCACCACAAGCCATTTTGTTTGTATCTAGCTCTCATATGTTAAATATCCTAGAACTTACTGAATCCTTAATTCACTTTTGAAGGAGAGAATTGGCTTAAGAGAAGGGAAAGGAAGAATTTGAAGAATATGGTAAATGTGCAGGCATGTAATCCCATGTTTGTGGGGAATATTCATTAATTAATTTGTAATATTCTTTGTTTTGTTCATGATCTAAAGCAATTAAGATCTCATGTTCATGTTTTGGTTAGGCAAGAGAGCAACTGCTGGAGCTGATCATGAGTTCCACCACCGCCATGCATGCTGCTATGTGCTTTCTCAATTTCGTGTTGCTAGCTCTTCTTCAGCTGAAATATCCAAACAAAGGAATGTCCCTTTTTGAGGAACATGGTACTATTATATTGCTTTACATTGTGACCTCCTTTGTCTACTCAACAGCTTTGATAGCTCTATTACAACGAGCCCACCAGCTGCTGGAAACACTTTTTCTTGTCACGCTTGAATACATTTCCCTCCTTTCTGGAGTTCTTACTTGTGATTTACTCCTGTTGATACTGGCCCCTCCTTTTGGATACTTTCTATTGGCTTTATGTGGAGTTCTCATACTTGTGAAGGCACTCCTTAGATCCTACCAGCAAATTCTTGGTCATTTGCTAGACATCGCAGCTATCTCAGAGATAGCTCGAGACCTGATCCCAAATGTTTTCCATCGATCAAGTCGTCATCAGGAGGCTCATATCCAGGCATATAGCATGGCATGTGTTTGCTTTCAGAATTTTATTACTGTTTTATATATTATTAAAAACACTACATCCATCATTTACTACAAATTATATATTAGTTAAAGTAATTTTTATCGTTCTTTTTATTGAACCTGGTTTATTCCAGCTCAAGGGATGAATGGAGGAGTTAATTGAGGTCAATCAAAATGATATTGCTTTAAAAAACATTAAAAAATTAAATTAAATTTTGATTGAGTTATTCAGTCGCGAGTTAGCCCATAGTGTTGGCAGGGTCAATATAGGTTGATTAATTTTCGTGAATAGTAGATTAGACGGTGTTTAATAACTATTTTACATATATTTTTTAACCTTGTTTAAGATGATTATTAATTAGGTTTTTTTTTCTTTTGTTTTTCAATAATATTTCAGGTTTCTCCATCAATGAACAGAGTTTCTACAAATCACAACTCTACTGATCAAGGAGGTGGGGATCACAATACAACTCAAACTGTTGGTGTATGAATCGGTTTTATGGCTTGCACAAGCATATCAACCAGATTTGGCTGGTCCAAGAATAGATGCCGTGATTTGAAATAAGTTGGTGTTTCTGTACATAGTCACTTAATTAATTGTGAGTAATTAGTGTGGTTATTTGTGATTGATGAATGCTAATTATCGCATCTGATGCTTGTAAGAATGATATTAAATATGATTTCTTATTATTATAAAATCTTGCCTAGTGCTCAAGAAGCAGAAAACGTTTCTATATGAATCCATGATGTTGATGGGCACAAGTTCCACGTACTTTCGTAGGCTTGTTGACGAGGCTGGTCGACTCAAAAAGCAGAAAACTTTTCATATTAACCCACTAGTTCCACCATTGATTGTATCAGTTCAGGTGTCATACGATAGCTAGATTGACCTTCGGCTACTGCATCAACATTCTTCTGCTAGTATGATTGTTGAAAAGTAGACCTGTTTTGTATCCCACAAGGATACTGCAGGGCCGGCATGATGGAATCTCTTACCTCATTCTTTTGCTTGTACATCTCTAATGGATTAATTAATTCAGTTATATTTCAAATCAAATTAGAAAAAAATCATTAAACTAGTAAAACCTGTAAATCTAGTTAGATTTTAAAGATTTAATTCATCTAGTCAAACTTGATTTAAATTTCATTAAATTAATTTCATGAAATTAAAAGGAAAAACAAAGTTATTTTAATAAAAATAATTAATTCAGGTTAATCTGATGGCCTCTAGTTAGACCAATAACTCAAATTCTTTTTTAGATGGACAGAATCCGAGAACTATGCTCCTGAGCTAAACTACTTGTATATTATCCACCTATTAAGTAGCTAGGGTATCCTAATTTACAATCATTGAACAAAAATCTTAGAATCGAGCGTGTTAACGTTAAAGGATATTGGTAAATCTCTTATAATGAAATTATTGTACGGATTGAATATCTAACCATATTAAAATAGTTAATTAGTGCATGGCAGATTGTTACCAAGGAGAAAGATAGAGGAGGATTAGGAATTGGTTCCTTGCTGGCTAAAGAACAAGTCACTGTTATCTAAGTGGTTATGGCGTCTGAGTATTCCTAGCAATGACAAATGGAAAGATTTGATTTGCAAAACATATCAGCCAGACTTTTAGAATGGGATTCCAACTTTTAAAAAGCAGCGATTATCTAGTGTGTGGCAGGGAATCATGTCCATAGTATAATCTAATCATCCAACAGCTGTGGTTCTGAAAAGCAGTTCTAGTTATGTTGTTGGAGACGGAACTTCAACACAAATTTGGAGTGATAAATGGACAGGGAATTCAATCCTCCAGGATTTCATTATATCCAAGATTGTATGTTCTATCTTTATCACCTAATGCAACGGCTGCAGCCATGGTAAAATAGTCTGATGGTGGCCGGAGTTGGGAGTTGAATTGGCAAAGGACTCTTAGAAGCTTTGAAATTCAACAGGTCACTTCCTTGTTAGCTTTATTAAATTCTATTCAATCGTGTCATGCCAAAAAGGATGTCAAGGTATGGAATCTCACCAAATTAAGATGGAACATTCATTGTTAAATCCTGCTAGATCATATATAGTACTGTAGTGGAGCCAAACCTTTTCAGTCTGATGTTTGGATTAAGATTGTTCCTCCTAAGATTCAGTGTTTCATATGGTTAGCGGTGCAGGAAGGAATTTGTACAAGTTCTTTCTATTAAAATGACAAGTGTTGACTGCGGCTCAAGCATTCTGTAATTCTGCAATTGAAACAGCAGATCATATGTTGATTCATTGTTCCTTTGCTTGGCATTTATGGTGAAATCTGTCATGGTAGGGCTTGAATTGGTGTGTTCTGGAAACACTAGACAACTCGTTGTTCCAGCGGCCTATGATGGTTCAAGGAAATCTTCAACGTCAGACATGGCGCATCCTGTCCAATGATGAATAGACTTAGTGCATGCCTCTCACATCTTCTACTGTATTAGTGTAGTCTTCTGCTTTTCTTATGTTCTTCTGTAATCTCATTTCATTCCTGAACTTGTAAGTTTTTCTTCATGGCCATATACATCCTAAATGGCCAATGCAATAAAATTCCTTTGAATTATAAAAAAAAATAATCATAACTCTAGCTAGACTTCACATAAATAAAGGTAAATAATAACTCTAGTAGCTTGGGTGTCTATCACGGATTTGCCAACAGCTGGGTGGAATGTAGAATGTCGTCCTTCGAAAATCTTACATGGTTCTGGGAAAATTATAAGATACGGCGAAGTCCAGCATTACATTTTCTTCACTGTATGCTTTACGTCTTCTCATTGTTAATTTATGTTTTGGATGGAGACGATTATTGTGTCAAGGTCATAGAAATAAACTCCCTCCATTATCGAGATGGAGACCTTCATGCTATTGCTCAACCAAGATGACGATGACGATGACGAGTCAGATGAGCTATAAGAAATAAAACATAACATGTATTTTTTATTTTTTAAACAAGAAGCTTACAACACACGGTAGATGCAACTGATTATTAAATTCAAACCGTATAATAAAAAAATAAAACATATCATGTATTTTGATTATTAAAATATTTTTTTAAAATTAATTTTTTTATTTTTTCTATTACAAAAGAAAAATTAATAAAAAAAAAAATGCAACACTGGCTAACCTCACAATTACATGTTTATAAGCCATAGAAACTCAAAATTTAACAATAATTTAAACCACACATTAAACATCTAAGAATTGCAAAATGAACCTTTTGAAGATCAAAAACAAGTTGGAGAGATTGTTGGCAACTCAAGAAGCATGCAGGACATGAGAAACCGCAACAAAACAGTGGTAGCGTATCTACTCCAAGCATTGTTGCCACTTGCGGCAAGTGGGTTTATGTGCCGCCGCAGGCGAAACCCAAAAAAATAGATGGATCTGAAACCATTTTCCTCTTCTTACTCCCTCTACCAGCGGTGACTCTCATTATGACCTGCAAAAATAAAAAAACACAATAAACAATTGATTTTCTTTTTTTTGGTTCATATATCTGCTTCTCTTTTACTTTTTATACAGATTTGTCGGAATTGAGTTTCAGTGGGTAAGATATAATTTTTTATTTTTAAAGAAATTTGATTGTATACCATTAAAATATTTTTTAAAAAATTAAAATGTTTCATCTTTTTCATTTTTTCTATCACGAAAGGAAAATAAATAATAAAAAAATATAACACCCACATATTTAATTTTTTTTTTAGCTGGGCCCGGCCCTGCCATATAAGCTGACGGGTTAGTGGTGTCAGTGGAGAATAAAAAAAGATGGACATTGATGGATGAGATCTTTGGTTGTAAACAGAGGTTTCTGCTAACGGCGGCAAGGAGGACTTAAGGGGTGGTGGTGGTGGTGACTACTGGTTCTGCAGTTGATAATGAAGTGGTGGCAACAGCTACTCAGACAACGTTGTGGGAAGCTAGCTGTGTTGAGTTTCCGGGCCCTTTCATGTTTCTTAAGAAACTAAGCTACCTTGCTAAGCATCTTAGACTATGGAACTGTGAGCATTTTGGTAACCAAGAAAGTCGACTGCTCACTTTAACCAACAAAATTGCAGAATTAGAGAACAAGCAGGCCGAGAGTATCTTAATAGTAGATAAGTCTTCTATATCAATGCTAAATTCAGACGCAAACGTAATTATCTCTCTGCAATAACTTACAATGGCAGCCACTATCTAGCACAACATCGTCTATTAAGGAAGCTGCAGTTGGCTGCTATTCTGGCCTTTTCACACAACCTCTATCAAATCGTGAAACTATGGGACCTCTAGGTTTTAAGCATCTAACGGAAGAAAATTCTACATCGCTAGAGTGTGCAGTGACAATGGAAGAACTCGAAGCATCCTTGTGGGACTGTGATGGTTAAAAGTGTCCTGGATCGGATTGTTTCAACCTTAAATTATACAGAAAAGCTTGGGGATTGATCTGTCATGACTTATTTTCTTTGGTTAATGATTTCTTCACAACAATAACATTCCCAAAAGGACTTAATCTTGCTTCTGTCACTTTGCTGCCGAAGACTAACTTTCCAGCTCAATTCTCAGATTACAGGCTAATTAGTTTGATACATGGTCTCTATAAAGTTGTTGCCACACTTCTTTCCAACAGACTCAAGCATGTCATCCACGATCTAATTAGCTATAGTCAGATTGCCTTTATCAATGGGTGTCAGATTGTTAATGGTTTTATGATAGCCAATTGCAGATCTCCAGGGGAGAGGTATGATCTTCAAAGTGGATTTTCATAAAGCTTTTGATTCTGTCTCCTGGGATTATCTTGATGAGGTTGTGGGATATATGGGGTTTAAGCCTAAATAGAGAAGTTTAATGTATACATGTCTTTCTACTGCTAAATTATCGGTTCTTGTTAATGGGTCTTCTACTCAAGAGTTCCAGATCGTACGAAGAATTCATCAAGGTGATCCGTTATCCCTATTTTTATTTAACATTATGGTAGAAGGATTATCAGTCTTGTTTCACCGTGCATCAGAGGCTGTAAATTTCATTACACTACACTTTATGCTATCAATGAAAGTGGTACAAGATTTCACTGTAAATTTCCCATCTTTGCAAAGAATCCATACCTTTAAATCTGATTTAGGATGATGAAGCCATCCTCTAATTGGCTAGCAAGAGTTTTTTAATAAATCTTTTGATTATTATATAGAAAAAAAAACATTGGACGACAAATTTTGAACGCTCTCACGTATTCGAGATTCCAAAAGTTTGGAGCAGCGAATCAAAAACGGCATTTATGGACAGTTTAGCGATGAGAAGGATCACACATTGAAGAGTTTTTTTTAAAATAAGACAAGTCAATGGTGCTCATGATAACAAAAGGCAACAAATCATAGCACAGCAGTGACAAGGCAAGTCATTTTATGCTAAAACCCGACGAAGAAAAGCAGGAAATGACGACACTAAAATGACCCATCAGGAATAATTTAGTACTCATTGAACAAAGTAGTAGCATTATCGACAGGAAACAAGGGGCATTGATACAATTGAAGAAAGCAAGAGAGAAAAATCACCATCCAAAAATAATAACTTGATAGCATGAATTGGTTCACTAAGCATTTCTTCTGCTCTTTTCTGACGTTTATGTACATTTCTGCTGGCATTTCGTAGCAATAGTTTTTGACCCTGTCTTCCTGACATCTTATTAATTAAGGGTTTCTGCATAGCTTCTCATTAGGGTTTGCACTGTCTCAAAACATAAATAAAAAATTATAATCAATAGAAACAGCAGCCAAGAGAATTCTCTTGACTGTTTATCCTCCTTGAACAACCTATAAACCTATATATGTTCTTGGGTTAAACTTCAAGATATTATTTATATTAATAAAACTCTTATATGATATTAAAAAAATCATCTTATCATAAAAGTTTAACCTATTAAATGATACCCTAAAGTTGATATAAAGGATCACTTAATATACTGTTGGGTTTGGTCCTACCTTTGTGTGCAATAACTCATACAAACTAAGAAAGAAGAGGATAAAGGCTTAAAGCCCTTTACATCATATAGTTGACTATATATACAAAGAGAAAAGGAGAGATGAGAACAACCTGAATAGTCTCGGTTCAAATTTTGATATTTAATTGATTCATTGTTGGATGAAGCTAACTTTTTGAAAGCAAGTTCTGCATACGTAACTTTTCATTCTATATGATTGGATTGAAAATTGAAGGCTCGTGGAGATATGAATGTTAGTTTTGTGAGATTTTTCTCAAATCTCTTTCTTTGTACTCTAATAACATATTATTCTTCATGATTTATATTATAGTTCTTAATTTTAAATGATAAAAAAAATTTACATACCTACTATTTTTTTTTATTAACGTGGGTGTCCGGGTCAGTTTGCCCGCACCTCGACTAATCTCACGGGCCCTGAAGTTAACGACCATATAAACCTCCAGTGGCCCTGAGGTTTCTGAGACTCGAACTGGTGACCTCTAGAAAGTAAATTTAAGGTCTGACCAGTTGAGCTACACCTCTTAAGGTTACCTATTATTATTATTATTATTATTGATAGTGAAAATTTTTACAAGGTGGACTATGATCTTGTAATTTTTTCTCACTCTAGGGTTTTTTATGTTAAAATAAAAATTTTGGTATTGATTTATTGTAATTACTTGCTTAGTTTAATATTTGTATAAAAAGGGAGAATAATTGAGACTAATTGTGGATTGTCAATTTAGTTGTATTAATGACAACATGATTGAACCTTTTCAATTGGTTACATATATAATTACACATGGCACACTTTTGCATCATTAAAAAAATGAGGTCTTTATTGATTAATTTTCTTAATTAATTATTCGGTCCGCTTGCGTGCAACATAAGTGAACTCTATGCATGTTTCATCATTTTAATAATTATTGTGCTTGCTTACCCAATTGATCATGAACGTAAACAATTAATTAATTACCATAATTCTTGGACCTTCCTACGAAAAAAAGGGATAAAAAGGATGACAATAGTGCAGTGTAGCCATAAATATATTGTTGTTTATTAATTCTTATACTCGATTATTTGTTTACATGATTGAAGCTTTGTTTTGTCTCATTTGATTCATAAAACAACTGCGTGGTGGTTTTGCATG
>Ga0307515_10017423_pt1 | contig 13081 bp, 11 predicted proteins | sample 17_EM_MG_FD_194513 | JGI IMG/M metagenome (GOLD analysis project Ga0307515, IMG submission 194513) | Populus trichocarpa ectomycorrhiza microbial communities from riparian zone in the Pacific Northwest, United States - 17_EM | ecosystem: Host-associated > Plants > Roots > Unclassified | place...
AGCTCTTCTTCCCCTATTTTCTTCCAAACTCCATTTATCATCAGACAACCTTTGTCATCTCCTGACAACAAAACATTCTCGCAATCTGATTCAAAACTGTCAGCTGTCTCTCTCATCTTCTTAGCGCTTGATTTATCTAATAAATAAATATCACAGCCAGCTTCTCTCTTACTACTAGTCCTCTCGACGCTAGGATAATATGAAAAACGAATGTCACCACTGCTGCCTTGTTTCAGTTCCCAGGACTGCTTCCATTCTGATGAATGAACAGGCTTTTTACCATCATCGGCACAGTCAAGAACAGGAAGATGGCCGGAAGATCCAAGGTCACGGGGCAACATGCCAATTGGACATGGATTCCATGATTTTGGCACAGCCCATCCGCCTGAACTACCTACTTCACCATCTGTTCTCTTAACAGCTTTACTCTTTGTTCGGCAAAATTTAACAAACTCTAGCTTCTTGGTGGCCTGATGGATAGATTCATCTTGCTGGATAAGAAGGTTATTCAAACTTGGGAGAGAAGACTTTTCTTGGGTAACATCTGGGTCTGACAAAACTAGCGAACTTAGTTTTTTGAGTTTCCCCATCACAGAGGTATCACCCATCAACTGTGCAAGATGAAGCGCTGAATCCATAAGCTGCTTATTGCCATTTGAGGACACCAAAAGACATTTGCGGAGGACCTCCATCAGGATTGTGTTTGATAAATTCATTCCTATTGAAGAGGCTTTTCTTTCAGCTGCAGTTTCTTTGCAGCGGAGAGGCTTTAGTCCCTTGAGTTGTCCAACAAGCCATGCAAACAAAGAAGAAAGTCTTTCAATTTGGCCAGTCTCTGTTCTGTATGCCCGTGATGTGAGGTGTGTTCCTGGACAAGATTTCAGAAAGGTCAACAAAGATAACATGGAATCAAAACTATAGTTACTGGCAGCTATATGCCATGCCACATCAAGTTGGCTTTCATGGTAAACCGGGTACTTAGAAGGATAAACATAAATAGCTTAGAAACAAGGTTTAAAAGAGTTCAACAAATATAAAGTTGGGCATGCCTAACTCACTAGCTCAAATGAAGAATGATGATCACAAATGTCTGTTCAACAATGAAAAGTTCACTAGTGGGTTTGAAATGCATAAACAAAACACATATTGAAAGTTGACCACCAAATGATTGCTTGCTGAAAGCAGTAGCAGATGGAATTTGGTTAGGTTTGGAAAGAAAATTTTTGTTAGGAAACCAATTTCAGTTGAAAATTCTAGCTAATAAACCAATATATAAGTAGAGCTATTTCTGTACATCTTGTGAACCAACACAAAATTATAAACCACATGCATGTCAGTGGAACAGAAGGATAAGTTTGTGGTTACCCATTTCATATTTCATGGCTTCTTGAGCGTCAATCATATTTAGAACTGCCTTAAGAAGCATAAGGAGTAATTCTGGTTCCTTCTTTGAGAATTTTGTTATTACAAGCTTCCAATCATCCAAGAAAGAGCTCATGTCTTCACCAACTAGGCAACCTTTTGTAAGCTCCACCAGATTTGAGGAATCTAAAGCCTGGAGCAAGAATTCAAACAACACTGATAGTACTTCTGAGGAGAAGGAAGAATATAGACGTACAAGATTTTTCAAAGTCTTGGTAATATTTTTCTTAGAACCTGTAGAAAGAAGTACATCAGCAAATACATATAACTAGTGCATGCAGATATTTGGGTCATTTTCCATGCATTAGCCATGACCCCAAATTTCAAAGCATTTCAGTAAGAATTCCTAAAACATTAAAACTATTCTCAAAATTTTAGCACTAAGTATTTATAAAAAGTTATATCCCAACAAAAACAATATCAAGAATGAAAGAACCATAAATTTGAACTTTGCCTTTATTAGTTCTTAAAAAATAATTGGAGCATATTATCTCACCCCCAGATTTGGATGAATAGAGCTTGCTGGGCATGAGAGAAAAACTTATTACAGCCACAAAGCTGTTCATGACAATTGCATCTTACTGTTTCAAGAATTAACCTTTCCAAGATAAGGAAAATTAACATGTTCTGGATACGTGGTGGTGGAAAAAATACAGATCAGTGTTCTGGTCAGCATGAATACCAAACATGCTACGTAGACGAAAGATTCCCAAAGAGGATTAAGATGAAAGCTAATACCAGCATTTGTCCTAATTCTAATTTGACAGGACCCCTCATTCACTCACTATGATTTACCTGTTCTAGCTATCCTCATGTTGTTAAGAAGGATTTGCCCTTCTCTATGTTTCATTCTTAGAATAGAGAATTTCTTGCTTTCTATGGAAAGAAAATGCAGTTGCATACTGGTAGATCAAATATAGTCAATCAAATAAGAACAAGAACAAAAAAGGTGCACAAAAGTTAACAATCTTCCAAAACAACCAAAGAACAAAGAACTATTACTTTAAATTTTTTTATTACAGAAGAAAAAAAGAATAGATGATAGTTTGTGGAGGAAAATGGAGAAAGAAGTGCACCACTCAAGTAAAGAAAGGCTTTTTTACTAATAATTTCTTCATGAATAACAGTCACAAATATGAAAAAAAATATACTTTTTAAGTCTTGATGAAAATCCTGTAATAAGGTCTTCTTTTGAATCACATTACTTAGACAAGACAAGAACATTATTTTAAGGCTTTGCCACATAAAAAAGGAGAAAATAAAATTGCACAGGCCTTTGCATCAAAAAAGAGAAAAATAAAAAAACTAAAAGTGCATACGTACGTTTTTCTTTGATTGCTGAAGAACCAGGTTCAGGACTCTTCTTAACTTTCAAGCAGGAAACCAACTCAAGGAGTTTAGATTCGATTTCTTTTCTGATGCTAGCAGTTCCATCACTTTGGAATGGAATCTGCTTTGTCTGAGGTTCCCAATAATAAGATTTCAACCAATCAATTGCCTGAAATTATCAGCAGCACATGTTATAACTTAACTTTTCCAGAACTAAAAAACAAACATGGTTTGTTTGTTAAGCAATTCTGGGGAAGCTTGGTCCAACAGTTTCCTAAAAAGAAATCATGAAACATTGAAACAGGAGTTTTGGCTTAAAATGCTAGCTGTTAGAAGAAAATCAGAGGGTAAATTACTCTACAAATAACAGAAACTCGCAAAGATAGCACACCTTAACAGCTGAATCCTGAACAAGTGCAAGAGCAGGAAGATCACGGTGAGAACCCTCTACAATCATAGCAAGATTAAGAAAAGGAAAAATGAGTTCTCAATTTAGTCCAAAAAAAAACAAGAACATTTCACATTTCAAATTAATATTAATGACCTGCAACCAAATTACAAAAGCTCTGCTAGCATGTAAACAAATATTCAAGAAATTCAAGTTAGATCCTCATATGTGGATTGGGGAGAAGGATAACTGGCTGTTGATATGGGATAAATTTGGACTAACAAGAACTTGTGTATTTGCAGTGAGTTAGCTTGGTTAAAGTGTGGAGTTTAAGGGTCAGGGTATACGGATGAGGTTTATGTTTAAGGTTCATGAACCAAAGAACTTGAATCCAAACAAAATAATGCTAAAACAGTTCGGACTTCTGAATGGCTCCTAACTTGACAGTAAGTATGTAGTTATGAAAAACATATGCACGGATGGCCAAAGTTAAGACTCTTCCTTTGCTTATCAAACTAAATTATATTGAGCAACTAGCTTATGCAAAGAAAACACTTACCATGACGAATGTCGATCAGCGTGCGTGGAATACCAATTGCACCAGCTGCCTCAGCAATTGAAACCTGTGTTTTCTTCCGTGTCTTCTCAACAACACAGTTTACAAGCCTTCAGAAACAACACTCAGCAACGTGAGCCTACTATTTTTCCTTATTGCAATTTTATGTTTGCATGCATATACAAAACAAGGCAAAATAACCAAACACAATCTTTAAGAGTAAGGCCTCCAAAAATCTCTATGGAAGTTACACACAAACCAGGATTAGATATATAAATCCACAAATTATATGTTGTTAGAGCAACTCCAAGGGGTGTGCTAAATGGAAATCCAAAAATAAAAATAAAAATATTATTTTGGCTCCTCAATGCTTGTTTTACATGCTCCAAGAAAAGTCTAAACAAAATGCCAAAATGCCTTTTCTCTCCCAAAAATGCTATTCCTACATCTCTCAAAAAAGCCAAAACCAACAAAGCGGAGCCAACAAAAAAATAAACCAATTAAATGCAGCCATGTGGAAAAAAATGACAGCAAACTCCTTGAAGAAAAATTAAAGCACTTATTTCTCCCACTCCATTACAATTGGCTTTTCAAATGGCTTTTTTCCATTGGAGTATACATATTAAAAATAGCCATATTTATACTATTCAAAATTCCATTTTATCAATTTGGCTCTTCAAAATAGCATCTCCCCTTGGAGATGCTCTTACTTTGACTTGATAAAGGATGAGTGTTTTCATATCAAAATATTTCAGCATATCTTAAAACGAACAGATATTTTCCAAATTCGAGGATATGCGATTAATGTACATACATCAAAATGCTAACAAATTATTCTCTATGAATATAGGGTTACTTAATTACTAATGTATTAGTAAAACTCGTTTCCAAGATGCTTTAAATTTCTAATCTAAATTTTGCCAGAGCTGATTGCTCGAGCATATATGTAACTATCACCGAGGCATGATTTCATGATCTATCATCAGTACATAGATAAGGAGCTTTTCCTTACCCAGCCTTCCAGGTTTTTACCTCAAGTCAAGAACGCCATACAATATAGCAAAAGAGGAGGAGGAGGAGTTCACCTCAAGATAGCCATACAATATAGCATTGCCAGCATTTGCTCTGAATGTAAAGCATCGTCAGGTAAGTCCTTTCTACAATTACAAAACGAACATTTTCAGAATATGAAAAAAATGGAAATTTATTCCAAAAACACACAATTATAACATTCATAGCATCACAGTCTCGCAGAAGCAGAAGAACTAGCATTGCCATTGTAATTTCAGCAACTTGCACAGGCCGAGAACCAAGCAAAACGTTTAAAACAGGACCTTGGGCATCAGCTCATCGAGACTGGAAACAATGAGTTACCTATACAAAGGATCCTTCTGTTGAACTTCAATGATCGAAGCTGTGACATCAATCACAACAGGTAAACACCCTCTGCTTCGCCATGTAGATATCTAAATCACAAATACATAAACTCAATTAAAACTAGAAACAAAAGGTAGAAACATTCTATTGGCAGCTGAGTCACTAACTTAACAATAATAAAAACAACGGAATTATTAAAAATAAAATTTCAAGTTTTAACAGCTGAACTGAAGCAGTTAAAAATAATACGTGACAGTTGGGGGGAAAAAAAGACTGAGAGGAAGCAAATTAAAAGCCGAATAACATACCGTTTCCCTCAGTTACTCGGGCAACAAACAGAAAACAATTTAGAGAAAGAAATAGAGTTGCGTCTTACTCTATTAATAGCAGAAAGAATATTTTCTGGAGATTCGGAGAAGAGAGAATCTCTAACACATTCCCACTCGTTCCAGTTTAACCACGGCACCAATTTGTAGCCGTACGATGAAGATGACGATGTTGATTTCTCTTCGTCATCATCAACAACGGCTACCGTTTCGTCTTGGAATCCTAGCAATGACCCCATTGATTAAACGCTAATTAATACGATTAAAGCTCTAGCTTCTTCAAGCAGGGAGAGGGAACTACAAGTGCCAAAACAGAAACCCTAATTTATTTATTGTTTCGGTCCGAATGTAATAATACTTGAATTGTTTTGAGGAAGATATTTTGGTGGCTTTGTCACTGACAGGGGCTCGGGAGGGAAGGGTTTGTGCGTTTCTTTGGTCTGGGAGATGGTTTTCAAATTCTAAAACCCTGGAGATGCTGGGGGCGAGTCGGATCCGATTCCATATGGGTTTGATTTTCTTAATTATTATTTATTGTATTTTTTTAAGGAGGATGGGCTGGGATGTGAGATGGAGTTTCTTAGTTGTCACGGACGTATTTTTTGTTATTAAAATGGCCTGTTAAGCGGCACATGCCGTTTGAAATTGCATTCGAGTATGTTATTAAAACAATATTTTTTAAAATTATTTTAATATACTAACAGAATTTAAAAATAAAAAAATATTATTTTAATTTATTTTTAAAATAAAAATATTTTAAAAAACACCCGCTTCGTTACTTTCAAGCATCCAAAATTTACCAATTAGGCCCGCAGATTTTTTAAACTGTGAACTTTGGAAATTTGCTCGTGGTGGTGAAGTTGCGCAGTATATTTACCAAAAATACTAAAATAATAGGCAGAGTCAGGCAGTGTGGTGTGTCCGTAACGAGTTAGCTACCATGAAGTCTTACAGCGCGAGTAAGACCGAGAGAGCTTAGTCTGTTCAGACTCAGTCAATGGCTTATCATCTCTCTCTCTCCTTATTACTCTCTCTTCTTCTCTTTACTTATTTTCCTTCAAATTCACAATCCAACCAGGTAATTAATCTACTCCTAATTCCTTCACTTTTGGTTAATATCTAAGTAAATCTAGTCAACTTGAGTTGTCTTAAGTCTGAAGAGCGCAATCAAACTTCTTCTTCTTTTTTCCTAATCATATTGGCTCATCAATCAATAAATAATTTGAAAATTTTGGTTTTTTTCTTTTCAGTTCTGTGAGGCTGGTATTGGATATGATGAGGTTGGATGTGGAATTTCATCATCATCAACAAAGCTGTTGATCAAGGGAGGAACTGTTGTGAATGCGCACCATCAGGAGATTGCTGATGTTTACGTAAAGGATGGGATTATTGTTGCTGTCAAGCCTAATCTTAGGGTATAATAATAATAATAATAATAATAATAATATTTGTTTAGTTTCAATCTTTTTGAGCCGAAGTTGTTTGGGAAATAGTTCACAGAATTTATTTTTTAAAAAAAAAAATTGATCTTCTTGAACTGCTTGCAAGAGTTGTATTTTGTTCGTTTGTTTGTTAAGCTAGCTGAATCAAGTATGATACTGTATTATAATTTGATTGATTAAGAAAGAAAGAAAGAAAGAAAGAAAATACTCTCAGTAGAAGTTCTCAAAATGATTTCTTATGAAGATCTGTTTCAAATTCTATGATGAAGTGCCTTTGAAATGGTAGGAGATGCTTTCTCAGATTGTATGAATTTCATACAGTTATGATGTTATATATAACAACAATCTCGAACTTGACGGTTTACTAGCTAAGACCATAGAAAGGAGAGGAAAGTGATTTGCTATCCTTAATTGAATCAAGCAGGCAGAACTTCTGAGTTTTAATGAACAGAAAAAATGGACTGAAGACTGTTTTAGTTTCAGATAACATCATCACAAGGGAATTGGTAATGACGTTTTGTAGATGCAAAGTGGAACAGAGTATTTTAATGCTACGTTTTAAATGGATTTCAGCGCATCTGACTGGAAGTTCATATGGTGATAAAGTTTGTTCATTAGGGCTTTTAAATTTCTGGTGATCACATAATAATGATACTTGAAATCTAGCATTAGAAATTTTGGATTCTCTACATTTAGATACAAAATTTGACAGATTTTTGCATGAGAAATCCAAGGAGAGCTATCAGTTAGACAAGCTGGACATATTTCCTCCAAATCTTTCAGGCTCGGTAGGACATTTTTGTTGCCAATACAATGTGAGCCAACCAAACTTTCTAAATAAGTACATAAAGTGCAGATTTCTAGGATATTATGATATACACTTCTAGCAGCTCAAGATTCATAGCTGCTTATGCCTTCCTGATAACTGTCTTCATTTTAAATCTACTTTATTCAGAATGTGATATGCACCCGTTACCCTCTTGTGGTGCTAGGTTATCTGGTTTCTTTAACGCTTTGTTTTGGCTGTTAATGCCTGCACTTTACTTTACGGTGTCTTTCATACTTAGTTTTCAATTGTTTGGTTTCTATTGGCAGGTTGGTGACGATGTCAAAGTAATTGATGCTACAGGAAAGTTTGTCATGCCAGGTTAGTTGTGGTATTATTCCTTCATGATAGATCGATGTTGGTGTTTTAACCTTTTTAACTGCGGATTTTTTTATTTTTTTTTTTTTTGGGGGGGGGCTTCTTTTGTACGCTTCCTGGATCCCAGACGCTAGGATTTCCTTGTAACTCTTTCCTTTCTTAGGCTAATCTTATCATAAAAAATATGATAGCTTCAGAGATACATTTACCGCTTGTCTACCTCTCTTTCATGCATTCATTGTTGCAGTTGAAACAGGGTTTTGGAATTTTAACGAGTCAGACACACTAATCACTCTCTATTGCATCCTATAATAAACCTGATACGTCTGTAAAATGCAGACATTGCTATACTAGAGAGGATCTTAGATGCTTTCTATCAATGTTTTCTGCCTTGCAATTTGTAATTTTTTTTTATTGTTATGGACTATGATGTAGAGAGTCTAGCGTTTAGTCCAACCATTTCCATGATATGCATGCTTGTTATGATCACTTATTGTGAATTCTTTTCTCTATGCTAGAAGTAATTTGAGTGCATAATGACAATCTGGTTTGCTGTTAATTCCAATACAGGGTTTAAACACTTAATGCAAATCATTCCATTTTATGGCTGCTTCTTCTCCTTTTAACATCAACAGGTGGAATTGATCCTCACACACATCTTGCTATGGAGGCCTTGAACACTGAATCTGTTGATGACTTTTTCAGTGGTCAGGCAGCAGCTTTAGCAGGTGGAACCACAATGCATATTGACTTTGTTATACCAGTAAATGGCAGTTTAATAGCAGGTTTAAAAGCATATGAGAAAAAGGCAAAGAAATCATGCATGGATTATGGTTTTCATATGGTAATCACTAAATTTGATGACATTGTTTCAAGGGATATGGAAATTATGGTGAAAGAAAAAGGTTAGTATCTTGTTCGAGGTCATATATGGATTCAAGTATTTTTTTTTATTTTCAATTTATATCGGTGAACCTAGTAAACAACAACTTCTGGCTATTTATTGTTTTATTTAGAATCTGTGTGCATCTAAAACTTGCAGGTATCAACTCTTTTAAGTTTTTTCTAGCATACAAGGGGGTGCTTATGGTCAATGATGAGCTTTTATTAGAAGGATTGAAGAGGTGCAAGTCTCTTGGTGCATTAGCCATGGTACATGCAGAAAATGGAGATGCTGTATTCGAAGGACAGAAAAGAATGATACAGCTTGGTATTACTGGTCCAGAGGGACATGCTCTTTCGAGGCCCCCACTGGTATTCCTTCAAATATATTGTCCACCTGTAATGTGTGCAAGCCAACAAAAAATTCTGTAGTTGAGCGATGATCTATGTGCTTCACTCTAGAGTTTGTACACTCACTGATTTATCATACAAGTAATTCTCTAGTAGCATGTAGACCAAGTCTACTGTCCTTATCTTTGGTTGAATTAGTTGTTCCAATATTTTTTAGTCATTTTCTTTTCTTGTTCCTCTATGATGTGTTGTTTTTTTCCTGGGAGGATTTAGTGCTCAGCCGATGACCCATGTGTGAGAGAATGTGGCAGATGGCTTTTACCCTTCTTCTTCTTTTTTTTTCATTACCGTGTTTAGTTGATATTATATAGTTAGAGTTATCTACTGTGCTTTATGATGTCATTAATTTTATTATAACATAATCGTACAAACATGTTTCAGCTTCATAAATGGCCAAAATGAATTCTTAAGCTAAGGAGATTTGCTTAGTTCAGAAATTTACTTTCTTTTCTGCTGATCTCTAATTTATACCCTTATTGATAAGTAGATATGTTTTTCTATTCTGTGGTTTTCTGTTTCCTTAAAGATATTGAAGTATATATACCTTCCTTTTATAATTTAGCAGTTAGTTTGATTCTCATGCAGCTGGAAGGAGAGGCAACTGCTCGAGCAATTCGTTTAGCTGGTTTTGTGAACACGCCACTCTATGTAGTTCATGTTATGAGCATTGATGCCATGGAAGAAATAGCCAAAGCTCGCAAATCAGGTTTAAATTTTTTAATATTTTATTTTCTTGTTTGTTGAGGAAGTTTTACATTACTGCAGTAGCTAATAACAATTAATACTTTTGCGAATGGAATATGTCAAACATGTAAAAGAAAGTGTTGCTTACAGGAGAATGCATAGCCATGAGTTCGTAAGAGAATGAACACAGTCTGTAACAGATAGAAACAGTTAAATTTGATGGCATCATCCCATATATTTTGTATATTTTCTTATACCTTTTCTCTTAAATTAATGTTATTTAGATAGAAGATTCAGTAACATGCTAACATCTATGTAAAAAAATAGATCTTCTCTGAAACAAGTTCATTGAAAATTTGGCTGGAAAGAGTAGCAGACTATAAAGAATAGATAGTGATACTTTTGGAATACAAGCTGGGTATTAAGGATGTTGTAATACAAAAGATGAAAGAGTCCATTTTGATCACTCTAATTTTCTACTTTTACCATGTGATCTCCAAAAACTGCAGTGATGGCAAATCTTTCCAAGATTATTGGTTAAGTGGTACCATATATGGATATGGGAACAAGGATGATGTCCCATTTAAAAGCATTTATAGTTATCACCAGACTCCTCAGTATGCTTCTCTCAGTTGTGCCAGACTCTATTGTGAGTAACTGTGATGGCTGCTTGTTCCCACATGCAATTGATTTCCTACCATAATCAGCCACTTTCTCTCCCACCTATAATCAAAATCCTAGTAACCTCTACTTATGTGTGTCCTGGATTTCTGCATGATTTCGTGCCTAACTTGCACCGGCTTATTTTCCTAAGTGCGTTGCTTTATTTTCATCCCTGTTGCCATCTCTCGCTTTTATAAAGGCACCTCAAAACCTTTCCTTTGGAACTCTAAACAGGGTTGTAAAATGTACTTCTGCCACCAGATTCTATCTAATACATATAAGTATCTTAGCTTATTCGTTTCTGACTTCCTGATGCTATATTGTTTTGTTTTTTCTTTTCAACACTTGAAAGCCTGATCACTTTCTTTGAATTGCAGGGCAGAGAGTTGTTGGTGAGCCAGTGGTTTCTGGATTGGCCCTTGATGATTCAGGACTTTGGGATTCTGACTTCACCACTGCATCAAAGTAAGAGCCAACAATCTGTTCATCATTATTATTTTTATTGAAAGGAGGAGAGGGAGGTGCGCATATTTGGTCAATTTGCCATATATATTGCCAAGCATTAATATATTCTCATGCTTCAGGTATGTCATGAGCCCCCCTATAAGAGCATCTGGGCATGGCAAAGCCCTGCAAGATGCCCTTTCAAATGGAGTTCTGCAGGTTTCTCTCTTGTCATTATAAAGATGTTGCTGGAGCAACTGTTGATACTTTAAAGATACTGCAGATCATCTAGTTTCGATAAAGTTAACTTCGGTGACAAATTAATTTTGTCTTCTGTAAAAGCAGGACGTGAGGTCTCTTAAAATCTGGAATGGTGATTATAAGCTTCAGAAACAATAAATGGATTCAGATTCATAGATATTTTGAATCGCCCAAGACATATCAATCTATTTGCTTATTTAAGAACAATCTCATAATCTGTTTCTCATGTTACTCTTTACAATTTGCAGCTGGTAGGAACTGATCATTGTGTATTTAATTCCACACAAAAAGCCTCTGGGATTGATGATTTCCGTAAAATTCCTAATGGTGTCAATGGTAATAAAAATTGATCATTGTTATTTCTGAAGTCAGTTATATGCCTCTTCTTATTCCATTGACTCAATTGAAGCCATTTTCCTTCGTGCTACATATGGCAAATGGAAATGTAGGTATTGAGGAGAGGATGCATTTGGTTTGGGATCTGATGGTGGTAAGCTTTTGTGACTCTTTGCTTAATAAATTTCTGTCCTCGTGATTGTCAACTAAATGCTGGGCTTCTTTCAGGAATCTGGCCAAATTTCTGTCACTGATTATGTACGGGTCACAAGCACTGAATGGTATGTTTTGACTGTAATTCTCTGTTTGTTTAGTATCTATCTGTGAATCTTGTTATTCAGTTTCAGGGATAAGAAAGATAAAGTATAGGTCAAATGTTCAATTTGATGAATCACACTATTTAGCTTCATCCAGTGCCAGGATCTTCAACATATACCCAAGAAAAGGGGCAATTATTGCTGGATCTGATGCTGATATAATTATACTCAACCCAAACTCAACCTTCGAAATTAATGCAAGGTCTCACCACTCTAGAACAGATACAAATGTTTATGAAGGAAGAAGAGGGAAGGTAACTTTTTCACTATAATTTAGTGCTGTTTTGTTTCGTTAACAAGTGGGATTCAAAATACCTCTTAGCAGTTCTTGCATAAGAAGGGTCTCACACCGGTTAGACTGTGACTAAAGTAATGGCACCAGCTACGCCTTAGCTGATGTCTATCATCACTCGATGCCTCCAATCCAAGTGATTGGTGTCCTGTATTTATTGTATTTTCAGCGTCTTTGCAAGTATTTTTGTTCTATTCGATATATATGGCTTTTAGTGTTCATCAAAACTATGGTGTCCAGAATAAGAACACACTTAAAGATAAACATAATTGATGCTTGGGTTCAGATTCATTACAACAGGTTATGCTGTCATTTTAGAGCCTGCAGTCACTAGAATACCCTACTTATTAAGCATTTTAGGAGAAATAGACCCATGCTGCAACCGTTGAGTTGTGACCCGGGATCACCTGATTTATCATCACCAGGATTCATTCATGCCTAAAGGCTATGCTCACACTTGTCGGGTAGGATGTTAGTTATGATATGATACATTTTTTTGTTAAATAATTGCCAGTAAAAATCTTGTCTCTATATGGGCTCTGAAAACGAGATTGGAAATGAGAGAAATATGCCGGCACAAAAGTATCCATGCATTGTTTGTCACACAAAGCGAGTATGCATCTGATAATTGCCTGTGGTACAAAGTGATCATGCATCTGCTAGTTCGCTGCATTAAATTCTTAAGTTTTCCCTGTATGGGTGTACTTGTGTGTAGCTTTTCTGTAATCTTTCACAAGCATTATGGTAATTGGCTTTTCTTTGGTTGTAAGATTGGACTCAAGAATCAGAAAGCCCATTTGGGATTAT
>Ga0307515_10017424_pt1 | contig 13081 bp, 4 predicted proteins | sample 17_EM_MG_FD_194513 | JGI IMG/M metagenome (GOLD analysis project Ga0307515, IMG submission 194513) | Populus trichocarpa ectomycorrhiza microbial communities from riparian zone in the Pacific Northwest, United States - 17_EM | ecosystem: Host-associated > Plants > Roots > Unclassified | place...
GTTATTAATAAGAATTAGGACGATTTTATAATAGATATTACCACTTATACCGCAAAACAAGTAAATAGTTTTATCCTCTACTAGCTTTTATTTTATCGAAGCAGATTTTATACCAATTTTAAGCTATAGGAGTGTTTCCGGGAAATTTTTATAGAGTGGACCTTGAATATATGGAAGCTTGGAAATACTTAGGTTATTTAGGAATTCCGCGACTTCTTTTATAGGAATGGAGTTGCCGTTATTAAAGATAGATCTTTAATTGCGGGCAATATTTAGGCTATTATTAATAACTAACAGGAGCTAAATTAGATACTAGAAGAGATCTATAAGCAAATAAATAACGAACTAGATATAAATATATTCTCTAATAAAGGCAGCTTTAATTTAAAACTTAACCCTCTTTATAGACCTAAAGGTAACTACTAACTACTGGCTCTACCTGGTAATGGTTTTCCACTAGATCTATCTAGTAATAGTCTTTTACCTATCCCTCCTAGAGGTAGCGGTGGCCTAGGCAGTCTTAGCCTTTTTACTTCTCCCCCACTTTAACTAACTGATAAAATCCCCTTACGGGAAGTTATAAATTTAATAAAAATATACTAGGATGAAGGGAAGAAGTTTGGAGGAGAATTGTATAATATACTTAGAGTAAAGCTATAGGTCTTTTAGGACTGCTATAATAAGGTCGGAATCTAATATTACTAGTATTATTATGCCTTCTCTATTATACTAAAAGGACGAGCCGTAACCTTTTACTATAACCATATTGTAGGCAAACGCTATAATTTTAATATAATACTGAACCTTACTAAAGCTTATTTCGAGATAGATAAAAACCAATAACTTTATATATTAGAATAGAGAGAAACTATATTCTAGAGAGTTATTATAGCTAATTTAACAAATACTCGCCTGGAATGCCTCTAACTACTCTTTAATAAACTATAGAAGGTTTAGCGAGGGCTTACTAAGAGCTACTAAAATAATAATAGTCTACGAGACTAAGTTATCTTAGCCTATTATAGCGTCCCTAAATATAGCTTAGTACTTTTTTAACCTATATTTACCTTTAAAGGAGTATATACCTAACTATAATCTACTATAGGAACTGCCGTAAGAACATAAAAGACATAACAGTTCTATACTAAAACCCTAACCTATTATAATGACCCTAACTAATATGAATAGTACGGCTAGTACTAGACCGATTACTTCTATAGAGGAAGTAGATATAGATAAGGCTATGGCAGCTATAATAGACGCGAAGGATTATGAGGCTATTGCGGAGGCTACTACGGAGGAGGCTCTTATAGAGGATCTAGCGGAGGTAGATTCCGGAATAGAGCCGGATATTAATAAAAGAAGTGCTATATCTATAACAAAACAGGATGCTAGTTAAATAGGTATACTATTAAAGAGCGCTAATAGGTATATATAAAGTTTTAGCAAACCGCCTAACTTGCTATAAATTAAGAAGTTATACCTACTTATTATTAGACCTTTCTCACCCAGTATAAAGGTGTAGAAGGAATCTCTTAGGATGCCTTTAATAACGTACACTAACTTTTTTTGGAAATGGAGAATAAGGATAAGAATGCACTATCTAGTTAATACTTTATAGAATTTGGAGAAATTAATAGAGCGTAAATAGTGGCTATCCTTAACAACTAATCTATAGCTTATTCGTTTACTAAGATGGATATCTTTACTAAGCGAAGTAAGAACTCGTCGTTTACATTTAAGGACTGCTACTCTTTAGGTATTTTCTAAGGCATTATACCAGATAGTAGAGCTGTAGGAGTATTAACTACAGGAGAACCTTAATTCTATATACTTTAAGAACTAGACCCCGTAGTTTAACTTAATAAATTAACGGCAGGATATTATAAGATCCGCTTTAAGAAGGAAGAGGCTATATTTTTAGGCATAATTAATGTCCCTACCCCCCTTAGTATTATCACTTTCTATATACTGCTAGTAAATACGCCATTCCTATTCTGTATTTAAGACCTAGATAAAATAGGAGTTAAGCTAGATAATTTTATAAATATACTTATTTAAGGCGATAAAATTATCCCTATTATACGCAAGTGGGGTTATCTATAGATAATTATCTATGGTAAGGAGTAAGCTATAGCCTAGTGCCACTTAACTAAGGCAGAATTAAGGCAATTATACCATCGCTTTAGATATCCCTTAGTTTAATAACTATATAAAGTTCTTTAAAGAGCAGGCTATAATATAGAGTCTTAGGCAATTAAATATCTTACTAAATTTTGCTACTAATACTAGATAAACAGTAAATCCCCTAGTTAGTTTAAGTTTACCTTAAAGAACAACTATAAGTTTAACTTTTTTATTATTGTTAACGTTATATATCTAGACGGCAAGCCAGTATTATATGTTATAGATTCTTTAACTACTTTCTAGGCTGCGCGGTTCCTTAAGAATATCTTTGCAAAGACTACGTAGGATACACTACAACTTTACTAAATTAATACTTACTAAGGACCGCCAGACTATATTATCTACAACGCTAAAAAGAACTTCTCTTTAAGGGAGTTTAGATAGTATGTAAAGGTAATGTCTATTAAGATTAAGGAAGTGCCTATAGAAGCGTATAATAGTATTAGTAAGGTAGAACGCTACTATGCCCCACTACGCCGAGCTTTTAAGATTATCTAAAATAAACTTAGCAATATCTAAGTTAATTTAGAAGTTATTCTATAAATAGCTGTTAAGGCTATTAATGACTCGGCAGGACTTAATGGAATTATCCCTACTCTACTAGTCTTTAGAGCCTATCTAAGGATGATTTAAGATTCTCCTCTATTACCTATAGTTACTAAAAGAGAGCTAAGGTAATTTGACTAGCTACTAAAAAAGTAAGACGCCTATACATAGAGCGCTAAGTTAAGGATATACTTGCAATAAGAAATGGCCTAAGTACTGCAATAACTCTTAACTTACCTATCCAGTCAAATGTACGAGTTTGGCGTGAGAAAGATGGATAGAATAGTCCATTTAAGTTACTCTTTACTAATGGAGAGATATACGTACTACAAATGCCATATAGACCCATATTATTTCGCTTAACGGTGGTTAAACCTTACTATTTAGACTATTTAGACAACCTCCCTCCTTAAAAGGAGGATGACCCTAAATAAGATAAACTATTTAAGGAGATTTAACCAGCTGTATAATAAGGCCGAGGATAACCTAAGGGATCTCGTAATAAGGTTCACTTCGTTAAGGATAATAACTTTAACTAGGATCTTAATAACCAATTCCTTATTAACCCTTTAATGGCATTTATAACTAGTAAGGAGGAAGATAATAAGGAACTGTCTTTAAAGCTATATAAAGAAGGCTTAATCACTACTCCTAGTATACCATTTAAGACATCTTAGAAGCAGGAGATTGACGGCCTTATTAGTAGAGGAGTCTTTAAGTTTAAGCTATATAACCCTATTAAATATAAAAACTAACGCATCTTTAATTTAAGGATTGTTAATAAGGTAAAGAGCAAAGCGACTAATGCCCCTTATAAGAAATCTAGGCTCATTATCTAAGCTTATAATAATAACGGTAAAGAGGTAATTTTTATACAGTCTCTAATGATTTAATGTGCCAGTTAACGAGTAATTATCGCCCTAGCCCTAGCGTTGTTAAAGCTCCCTAGTAAGGAAATAAGCTTATAGCTCTGAGATATTACCTAGGCGTATACTTAGTTAACAACGTATCTCTAGCGACTAATCTTAGCCTATCTTCTAAAGTAAGTTCGATACTAGTACCCTAAAGGCACGATTATAGTAGTACTTAAACCACTTTATAGGATCGCTAAGGCTAGTATTTACTGGTGGGCTATATACAGTAAGCACTATAAAGAGAAGCTATTTATAACTACGTCTACCTACAACCCCTGCCTCCTAATCACCACTTTAAAGGAGGTATTTAGAGTTGTGGGAATGCAGATAGATGATACTATTATCTTGGTAAATAAACAGTTTTTGGTCCTTAAGGAAGACGAGTTGTGAAAAGCTAAGCTTATAGTAAAGTTAAAGGAGAAATTAACGCCTGAAAAGCTGTTAATCTTTAATGGATGTGTCTTAACTTAAGAAGGGGATGTGATGGCATTACGCCAAAAGGAGTAAGGTAAGAAGATTAAGCTAGTTAACGCTAGTTCTCTAAGTTTCTAGTAAGGATATGTTAAATAGCGCGCTTATGGAGCCTATATTGCTTCTATTTATTAACTAAAAGCCGCTTTTAACCTATTAGTTGCCGTATAATATTAAGAACTAAATAAGGAGGATTTTATTGCTTTAAATAAGCGCCTTAAATAGTAAATGGATTACCTGGATTAAGGTTTAAAGTATATTCCTATTAACCTTAGTATAGCTAAGCTCTTTATCTTTATAGATAGATTATTTGTAAATAATAAAGATTTTAGCTCCTAGATTGGATATAAGATTATTATTATAAATAAGACTATAGGCCTTAATAAGTTCACCCTTAAAGGAAATATAATCTATTAGAGTTTGACTAAGAGTAAATAAGTTATTAGAAGCGTGCTAGCCTCTAAGATCTACGGTATAGTTAGAGGAGTTAATATCTCATTCGTTATTAGCACTACTTTAAAGTTAATTACGGATTAACTTAATATCTCTGCTATTTCTATAGTCGTCTATATAAACTTATACTACCTTTATAAGTGCTTAGTTAAGCTTGGCACGACTAAGGAGAAACGCCTAATAATTAATATTATGGCTATTTAACAGTCTTATGAACGTAGAGAACTGTTTAAGATTTAATGGATTAACGGGCAGGATAACCCTATTAATGCTATAATAAAGCTAAATCCTAATAAGGCTCTTAAAGTCTTTGTTAATATAAATACCCTTTAAGTATAAGTAGAGGGATAGGTAAAGAGAGATTAATATGGGGGGAAGTGGTTAGACTGATATAATTGCATAGGCAACCTATAAAAGAAGAATTGCTAGTGTCGGGATAATATTACGTGTGGTTAAGTGGTCACGTGTCTTGCTAGCACTAGTATATAAGGAGAGCTTACCTCTCCTCTTGCCTCCGCGTTACCTTATAAGGAAGAAGCAAAATATAATATTATACTATCTACAAACTGTAGCTACGTGATATTACCTTTGTGATACTAACACAATCCTTTCTCTTTTTATATTATATAGCTACTCTAGTAATGCTCCTTAATTATTATTTATTTATTTTATAAATTCTTAAAACTATACTATTATAATTATTTATAAGTTGTTATCTTATATATTAGTATCTCCTTCTAATCTTAAGGTAGTTACTACTGTAAATAGTTTTATAGCTAAGCTAGCTTACTACTAAGGTAGAATAATAAGATTCTACTAGTATAACGGAACCTTATGGTGGGTACTACGGCGGGTCCTGTTAATGGGCTAGGTATATAGGTAATATAATAAGTTAATAACGTAATAATAACTAGTAGAGTAGTTGCCTAATAGATTAACTTTAATTATATTCTAAGAATTACTATAAGGAAGGAACTATCTAGATAGGGACTATAGTCCTTTAAATACACAACCGTACTCCTAAGAAATCCTTCTTATATATAATATACGTATACTCTATCTGCTTTATTATAGATTCTATAGATTATATAGATTATACAGATTATATTATATAACTTATACTACTATTCCTTATTATATAGTTCTACTAGCTCTATCCTAGACTATACCTATATTAACTAACTAGCTTTTTCTAACTCTTCACTAAGTAGTTATAATATTATACTTAAAGCGTTCGTAACACTATCTTCCTTCTTTTTATCTTCGTCCTTGTCACAGCGACTCAGTTAATCGAGGCACGAGCGCCGTAGAACGTATGCAAGCCTGTACAATTGGTAGTCTATGGACCCGGATATCAAGATAAGGAGCAGAAGAAGGTCGTGGAAAGGACACGTCTATATATATGGAGCCAAGACGTAAGCGAACCCCCCTGACTAGGCCCTATCCAGGTTACGCGCGTCAGTGCCGTAACATTACCCCCCCCTTCAAAAAAGCTTGCCCTCAAGCTTTATCCTTAGGTGCTTGTCTTCTACCTCTTGTACAGTTGTAGTTATTTGCTGCAGGTGGGGCAGCAGTAGTCGATGAGATGCTGCAGGCAGAGCAGCGAGGGTCAGTTGTCGTACTGCAGGCAGAGCAGTAGTTGTCGGTTATAGTACTGCGGGCAGGAGCAGTAGAAGTCGAATCGGATTAGCTGCAGGCAGGAGCAGCAGATGTCTGTTTGGGTAGTAGTACGGTACTAGCGGCGATAACGATAGTGGTCGAGCATAGAGCTCGTCTATCGGTTGTCTTGTTTGTAGCAGTACGATGCAAGCGAAAGTCGTGGATCGCAGGCGTAACGGCACGATCGTACGGTCGGTGAGACTGTAGGTGTATCGGCACTACTGTTGTCTAGTATATAGATCGTAGGTATATTAGCACGATCGATAGTCGGTGGCAGAGTAATGCCAGCGTTAGTAGTCCTAGTAATTTCGTTCCTCGAAGCTCGTACAACTCAGTATCAGTCGGGGTTGTTCCTTACAGCCAGTGCGCAGCACTAGTCTCAGTATTAACCGATTTCGTTCCTCGCAGCATACGTAGCTTAGTATCCATCAAAAAGGACTATTCAGGTAGCAGTACGGTGCAAGCGTCCGATAGAGACGTACGGTCGGTCGGTCGGTCGATCGATCGGTAGGTAGGTGTACGCGTTCGGTTGGCGGATATGCGCGTTGCTTGGTCGGTCGACGAGTTCGTACGGTCGGAAAGAGGTTACTGCCCGGCACGTGCTTCCCCATAGTATAGGCGGCCGTTAGGTAAAGAGAAGGGAAAAAAAAAGAAGAGAACAAAAACATAAGCATAAGGGTGCCTGCGCGGTGTAGGGATTCCATACCCAGCCACCACAGGACTTTAATAACAATGACAATGACAATAACTATGACAATAACAATGATTTGAGGGTCTTGCTTTGTCTTAGAGGTTGTATCTCCTGCCTTCTTTGTTATAGAAGTTAGGCTCTCCTTCCTTACCTGCTAGTGTAGGTCTCCAACCACCTATCCACTACCCTAGACCACAGGACTTTTTTAGCCTGGGATATAACAGCCTGCGATTAACTAAGGGATCTTGATATAATGTCACAGCGACTTAGTTAATTAAGGCACGAGCGCCGTAGAACGTATGTAAGCCTGTATAATTGGTAGTCTATGGACCTAGATATCAAGATAAGGAGCAGAAGAAGGTTGTGGAAAGGACACGTCTATATATATGGAGCCAAGACGTAAGCGAACCCCCCTGACTAGGCCCTATCTAGGTTACGCGCGTCAGTGCCGTAATAGTCCTTAAAGATTTCTAATATCTCTAAGTTATTTACTAGAGGTATAATATCCGTCTAATTAATTTAGTTAATATCGTTACTTATTATACCGAAAGTACTTCCTTCCTCTATAGCTCGCCAGTCTTATACCATTACTATTATATTATTACTAGGTAAGATAATACCATCTCTATATTCTTATTATATAAAAGAGGGGTTAGTTTATATTACGCTAGCAAATCCTTTATCCTAATAACCGTCCTTTTATTTAGAGTGCACTAAAGCGAATATTTGTTTATCTTATAATGTTCGCTTTATTTCTAACGCTAAGTATACGCGTCCTATTACTCTTAATAGTCTTTTAGTCCCCTAAGTAATATATTATAGGGTCTTATATTTAATCTGCTACTATAAAGCTTAATAATAAGCTTTTAATTACTCTAGCTAAACTTTATTAGTTTTATAATATAGAGTAAGAGGCTGCCGATACTTAATAATAGGCCCTTAACTCTTATCTAGCTACGTTTACTTAACTGATTTATCTTAAAAAGGGTTATAAGAAGGTTTATTTTAAGGAGTAGAAACTTATAAAATAAGGTCTATAAAAACTTAATAATAAGAGAATAGACTTTCTTCCGATAAGGGTAGAAACAACTTTAAGTAATTTAGTAGTTGCTCTTCCTAGGTCCCCCTTAGGTAACTTATTCTTTAGCAATTTTTCCTTATTAATATTACCTAACCTATTCTCCTTTAATACTCCTATACCTTTCCTATAATGTTTTTTAAATTTTCTAGTAGCTTCTAGGTAGTCTTATTATAGCCTATCTACTTTACTTTATACTACGTTTTATTATTAATATCCTTATATCTAATAATCTTTAAAACTTACTATTTATTTTCCTCTTGCCCTTTATATATATCTACTTTATAAACTAGTGGCTTAATATTCCTATATATTAGCTCTAGTATTATAATATACTATACTAGGTAGATTTTTATTTTAGCTAGTAGGTTTAACTTAAACGTAATTAGTAAAATCCTTTATATAATTTTAAAAGGTCCTAGTCTAATATAGTTTAACTTCTTACTTAGTTATTAACTCTTAAAAAATTTGTATAGTAGCTATACTTTATCTCGTTTCTTAAGATCTAGTCCCTTAGATCTCTTAATGTTATAGTACCTTTTTATTCTTTATTATACTACTTTTATTGTTTTCATAAGGTTCTTATAAAGATTTATTAATGTCTTTATTCTTTACTTAGCTATACTATTTATTTTCTTTACTTAACGTAACAATAATAATGTTTTTAGTTTATATCCGTAATTCGCCTTAAATAGTAATATACCTATTCCTTTTTATAGTGTTATATTATATATAAATTATATAATTAGTTATTTTGTTGCGTGGGAAACTATATTAGGAAATAGAGGCTTTCTTTACGGGTAAGGCGCTCTTGCTTATTGACCCTGGCCAAGCTAAGACTGCCCCTTAACCTCAACCATAAAAGGCCATTTCTTTCACTACTTTTCCTCTTATCCTCCATCTTTCCTTTCTCCCAACGCTGCGCCTCCTCCTCTTCTTACTGCTAGTCCCTGGCACGGTTGCATTAAAGCATTTCTGCCGTCCCCTTAGCACTTATGCGTATATAAGTCCAGCCCGCTTATTTCTTTATTCCCCTATGTCTCGGACTAATAATTAATATAGTTAACTACGGCCTTTCTAATAGGTAAGTCTCCTCCATAATAATATATGGGCGGTCTTAGCCTCCTCTTCCCACCTCTAGAGCCGATGGCTTTAATTTTTATTAAGCTCTTTTAGCGCTGCCTCTGTCCGCTAAATATAAATATACCCTTATAATCCTGTTCTCTCTCTTACGCTCTTCCTCCTTCGGCCTCCTAAATAACGCTAGTCCGCAACCGTCCCATAGGAAGGGGGTTAGGGGAATTCCGCAATTACTAGCCGCATTAGCACTATTGTCTTATTTAAACTCTGCCGTATATCTCCTTCTAAGGTAGGGAGGGACAGGCGTGCCGTATTACCCCCTTTAAGGGCTTAAGCGAGCTTACGTTACACTCGTTTTAGCTAACTTATATACTATTTTCTCTCCTAGGATATGCTGTTAGTTAGACAGCCCGCTTTAGCGTTTGCCGATAGCTAAAGCTACCTACATCACAACTGGTATGCCTGCTAGGCTACCCAGCGGAAAATTAGCTGGACGTCGCTAATTTAAGCGACCACCCTATATAGGGCTATATTAGGCATTATTTAAATGGATATTACACGGAGCGTCGCCTAGATGGCTATGCATGTCTACTTAGCAGTATAGTTGCATTGCCATAGATATTTCGGAGACGCTGTTTAATCTACTAGTTTAGGGCTAAGGGGCTATTAGCTCTGCCTAACTGCTTAATAGTAGAGTGGTAAAGGATTAACGATTTAGGCTCCTAAGCTATAGGGCTATTATAGGAACCACCTGGATTAAAATTAGAAGGTTATAGCTTTTAGGCGCATAATAGATTAGCGGCACAACGGTATAACTATAAAGAAATCTCTAACACTAGCCAGCTATATTAAAAGGGCGAGCATTATATAGTACCCTATGCAGTCTTTTACCTGGCACATTTATAGACAAGCATATAATTACCGTATAAGCGGCAGGCGTATCCGTCACTAAGCGGTTAGCATTAAAGAGCCCCGCCCACCACTAATAATAACACTACCTCCTTCTATTATAGATAGCTCGTAACGCGCATATATAAGTAGGGCTTTACCTACTAATATAAGCGGCGTAGGAGATTAGCTAGATTGGTATTATTGGGAAGTAAATAAATACGTTAGCGCTACCCTTTACTAAGAAACGAGGGTGGAGAATTTATACTATTAACCTCCTAATAAGGGGCTAGATGCGACGGCTATACTAGAACTAAATACGCTAGCTTAGATGGGCGGATACAGTTTAACCGCAATTTACTAAAGGTATTAATTAAGCGCTAGAATTTAACCCCTTATAAACCTTTATACGCTATAAACGGCAATTAACCCTAGTCTATACCGGAGGCGCATGTATTAATTGCTTTATTTAATAAGAAATATAAATAAGGGTAAGAGGCGAGGGGCGGGAGCTAGCGGCGAAGGGAGGACTAACGTGCACTTAAAAAGACCTTTAATTTCCCCTTAAAGCTTTTAAAAGCTATAAAGCAATAGCAACTCTAATAACACTAACGTTAGCACTATCTTAATCTTTGTTTCGTATCCCCCCTAAAATTTCGCTTAGTAATAACAATTTTTACACTAGTCCCCCTAGAAAATCGATAGCTTCGCCTTAGTATTATGCAATTACAGCTTCTAAAATTATAGCTTTTAAAAAAGGCGTAAGCAATATACCTCAGACAAAGCATAAAATACCTCTTTTCCCCCTAAAAAGTTAAGAAGTATTGGAAGCTTAGGCAATAAACGGCATATTACTCTACCTAGGGCCTTAGTTTAGAGATTCCGTCTAATAAGCGCCTATAGACCCTATATATGATTACAAGAAAGCTTATAATAAGTATTATAAGGATTACGAGGACGACGAAGAAGATTTCTATAGGGATAGAAATAACAGTTAAGTCGCTAGAGGAAGTAGTTAAGGTAATTATCCTAACAATTACCCTACTACTCTCCCTCTTTCCCTAGTAGTTTCAAATATATAGTTTTAACAACTAGCAGTAAATTTAATAGTTATTAAAGACAATATAGCCGATCTGGACTCGGAAGCTAAGGGTAATAAAGCTAGTAATGCTAACGATAAAGCTGACGAAGCTAATAATTAAACGATACCTCGTAGATTAGGTATACACTTCCCCTTTTAATTTATAATGGCCTTGTTTAACAATTAGTAGATAACGGAAATAACGGCAATAATAAGGACGATGAAGATAATAAGGAGCTGCCTTTATTAGAAGCGCTAGAAGAGGAGGTACACGCACCTATATATAATTATACTACACCCTTAACGCTAGACGGTAATTAAACGGATAATTTAGCTAAGGGGCGTCGCATTAAAACTGCTCCGCAGTTTAGGTAGGAGCTTAGGATATTAGTAGCTGCCAGTTAAGAGTCTTTAGGAGCTAAAAAGTTAAAGAAGTGGAGGTCCGATTAGCTTAATTAACCAAATAGCATTAATTATATCTCCAATACTTCTATTAGTAAGAGTAGTGAGAGCGTATAACCTAAGAAGTAATAAAGGTCACCTACTTCCTAAAGGACTACGCCTTCCGGCTCTCCTACCCTTAGCCTTAACAACAGTGACGGTATTAAGGAGCGAGCGGTCTCTACTACGTGGCCTACTAGCCCCTCCCCCCAGTACTATACATCTCCTTATAATACTAGACCACCAGAAAATAGGGCTAATAACAGTTATAATTATATTCTGGATAATCTTATAAACGGCTTAGCTAAAGAAAGCAATAATAAGGATAGCGAGAATGTTATAGATAAAGGTAAGGCTAAGAACTATAGCGATGGAAGTAATAATAGTAACGATATGGATAATAACGACTCTGGGGACGGTAATAGTAGTAATAATAATAAGGGTAATAAGGCCCGCGAGTGTATAGGGCGATAAGGATTTCTAACCCCTATTACTAGTTAATTAAAAATAAAGCGTGCTATAAAGTATTATCTCTAGCAATCTTACTATCCCCTTTTAATTTTATCCACGTATACGTCTAACTAAGGCACTACGCTTACTAGCAATTATTATAAGCGGGTTGCATCCCCGATATATAATCGCCTTTGTACCTAAAAACCGCTATTAAGCCCCGCCTCTAGCTCTGACTCTAATAAAGTAATACTAGGAGCCGCCTTAAATACTAATTTAAAAGAAATTTTAATCTAAGCAGCTTTTAGGCGCTAGAAAGACGGGTTATATACACTAAATATCCTTCCTTAACAATTTCCTTTACCTTTTAACCTAGTTAAGCAGCCCTAGGAGCTAAAGCCTTAAGGGCTAAAGTCTAAAATAAAATTTACTAAAGAGGAAAACGCGCTGCTTACTAACTTAAAAGAGAAACAAAATCTTCCATGGGACTAGATTAAAGATAGCTTTCTAATAAAAAGTCTTAAATTACTATAGGGGCATTATTATTTAAAATTAAAGGCTTAGCCTATTATATAGAAGAAATGGGGGCGGCCTACTAAGCGGAAGAATCGGCGGTAATAGTGCTATTCTTTTTAGCCTAAAGTTTTATTTCTAGCTTAAGTTTTATTTCTAGCGCATCTTGTAATTTCCGGATTAATAAACTTAGTTACTGTGTAACCTAATAGGCCAGTAATTAGAATTTAAAAATTGCTGCTAAAGAAGCCGTGGTTTAAGGCCGGAGGCATAATATTGCCTAAAATATTAACTAACTAAGGCCCGTTTTTAGGAGCGTAAACATTATTGTTTTTATTAGGGCCACTTAAGGTATGCTTTATAAATTTAAGCATCTAATTATTAAAGAAAGTCCACTATGGGGAAATAAATATATATATATATATATATATATATTTTTTATTTTTATTTTAGGTCCGTTGTATTATACTACGTACAATACTGCGCATGCAGCCTCCAGGCTATGGCGCTATAGTTCTATATACATAAATCCTTTCTAGGCAGCTTAATATGTACTAGTAGCTATATCCTAATAGTTTATAAACCCCTAAGGGTTTATAGCTCCTTAGTAAGATACTAAGTTACTACAA
>Ga0307515_10017425_pt1 | contig 13081 bp, 3 predicted proteins | sample 17_EM_MG_FD_194513 | JGI IMG/M metagenome (GOLD analysis project Ga0307515, IMG submission 194513) | Populus trichocarpa ectomycorrhiza microbial communities from riparian zone in the Pacific Northwest, United States - 17_EM | ecosystem: Host-associated > Plants > Roots > Unclassified | place...
AAATATATAACGTAGTTCTAAACGCTAGTAATATAAGTTAAGTAGAATAATAGGGCGCTTATAGCATAGTATAAACAAGGACTTAAGGCTAAAGTCTAGGACGTAATTATCCTAATAGAAGATGCGGATACCCTAAGGGAGTTAATAGATTAAGCGATTAAGATCAATAATTGGATCTACTAAAGGGAATAAGCCAAGCGAGGCTAGGATAGGGTTCTATAATTGTATAAGACGTAGAGTACGCAACGACTAAAGCTAGTTTAGAAATTATGGTATAGCGCAGAGCTAATAGACCTAAGTGGTACTAAAGAAGCCTATAAGAGATGGAGTAAAAAACTATAAAAACCTAGAGGTTAAGGATCTAGTGATTATAGGACTAAGAAGTATAGGCTAAACTAGGGATCTTAGTAGCAGAAGACGTTTAGGCGGACTCTATAGTAAAGTTAGTGGTTTAGAGACAGAGCTTATATAAATTGCGGGAAATAAGGTTACTTCGCGAGGGATTATAAAAATAGTTAGAGTTACTATGCAATAAAGGGAACCGGACTAGTAGTAGAAAACATATACGTATAAAGGAATAATAGTGTATTATAAGGAACAAAAGAATATTTAATTAGAAGTTTTGCGTTTTATTATAACAACGCATACTAAATTTATAAAGACGCTAAGTATAGAGTAAGCTATTAGCTATAGAAGCCAAAATCTTTAGAGTATAGGGGAACTAATAAATTATTACGCAGATTGGACATTAAAGACGATAAGTTTAATATAGGCAAAACATTTATAGACGATAAGGTAATAAGGGTAGCTTACTAGGAGCGTATAAACCTTAAAGAAGTTATATTAGAGATAAAGACTAAGACCGCTATAGAGTAAGGTTTAGTAACGGGCATTATAACACCGTTAGATACGGTATCCATCGCTTTATAAGATAAAAGAAAGAGTATCTTAAAGAGATTAAGCAAGTAGACGACTGCTAGTGCTAATTTATTACTTAATAAAGGCAAAAGGCTAAAGGCTTAAGATTCTTAAGAAGAGATAAGAGATAACTAAGATTCTTAAGATAAGATAAGGTATACCTAAGGACCTACAACGGACGAAAACCGATAGAGTAGGGCAGTAGCTTAGTTTAGGAACATATAAATAAGCTTAAAATAGTATTTCCTATAGTTATAAGATTCTTAAGATAAGATAAGTAAGATTTAAGACTCTTAAAACGAGATAAGAACACTATAAATGTCTAGTTAGACTAAGGCGGGAGTAAAGCTTAAGTTAGAAGTAAGCTTAAGATTAAAGAATCTAAGGGACTAAGAATTTAGAGTACGAACATCAGGAAATTTTTTTTTTGGCTCGTTGTTGCGGTTTACAGCAATTTGCGGCAATTTGCTGCAAACTATACGGTTGCGGTGGTCGTATATAGTCCTATACGGTTTATGGCGGTTTACAGCAACCCGCGCGAAGCCTATATTTTTTACGGTAGTTTATAGCAACCTGCATAAAGCCTATATTTTTTGCGGTAATCTGCGCAAAGCCTATATATAGCCCTTACATTTCGCACATTTTGCATATTTCGTACGTTTTATACATTTTATACGTTTTATACATTTCGTACGTTTTATACGTTTTGTACATTTTACACGTTTTATACGTTTTGCATATTTTATACGTTTTATATATTTTACACGTTTCCTATAAATTGCTATAATATACTTTTAAATATATTTATATTATAACTATATAAAATATAAAGCTATCTACTTAGAGCCTCTAAATTATTAATTAGCCTAGTGCCTACCTACCTGCCTACCTACCTGCCTACCTACCTACCTACTTACCTGCCTATCTATCTATCTATTTATCTATCTATACCCACCTACTTATACCTACCTATCTATACCTACTATCTGTACCTACCTATCTATACCTACTATCTGTACCTACCTATCTATACCTACTATCTGTACCTACCTATTTATACCTACTATCTATACCTACCTGTTTATGCCTACCATCTATACCTATCTATCTATACTACCTCTAAATAGTAGTTATCTGGGGTGCCTCTATAGGAGGGCTTAATTTAATTCAATTTGGTAATAAACTAATAATAATACTCTAGTTTAATTTGACTGATTAAATCATTTAGTATTTACTAGCTAGGTCGTTTAAACGGTTAGCGGTTATCTAGCTCTGGCGACGGTCATCTAGCTCTAGCGACAATTGTCTAGCTCTAACGACGGTCGTCTAGCTCTAGCGACGGTCGTTTAGCTCTAGCGACGGTCGTCTAGCTCTAGCGACGGTCGTCTAGCTCTAGCGATAGTCGTCTAGCTTTGGCGATGGTCGTCTAGCTCTAACGACAGTCGTCTGGCTCTAGCGACAATCGTCTAGCTCTAGCGACGGTTGTCTAGCTCTTATAACGATCGTCTAGCTCTAGTGACGATCGTTTAGATAACGACGGTCGTCTAGCTCTAATAATAGTTATCTAGCTCTGGTGACGGTTGTCTAGCTCTAACGACGGTCGTCTAGCTCTGGCGACGGTTGTCTAGCTCTAATAACGGTTGTTTAGCTCTGGTGACGGTTATCTAGCTTTAACGACGGTCGTCTGGCTCTAGCGACGGTTGTCTAGCTCTAGCGACGGTCGTTTAGCTCTAATAACAGTCGTCTAGCTCTAGCAACGATCGTCTAGCTCTAGCGATAGTTGTCTAGCTCTTACAACGATTATCTAGCTCTAGTGACGGTTGTTTGGATAACGACGATCGTTTAGCTCTAGCGATGGTTGTCTAGCTCTTGCGACGGTCGTCTAGCTCTAGCGACAGTCGTCTGGCTCTAGGGACGGTCGTCTAGTTCTAGTAACGGTTATCTAGTTCTAGCAATGGTTGTCTACTAGCTGCAGTTCTGGTACCTCTCTAGGTAGGAAGGATATAAGGAAGGAAGGGTAAAAAATAAGGTGGCTACCTATGTGTAGAGGCTATTGGGAATATAGCGGGGACCTAAAGTAATATGTGTTATACGGAGCTTCGTATAGAGCCTCTATACATAGAGCTTCGCGTAAAGCCTTATGCAGAGCCTCTATATATAGAGCTTTGTATAGAGCTTTATATAGAGCTTTATATAGAGCTTTATATAGAGCTTTATATAGAGCTTTATATAGAGCTTTATATAGAGCTTTGTGTAGAGCTTTATATAGAGCTTCGTATAGAACTTTATATAGAGCTTTATACAGAGCTTTGTGTAGAACTTCGTGCAGAGCTTTATATAGAGCTTTATATAGAGCTTCGTGTAAAGTCTTATATAGAGCTTTATATAGAGCCTCTATACGTAGAGCTTCGTATAAAGCTTTGTGTAGAACTTCGTGCAGAACCTTGTGTAGAGCTTCGTGTAGAGCTTTGTATAGAGCCTCATACAGAGCTTTATATAGAGCCTTATACAGAGCTTTATACAGAGCCTCTATACGCAGAGCTTTATATAGAGCTTCGTATAGAACTTCGTGTAGAGCTTCGTATAGAGCTTTGTATAAAGCTTTGTATAGAGCTTCGTATAGAGCTTTATATGGAGCTTTATATAGAGCTTTGTGTAAAGCTTTATACAGAGCTTTGTATAGAGCTTTATATAGAGCTTCGTATAGAGCTTTATATAGAGCTTTATGTAGAGCTTTATGCAGAGCTTTATGTGGAGCTTTGTGTAAAGCTTTGTATAAAGCTTTGTATAGAGCTTTGTATAGAGCTTCGTGCAGAGCTTTATATAGAGCTTCGTGCAGAGCTGGCTCAAGTCGCGATTTTAGCAATTTGCGGTAATTTGCAGCAATTCGCATAGGCTACTTATAAGTAGCTGCGTATTTGTAGCAATTTGCATAGGCTACGTATAAGTAGCTGCGTGTTTGTAGCAAATTGCTGCGAATTGCCACAAATCGCGACTTACGCAGGTTTTGCAGACCCGATTTTCGCTTGCAATAACGTGCCTAAAAAAAAATTTCCTAATAAATAAGGACACCTATAAGTAAGAAGCGCGAGGCTTTATTATAGATTAGAGAATCTATAATATAAACGGTAGTTAGACTAGGAGACAGGCATATAAACCTAGAGGACTTACTAGGGGAATATAGTATTCGGCCTAAAGATTAAAAAGTTAATACTAAGATTAAGAAGTGCGATAACTTTAAGAATCCACTTATAAGACGCGAAAGAAAAGAAACTATAGAGGAATTTAGAGCGAGAATTACCTTATAGTAAGAACAGAAACTAAATAAGAGATTTAGTATATTAGGACGTATAAGGGATAGAGCACCCGTATAAAAGGTCATTAATAGGCCTAAGATAGGCACACTAAGAGCTAAGTGGCTTACTAAACTAGAGTAAGAAGAGGATCTAGGGATTCTAACTAGGTTTAAGAAATGACATACTAAAGGCTATTATAATGTAGTAATAAGAAGATACTTCCTTACGGATAAGCTGTATATACTTAAAGAGTTATACTAAAAGTAGTATAGATAACAACACAACGATAAGTGGGAAGATTTCTATATATAGTTAGATAAGAAAGTTATCTAAGACCACCCGATTATAGAAAAGGCTATAACTTATATTAAAGGAGCCTTAATTATAATATTAAAGGATCTAGAGGAGCAATTAAAGGACTAGAGAAGTAAAAGATAAATCTTAGTACTAGCAAACGAAGTTATAACGCTTAGATTAATATAAGAAAGGTTTAAACTTAAGAATAAAGATAAATTAAGAGTTAACCTAAGACACTAGGCATATTATACGTTGGTATAGATTATATATATGGATAATGTATATAATATATATAGAGCACTAAAAGATAAGAATTGGAAATATCTAGTAAGGATATATTAGTTAATAGATAAGGCGAAATATTAAAACGCTAAGTATATATATAGTTAGCACCTAGTAAAAGTTTAAGAATAAAGGGACTTAATACTTTAGCTAAAAAGATTCCTTATAGAAGAATGCCTAGATGGACAATAATGGTAGAAATGTTTAGAGAATACCTATTTATGGTATATTAAAGATAAAAAGCGAACTAAGTATTAGCCTAAGTTGGACTAAGTATAAATAGGATTAAGTAGCTAATAGTTAAGAAAAGTAGAGGCCTATAGAATTAGAGGGAACTAGTAGTAGAGCCTTAGACCCTTAAAGGAATTTAAGGACAATACCTAAATTTATAAGTTAAATAGTAAGATTAACAGTTTAAGGTACTAATAGATAGTAGAGTAATAAGGAACTATATTTTACTAGCAGCAGTTAAAAGAATAGGGTTACTATACAGGAAAAAGGAATATCCTTACCTATTAGTAACAATTTTAGGAGATCTAATAGCCTACGGAGGAGGTATTATCAATCTTAAAACGGGACCTATTTAGTTAACCATTAAAGAGAAATAAATTAAGATGTCTTTTAATATATTACTATTAGGGAATAATAAGGCAGTATTAGGAATGCCTTAGTTACAGGAATATAATCTAAAGATTAATTAGATTATAGGTTAGGTTAATATTAAAGATACTTAATAATATAAGACGTAATAATAAGCTAAGTTAGTATAGTACTAAGTAGGAGCAACCTATAAGGAAATAGAAAAAGGGCTAAGCTATATACTAAAGAGAGACTATAAGTATAGTAAGGAACTATAGTCACTAAAGAGTAAAAAGCTATTAGAGTATATGGTATAGGACTATAAGATAAAATTAGAACTAGGAATAAATCTAAGGTTCTTTCTAATTTATAAGCTTACTAAAGAAGAAGGTAGAGCATTAAAAGAGTTTATCTAAGAAAACCTATAAAAGGGATATGTTAGACTATTGCAGTTATTAGTAGGTTATCTAGTACTATTTATACTAAAGAAGAATAGTAAACTAAGGCTGTATATTAACTATAGATAGTTAAATAGCATTACCAGAAAGGATAGGTATCCTTTACTTTTAATTAGCGAAATCTAAGATAGGATAGGTAATGCGTAAATCATTATAAAGATAGATCTAAGATGGGTATACTATTAGATTAGAATTAAGGAAGGCAATAAATAAAAGGCAGCCTTTAGGTTAAAGGAAGGACTATATAAACTATTAGTTATATAATTTAGGCTTATAAACGCACTAGCAACGTTTTAGAAGTATATTAATAATATATTAGAAGAATACTTAGATAAATTTGTTATAGTATATCTTAATAATATTATTATCTACTTAATAATAGAGGAAAAATATGGAGAATACGTTAAATGGGTCTTAAAGAGACTATAAGAAGAATAGATGCTAGTAGTAATTAAGAAATGCGAGTTCTTTACTAGGAAGACTAATTTTGTTAGATTTATTATTAAACTAGGCTAACTTAGTATAGATTTAAAGAAGATTAAGGCTATAGTAAATTAGTAGGAACTGGAGAATATTATATAGTTAAGATTGTTTCTAGGGTTTTGCAATTACTATAGAAGGTTTATAGCGCAATAGTTAAAGGATATTAAGCCATTTATGCGGTTAATAAAGAAAGAAGAACTATAGGTATAGGGAAAGGAATAATAAAAACTATTTAAGAAAGTTAAAAAGTTATTTACCTAGGAGCTAGTTCTTAAGATCTATTAACTAGGTCTAAAGACGGTTATAGAAATAGATATATTAGACTTTATACTAGGGGTATACTTTATATAGAGATATTAAGATAGATAGTACCTAGTAGTATATTATAGTTAGAAGATAATACTACTAAAGTTAAACTATAACATCTATAATAAGGAGTTATTAGGTATAGTTATAGCATTAAAGAAATAGAGAGTATTCTTATAAGGTATAGAGAAACTATTTATAGTTAAGACGGATTATAAGAATCTAATAGGATTTTTAATAATAAAGAAACTTAACTAAAGATAGGTTAGATGGGCAGAGATGCTTATAGAATACTATTTTAAGATTTAGTATACTAAAGGCACAGATAATACGCGAGCCAATATATTAAGTTAAAAAGCTAAACTATAGAATAATAAGAAGCCATTAGGGGCTTTATTGCGAAAAGATATAGATAGGTTAATTAGGTATAATTATCTAAAGATTATAGTAACTTAAGAGGATAAGTTAAAAAAAATCTATAAAATACTAGAAAGCTTTTAGGTATAAAGGATTCTAGAAGTATAGCTAGAAGATCTATAGATAAATATATATAAGAACTAAAAAGCTATATATATCCTAAAAAGCACAATAGAGTACTTTATAGAAGATTTCTATAAAGGACTAACTTAAGGACATAACGGAGCTATAGGCTTAGTGTTAAGACTTTAAAAGAAGTATATTATTAATAGAATCTAAAACCTAGCATAAAAGGTTAGAAAAGAATATCTAGATTGCTAAAGAAATAAATTAATAAGGCATAAGCTATATAGAGGGCTATAACCTATTAAAATACTAAAGAGATTATGGGAGGTTATATTATAGGACTTTATTATAAAGTTGCTAAAATTAAGAGGTCCTATTACCGGATAAGATTATAACGCGATCTTAGTAATAGTAGATAAGCTTATAAAGTGGGGATACTTTATAGCGTGTATAGAAGAAATATTAGTAGAGAATATCGCTAGAATCTATATTAAGGAAGTGTTTATAAGATATAGAGTACTAAGTAAAATTATATTAGATAGGGATTTAAGATTTATAGCAGTATTCTAGAAGGTATTCTTAGCGGAGTAAGAAGTTAGAGCAGTAACTTTTACTATATATTATCCGCAGATAAATAGTTAAACGGAAAGACTAAATTAGATACTAGAGTAGTATCTAAGATATTATATTAATCACGTATAGAATAATTAGGTATTATTATTACTAGTTATATAGTTTATATACAATATAACACCATAAAAAGAAATGGGTATATTACTATTTAAGGCGAATTATAGGTATAAGCTAAGAACATCGTTATCGCTACATTAAGTAAAAAAGATGAGTAGTACGGCTAAGTAAAGGATGGAGATATTAATAAATCTTTATAAAAACCTTACGGAAATAGCTAAAGTGGTATAGCAAAGAATAAAAAAGTACTATAATGCTAAGAGATCTAAGGGACTAGATCTTAAGGAGGGAGATAAAGTATGGCTACTATATAAAAACTTTAAGAGTTAATAACTAAGTAAGAAATTAGACTATGTTAGACTAGGACCTTTTGAAATTATATAAAGAATTTTACTAGTTATATTTAAGTTAAACCTACTAGCCAGAATAAAGATCTACTCTATATAGTATATTGCAATGCTAGAGCCAGTATACGGGAATATTAAGCTATTAGTCTATAAAGCAAATACGTATAGAGGACGGGAAGAAGACAAATAGTAAGTTTTAAAAATTATTAGTTATAAGGACGTTAATAATAAAATATGGTATAAGGTAAAGTAGATAGGCTATAATAAGACTACCTAGAAACTACTAGAGAATTTAAAAAACGCTATAGGAAAGGTATAGGAGTATTAGAGGAAACTAGGTTAGGTAATATTAATAAAGAAGGATCGCCAAAGAATAAGTTACCTAAGGGGGACCTAAGAAGAGCGACTGCCGAACCACTTAGAGTTATTCCCTTTATAGGAAGAGAGTTAGTTCTCTTATTACTAAGTTCCTGTAGACCTTATTCTATAAGCTTCTACTTTTTAAAATAAACCTTTTTACGAACTTTCTTAAGACGAAGAAGATAGGTAGACGCTATAATCTAAGCATCTAGGGCCTTTTGTTCCGTATCTTAAGAATATTTTAGTTTAATAAGGGCACTTATAAGCTTACTATTAAGCTTTATAGAGCTATTTATTGATAAAATGGGTTGATTGATTGATGATCTTAATCGTTCTTGATGGTTGCTTGACCTACCCGTGCACGCACCACCTAGTTCAGTTTCGCGAAGCGACCCGCCACTAGGCGGGTGCTGGCCAGTCCAACAGATAGCCCACACTAACGAACAAAATTCAATTCGTCTGAATTCAACCGCGCCGTAGGCACCGCCTACAACCTTATCTATTAATTATATACAGCGGCTTTAAGACTCCTTTAAGTCTCCAATTACGCGCCTTTTTTGCAGTATTAAAAAAGGCACGTTTTATAGCCTTATAATATCGTTTATCTAGACGTCGAATTGTAGCTTTAGCCTTTGCCCGCTTATCTTCCTTAACTTTCTCCACTATTGCACGTCCATCTTATACAGTAAGTACTCCCCCTGCTTTTAAGGGCCTATTCTAGTCTACCTTTTATACTTGGCGAGCTTGCTTTATAAGTCGTGACTAGCTAAGGTCCTTTATAGTTTAAAGGAGCTTAGTACCTTATATAAGTAAACCTTATATAAAACGATTAAGTGTATATATAAACTCTAGATTATCCTACGGTGCGTTCTTATAAAGATACTGAGCTTGTTGCTTTAGTAATTGTATTATAAGAGGGGTCGTCTTAAGCTGAGGTACCTCTGTAGGAGGCATAGGCGGCGTTTTTAGCTTGATCTTCTTTAATATAACTTGTAGATCGTACGGAATAAGCCCAGTCTTCTTAAACGCAGATTGAATTGTTAAAGCCTTAAATGTCTGTCTACGTATATCTCTAATTGCTACAAGGAATTTAAGCTTTGTAAATTTTAGGCACCTATCCCAAACAGCTGTATTTATAGCCTTAGAGTGGTAATGTTTGTACGGCTGGAATACTATAACGTCTAGGGGCTGTAGGATATGCGTTATATAAGGCGGGAATCCAAATAAGATGATATTATTATTATTACAGTATTGGATAAATTGTATTGTATAATATGAGCCATATCTATTAAGGAGAAGAAGCCGCTTTGCGCCTATAGCTAGCTTCTATGTATATTTGTTAAAATAATATAGCCACTTAAGACTAATCTTATTATTTGAATAGCCTAAGGCTGAGACTGTAATCACTATATCGTCGTCTAAAGCTGGGTTTTAATACTAGCGGGCTATATATAGGAGTCCTGCGAGGATCAAGAAAGCAGGTATATGGCGCCCACCACTAGATATTAATTTAATTGCGGTCATAGACTCTTGATTTATAGGGACCCTAAGATATAGCTGTCTCCTCTACTTTATAATAACAAGCTAATTATATCCAACTCCAATATAGAAGCCTGTCTTATCTATATTCTAGATATCCTTATTAAGAATCCTATACTCCTTATAGATATCTTTATATTTCCTAAACTACTCCTTTAAGGCCTTATATCCTTCTACCTGTTTACATTTAAGATTTAAAGTCTTCTATTATATAACCTTATAATTAGGGTGTCTGTTAAGGAATTATACTATCTAGTGATTACTAACTGTTAGTAGGGCATTGTCTGGATTGTCTGGATTAGGCGTATAGTTCTAATTAAGGATATAGTCCGCAGCGGTACGTAGAAGCTCCCTTTGCGCTAGAAGTCCCATACGATTAAGATAATTAAGGTATTAATAGAGGGCAACTTCTTTCTGGTTTAAAAGGCGACGGTTAAACCCTAAATAATTAGATTTAGACAGTCTACCATAATAACGGGCGTAGAGTCGTCTGCGCGGAATAGTAAATTAACAAGCAAGCTTAGAAATATTAGGCTTAGTGCCTAGCTTAATTAAATAAAGAGCATCCTGGATCTGACTTTTGATATCGTGATATGAACCAGACATAGTGGTGGATGTCTGCGGTGTGGTTGAATTTAGACGAATTGAATTTTGTTCGTTGGTGTGGGCTGTCTGTTGGACTGGCCAGCACCCGCCTAGTGGCGGGTCGCTTCGCGAAACTGAACTAGGTGGTGCGTGCACGGGTAGGGCCCCTGGGCTTAGGCGAAGATATTTACAATGCACGTGACCCGTGCACGTGACTCGTGCACGTCCTACGCCTCCGAGAATACAGATTATCTAATACTAGTAGGATCCTACTAGAATCTAGGTCCTATCGCCACTTAATTGCTAACTAGATATACTGGCTAAGATAATTAATAATGCGCTTATAGAGGACTATAAGGCACTAATTACGCAAGGCTATCCTGCTAAATTTCCTATCGTCCTTTGCCGCTATATGCGCTTAACGGAAACTAAGGTCTATAAGTAGGATGCCGTTATATAGTAAATAGCGGCAGGTATTAATACTTATCCTAAGTATTTTAAGGAATAGAATAACTATGCTATAATTAATAAGAACGCGTCTATACTAAATATAGCATTTTTACTCTACCGTATGTTTAAGGCTAGTAATGCCACTGGCTTTAATAAGCGGTTATAGGTTATAGATTTGTTTAAAGGTTAGTAGTTATTACGCCTTATAGGTGTCCTAGATAGTAATAAAAACCTATATCCTATTATAGACCCTAATATAACTAAATACGCTAAATTCCGCTAATACTTGTATTAATTTGCGCTTAGTAATAATATAATATAAGATAATAAGATGGGATTAACACTTGCGGCTAATATAGTTATCGCAAACCTAGCTAAGAAGGCTAATATTATTCTTATAATACCCAATATAGTCTTATAGACTTGTGTATATTCTATTAGCGCTATATACGCAGTTTTCCATAATAAGGCTAGGAAGGCGTCTAAGCTAGGTAGTTTTACTAGGTTCGCCTAGAGTAGACTATATTTAATCTAGGGAGGTCTATAGATCTAGGCTAGCGACCCTATACCTTAGGTTCTCTTTAGTAATATATACTAACTAAAGCCAATCCTTGGTTCTGATTTTAATAATCCGTTCCACTATTAAAAATCTATCTCCCTCTATATACGTCTTCTCGCGGCTAGTGCGGATATAGTATGGTTCTCGCTATAATATTAATTTATTAAAGATATTATATGTCTTATAAATGCCGTCCTACTATATAGCTAGCTTTAGATAAGCCTAATAGTTAAGGACCGAGAGCAGTTAAAGCTGGCGGCGAGCTTTTTTAAGGATATGCTGCGCTATAACCACCCTGTCGCCTTCCTTGCTATTAATAGTACTATATAGGTAAATAAGCTTAGCTAATTAACGTATAACCTAGTTTACGCTTAACGTATATTTTAGGTAGCTGTAGCGCTAATAGACTTTAGATTTAAGCTATTAGAGGTTAGCCTTACTATTTTATATATAGCCTAACTTACCATTTACTCCGTAGCGCTGTATACACTTAAAGAATAGTACTACGCCTAGTAAGATGGTAGTAAGTGGCGGGAATTTGCGCTAGTAGTTAGCGAGATTAAAGTCTTTACCGTTAACGGCATCTAAGGCGGCTAGGTGGAGTTATTAATGTACGATATAACAGTTGCTAGTCCGCTAAAATTTGTCTAGAATACGGCAAGGAACCTTTTTATAATTACTAGACTATAAGCGGGCCTTATTATTGTTAGTAGTTCCTAAGTAGTCTATAATTATTATACCGGCGATAAGACCTTTATAAATACCGCGTACTATAAAATTAAGAAGTAGTGTAAGGATAATAAGGTATTTATTAACCTTAAAAATCCTAAGTAAAAAGAGCACTTCTAGCAACTTATTGCCCTATTTAACGTTAATAAAACTATACAGCATATCTACCGCTAGCGTATAGCTGATTATATACTTATTTCATATAATATAGACATTAACTTTAATATTGCTATCCCTGACTTCGCGGGTAGAGTAAATATTAGTGGCGCTAGTAATTATATTAAAGCGTGGAACAAGGCTAATGGAGAGGGCGTTAATAATAATAGCTAGGACGGTGCTGGTAATAATAGCGAGGATAATAGTAATAATAGAGAGGATGTTAGTGGCGTTAGAATATAAAAAGGGTGGTAAGGACGGATGTTATAGACTTTACTAGTAGTAAGACCCTTAAATAGGGACACTAGATAGAAGTTAAGAGCGGCGGTAGCTATAGGCCTTTAGCATTTATAATTTTGCTATAGCACTAGGTAAAATACGGTATATTATAATATTATATATTATAGCTAAATAAGATAAACTCTTAATAATTATAATCTTTAAAATAGATAAGCGTATTATGGTAAAGACAGCCCAATTTATAAAGCCTAGTAATTCTAGTTTCTATCCCTTATAGGCTAGCGGTTAATTAATGCTAATCCGTGATCTAGATTTTAAGGGGTT
>Ga0307515_10017426_pt1 | contig 13080 bp, 12 predicted proteins | sample 17_EM_MG_FD_194513 | JGI IMG/M metagenome (GOLD analysis project Ga0307515, IMG submission 194513) | Populus trichocarpa ectomycorrhiza microbial communities from riparian zone in the Pacific Northwest, United States - 17_EM | ecosystem: Host-associated > Plants > Roots > Unclassified | place...
AAACTGAATATGGAAGTAAATTCACACTAGCTCCAAGATCAAGTAAGGCTCTTTCAATTTTATGTTCTCCAATAAAGCATGAAATTGTAGGACAACCAGGGTCTTTATATTTCAAAGCATTATTGTTCTGAAGAATGGCACTTACTTGTTCGGCTAAAAAGGCTTTCTTTTTCACATTCAATTTTCTCTTCATAGTGCACAGATCTTTCAAAAATTTAGCATAAGAAGGAACCTGTTTAATAGCATCCAACAAAGGTATATTGATCCTTACCTGTTTGAAAGTTTCAAAGATTTCAGAGTTGTGATTGACTTTCCTTTGTTTGGTCATGACATGAGGAAATGGAAGTGCTAGCGAAGAATCAGTCTTTTCTTTACAATGTTCAGATTCAACCCCTTCCTTACCCTCAGAGATTGACTCATCATCTTTCTCACAAGGTTCAAGAATGGGTTTTTCAATAACCTTACCACTGTGAAGAGTGATGACTGATTTGGCTTGATCCATGTGTTGGCTTCCAGAACTACTTGCATTCACGTTTTTGGTTGAAATGGAAACTTACCAAAAACGTCATTGATAACGTCATAATTTAAACAGACTTAAATCATGAAAGTTTTAGAAAATTGTCTCAGATTTCCAGGGTAAAAATTTAAGATCATTTGGACTTCTAGAACTCGAGATATGGGCTGAACACTGAACAGTATCTGGGCTGCAGGATAGATTCGGACTTCTTCGTTGTTGTTACAATTTGGACTTGAAAACGGCCTTGTTAAATCTTGAACTCCTCATGAACGTTGTAGGCCTATGTCTTAGCTTTCCATCCATATAAAGTAGACCTAAATCCAAGATCTACAGCTCCAGATATGACCCGATTACCAAACACTGTTCCAGTTTGGACTGCACCAACATCTCTTTTCTAAGTTTGGCCATCTCTTTGTCCTTTCAATTTCAGTACTTCAACTCATCAATCAATTCTTTCATTTATGTGTTAGGCCTGCATTTAAGATGAACATTTACCATAAATTAAAGGTATCTTATATTATTAGATATGTTATTATAAAACATGCTTTAGTTAAGGAGTTATTGATACTTCAAGTGCAAAATGATGATATAAAACCTTGATAAAAATGCACTTTTAAGTACTAATCAATTTATCCAACCTTAAAAACCAGATAAAGAAGGAACGAATTTAGTATTATGAAGACTCCTGATCAATCTAAGAAAACCTGACGATTTTGGCAACAAAGGGGAAGGGTAAAGAGAGCAGAAAACAGCTCAAACAGGGTTTCGAAAAAAATATTTCTTTCTCTGCTTTTATCAATCTTCCAGCAAACATGAGTTAAACTCCTACACTTAATTCAAAAGAGGTATACACCATCTCCAGCACGTGGGTCCAAAAATGAGTAACAACAGCTGCCCCCTCTTTACAATGCTTACGAAGCAAAACTTGTCAAGTGCTTCGTGTAGTAAATGTTGTAAAGATAAATTGTCTGATCATGCTAAAACTCAGTACTTTTCCTAAACAATGGTCTCTCTATCAGCTGACCTGCCAATCTTAAGATTTCTAGAAAAACTCCATGTTTTTTTTTAGAAATGGTCCAATTATCAGGTGACCTGCTCATCTTAAAATTCTTAAAAAACTCCATGCTTTACTAAGAAATGGTCTCAATATCAGGTGACCTGCCCACCTTAAAATTTTTAGAAAACTCCATGCTTTTCTAAAAAACGGTCTCAATATTGGGTGACCGGCCCCTCTTAAAATTCATAGAAAACTCCACACTTTTCTAAGAAACGGTTTCAATATCAGGTGACCGGCCCCTCTTAAAATTCTTAGAAAACTCCACGCTTTTCTAAGAAAATTCTTAGAAAACTCTACATGTTTCTGAGGAATGGTCTCAATATCAGGTGACCTGCCTATCTTAAGATTCTTAGAAAACTCCACGCTTTTCTAAGAAATGGTCTCAAAATCAGGTGATCGACCCATCTTAAAATTCTTAGAAAACTCCACGCTTTTCTAAGAAACGGTTTCAAAATCAGGTGACCGGCCCATCCTAAAATTCTTACAAAACTCCATGCTTTTCTAAGAAATGGTCTCAATATCGGGTGACTTGCCCATCTTAAAATTCTTAGAAAACTCCACGTTTTTCTAAGAAACGGTCTCAATATCAGGTGACCGGCCCATCTTAAAACTCTTAGAAAACTCCACGCTTTTCTAAGAAATGATTTCAATATCAGGTAACCGGCCCCTCTTAAAATTCTTAGAAAACTCCATGCTTGTCTAAGAAATGGTCTTAATATCGGGTGACCTGGCCATCTTAAGATTCTTAGAAAACTCCACGCTTTTCTAAGAAATGGTCTCAATATCAGGTGACCGGCCCATCTTAAAAATTCTTATAAAACTCCACGCTTTTCTAAGAAACGGTTTCAATGTCAGGTGACCGGCCCATCCTAAAATTCTTAGAAAACTCCATGTTTTTCTAAGAAATGGTCTCAATATCGGGTGACCTACCCATCTTAAAATTCTTAGAAAACTCCATGTTTTTCTAAGAAAAGGTCTCAATATCAGGTGATCGGCCCATCTTAAAATTCTTAGAAAACTCCACGCTTTTCTAAAAAATGGTCTCAACACTACTTTGAACAGATTTCAAGAGATCTGTATTGGTTCTCCTTGGTACTTTGTAGACATATCTAAGGGTGTGATCCACATTGACCAAAGGTTCTTTCTTTTTAGACTTTCAGTCCAAGTTTGTTCATCATAGCAAAACATATCCTAGGAAAACTAATGGGATTAGAAAACACCAACACCATAGCAATTATAAGGCAAAACCAAACACCAAGCAGCTTACCTTAGGTAGGGCGTACTAGGGGTGCTAATACCTTCCCTTTACGCAACCAGTCCCTTGCCTTAGAATCTCTGAAAGACCAGTTAGGTTTCCTAGTGACCATAATACTAGGTGACGACTCCTTTATCCATAAAAACAAAAAAAACCCCGAAATCAATCGAGGGTTGCTGCGCTCCGCCGCGAGGGTGCGACAGGATGGCGACTCCGCTGGGGAATTAGGACTAGGCTTGGTAATTTGTTTGTTTATGCTATCTGTTGTTGGTTTTTGTTTTTTTTTTATATGAATGATACTTTGTTTAAAAGCTTTAGCATGCATCTTTATATTCCATCATACATGATATAGTCATTCATCACTTTATCTTTTTGAGGGTACACACCTTAAATTTTAAGTTAGATGGGGAACTAGCAGCTTGCCTTATAACTTGAGTCAAGGTTTAAGTTTTTGTAAAACCCAACTCTTTGCTGAGTGTTTAGACTGATAGTGATTGGTACACGTGTCATCACACTATCTGTTGAACCCTCATATTGCCTTTACGAGGGTGATCACTACGACAACAAGAGACCCTTTTTAGAGACCAAGTAGTAAACCTAGCATATGTCTCACGTAAAGGAACTAGAACGTATCCTTAGGGTGTATGCTCCATAATATCTTTTGCATCAAAACAAGTCTAACCCCAAGGCATCTCGAATTGCAGGTCTTGTAAATGAAATGGCCACCATTGCTAAATTTTCCATCATAGAATATGGAAAAAATTTTGAACTGTCACAATTGACTGAAGGAGACTGCCTTAAAAGCGATGTTAAGAAGCTGTCACCAATCAAGAACCTGAATTGCATTATGAATGAGGTGAACAAGTTAACGACTCACTTTCAGAATGTGGATAAGGATGCATTTTTTAGGAAATACAGACGTTTGGTGGAAATTGCAAGGGTAGAAGTTTTAAGCCCAGCTGTGCGAGCCTTAGTTCATTTTTGGGATCCAAACTACCATTGTTTTTCTGAAAAACATAGACCTATGTCCCATTATGGAGGAATATGGGATGTTGACTGAGTTTCCAAACAATCTGTATAGGATTTATTTTCCTTTGAGATCTGACAAGATCATCCCCGAACTGTCAAAACTTCTCGGAATCGCCAACTTGGAAAAGTTTTTGGAGGATGCTAGAAATTGAACTGGAAAAGAATTCAGGATCAAAAAAAGAGAGATTGATTGCCTTGGGCATATTTGGCCTTGTGTTGTTCCCAAGCCAGACGGGTGTAGTGAGTTTGGAGGCCGCTACTGCTTATGTAGAGTATGAGAATACACAAATCAATCCAGTGGCTGCTATTTTAGTTGAAACCATCTTGACACTTAATCATTGTAGGAGGACCGGAAAAGGAGCAATGAGATGCTGCATGCAGTTGTTGTATATCTGGATGGTTAGCCATATCGAAACAAAAAACCTGTCTTCAATAATTTTTGGTGGTTCACCCAAAGACCCTTGAAGTTGGTAAAAGAAGAAGAATGGGGAGATCTAGACAACCAAGGTTGGGTTGACAAATTAGAAGGTTTGCCTAATAGTGATTTAAAGTGGAGAGCCCCATGGGTAGCGGCAGTGAAAGTCCTAATGAGTTATGGACAAAGACGTTGGGTGTCATTGGTAGGGATTACAGGTTATATGAGTTATGCTCCTGCCCTGGTGGTAAGGCAACTTGGGGGCATGCAGTTTGTTCTAAGGACTATGGGAATTGCTCAATTCTTTGGTTTGTTCAAAGATCCCATTGCACAAGAAGTTTTGGAGATCATCAAACAAGATTAGAAGCATCTGGTTTTGGTTGAGATAGAAGGTTTAAAGGATCCAAGTGCAAGTGAAGGATATGCAAGATGGAGAGACTTAGCTGCTTCAGCCATGCCTTGTGTAGGAGTCAAATCTCCCCAAAATTTAGAAGAGCCTATTAAGAGGAAAATGGTCAATAATAAAGAGGAGTTCAGAAGACAAGTGGAAAAACTTCGGATAGAGTTGAGCAAAAGCAGAAAAGACAAGGCAATGTTGGATGAAATGATGCTGGAAGGGGATAAAAGGAGAGCATTTCTAGATAAGCAAATACAATCTAGAGATGCGAAAATAACAAAGCTTGAGTTAAAGCTAGGTGAGGAGAAGATTGCTAGGGAAGAAAGTAAGAAGGAGCTAGGAGGGATGAGTTTAGATTGGATGCAAAGTTGCTCTGAACTTGAAGCAATGGAGATTGACTTTACCGATTGCCAAGGAAGCGCAAAATATTACCAAGAAAAATTTGCACAAGTTCAGTTCAAACTAATGGATAGGATTGGGAAATATGAGGATTTGAACAAGAAATATATGGAGTTGGAAAGCCGTTCGACGGGGATTGCAAAAGAAGAAAGTAAAAGGAAAGGTTTTGAGGCTGTTGAAGCAGAGTTAACGGTTAAGAAGAATGAGATAAAAGTTATGAGGATAAAATTTGACAAGGAACGTGAAAAGGTGAAGTATTTGGACGAGAAGCTAGCAGTAATGGAAAAACACAAGGATCAAATCGACGCTAAGAACACTGCTTTGAACAGAACCAATATGTTGCTCATAGAAAAGATGACCAAGACAGATGGGCAAATGGACGAAGCTGCTGCACATGCTTGGATTATTAGAATCAATATGCGAAATGTGGGAGGGGACATCATTCGCTATCGTCGAAGCCTAGCTGAAACCGATGCCTTTCTAGGGAAGATTGAGAACCGTGGCTTTGCTTTTTTACCTTTGGCTAAAGAGTTTGTGGATGAAATAGATTAATAAATTTTGTATTTCCTTTTTATTTCTAAATGTAATAAATTTATCAAGCATTAATGAAAAGGGCGTTGACCCATCTTCTTATGCAAAATCTGTCTCTTGGTGAATATGATTCAAGCAAACGACTTGAAAGACAGTACTCCTAGCAAAGCAATGTGACAAGAGAACCTATGTTTATAAGGTGGGTGGCTATTATTAGTTCACAAGAAGGTTGCATCCATACCCAATATACAAATGCATTCTTATCACAATCATGCATTATATCATGCATTTTCTTATACATCTATGCACGCATCTGCAGACCTAGAAATATAGATCCTCCTTCTATAATCCACAACACTCGACTACGAAAAAGGATGAAAAATGAAGAAAGGTCACACCTAGAAGCTCAGTACCAAAAAGAGCTTGAAGGAGTTTGGAACGTTGTTGTGCACCTAATCGGTTTGCTCGAGCAAATGTTTGGAGACAACTTTTTCCCTTTAATGAGATCATGCATTTTCAAAAGTTCATCTTGGTGTTTTCACACATCACTTTTCGTTTTCAAAGTGGATCTTCCATAACAACACCTACACTTTACATTGTTAATGAATGGCTTGGAAATAACATTAGGGGATCCATGCATATTAGTTGTAGAAGATGAAGAATGAGAGGAAAATAACATTAGGGGATTCATAAAAATTAATAAGAACAACATAAACAAGCTTGGAAACCCGCTAAAGAGGAAGTTGAAACCATAGATGTGGGCAATGAAGAAATCAAGAGACAGTTGAAGATAGGGACTTTGATCACCCATAAAGAAAGAGAATAGTTGATTGCACTACTCCGAGATTATGTAGATGTTTTTTGCTTGGTCCTACAAGGATATGCCTGGTTTGTATAAGGTACAACTAGTAGAAGGATGCAAATCGGTTAAGCAAAGGTTGAGAAGGACCAATCCGAATGTCTTAATCAAAGTAAAGGGAGAAATTGAAAAGTAGTGGAACGCTGATTTTTTAAAAGTAGTCAAGTATCCACAATGGGAATCCAACATAGTTGTCGTGCCCAAAAAGGAAGATAAAATCAGGGTTTGGACTTTAGGGACTAAAACCGGGCTAGCTCTAAAGATAATTTTCCTTTACCACACATAGATGTATTGGTCGATCCACATATTCCTTTATGAATGGATTTTCGGGCTACAATTAGATGAAAATGGCATAATAGGGTAAGGAGAAGACAACCTTTGTAAACATCATGGGGAACCTTTTGCTACAAAGTCATGATATTTGGATTAAAGAACGTTGGGGCTACCTACCAAAGGGCCATGGTAACTCTATTTCACGACATGATGCGCAAAGAGAATGAAGTGTACGTGGATGACATGATTGCTAAATCTAGAGAGGGAGAGAATCATGTCCAAATATTGAAGGAATTATTTGAAAGACTAAGGAAGTGTAAGTTGAGGCTTAAACCATGCAAAGTGTTCATTCGGGGTGAAATCTGGAAAGTTGTTGGGATTTGTGGTGACTGACAAAGGGATAAAAATGGACCCTGATGAAGTAAAGGCTATTCAATCTATGCCAACTCCCAAGACTGAGAGGGATGTAAGAAGGTTCATGGGAAGGTTGAATTACATTGCTGGGTTTATATTCCAATTAACCACGACTTGTGACCCAATCTTGCATTTGTTAAAGAAGTGTGCTTGGACAACACAATGAAATAGGAAGGAAGGAAAGGGTCATTTATTACCTAAGCAAGAAGTTCACGGAATGTAGTCTAGGTATACAGTGATTGAGAAGCTGTGTTTGGGCACTAGCATGGGCTGCAAAGAGATTGCGTCAATATATGTTATATCATACTACGTGGTTAATTTCAAAATTAGACTCATTAATATACATCTTTGAAAAGCCCTATCGTCAAGCCAAATTGCAAGATGACAAGTTTTGTTGGCTGAATATGACATAATATATATGACAAGGAAAGCTGTGAAAGGAAAATGCTAATTATTTGCCAAGTGAAAGGAAAATGGCAAACCAAGGATGAAGAGTTGAGACCTTACCAAGAATACCTATATAAACTCGAGAGAATTTGAGGAAATAGAGTTCACCTATCTAGGAAGGGAAGGAAACCATTTTGCTGACGTTTTGGTCACGCTAGCTTCTACGGCTAGAATAGACTTTGGGCACAAGGTACAGTCGGTACACATTGATATCAGAAATAACCTAGCTCATTGTTGCTTAGTTGAAAGAGAAATAGATGGAAACCTTTGGTACTATGATATCGAGAATTACATCAAAAACTAGACATATCCTATGGGGGCATCCAAAATCGACAAGAAGATTTTGAGGAGGTTGGCAATGGATTTCTATCTTGATAAGGAAACTTTGTATAAGAAATCATCTGACGGAACTTTGTTGAGATGTTTAGATGACGTGGAGGCAAAAACGTGGTGAAGAAATTTATGGAAAGAGATTTGATCTGTCGATATGGTCCACTAGAAAAGATTAATAATGCCCAGAACTTCAATAGCAGGATGATAATAGAACTCTACGCTAAATGGAAAATCAAGCATTCCAATTCCTCGCCATATAAGCCAAAGATGAATGGTGCGGTAGAAGCTGCTAACGAAAATGTCAAGAAGATTATTTAGAAGATGGTAGTCACTTACAAGGATTGGCATGAGATGTTGCATTTGCCCTTCGCGTGTATCGCACTGCAATCTGAACCTCAATAGGAGCCACCCCGTATACGTTGGTATATAGAATAGAGGCGATGATGCCTTTAGAAGTTGAAATCCCCTCATTAAGAGTATTGATAGACTCCGAGCTAGAAGAGGTAGAGTGAGTAAATGTTAGATATGAATAGTTGAATCTGATAAGTGAAAAGAGGATAGCTGCAATCTCCCATCATCAACTATACCAAAGAAGAATGGCTAAATCATATGATAAGAAGGTCTGACCTCGAGGATTCCACGAAGAAGATCTTGTACTGAATAAAATATTGCTTTTACTAGGAGAAGATCAAAGTAAATGGGCGCCAAACAATAAGGACCCTTACATGGTAAAGAAAGCGTTCTCAGGAAGAGCTTTATTATTATCTAGAATGGATGGAGAAGATCTAGTTAGACCTGTGAATGCTGACTCTCTGTAAAGAAATACTATGCTTCCTGATCAATAAAATAAAGTTCGGCCATGAATTCTCTCTGTAAAGAACCTTTTTTTCATAAAGCGCATGATCTCATAGCATTCAAAATCTTTTACTTAAAAGAACTGTTTTTACACATGACTAGGGAGATGACTCCATCAATTCTCAAATTGGAGGGATCCAAACCAAATTTAAACCTAATAGGTATTGCACACCACACTAGGGGCAAAAGGTGCACATAGGGGTTTATAGTGAACCAAAGCCCAAAGGGGTATTATCATAGAACTTCTAAAACACCTTTTATGAGAGTTGCTTAAAACAAAATATGATTGAAAGTTTTAGTTTTCTTGAACAAAACCAAATTTTTTGAGTTTTCCTCTTAAAAAATAATTTCTCAAAAATGGAAAAGACAATTAAAACATCGGCAAAAGTATAATACAAAGCAACATTCAATAGAGAAAGAAAGGGCCCCATAAGGAACTAGAGATCTCTTCACCAAGCATAAAAAGGATAGGAAATATAACGCATAGAGCATATTCCAGTTCAAGAGGATAAGTCGGGCAAACAAATGAAAACAGGAGCTCAAAGAAGTCTACAACGGAAAGGGGGGACCTATGTTTCCAAAAATAGGTAACAAAAACATGCATGCTATATTGTCATAACACTAACCTGGCAGGCAAGGAGTGACGAAAGCCAAAATAGTTCCAAGTTTTTGGGAACCGCTAAGATACAAAATCTTAGGTCAACGGAGCTACGGAAAAGAATATGAATGTGAACCAGCATTGCTTCATTCCGCGAGGTAAGATGATTTCTTTTGAAATTCAAAATGGGCAGGTCACCCGGTATTGAGACCTTTTTTTTTTTGAAAAAAGCGTGGAGTTTTTCTATAATAAAAAAAAACTTAAGATATTAAGATGATTTTTATTTTTTAAAAAAAAAACAAGGAGTTTTTCTTAAAAACTTAAGATGGGTCGGTCACCCAATGTTGAGACCATTTAAAAAAAAACATGGAGTATTTCTAAAAATCTTAACAAGGGTAGGTCACCCGTATTGAGGCCATTGTTTAGAAAAAGTGGAATTTTTCTAAAAAAATTTAAAATAGGAAGGTCATCCGATATGGAGACCATTTCCTAGAAAAAAAACATGGAGTTTTTCTTAAAAAAAATTTAAGATGGGCAGGTCACCCGATATTGAGACCATTTCTTAGAAAAGCATGGAGTTTTCTAGGAATTTTAAGATGGGCAGGTCACCCGTTATTGAGACCATTTCTTAGAAAACCGTGGAGTTTTCTAAGAATTTTAAGATGGGTCGGTCACTTGATATTGAGACCATTTCTTGGAAAAGCGTGGAGTTTTCTAAAAATTTTAAGATGGGCCGATCCCCGATATTGAGACCATTTCTTAGAAAAACATGGAGTTTTCTAATAATTTTAAGATGGGCAGGTCACCCGATATTGAGACCATTTTTTTAGAAAAAGCATGGAGTTTTTCTATAAAAAAATTCCTAAGATGGGCAGGTCACCCGATATTGAGACCATTTCTTAGAAAAGCGTGGAGTTTTCTAAGAATTTTAAGATTGGTAGGTCACCCGTTATTGAGACCATTTCTTAGAAAAGCGTGGAGTTTTCTAAGAATTTTAAGATGGGTCGGTCACTTGATATTGAGATCATTTCTTGGAAAAGCATGGAGTTTTCTAAATATTTTAAGATGAGCGGCCACCCGATATTGAGATCGTTTCTTAGAAAAGCGTGGAGTTTTCTAAGAATTTTAAGATGGGCAAGTCACCCGATATTGAGATCATTTTTTTTAGAAAAAGCGTGGAGTTTTTCTAAAAAAAATCTTAAGATGGGCAGATCACCCGATATTGAGACCATTCCTTAGAAAAGCGTGGAGTTTTCTAAGAATTTTAAGATGGGCAGGTCACCCGATATTGAGACCATTTCTTAGAAATTCGTTGTTTAGGAAAAGCACAGAGTTTTAGCATGATCAGGTAATTTATCTTTACAACAGTTACTACGCTAAGCACTTGACAAGTCTCGGCTTCGTAAGCATTGTAAAGAGGGGGCAGCTGTTGTTACTCATTTTTGGACCCCACGTGCTGAAGATGGTGTGTACCCCTTTTAAACCAAGTGCAGGAGTGTAGCTCATGTTTGCCGGAAAATTAACAAAAGCGGAGGAGAAAGAAATATTTTTTCAAACCCTGTTTGAGCTGTTTTCTACTCTTTTTTATCCTCCCCCTTTGCTGCCAAAAGCGTCAGGTTTCTTATGCTGATAAGGAGTCTTCATATAAATCCCTCAGAATTTGCATTTTAAAAAAAATTGATTCTGCTACTGTCGCAATTTTTTTGTTCCAACTTAGACTGTGATTCTGACTTGGTTTTGTACGACATCTGACCATTCTAGCTATATTTTGTCACTCATGACATGTTGAAAAATTGACCTACACTTTTATTGGGTCCTAGGGGTCACTGTTCTTAGGACAGACTCTCAGTCAGATTTGGATGCTCGACATTGTCAAATCAAGAAAACCTTTTTGACCAACCAGATTCCTGCCAGATTCTGTTATCTAAAACGATTTTATCTCACTTCGAATCATTCATCAAAGTTGTAGTCCGAGACACGGAGATGAATTTGGGCTTTTGAATTGTTTGATTTCAATATCAGAAGCTCAAGATATTCATGTTTGAAATATAGCGTGAAAGTATAGAATCCTGTCGCGAGAAGGTTTCCAGCCGAGTTTGGTTGCAATTCTGTTCTTCAAAATGATTTTATCTAACCTTGGATCCTTCATGAAAGTTATAGACCTGTACGCGTAGATGAATTTGGATTTTTGAATCGTCTAATTTCGATACCCGAAGCTCAAGATATTCCTGTTTGAATATCTAGAATGAAAGTAGAGAATCCTGCCACTAGAAGGATCCTGACCTGAGTTTGCCGATCTTGATTCGAGGGACCTGATTTAATATTTCAAGGATTTACCTGGTTAATTAAAGGCTAATTTTAAACTTTTGAAAGTTAATTGAGAACAGAGACTGAATCAGAAAACATCATAATTAGTTGGCTTTGCAGGAATAAAGAGAGAACATGTGGTCTTAACATGGAGCATCAAGGCTAATATTAAGGAAGCAATATGTCAAAGAGATAATTATTGAATCATATATGTTAAGAAAATAATTAATGCAATATAAAAAACCATAGATATGGGAATTGTTGGTGCTAGTTGTAGAAGATAATCTCGGCAGTAATTACTGAAATATTTCCTTGAATAACATGTGTAGGAGGTTTTTATTTAAGTGAACCTCCAGCCATATACAAGTGGGGTTCTTTTCTTGGATCCTTGGATCACGATGAAAGCTTTGAGTGAGAGGAAAAAGGAAAGAAAGAAAAAAGGAAAAAAGGAGAAGAAAGGGGGAATTATGAAGCAAATAAAGAAGAGTTTCTGCTGCTAAAAGAGGGGGATTCGTTTTGTCAAAAGAGGACCGGCAGAAACGAGAGAGAGGGGAGCTTTACTGTTAAAGGGGCGGATTTTAGAGCAGAAAAGGGAGAGGGAAAACACAAAGAAAAACCTAAACCTATCATCTCTAGCAAAGAAGTCGTAGCCCTCCCCCCCTCTCATCTTTTTAAAAACGAAGCAGCCACCCCCCTGATTTTAAAAAGAAAAGAGAGGTCTCTCTCTGGCCGCACAATGTCCCCTCTCCCTCTCATCAACACAGACCTTTTGCCCTTGCTGGTCTCCGCTCACTCTGCTCTCTTGAGAACACGGCGTCCCTGAGCCGCATCCGTAATGCTGCAAGAATGCTTCTCACCCTAGATGAGAAGAACCAACGCCGAATTTTTGAAGGTGAAGCCCTTCTCCGCAGGATGAACAGGTTTGACTCCCAGAAACACATGGATTTTTCTCTCACAAGTCCACTTGGAGGTGGCGGTCCTGGAAGAGTGAAGAGAAAGAATCAAAAGGCTGTTGCCTAGTGGATGCTTGAGGCGAGAAGGCAGAAGCTTTGTCCATCGGCTTGCACATCATCTTTTACATTTAAAACAGGCCATATCAGCAGGTATGAGCCTCAATTTTTTTTTCTTTGTCGTATGTATATTTGGGGTTTGTTGTTCGTTCTTTTCAAGAACTTGTTTCTGTTTTCTTTAAAACGAGGTAGCTGCCATTTATTTCTTTAGTCTTACTCTTTGTCAAAAAACCATCTCAACCCAATAGCTTAAGCTGTTAGGTGAGGTCCCAGGATATGATTTATATTATTCTCTAACACACCCCCTCAAGTGAAAGCCCTTTGGGCTTGAAACTTGCACAGGCCCACATTACCTTGTGCTTAATTTTTATCAAATAAATGGGG
>Ga0307515_10017427_pt1 | contig 13080 bp, 13 predicted proteins | sample 17_EM_MG_FD_194513 | JGI IMG/M metagenome (GOLD analysis project Ga0307515, IMG submission 194513) | Populus trichocarpa ectomycorrhiza microbial communities from riparian zone in the Pacific Northwest, United States - 17_EM | ecosystem: Host-associated > Plants > Roots > Unclassified | place...
CTTATGTTAGCCGACGTGAGTCGCGTGAGGAAGGTAGTCCCGAATGCTAGAATAATATGCAGTGGTTAGCAAAAAAGCCGCCCTGGAATTCTCGACATACGATAGTCGGACGCCATAGTTCGTTCTGGAGCAGGGAGGGATGGATAGAGCTGTCAGACGTCGCTGTTCCCTTAAATATATACCACCCAGTGAAGCACCACGCATATCACGGATCCTTACACGTGGGGACACACCCGTAAGTCAATTTTAACTTTTCGTCAGAGGTGTTCTGGAAAGCTACGGTATTTCCCCGATCACGGGCTGTGACCGCCTCCGAGCATCAAGCTGAATGAAATTCGCGATAATTGGCCCCCATAGTTGGGTCGAGCGACCTTTTGATGCGAGTAGGCTTTCCGAGTCGTTAAGGCCCCCCACACATGCCTCAAGCTTGCCTGCAGGTGGGGCTGGCCAGGGCTGGCCAGGCCTGTGAACACCTGTTGCCGGAGTGTTTGTCTGTCATGAAACCGGCTCACCATAACGCCGTTGGTGGCTGTCACACATAGCGCAAATCCCCCGCATACTCCTGATGTGATCTCGCCCACGAAGGAATGAGGGGGATTATGAAATTTGAAATCGGTGATCAGACAGTCAAATCCACGTCGGTGGTCCATCCGCCTCAAATTTAAACCGACCAGTGATCTGGCGTTTCGTGCGGACGATGATCTCGGAATAGTTGGGACCATGGCAGCGGCGGTGTGGGAGTGAAATGCGTTGAGCAGCAGGTGTTGGGTTCGAGTTGCACGTACGGAAGCCATGGGGTAGTCGCGTCGAGACCCGGATACCCGACTCGGATCAATTAGCAATCGGTAGATCACCGAGCCGCGATAAGGGTTGAACTTGGGATCCGGGATGTTGCACGACGGTGGCACTCTTTCATGCGTCTGACTTCGGTTGTCGTTCACTTGCGATTTCGAATACCTGACTTCGATTGTCTTTCGCTATCAGAAGGTTGCAGTTTCGAATACTGTCACGCTCATCTTTTTCTCCTCCTCTTACTGTCTCCAGTGACCGTACTTAAGCAAGAGTTTCAAGGATTGGGGTCGACCTTCGAACTTATCACCCGCTTTCCTCCCTGGATTCACTCGTCTTTTGTTATCTACCCCCATCGTGGTTGACGCATGGCTACAGCGGATCAATTAACCGCTTTCATTAAACGGCAGCATGGCCTGTTCACCCGGGGGCGTGATGCGGAAATCGAGCAAAGCGCCCTACTTCTCACAAACTGCGGACCAAAGCTACTCGAGCAGAAAGGTCTAGCGATCCTTGGAGTAGGAATCGCTAGCATAAACATCGGTCTGGGCGGGAAAAGGTAGGCGCGCTCTCTATGTTTTGCGAATCCGTATAACCGATGGAACTACAGTTTGATAGAACTGGAACGTCAAGTAGCGTACAATTCATCACCGCTGTTCCCTCCCCACACTTTTAGGTAAGCTGGCTCCTCGTTATCTCGGCGTGTTGGCCAAACCCATTCAGGCCGGGTGACATTGCTCGGATCGAGGATCATTTAACGGGAGCGAAACCTAAGAGTGCTGGAAAAAACAAGAAAGTTGGCGCCGACAAGCCAACGACATCTGGGAAACAGATAGAAGGCGTTGTGTATAAGGTGCTTCTGCCGTCCTTGCTGGAACCGCCTACTTACAACGCGAAAGGTGACCGATTGTCCTCGCGGGAGATCCTGCAGAGTCGAGCATCAACGATGACTTCAATCTCCCTGAGAGATCCCGTATCGTGAAACTCGCGAATAGTGTCACCTATGATAAGCAGGTCCATCCTGTGTCCGCATTGATGTGCGAGCGGGGGTGTTGGTTATGGTCTAGATGGAAACACTCGGGGCCAGCCACGGGGCGCGGGCGCATGTTCCAGAAAATCACCAATCGTGCGCATGGGCTCGCCCCTGTACTCGCGTTTATGCATGAGGTGCCGGTGAATTCTTGAGTGACTGAAACTACTCGGCCTTCGAACAGAAGTTGATAAGACCTTAATATCAATATGGCGCTTGGTGGCCGGCTCCTCGATGTGAAGTCTGCGCAAATCGTTCGAGAGGTTGGATAAAACATCGTCATTCTCCTCCGTACTACCCGTGTCACATCACCAAAATGCGTAGTCAACGGCAGGGCGGATGCAAGGTAGGAGAGCGTCAGGTTATTCGAAATCAACTCCAGCAGCAGAAATCAGCCGAATGCGGCGGAAATGAATATTCCGCGAAAGAATAAACTGCCCCACGCCTGTGAGAGCGGAGCATAGGTACGCAGCCTTGACTTTCACATAGCCGTACCGCGGCCAGATATGGATGATCGTGTGACAGATGCAAAGGTTAAGGAAGTGTGCTGCGACTTCCAGCCTCGTTGTCCGGCTCTTCCAGATACTCGTGCTCGTAAAAATATATTACTGTGTTCTTCGGCAGAGTGTATAGCACGTCGGATAGCCGGCCCTCGAAGAGGTCGCGCCCAGAGGTTATGTAGTCAACGGGACTTTGCTGGGAGGAGGACGCACCGGTGAAAGTCGAGGTCCGATGGTCTCTGTAAAAAGTGAGGGCTTGGGTAGCAGAGTACCAGTAATCCTTGGTGGCAGCGCTGAGATCGGGCTTGGAGATGGCGCGTAACCAGTTATCGAATCGGTGCTGAAGAAACACCACACCAACCACGGCTTCGAATAGATCCGCGAGAACCTTTGGGGGCCGTGCTCCTGGTTTCAAATGATCCCACTTCTCCACTTCTCTATCCTGGGTGAAAGAGCAGCGCCTCAATCGAGTCCGAGGCAGTAGGAAATCTGGCCGAACGTGTAATTATTACAGATAACGGAGCGAACTGCCTACGTTGTGAATCACATCCAATGAGCACACATGCCCGAGAGGTATTCGATATACTCTAGCAGACGCACCGTGTGGTTGCATTCGTCAATTTTGACCCCCTCAACAATCAACGCCGTTATTAGCTTAACCAGCCTATCTCCCAGGAACTCCAAAAGGTCGTTATTCCCCGCCGAAAACCGAATGCAGTTGGTAACTTGTGCACGTAGCGCTTTACTGAGAGTAGAAATGTCGCGACCCTGCGGTCTGTTGGAGGCCAACGAAAGGTGGCCTTGGAGATTGGGCAGACCGGTGATGGTAGCATGTGAGTCGTGGTGTGAGTGTCCCGGAATGGAAACGTTCAACGTCCGAAACGCGACAACAGCTCGAGCTCTCGGATTGGTCCTGACCACTTCAACAAAGGTTCGCCGTCGGCTGTCGAGCACGCACAGGTAAGCCGCAACCCAAGTATCCTAGTATATCGTTCTCACCAGCGATGTTCTGCTCAAGACATACTGGAACCTGCTCAAGAAAATCTCCCCAAGGAAGCTCAAGCTGAGCAAGTACGGGTCTGGCTTCTTACCACTTTAGGTCTCACCCTCGCACTCCCGTGTCAGGATTGACGATGAGATCTTCGAGCATACTATGAAAGAGTTTCCGAAATTGTCGACGGACTCCTACAAGAAACTGCGCAAGATTGACGAGGAGTGAATGAAGAGCGCTGACGGAAAGAAGCGGTGGCGAAAGTTTATCCAAGCGTGAGTCGCTCGCTATTCCCGTTCCAGTGGATATCAGACCTTCTCCCTCTAGATATGAGGACAAGGTTATTGACCACAACTCTGGCTCCCTTATACGTATGAACTCTGAGGAGGAATATTCCGAATCAAACACCACCCTTGGTGCGTTACGCCATCCGGTGCCCAGATCCGTGACTAAACTTCTTGGCAGTGATGCGCGTGCAATTTCTGGCTTTCGAGGTGACTGCTGGGTCAGGAATCACCACCGGTTCCCGAACATTGACAATGTACCCAGATCGCTCGCAACCGTCTGGGGCCGAACGATAAAGCTCACGAAATCGCAAAGGCAGGCGCCGCGAAGGAGGCGGCAAAGAAGGAGAAATCAAACTTAGGGCTCCCAGGAAACACTCCGAAATCGAAACAAAATGAAGGAGTCGTACATAATTACAATGTGCTATAACCCCCAAGGGCTTTACAGAATACCAGGCATATTTCGAGGCATACATGCGCACATACTCGTACATGGAAACCGACCGATTCGAAGTTGAACCAACGACCCACCAACCGCCCGGGTTGGATTTCGGGACAACTTCATCTGCTGGTCTGAATCCGGCATCATGATTCACTCCATCCACTCTGCGAAAGATTCGCCGGGAACCAAATATTCAACTGAACCATCCGAAACCTAAAAGCCACATTATCTTGTTCGAAGTCCTGGGAGAACCAGGACCGCGTCAAGGTGACTTGTTTCCGTCAGTTCTGGACGGGTGGACTCCCAGGGGAGGACCTGAGCGGACGTTGGACATTGGAGCGTCATCGGGTCCTTCATTCGTAGTACTTTCCCAAGGTCTGCTCTGGTGGTAACCTTGAGGGACTTTATCACGACAGGGGATCGATTGGAAGTTGCCTTGTAAACGTCCGAAAAACCACCTGTGGCGAACGGCTCGGTGTCACGTTCGCCAAACGTTGGTTCGAGCATGAATGACGGCGGAAGAGTACCAAAAATACTGCACAAATTGCGCAGATATTTCTGGCACTTCTTTCGTTTTCGCCGATGTAGTCCTCTGCTGTCGAGAGCCTGTAAATATGGTTAAGTAACCCGAGATACCTGGTTCCCGAACTGACGTACCGAATCAAGCACATCTGCAAACCACCGTGCCTTCGCCTTCTTTATGTCGCCGTTGGGCTCGTCCCGACAACCGCTTAAGAAGCAACCAAGGTCCGCCTCCGTCAATTCCTTCCTCCTGAGCTCAACAGCATTCCCTGCGTTGTCCAATGCATTCATCACGGTATCGGGTCTAGGTCGTTCATCCAAGGACGCGGACTAGCATCTGAAAATCAAGTCCCAGACGTCACCCGAAAGCCACTCGTTGGGATCTGGCCGGCTGGCCGGCCGCGCAACATCACTTGCGATCCTGTTCTCATCTCCGAAGCAGCGTTTTCCCCCTGTGAGTACCTGGACAATGATTTCTAGCCTCCGCCCGTGAAACCAAAGGTGTGTGCCTACCTGATGAACGACTGGCCCGAATCCGAGGATGTCGCTCTTCTCCGTGTGGATTCCGGTATCCAGACTGGTACCGATGTGTGACGGTAGACTGTAGATGACAGTTGCGGTCGATGAGGATATTCACCTGAGTGGGGTGGTCAGCGTGAGCTTCGTAGACTTGGAATTCTGTGATGCGCACGCGTTCCCCATTGCGGTGACCTTTCCAAACATCTGCGGACCCTCCAGAAGTGGATGTGATGTCACCCTTCTTTGAGATGTTGTCCGAGAGTATGAAGGAATTCTCTACATCATACTGGAAAGGTGGACCGCAGAGGCAGAGGCAAGAGATTCTTCGTGACCATGTGCACGAGAAGTTGCGACGTTCTAACAAACGGATTGATGGCACATTCTTTGACAACGGGGGTTCGTCTTGGCTGCGGAAGGAGATAGGTGGCCAGGATGGCCCTTGCACAACATGCGTGACCTAACACTCCGAGAGTCAGGAATAAACTCAGTTGTTTTCACCCACTATCTATGGAAGCCACCATGGACGGTCCCCGTTGCAAGGATTCGTCGCCGGGCCTGCTGCCGCGAGGCGGGTGATGATTTTCGGATCCAGTGTGACCATGTGATCGGATCCAACTTACAGCCGGCTGGTCGGCGCTTATTAGACTAGTACAGATCGGTCATCGTCAAATACCCCACACCGAGATCGCCTGCATTCTTCGCGATGAACGAGGCGGTTTGTACAAACGAGGCTTCCAAGCCACTACTGAAATCCCCGTCAAAGTTCGATCACGGTACGACGCTCAGAAATGGTCAAGCGATGGCAATAAGATATATGCAAAAGTACATAGATGCAACGGAGGTAGATAATATGAGGAACGTGGCATAGGATACATTCAAATTAATACGAGTATACAGATAGGACACATAACAAGATAGTCCGCATCCGAATGACCCGCGATGGTGTTCGTTAATCATTACAGCCGCACAGCTACGTTGACGGTTCGACCGTCGTGGTCGTAAAAATGGGAGGACAACCTCAGAACCTACATATCGATTACTTGTTCCGCCGTAGTCCCGCTAGGGTTAGGAACCTTCCCGCAATATCCGGTCGTCTGGCAGCGGGGTCTCCGGGACCTGTCAAATAATGTGAAAAACCGACATGCGCGGAGGTCGGACTCATACCGCCTTGTGGTGCCTGTTGCGAGTTATATCAGCGAACGGAAATGGACACAGACGAAACAAAAAGTCACCTTTTGCTGCGGGCCCTTTCAGTATACTTGTGATCGAACATATGCTTGATCGTCTCCAGACAGCTTGCTCTCGGGTATTTCTAGCAACGTCCCATCCGACGAAGATAGGTGAACGATCCCGGCCTTGTAGTCCACAAGCGCCGCCTCCTGCCGGTGGAAACCGGTGGAATCGTGCCACATCCTGGAGCCTCTTCTCTGTATTTCTTTAATTTGACAGCAGGGTTAGTGCTGATAGTGATGTCAGCGGGTGGAGCGTACTCTTTATGTTCCCCTCCTTTGCCTTGGTGCCTGCAAGTGTTTCGGCAACGAACGGAGAGGGGGTCGGAAGAACTTTTGAAGTCGGTGGGGAAGGCTGAAGGGCATCTTGGATCGGTGGGTCGTCCGTTCGGTGCTTCAACAGGTCACGATTCTGCGGGAGAGCGCCTGTTGATCACGACCGTTAACCCTGATCGGTAACGGTAGCATACGATTTCCTACTAGTGGTAGAAATGTCGCCGCCCAGCAGCGACATTTCGATGTTCGTGCCTTCTTGAGATGCCGGCATCTTGGTGGGGGTGTTTGTGAACTCCCTGGGTCTTGTCTTAGCCGACGTGAGTCGCGTGAGGATGGTATCCCCGAGTGCTAGAATATGCAGTGGTCAGCAAAAAAGCCACCCTGTAATCCTCGACATACGATAGTCGGACGCCATTTGTTCGTTAAATACTTCTGGCAGATGGAGCTTGTGGATGGCGGATGGGCCGAAGCGGGGAGAGATGGATAGAGCTGTCAGACGTCGCCATTCCCTTAATATATACCACACCACGCATATCACGGGTCAACTCGAGGTCAACTTCCCACAAGAATTCTCTACACGTGGGGGCACACCCGTAAGATCCTTTTGATTCCCGTCGGGGGTGTTCTGGAAACTCCCGCATTTCCCACGATCGTGGGCCATAACAGGCCGTAACCCGCTCATCATGCATCAAGTTGGGCCACGGGTGGCAGTCGCGGTTGCAGTTGAGTGATCTTTCGATGCGATTAGACTGTCGAATCCATTAAGGCCCGCATTTTCTTATCAGAGTTACTCAGACGGAATTCGGGAATGATAGTCCGACCCGCATACCGTTAACCACAGCAGACAGCCTAAGAGTGCGCGGAGATCCAATGTTCTGGCAAGCGGTACGACCAGTGTATGACGTGTGAGACATTAAGCACGTCCTCTTGGGCATATGATACGTGCCTCATGCTTACCTGCAGGACGCTGCTGGTGACTTTCACGCACGTCCCGTCCTGAGACTTTCATGAAACTCGTTTAAAGGTACGGATACTTAGATACATATGCCGTGAAGCGAATAAACGTACATTATTTACTAATCACGGCCCGGACTCGTCGAACGTCCATGAGAGGTCACTTACGAGCATCCCCTGCCAAGACTCTGCCTATTCGTCGTCAGAAGTGAAATCGGCTTTGTCGAGGTTTCTGTTTAGCACGATTATCGATGTGGTGAGGCGCCTGCCTCTCAGTGCATGCCTTTCTGTCGTGGGGTACAACTGTGACAACTGTGAAAACCATGTCCGGGTTGGTCAACAGGAAGTAAGCACACGAATTGCACGATCGCTCACCAGTATCGGTCCGGGGTTGTTCTTGTTGAACAGGCGTCACGCCTACGAGCGTGTTCGGCTGCTGCCATTTGACTCGGCAAACCTCTTGTTCCGGCAGGGGCTCGAGGGGCGTGGCCTAACTGTGGTCTCCGAGCTGGACGTGGGGGATCGAGAAATCTCATCTGCAGTAACTTGGGGGTGGGCTGCGGTGATGTGTCACCAGGCTTACCCTGTACAGCGGTGCGAGCGGAAGTTTCAACTCACGAACGTGGTCCAACACTGGACTGAAAAAGATATCGGGGAGGGCGTCCGTGCTGTCGGCCTTCGGGCAACCATGATTTTGCTTTTTTCTGCATGAGAAGGCGGGAAAGGGGAAATAAGTGGGGAAAGGCGCTAAAAGGTTGTGTCCCGGATTTTGTGTGGAATACTTTTCACACCCGGTCGAGCAGATGAAGTGACTTGGTACTAGGCACGAAGAGCACGGGTAAAGGCCGAGGTCTTTGTAGTGCGGCACGGAGAACTTGTCTAAAATCTGTATAGGCGGCTGCAAGATATGTGGAGTTATAAAATGCGCTGGAAGGTGTTATAATAAGAGTACGAAAGATCAAGCTGCTTTTCAACACTCTGCTTATCCTTCAGCCACTTTTTTTTACCGGTCAAACATGAAAAACGTGAGAAGCGCGTGAGGTTTTCTGATGCCTGAGGCGACCAGTCGGGCTTGCCATTCGCCAAGATATTCGTGCGCTGATCCTTCGACAACAACGATCCAAACATTTCTGCGCGTCGACTTGGAGTCGAGTGATGGAAGGAGATGCAACCCCAGGGGGACGAACTCTGGTTCACACAGGTGGCAGACAATGGCTAGCAAATAAAACCGACAAGACCTGACCTCTCTTTTATTTGGTATTTCACGCGGACGATTTCGGATTAGCTTGGACTGTGGAAGTGAATGAATGGGGGTGGAATGCGTCGGGCAGCAGGTTACAACCGCTGTATTGACTTATTGGGCTGAAGGTGTGGGTGCGGAAGCCACGGGGTAGACCATGTGTGTATAAGTTGACGCTCGCGATTGCTGTCGACTTGGAAGTCCGCGTCGAGGCCCGGATACTTGATCAATTCAATCGATAGATCCCTGGGTCGCGATAAGGGTTAGACGTTCTGAGGATGTTGCACTGCCCCGTAATGGCCGGTGCGTGGCTAGTGATGGCGACAGGTACCTGTTCATGCGTCTTGAAATCGGCCTTCGAACCCGTCACCTGCCACGCCTGCTTCCCTCTCTGGCTTCGCTTTTCTCCGTTATCTACCCATCATTCGTGGTTGACGCGTGGCCGGAGCGGATCAGTTAACTAATTTCATTAAAAGGCAGTGTTGCCTACTCATCCGTGCCATTCTTCCTAATGTGGGAATCGAGAAAACTGCGCTACTCCTCGCGAACTGCGGACAAAAGCTACTTGAGCAGAAGGGTCTGGCGATCCTGTATTTGGAATCGCTAGCATAATTATCGGTCTGGGCGGGGGTCAGGTAGGCGTGCTCTCTATATTTTGTGAACCCATATGACCGACACCACTACGTTTTTATAGAATTGGAACGTCAAGTAGCATATAATTCATCACCGCTGTTCCCTCTTCATAATTTTAGGTAAGCTGGCTCCTCGTTGTCTCGGCATGTTGGCCAAACCCATTCAGGCCGGATGAGACTGCTCGGATTGAGGGTCATTTAACGGGAGCGAAATCAAAGAGCGCCAGAAAAAACAAGAAAGTTGGCGCCGACAAGCCAACGATATCCGGAAAACCGGTAGGCGTTGTGTACAAGGTGCTTCTGCCGCCCTTGCTGGAACCGCCTGCTTACAACGCGAAAGGCGACCGATGTCAGGATTGTCCTCGTGGTGGATCCTGTAGAGTCAAGCACCAACGAGGACCTCAATCTCCCTGAGAGATCCCGTATCGTGAAACTCGCGAACGATGTCACTTATGATAGGCAGGTCCATCCTGTATCCGCATGGAAAGTAGGTTGATGGTGTTTCGATGTAGGATGGAATGGGCCCTAAACCAGCTCGAGCGTATGGTCTTGCCTCCTTCTGGATTGAACGTTGGTACTCTGTGTTGTCGGATCACTGTGTCCTGCCGAAACCGCTTGCAGGAGGAGGTCAGGTCGACGCCCCCCATGACTAAACTCGTGGAGGTGTTGTTGGAAGTTCTCATCCCTTCCGAGAGAAATCGTGTGTATTCATGGGCCACCGGGTATTGTATTCATCCCCTCTCCGGAGGAAGACCCACACCTTGATCGAGGTTATTCGCCAATTAACTCCGGTGAGCTCCGCAAGCCCTAAACCGTTGCGTGGCATCGTATGCGGTGCATCAAGTTTGGCCGTGGACAATATCCTCGAAAGGTTGCCAGCGTTACCTGTCGCCAAGCCCGAGGGTCGCTCATCCCACCCGCGTTATGTCGGACGAGGTGAGTGAGGTTGTTTCACCTTATTAGCTCACAGGGTTAATCGGCACATTCGCAGGGCGGCACTCGCGAGAGATGTGGAGGCTGAACTGGAAGACGCTCTCGGGGTACCGTCTGGGAAGGGGAAAGGTGGGAGAGGAAAATCTCCTGGCGGTCTGGAACGGAAGAAAATGCGGGAAGAAGCTCGCGCGTTGCGAAGGGAGTACATGATTGCTTGCTTGCTCACCGCAGACCTACTCTGACTTTACCACCGTGGCAGGTAGCGTAAGCGAGAAGGACGGGCCGCCGAGTGTTCTGAGCGATTCCCAGATCGTGGTGTCGACCTGTCATTCTTCCGGGGGGAAGGCAGTTTTATAAATGTTCGTTTGATGTGGTCATCATCGACGAAGCAATCCAGGCGGTGGAAGCGGTAAGTCCTTTCAAGATGGCAAAGGCGTTATGGCTTACGTCCTGATTTAGGTTCGTTGGATACCGATATTCAAAGCCAAGAAACTCATCCTTGCGGGAGACCCGGTCCAATTGCCCCCCACTATTTTATCCCTTGACAACCACAAGAAGAAAAAGGAGCTCGCTGTCACAAAAGCCCCCGGGAAGCAGACAGCCCCTCAAAAGGCTAAATCAAGCTTCGAAGGGGACCCGTTGTCCCAGACTCTATCCCCGTTCGAGCCCTATGAGTGGAGATCACAAAGCAGGCTCCTCAGACGAGAGTAACGAGGAAGGTGACACCGTTATGAGGGACGATGACGATATTCCTCCCTCGCCGGAGGACGCGAACGCCAGGACATTGGCCTCGGCTACATCAAAAAATCCTGGTATAAAAGTCAATCATTTTACTGCATTTGAGGATTATACCACGACATTTACCAGTGGAAAATACCACTGACTCGTGGTATTATATGGAATAAATTATGCAGCGTACCAGGTAAAGAAGGAAAAGACGGAAACATAGTATTCATACGGTCACCGGCGGACGATGGGAGAAAGTATCATCGGTTAGGTGGTCGGTTTTGGTTGCACGTCCGATTACTCTATGGGCATGGGCTTTTTACGAACCCCTCACTTCGCCCCACCCAGCCTCGCGCCTGACCACGAGACCGGGAAACCGAAAGGCCACTGTTTTTGCGAGTTTGCGGGTACATCTCATGTTTCTCTCTCACCACGCCAATAAATCCCTTTGTTGTCTGACTCATCTCCGCCTGATTTCTTAACTGCCTCCTCAAGACCATGACACCGCAATGTCTGCTGTCTGCAATCTGAATGGAGCTAACGTCGGAGGACGTCCGTTGCGAATAGACCCCGCCGACCCCGATCCATTCCTTGAAAGTAACATCAGGAAAACTGGAAATTTGCTTTTTCTGCTTGAAAAGGCAAGAAAAGCGGCGAAAAGTGCCCTCAAGCACCGAAAGTGTGAGATCTTAAAGCAGGGTCCATTTTCGAAAGCATTTCGCCTGAAATTCTTTGCAGAGTGCTTTTCCTGCTTGGTCAAACCAGTAAAAGCATCAAAATGCACGGGTAAGCTTATGCTAACAGTGTCTAAACCAGCAGGCGACACGAAACAGTAAACCTGAACTGTACTAAAAAGTGTAGTATTATCAGGAGAATTACAATAATAAGCTACAGTGCCGTCAAATCTGATGCGATTTGCCTTTGCTCGGGACTGAAGATCATGGCGAACGGCTGCGTTGTTGAGCAGCGCAGAGTATATTCTATATACTACAGTGGTACTCTAGTCTTACCTTATAGGAGAGGTGGGAAGGGTAGAGCTGGGAGGCTGGTTTGAGAGTGCTAGTTGTGGGAGTAGAACAAGAGACGTTATATTATCATGTAGGAGTACATGAGGTATATATAGTAGTTCTAGGGTGTGACTGTCACAGCTGTATAGCGTGAGCAAGCCACTGATGGTCACCTATAGTGACACATCCATCATTATCAACCGGGCCGCTGACACATCAGTATCGCGTAACACCGGGATAGTTTACAGCCAGTTCCGGACCGACTAGCGCGGATACGTCCGGCTTCAACATGCGTTGTGTCCACTGTTCGGGACATTCGTGACCCACCGCCTACGGTACTTTGTAGTCAACTGTTAAATGTCATACTTTGAGGATATGAAGATGAGCGGATCAGGACACTGGTGCAGCCCTGCACGCGAGTGGAACGGTGCTGGTCTCAGTTGTTTTGGACCAAAACATGAACACCTTGAAATAAATGGACTCGGGGGATACCTTGATGGCTGAGGGATAGCGGGTAAGACCAACTGCCCACGAAAGACGGTTTGCATATTTACCAGTTCCTTGGATCGCCTGCCATACCAATTAAATTTCTTCCCATAGAAAGAGGACACCAACAGGCTCCTTTCGCCAATGAATGAGGTCTTTGATACTCCAAAGTGTGTGAGCGGAGAGGGACGGATGTGGGACTTAGTGGGAGATGGTAAGTCGCGGCATACGACAGAGTTTGGACTTTGAAAATTTCTGGCTCATTGTGACATGTGACGTGTGATGTGTGAACCTTGCCACGCACAACGAGCCCGTCCGATTCCCAGCCCTCACCTGACATCCCACACTGCGAATATTTCTTAAACTTGAATGAGGAGCACCATCCCAGGCGGGGTCCCTGTCAGGGCCACTCTTCACCTAGACGCTCTCGCGGCTCTTGAGCTCTCGATAGCTCGCACCAGGGTCTTGGACTGTCTTAGTCCTCACCTATATTCCTGAGTAGGTTACCTATCTGGACGTA
>Ga0307515_10017428_pt1 | contig 13080 bp, 12 predicted proteins | sample 17_EM_MG_FD_194513 | JGI IMG/M metagenome (GOLD analysis project Ga0307515, IMG submission 194513) | Populus trichocarpa ectomycorrhiza microbial communities from riparian zone in the Pacific Northwest, United States - 17_EM | ecosystem: Host-associated > Plants > Roots > Unclassified | place...
GAATTAAAATTAAACTTCTATTTACAGTAACGTTGTTTCAGCACGACTTATATATATATATATATTCGGCTATGGTATCTCCGTCCACTTTTCAAAGCCTATCATGTTTTGCCACGTATCTCCCGCTTGATGAGTTTCGTGTGTGGTTTAATTTTATTTATTTATTTTATTTGTGTGGTGAAGACAATGGGAATGCAGAGGCAGGCTATGCTTTCATAAAATTGATGACCGACCTTTTATTGTAAGTTGAATGGCTAGCTAACAGAGTTGATGATTCCTGTGAATTGCTATATATTTTTCTAGAAAAATTGTCTTTTATATTGACAATTTCAACTAAAAATCATGAATAAAATAAGACATATATAACGACGACGATATTGTTGGTCATATCTATAATAATTTCTTTTTATGAAATTATATACGTGTATTCTTGTATGAATGTATACAAAGTATATATTTATATTTAGTGTATTTTAGCATTGGTTTGCCTGGGAATAGTACAAACAAGTCTGTCAAATTACGTGCACATTAATGTTTTCTTTATTTTTTCCCTCCTTTTTTTCCTACGAAGTGGTGAATATTATGTATTTTTTGCTGCGTAAAGACAGTAAGATGGTGGTGATTCTAGTTTTCAGACTAATTTGATAGAGTCCTCTTACTGTTTTTTTTTTATATTATTATCGTGAGTATTTGAATTAATTTGCGCGTATTCCAACTAATAAATTTAATTTATTGTTTCTTTTGATTGGTTGTCGTGATAGATTTAATTTATTGTTAGCATATAAACAAATAAATCATGACTACTGTATTTGAATATTGTTGTTGTTATTTTTTAAATTTTATTTTTGATATTAACATATTAAAATAATTTAAAAATACAAAAAATAATAATTTAAAACAAAAATAATAATTTTTTTAAATATACTTTTAAAATAAAAAAGCAAAAATAATATAAAAAGATGTAATGCTGAATGTTAATACTATGTAAACTTTGAAAGTTAAGTGTTTTAATATATCTTTTAATATGAAAGGTTTTTTAGCTTAAAATCTTCCCATGTATATATTACTTTATATTTAATTTTTATTGAATAAAATAGAATAATAAAATTTAAATTCGTGACAATTTAATTAAAAATTTATTTAATATTATATCAAATAATTGTTTCTTGAGAGTTTAAACTTTTTTAAAAAATTCAAAATATAATTTTCTATCATGTTAGACATAAAAGCACATGTCAACAATAAATTAAAATGTTTTCCAAATTAAAGAAAATAAGATGTGTAATGATGGTGAATTGATAACAGACTATTAATTAGAGCAATATTCAACATTCTACCATGAAATAGTGAATCAATTCCTTTGAATATAATGTTTCGTTTGTTTCAAAATTCTACTGTATCAGCTGTGATTGTCCTCCCACCATCAAACAAGTTCTTCAGTAATCATATCATATCCTCCATTAATCTACCTTACCTTTCTTGTCACACACCAAACCCCGAGCCCAGGTCCTCCCCCCTGTGTTTTCTCACCACTGCGAGTTGGATTATTATCTATGATTATATTCTTCTTACTATTTGAAGGCCGAAATAATTTTACTAATTAATTGTTAATGCACATAGACTCGAATCAATTGTAGCTGCAAAATACACTCGACCAATCAACTTTATACAACATTTCTTACAAACCAATTTTGATATTTTATGAGTGAAAACCTGATAAATAAGAGAGCGAATGATAAATAAATTTGTTACAATTTATGATTTTCAAATACTAAAAACATTGGAAGTATAAAGATTTTTAAAATATTTTATTTTATTTTTATTTTATTTATTCATACATTCTCTTTGTCAGAAAACTATCATAATCTTTTAAAAACCTTAATAATACTACGTAGAAAAAACAAACTAGAAAAAATATTTTTAAAAAATCCATCTTTCATTTTTTTTATTGAATTTTTTTGTCATTGTTTTTTTATTAATTTCATCATTTAATATTTAATTTATTTTGAGTCAATATTCATATATATTTTTGTTTAAATTTAAATTTATTTTAATTTATTTTTGTGAGATTATTATAGTTTAAAAAAATATTATGATATTTAAAGGAAGCTAATTTTGATGTTTTATTAGTTTTTCCAAGGTAAAAATTTAACTGATTTTAAAATAATTAATATGAGTAGAAGTAAGTAGTAATCATGTGAGGAATGTGAAATCGGGTTTGGCCGACAAACAGGTAAAATTAAGATTTGTGAAAAAATATCTAGAGTGCAAGTCTCGCCTACTATAACAGGCATCCCAAAAATAAGGGGCAAGTGTAAGAATATTACCCTTTACGGTTAACACGTCCCCATCTCTTTCTTTTTTATATTTTCCAGTCCTTGAAGCCAGCTACAGATGCTTCTCTCTCCCCTTCTGATCGTCAAACTCCTCAATCATCTTCTCTCTCTATGAACTTTTCTATATTTCTGGCCGCTTTCTCTCTCTCCGTTTGTCCATATAATCTGACAGACAGGCAGTTTTTTCTCTAATTTTACACACCCCTGCCTTCTCTCCTTCTCTCTTTCGTTATCTACCAAATGTACTTTGGTTAAGGTTTCCTGGTCACACACACCTTAGTAGTTTTTTAGTCTATCTTCTTCTTCTGATCCCATCCGTTACACTCAAGAAACTGTCTTTCAATTTCTATTTTTCTCTACCATTTGTTTGTTACAAATTTATGCATCTTTTGTTGATTTTTCTTTAACTAGACGTCATTCTTGAAATGGGTTTTGCTTATCCTGTTTAGTTTCTTTAAAGGATCGAATACTAAGGAGTGAGAACCATAACATAAGCCAAACAAAAAAAGAAAAGAAAAGGTCATCATGTTGGATCTCAATCTTGGTATCAGCTCTAGTGATTCATGCTGTGAAGATAACAACAAGAACAATATGATGGTAATTGTTGATGTTGAGAACCACCAAGAAGAAGAAGAAGCAGCTTCAAGGACTCAACAAATGGAAGATTCAGCTACTTCAAACTCCTCCATTACAAACACTACCGAAGATGAGAATTCCTCAAACAACAGTAACTCTGCTTTCATTTTTGATATCTTGAAGAAAGATGGAAACTTTACCAACACAAGCACCATTAATGCTTCGAAAGAAACAAGCCGGAACTGTGATTTCACAACTCAACAACTTTTTCCTGAAAGCACCGGGCTGGAACTGAATTTCCAGCCAGGATTGGCTGTAGCATCAGCTGCAAGACCTCAGTGGTTGAAGCTTTCACAGATGGGGTCAAGTCCGGAGGCAGAGCCGGAAAATGTGCAGCAAAAACAACAGCAAGCGAGGAAGAGTAGGAGAGGACCAAGGTCTAGAAGCTCACAGTATAGAGGAGTGACGTTTTACAGGAGAACGGGGAGATGGGAGTCACATATATGGTGAGCAAGCATGGATTTGCTTTTGGGATTTGTTGCCTTTCTAAATCGCTCATGTTAATTGTTTTTATTTTTATGTGTATGTCTGTTGATAAGAGTTTTGCCTGGTTATTTTGTTCACTGATCTTGATTTTATTTTTTTAATTGGCACAGGGATTGTGGGAAGCAAGTATATTTAGGTAAGCAGATGGATGAGCTCACTGGGTGACTGAAATTTCTGGCAATATATTAGTTTTGGTTGCGATCTTGTATTAATTATGATGACATTTCATAAATAATTTTTGTCTTTTCATGTTAAGCAGGTGGATTTGACACTGCTCACGCTGCAGCAAGGTAGGAATTTTGTTAATTTTCCTCTCTTTAAATTAGAAGTACTTTCTCTCATGAATTCACGAGAAAGTACTTAATTTGTTCCAGTCTTAAAAGGATTTGAAATCTTGTTAACTTTGTGCCGTATTTGGATCTTACTTGTTCAGGGCATATGATCGAGCTGCAATTAAGTTTCGGGGAGTTGACGCGGACATCAACTTTAATTCAAGTGATTATGAAGAAGATATGAAGCAGGTGAGGATTCTTCTCAATAATAAATTACTATCTTTTGTCTCTTACTATTTTCTTTTTCCCTTTTCTGGTCTGGGAAGGGGGGTTGTTGTGGATATTAATTGCAATATTGATGGACTGTAGATGAAAAACCTTAGTAAAGAAGAATTTGTTCACATTCTTCGCCGTCAAAGCACCGGTTTCTCACGAGGTAGCTCAAAATACAGAGGTGTAACTCTTCACAAATGTGGCAGATGGGAAGCTCGAATGGGGCAATTCCTTGGAAAGAAGTGAGAGCCCCTAAAACCTAAAGACCTTTTTTTTAATTGATGTCAGGACATGTGATTGTTAAAACTTGATAAGCATTGTTCTACACTTCTCAATTAGACTCTAAAATCCTAAATCAAGAAGTAAAATTTAAGATGGCTATTTCAAAGAGAAAAAAACGCTCAGGCAACACCTTCTCTGATTACCAGGTATATTTATCTTGGATTATTCGACAGCGAAGTAGAAGCTGCAAGGTCCTTGTGATCTTGAATTTGTTCTCTTCGATTCTAATTGTTACTAATATCCGGATGATATTTAAAAGCTAACATATAATTCCATCTTCATTTTCTTATAAACCAGGGCTTATGACAAGGCAGCCCTCGAGTTTAATGGAAGAGAAGCAGTAACCAATTTTGAGCCTAGCGTTTATAAAGGAGATGTGATTTCCGATCCTAACAATGGAGGTACTAATAGACTATTATGATGCTATAGTTTCTCCCTATTGATTAGTAAATGTAATAAATTTTCCTGGGGATATAAATGCAGGAAGCGGCCACAATCTTGATTTGAGTCTTGGAATTTCTCAGCCATCAAATGATCCTAAGGGGAATGACAGTGTGGGAGACTCCCATTGTCGTTATGGTGGTTGTGAAATACCCAGAAAAGAGAGACAAGTGGTATGATTCTATATAAGATGCCTGCAATTAATTGCTTTTTTTCACTGTTAAACATATTCTTGTTGCTCGATCCATTCTTTAGGCATATCTTAAATCATGTGGCTGGTTATAGTCCTTTCTCTTCTGAAAATGCTTGTAACATAGCTGTTGGAAATTGATGCCACGTTGTGCTTTTGAAGGTGGAGGGCAGTACTGCTGCAGCACATATGGGCTTGCAAACCCTTCATGGTTCACCAATGGCATCAAAGAACCTTCCAGCATGGTCTGGCATATACCCTGGTTTATTATCAAGCTACGAGGTAGTTCCCTTCTATTCGTTGTGCCTTTTTTCCTCACAGGAAATTGAGTTGCCTTTTCTACCGAAAACAAAATGCACATGCAGCATATTTTAGCTTCAAAGAATAACTTTCAAATAACAGCAGAAAAACTGTGCGCCATTAAATTTAGCTCCTGGAAGAACGATTTTGGCCTGGACCTTTGCACGAAGAAACTGCTTTTGAATCAAGTCTTATGCCCATGAACATGTAACGACCATTCGTTTGTTAAGAGTCTAGCCACTGAAATGCCATCTTTATGATGATAGAGGGCTTCATTTTAGGAGCGCTGTCTTGTCAATTGAGACATGGTAACTAGGTGCCTTTTCTCTAATCTCCTAAAATTGTGGTGTCTATAGGGCTCCTACTCATTTAATCGAAAGAAAATGCTTTTCATATTAATTGTCGGTGCTGATTTTTTCATATCATTATCAGTACAAGTGCTGATTGATCTTATGCTGACAGGAAAGGACTACAGAGAAGAAGGTTGAAGCTGTTTCTTCACCGAGATTCTCAAGCTGGCCGTGGTTAATAAATGGCAGCAACAGTGTTGTTGCTACAATGTCACAGCTCTCTGTTGCAGCATCATCAGGATTCTCTTCGACGATAACTGCCTCTTCAGCGACCCTTCCATTCAACCAACAGAACCATTTCGCCAGCAACCTGCGTCTTGCTGCATCCACCACATCTTCCCCCAACCCCTCTCTTTACTCTTACAAGAGATAATTAATGTTTAAACCTTGAGTGCGTTGTCCGTTGTGCTAAAAATTAAGCAGAGGAAGAAAACTGAATCAACTGGAGTCTTTAGGGTGGATATTGTTTTGATTATGTAATATAACATGCAACATAGATTGCTTACAATCTGTTCGTCTGCCTAAAGGAGAATCGGAGCTCATCCTCCTCTGCGTTTTTTTCAACGAATTGGTCACTCTCGATACTCGAATTTACATCATCAAGGCTGTAATCCCGCCAAGCAAAGAATAAAAAGACACGGGATCTTGTTCATTTACTTGGAGGCAATTAAATTATTCCCGAGTACGACCTGAGCGGTGCCAAATTACATCATGACTTCGATCGTGTCTGTTTCATGACCTATATTGATGAAAATATTCCTACAAGTATCAAGGATGGAAAGTATCAAGTCAAATTAGTTACTGAATGAACATATCTACCGAGGATAAAAATTAATTAAAATATCGTTGCCTCCTTCTGACTATATCTGGAAAAACCTACCATCCTAGCTTTGTCATTTGCAGCCAGAAATGCTGACATTGACAGTTGGGTAGACATTTTTTTATTCAAACTCTTTCAAGTAGATTGAATTCTCCAAGTTCTAGCCTTCTGGTTGCTTCGGTGGTTCTTTTCAACTTGCTCAGATCGCGCGGCAACATTTTAATTTTCAGTCAGTGGACAAATCTCTATGGGCTAAGGTACATATGCACACAACAAATAAAATAAAATAACTAATGAAGACATGTTTATAAAAATATATAAGCAGGTAGAATTATTAACAGTTTAGACTTTCAGCAGCTCTGTTTGTACAAGAATCATAGCCCAAATAGATATCCGATGTGTGATTTTTATGGATTTTCAAAAGGAGACTGATAAATTTTCTTTTAAATATATTATACACGTGTGAATAAATTTTAAAATCTCGTGGGGAAAAACCTATTCTGAACACGGTGAAAACTACGCAGAGAACACCTAACTATACACGAGAAGACCACAGCAAAAGTTCTGGGGATTCTGCTCGAGGTGAGGCGAATGGCCTAATTTCTGTTTTCTTTTAGTGAGTTTGAATAGAATTCTGATCCCAGCCACCACGCCTGCTCTGTGGCCTCGGTAGAGCGGCAATTATAGACTGATCTCTCTGCTGTCTTGTCAAGAAACTACTAGACCCCGCTTGATTGGCTCTAGCAAGACAGAATATACTCGGGAATGCTTCTTGCTGAACCCACAAGAACAAAACAAGATCTTTAAAGATTTATTTCAAACTGGAATCCAAGAAGAGACCTTTAGAGAGGAGTTTCACATCGGGTTAACCATATGATTTAATTTTTTTAATAAAAATTATATTTTCTATATTTAAAGAAATCTAGTTACAACTACTATATGGGACAGAAGCCTTGTAAAAAACAGGCATAGCATGTATCTTTGCACTCGAGTCAGTGACAAGGAGTCGGGCGAGCCTGGCGATACAAAACTACAAGCAGTATTGGACACTGGAGGATTTTAACACTCAAAGCCCATCCTGCATCAACCGACCTCTACCGAATGAAACATAACAGGCCCAATTCTCTCAAATTCGATAATACTTCTGAAAGACAGTAATTATAATATTTAAATCACGAACGTGATATTAATTATTTTCCAACAAATATATGGATTTAGGTCCAAGAAGCTGATAAAAAAAAATGCATTTGAAATTAATCTGGAATAATGTCAAAAATACTAATTCTTGATTCATGTTGGCACTTGCTGCTCACCAATAAAATTAAAAAAAAAACTAATAACTTATAAATTGTATTAATATAACAATTTAGTTTTTGCTTTTTCAACAACTATAGACTATCACGCGATTAATACAAAAGATAAAAATACTTTTCAATGAAATAATACATTAATATCCAAAACAATTTTCTTTTTAAAAAATATATTTTAGCCATGAAAAAAAATGTATAAAGATTTCCTATCTACAAAATAGTCTGTGCAAAACGGGCCTATATTTAAAAAATGAAAAAACAAAAAACCCTTCAAACCCTATTTAAACCCCAAAAGCCAAACTTGAGCTCTCTCCTGCTCCCTCCAACACCCACCCTGAAAAAAAATGTGGCGAGCCATCGACGCTCGCTCGAAAACAATCCGCTTCTCTCTCCGTACAGCCCTCTTCTCTTACCACCAAAACCCTCTCCCCATCTCTTCTCTTAAACCACCGAAAGCCGGTCATTTTTTCTCTCTCTTCAAAACCCTAAGTGTCTCTTCATCAACCCCTAATACCTCCTTTTCCGTTATCGCTTTCACCACACGCCACTGTAATAATGTTGCTTGGGGCGGCGGAGTTCGCGGTGGTAATTTGGTGGTTGTGAGGTGCATTTCTTCGATCTCGGCCTCTGCGGCGCCGAATCAGCAGCACACGGCGGTGGACTGGAATGAGCCGGTATCCTCTTCGGACGTAGGCGTTGGTGGTAAAGGCACGGGTGTCGAGGTGGACACCCGGCCGTCCATTCCTGTTCGCGCCTTTTTCTTCTCTACTAGGTTTTCTTTTTTTACCCCGATCTCTCTTTCTCATTCTCTGTAGTTGTTAAAATTTAACCTGGGAGCTGGTTATTATTGTTGCTTTTATAGTGTGGATTTGAAGAGCGTAGTGGAACAGAACAAGCAAAATTTTATACCACCAACGTCGCGAATGACTAATTATGTTGTTCTTAGGTTTGGGAATCTCTCTCAACCCTCTGTAAGTTTCGTAGCAGTTTTATATTCATCGAAGTTGCCTGTTTTACTGAAATGAGTTTAGAGGATTACTGTATCGAATATCGTGAGATAAACAATGTTTTGTTTATGCTTAAATTGCTCTTTTCTGTTTAGAATTAATCATGGATTTGTTCTCTTAGTGAAATTGCAATTATCAAAGTGGAGTCTACTGTTTTTCCCTGCGTTCTATAGATGAAAGATGCAATTTATGGTGCAATTAAATCGATTCTCTCATTGATTTTAGTATGAGTAACCCGCATGTCTCTATAGATGATCAATCAGTTTGGATGTATTACTTAATGTAATTTTAAGTTGTTTTCAGGGTTTGGGCTCTTGCATAAGTGGAAGTAGTTGCTCTTACATGGTAGTATTCCAATATGGATCCATTGTTTTGTTTAATGTCCGTGAACATGAGGTTGATGAATATCTGAACATTGTAAGGAGACATGCCTCAGGATTGCTCCCTGAAATGAGAAAGGATGGTAAGCTCTCATATGGTTTTTATTTTGATTTTCAATATTACTATGTAGTATTACCTACATTGTATAGATTGCTCCCAAATGTGAGAGAATGGTAATCTAGGTAGCTGAAGCACAAGATGAGGTGGCAGTTCAAATATATATATATATATATATATATATATATATATTAGAAGTTATTTTTGCAGTTTGGCTTAAAAAAATGAATTAATTGATGTTAAAAACTAGGTAACCAAGAACCACAGAGATATGCACATAGCTTACAGAAGAAGAACACCTTGTTGGTGGAAATGTTGACATTGGTTATTCATTGTCTAGTATCTATTGACTTTGTACCATGGAGAGTAATTACATTTGCATCTGATTGTGGCAGTCTTTAATTTATTTATACATTATGCCTTTGTGTTTTATTGAACTTTATTTTTTGTTTCGCAACTGCAAGAGTATGAGGTGAGAGAGAAGCCAACTCTAAACACATGGATGCAAGGTGGATTGGATTACATTATGTTGCAGTTCTTGAACACTGATGGAATACGGACAATTGGTAGTGTTCTTGGTCAAAGTATAGCTCTTGACTACTATGGACGCCAGGTATGGGCCATGTTATTTTCAAAGTGTTTACATTTATACAAGTTTCATGACTAAGCATGTTGCATAACCTCTTCTTCTTCTCTAGGTTGATGATATGGTTGCTGAATTTACTGACATAAATCGCGGGATGGAAAAAACTGGAACGTTTTCTATGGACAGTAAAAAGCTTTTTCAAATAGTGGGGAAGGCCAATTCTAATCTTGCTGATGTGATTCTAAAGCTTGGGCTTTTTGAAAGGTAAGGTTTTAATGCTTATTTTATCGCTCCTATTCTTATGATAATAGATCTATCTAGCACAGAGTGAAAGAAAAACATTCTTGTAGCCGATTCCAATTTAGTTTCATATTAAGGTTTTGTTGAGTTTGTGAGAACTGTAGAAATTCAAAAGTAAGGATGTGTGAGGTTCATCAGAAAGAGAGGGGAAGAAAATCAAGAAACTAAAGGAAAAGGAAAGAAATAAAATGAGAAGTTATTGTTGCTTGGATCTGTGAGGAATGGCATGCTTGTGGCATTTATTTCTTGTTTTCTTTGCACATCCAAATAAATAATGAAATGGTATCTCATCGTTCCTATTCTCCCTTTTCTCATCCCCGTATTTTTCTGGAAACCAAATGCATCCTGAATGGCACACTTTTTAACTAGCTTAAGAACCTTCTGGGCCAATCCAACCTTGGTTGGGCTTGTAGATGCCCTGTGCTTTAAGGACCTTCTGGGAGATGACAGGACTGGGGTTTGGTGAGAATGGGCTATATGGTAAGATATATAACAAGAAGGAAGAAAGAGGGCCAGAGATTTTGAAAGCTGCATCCATTTGCTGTTCAATGTACTGGGGTTGTTGCTTTGTCTCTATACTTGCTAGTGCCAGGGCCAACCACCTACTTTATCTTACTTGTTGCCTAATGCGTAGTGGGTGATGGCTCTACTTGAATCACTAAAGCAGACATTTCAAAGTTCTGGGGGCCTATTTAGCCAACCCAAAAATGGAAATAAACAAAGAAACGTTCTCATCATACTGTTAATTTCTAATTTAACCAGGGATGGCAAATTCAGTCTCTCTTTCTTTTCTCTCTGTTTTTACTGTTTCATTTGTTATGAATGTGCTATAACTCCAAAAATACTTGATGGTTTCAACAGATCAGACATAGCTTGGAAAGATGCCAAATATGCTCAGATATGGGAATATCTCAGAGATGAATTTGAATTAACTCAGAGATTTGCGAGTCTTGATTTTAAGCTGAAGTTTGTTGAGGTACTTTCTTTGTTAGAAATTCATGTGATTATGTTGCACTCTTGCTGCTAGTGCTAGAAAGCTTCTCTAACCGAAGTGTTACGGTGATGTCTGATGTCTTCACTTGTCTTTGCAGCATAATATTCGCTTTCTTCAGGAAATTTTGCAAAACAGGAAATCAGACTTTTTGGAGTGGCTCATCATTGTGTTGATTGGTGTCGAAATCATTATATCCGTTTTTGATATTGTCCACAGATCAGGATTTAAATTCTTCTAATCAGTTTACTATCAATGTCTTCTATACACGAGTCAGACATGAAAGGTTACGATTGAGGTGGGACCTGCTGTAAATTTTCCTTTCAAATAACCTTCCATCTTGTTTCTAGCAACTTGTAAATAGTTTTTCGGATTGTAAATTTTCCTTTGAAATGACAGTTCTCATTTGTGGAGCCATGATGGCGCTGCAATCTCGGTTTCCGCATCCATTATATGCATATTTCATGGGTAAAAACCACTGGAAATTTCAAGACATTTTTTCCTCTGTGCTGTCGGCAGCAGAAATGCATCATATAATACCAGCATTGATCGAGGGCTAATCTATTTAAATTGGAGCTGGCAATTATTTTTGGCCACATTCACCTTGTATATCAAACTGGGTTGTTTTAAGAGAATCATTTTATCAGCTGTGGAAGTCGGAGATTTGGAGAACGTAGAAAGGATGTGTTTATGGTAATTCAATTAGTTTAACCTAGCCATGCTTGCTGGAGGCTGGCCACTTGATCCCTCGTAAGAAACAAAATCTTCACACTCATATGAGCTTCCTCCCCTCGTACATGGAGAGGCAATGGCAGTTCATGCCGTAGCAAGTATGAGAGGGGCTAAAGAAGCAATGATAGTTCTTGACATTAATTATTCTTGTTCTTTGGAATTAGTATCGTTATTGATAAAAAAGCACTTCTACTGTTATGATATCATTGCTAATTGGAATTGGATATTATCTAAGCCCAGAATTAACAAGTTTGGTTCGTCGTTCTTCAAGACTGTTACCTAATAACATCAACGATGGAAGATTAGATGATGTATTTTGATTGTTGATAGTGATAACGATGGCGAACGTTGAGAAGGATGACAACGAGGCTTGTTATTCTTGAATTGCTCTGATCGAAACCAGCTGTTAGGGTGTTCTTTTGCAATTGCACTCAAATCTTATAATTTCTCTAGCTATACTTACCCACGGGACTAACTTAGGCATCTTTTTACCGAACACCATCCTCAGTTTTGTTAGATTTTAATGGTGGTCTTTTCATAATGACAAAAGAGTAAAGTTTGTGTTTTTTTTAAAAAGAAAGATTCAACAGATCTTGACAACACAATTGAATTTAATTTTTTTATATTATTATAATTGAGGAAATTGTAAATACAAAATCATCAGCCTAAATTCTACTAATTTCAGCAGATCTTGACAAAAGAGTCCGCTGCTTGTTAAATTAAAAAAATATTATTATGCAGACGGGGTCGATCATCTGATTGGCTTGCAAGGAGGTCTAGAAATGTGATTTGTTGGGTTTATACTATACCATAAAGTCTGTAATACAAATGTGATTTTTCCCAGAGACGAAAAATCCTGATTTCTAATGTATACTTGTATGAAAGATGATGAAAAACGGTATGCAACAAGATAAATATTTTCATCAGCGGATTCCAATATATAATCTCACCAAACTACTTGTTAATACACAGTAATATATAATAAGACTCGAAGTCACTTTCAGCCCATCAAAATCTCATAATCAACACATACTAGAAGTCACTTCTCAAAAAAAAAAATTAAAAAAAATTAAAAGACACAAAAACACAATATAAACACATCCAAGTTTGCCTTTTCTTCAAGGGGGAACACAAAAATGATTGTCAAACTTAGTTCAGGCTTGATGATCCTGTGTCGGGTGAGGTTGGCTGTGGTGATGTTGTTGACTTTGATGGAGACGACGACTTAAGATTCTTCCGGACATATTTCCTGGCCCAAACATGTTTTCCATTAATGGTGAACTTTGCCTTGCCCTGTCCCAGGAGAACGTTATGAAGGATGGCAGCAGAG